>OLQI01000026.1_pt1 | contig 172324 bp, 150 predicted proteins | sample 1672171 | NCBI WGS metagenome assembly OLQI01 (sample SAMEA3136655, study PRJEB25190) | human gut metagenome
TTATCCCCCTGTACAGGGCAGGTTACCCACGCGTTACTCACCCGTCCGCCACTCAGTCACCAAACTTTCATCCGAAGAATCCGGTAAGGTGCTTCGTTCGACTTGCATGTGTTAGGCACGCCGCCAGCGTTCATCCTGAGCCAGGATCAAACTCTCAAATAAAATGTTCAAGATGTCAGATCAAGGTCCAGAACCACTGGTTCTTTTCCTGTCATTACTGTTTATTTAGGTTTTGAACTTTCGTTCTGTTCCATGGACTTTCCTGCAGACATCACTCTCAGGAAAACCCGAATGAAATTTGAATTAACGTTCAAGGTTGTTTTGTTATTCAGTTATCAAGGTTTTGTGTTTTCTTTCGAAAACGCTTAATTATATTATCACATTCTCATATCTTTGTCAAGAACTTTTTCTTCTTTTTAAGAAGTCCGTTCTCGCTGTCAAATGTGAACTTTTATATATTATCACATGATTCTCAATCTGTCAAGAAGTTTTTTCATTTTCTTTTAAGATTCTTGTCATTTTTCTTTTAAAAATGAGTTTCTCATGTGCAACGCATATTATATTATCATAACAATAGAGTTGCGTCAAGCATTTTTTGAAGATTTTTTTGTTTTCTAAGAAAGTACTAGATATTGTATTTTTTCTGTATTTTTATCATTCACGCCACATATCTGGCTTATTAAATTGTTATTTTTTTATCAAAATAAATAACCCCCAGAAGATTTAAGTCTTCCAGGGTTATTCTATAATGGCATATATTTTTTATTTTTATCTTAAAAATTCACAGGACTTCGCAGTTACACTCTTAATCTTATGACCGCTGGAGTAACCACAGGCTCTTAACCCTAACTGCACTACCTGATTCCAGCTTTTGCCGGAAAGTTCAATAATCGTATCATCATCGAATTCAATCACACAGGCGTCTTTGACTTCACATTCCGGTCCACACGCAATCTTATACATGTTCTTTCGACTTAATGCACCGATTTCTTCCAGAATATTAATCATGCGGTATACTGTAGCTGTTCCGATTCCAGAATCCTTCATAGATGCTTTATAGTAAATTTCTTTGCAACTGGAGCAGTCTTCATTCAAAATCACATCTAAAAGCATCTTTCTCTGTCTGGTAATCCGACAGCCACGCTCTTTTAACTTTTGCAATATTATCTCTTTCTGCATCTGTGTTCTGTGAATTCCCACATCATTAATCGGAAGATTCTGATTAGCTTTTTGCAGCATATCCACACTTCTTTCTTTTATCTAATCTAATCGCAACTATTCGGAATAGTTATACTTAATCTCTGTTAGAAGGAGTGTCACAAGGGGCAGAGCAATGTCCCGCACAATGTGAGCAGCTTCCTCCGCATTGAATTGACTTTCCGCTTTTCTTATCTTTTACCATGCTTCGAATAATAAGGGAAACGATTAAAACAAGGATAAGTCCCACAATTATTGTTCCCATCTCATACACTTCCCTTCTATATAAAATATCAATTATCGTAAACTATTGATCATCTGTTCAGAATCACAAATCATAATTCTGAACAGATATATAATCTTTTTAATTATTTTGCCTTTGCTACGCTTTTTACATTAACATTTAATGTATTACTTTCTTTATAAGGTCTGAACAGAAGGTAGATAAATCCGATGATAAGTACAAATGCTACTACTGTACCAATTCCGAATGTACCTGCTGTGATTAATGTACCAACCTGATAAATGCAAAGACCTACTACATAAGCAAGTAAGCACTGGTATCCAATTGCAAAGAAGAACCATTTAATGTTGTTCATCTCTCTCTTGATAGCACCCATAGCTGCGAAACATGGCGCACAAAGTAAGTTGAACACTAAGAAAGAGTAAGCTGCTACTGCTGGTAAGCTGTTAGCAAGCTGTCCCCAGAATTCGCTACCATCTTCTGCAACTTCTGCAAATCCGAAGAGAATACCGAATGTACCTACTACGTTCTCTTTTGCGATTAATCCAGTAACGGCTGCTACTGCCATCTTCCAGTCTCCCCATCCAAGAGGTGCAAAGATTGGAGCGATTACATTACCGATAGTTGCTAAAATACTGTCATTTAACTGTTCTGCCTCAAGCATTCCAAAGTTTCCGTCAACCCATCCAAAGTTCATAAGGAACCATAAGATGATTGTAGATAAAAGAATGATTGTTCCTGCTTTTTTGATGAAAGACCATGCTCTTTCCCACATACTTCTTAATACGTTAGAAACAGTTGGCATATGATAAGCTGGAAGTTCCATAACGAACGGTGCAGGCTCTCCTGCAAACATTTTTGTTTTCTTTAAAATAATACCAGAGCAAATGATTGCTGCAATACCAACAAAATATGCGCTTGGTGCAACCCACCATGCTCCGTTGAAAAGCGCACCTGCGATTAATGCGATAATCGGAAGTTTTGCTCCACAAGGAATGAAAGTGGTTGTCATAATTGTCATTTTTCGATCGCGGTCATTCTCAATTGTTCTGGATGCCATAACACCAGGAACACCACATCCTGTACCAATTAACATTGGGATGAAAGATTTACCAGAAAGACCAAACTTACGGAAAATTCTATCCATAATGAATGCAACTCTGGCCATGTAACCACAAGACTCTAAGAATGCAAGGAAAATAAATAATACGAGCATCTGAGGTACGAAACCAAGTACAGCACCAACACCAGCAACAATACCATCAAGAATTAATCCAGATAACCAGTCTGCACATCCAACAGCATTTAAAGCACCTTCTACAATGCTAGGAACACTAGGGATGAAAAGAGACTTAATACCAAAGAGATGCCATCCGTCACCAAATACTCCATCATTTGCCCAGGTCGTTGCCCAGTCACCTACCGTAGATACGGATACATAATAAACAATGAACATAACAACCGCAAAAATTGGAAGTGCAAGCCAGCGGTTTGTTACGATACGGTCAATCTTATCAGATGTTGTAAGCTTCTTAGCTCCATTCTTCTTGCAGCTATCTGCTACTACGGAAGAAATGTATACATATCTTTCGTTAGTAATGATACTTTCTGTATCATCATCGAATGCATCTTCAAGAGCTTTAATCTCATTAGAAACATCTGGAACTGTATTTAACTGTTCTACAATCTTATCATCTCTTTCAAGAAGCTTGATTGCGAAGAAACGTTTCTGTTCTTCTGGAACCTGAGAACCCAACATTACCTTTACAGCATCAATTGCATCTTCTACCTTCTTATCAAAGCTATGTACAACTTCTGCAGACTTCTTAGACTGTGCTAATGCAACTGCCTTTTCTGCTGCCTTCTTGATTCCAGTACCTTTTAATGCGGAAATCTCAACAACTTCACACCCAAGGTCTTTACCAAGTTTTGCAATGTCAATCTTCTCTCCAGATTTCTCTAAGAGGTCCATCATGTTGATTGCCATGATTACTGGAATACCAAGTTCCATAATCTGTGTGGATAAGTAAAGGTTACGCTCGATGTTCGTACCATCTACAATGTTGATGATTGCATCTGGTCTTTCTCCAATGAGATAATTTCTTGCAACTACCTCCTCTAATGTATATGGAGAAAGGGAATAGATACCTGGTAAATCCATGATGACAACATCTTTATGTCCCTTTAACTTTCCTTCCTTTTTCTCTACAGTAACACCCGGCCAGTTACCAACAAACTGGTTAGAACCTGTCAGGGCATTAAATAATGTCGTTTTACCGCAGTTTGGGTTACCTGCTAACGCAATTTTTACTGACATTTTTTTCTCCTTTTCCTCAAATTTCAAACTTACTAATGTTTTAAAAAAACAACTAAAGTTTATTATTGCTTATCTTTAGATGTCATTACTAACATTAACGCGCAACTGCTAATATATATTAGCAAGTACTAACTAAAAGAGTAAAAAAAATTGATTATTCTACCTCAATCATCTCTGCATCTGCTCTTCTAAGAGACAACTCGTAACCTCTTACTGTTACCTCTACAGGATCACCAAGAGGAGCAACCTTTCTTACATAAACTTCAACACCTTTTGTGATTCCCATGTCCATAATACGACGTTTCACAGGACCGGCACCAGAAAGCTTCTTCACTGTTACTGTCTGACCAACAGCGACTTCTTTTAATGTTTTCATGTCTTTATTCTCCCTTTTTATTCATACTTATTCATCGGAACAAAAAACTTGCTTTAAACAAGGATTTTATTAGCCATATCTTTTCCAATAGCAACTCTGGAATCTTTGACATTCACAATGAGACTGCCATTGATTTCTGATATTACGGTCACCAGACCACCAACAACGAAGCCAAGGTTTTCAAGAAACTTTTTCGTTTCTGACTTTCCTCCTACCTTTTTAATGACGTTTGGTTCTCCTGCTTTCACCATAGACAGTGGCATATTATCATCTCCTTTTCTAAAGCAAATTTTCCGACAGTGTATCTGATAATCACCTAGTACATCTGTATGAATTTCTTTTCTACGAAAGTTAGTATACCCTAATTATAATTAGAAGTCAATGCATTTATTGAGAAATATTTTCAATAACTAACTCTTATTTCATATGCCTATCAATAACCCCCTACATTTTTGTTCAACTTTTATAAAAAGGCAATAAAATCCACTATTGACTTTACCAAAAGTAAACATAGATATTTTTCTGCTTTCCGGTTTGGAATAACAAAACGAACAAAAAGTCTCTTACTTTCTGAAGATTATAATTATAATTTATTTTCTTGAATTTTGTTTATTGAAAATTTGGGGAATTAGTTGGAGAGGGATTTGCAGATGAACGCTCGAAAAATATGTTGGAAAGATTAAAGAAACTATATTTGTGACCTCGGAGCAAGGTTTAGATACGAGCGCATAAGCAAGTATTCAAACTGCCGCGACTAAAGTCACAAATATAGTTTCTTTTATTCCCGGAGGGTGCCTGCCTTGCCTGCAGCAACTCAGAATTTCTTCTTCCTCCTCATCGTGATTTTCTGCGTAAACAATTCCTTCCAAATCGCTGGATGGAATAAAATAAGTAACGGGAATAATTCCAGTCTTCCTGCAAGCATATCAAAAATAATAACAAGCTTGGAAAAATCACTGAAGAATCCAAAGTTACAGTCCGGACCAACCATACTAAGCCCCGGACCAATATTGTTGATTGTCGCTGCTATAGCAGTAAAGTTCGTTACAAGATCATGGCCTTCAAATGAAATGGCTATGACTGAAGCGACAAAAATAATCATAAAGGTAATAAAATATACATTAATGGAGCGTACTACTTCATGCTCTATTGGTTTGTCATCCATTTTAATCTTCTTTACACTCTTTGGATGGATGTAGGAATTGAGTTCCTTAATCATTGTTTTTACCATAACAATAAAACGAGATACTTTTATTCCTCCACCAGTACTTCCTGCACAGGCTCCCACAAACATCAAAAGGACAAGAATTGCCCGGCAAGTCTGCGACCAAGCATCAAAATTGACGGTTGCATATCCTGTTGTTGTAATGATAGAACCCACTTGGAATGCGGCATGACGAAGTGCATCAAAAAACTGCATATTTCCTCCGACTAAACTACCGGTAATAATTGCTGTTGCCACGAAAATAATAGCAAAGTATGCGCGTACTTCCTCCATTTGAAGTGCTTTTTTGAACTTTCTAAATAAAATCAAATAATAAGCGTTGAAGTTTACTCCAAATAAAATCATAAATATAGTGACAATCCACTGCTGCAGTGCCGTATAACTGGCAAGACTGTCTCCCTTTATACCAAAGCCACCGGTACCTGCCGTTCCAAACGACAGAGTAATCGCATCAAATGCAGGCATCCTGCTGATAAGAAGAAGCACAATCTCTACAATTGTCATTCCAAAATAAATAATATAGAGAATCTGTGCAGTGTATTTAATCTTTGGCACAAGCTTTCCTACAGATGGTCCCGGACTTTCTGCACGCATTAAGTTAATATGAGAACCTCCACTTAACGGAATAACCGCAAGAAGGAATACCAGTACTCCCATACCGCCAATCCAGTGAGTAAAGCTTCTCCAGAATAAAGCACAATGAGAAAGTGCTTCCACATCTGCTAAAATACTTGAACCGGTTGTCGTAAAACCAGAAACTGTCTCAAATAAAGCATCGATCAAAGATGGAATTTCTCCAGAAATCCAGAATGGCAGTGCACCAAAAAAACTTAAAAATATCCAGCTTAAAGCCGTTGCTACACAGCCCTCTTTTAAATAAAACACATGACTTTTGGGTTTCTTTATCGTCATCAATGTACCAAATGCCATAGATACCGCTGCCACTAAAAGATAGGCAAAACCTGTCTGCTCCCGGTAGAGCACAGCAACAATACAAGGAAGAAGCATTAACACTGCTTCCATCTTCAATACATATCCTAATACAAAACGAATAATCGAACTGTTCATATTGTCCTCCGTACTTATGCCAAAATATCTCTTAAGTCATTAAAGCCTGTATGTGTGGTTACGACCATAACCGTATCCCCTACCTGAATGGAATCCTGACCATTTGGAAGAATAATCGCACCATTTCGATTGATAAAACAAAAAAGCAAATCTTTCTTCAGCGCTAAATCTTTTAACGGAATATTTGTTACGGCAGATTCTTCATACACTCTGAATTCAATCGCCTCAACACGATGGTCAAACATATGGTACAGAGTTTCAATATTACTGTCAAGAGAAGCTTGTCTCGCACGTACATAAGCAATAATTGCCTCTGATGTAATATATCTTGGATAAATCACGCTTCCTAAATCAAGCTTTGCAATAACATCCTTAAAATTAATACGATTAATCTTTGTAATTACTTTTGCCTTGGAAACTTGTCTTGTATGCAATGTTAAAAGAATATTCTCTTCATCAATTCCGGTAAGTGGAACAAAAGACTCTACATAAGGAAGTCCCTCTTCCCTTAATAATTCCTGATCGGTTCCATCACCGTTGATAATAATTGCTTTTGGAAGAAGAATGGATAATTCCTCACACCGCTCCTTATTGCTCTCTATAATCTTTACATCAATTCCAACATCTAAAAGGTTCTTTGCAAGATAATACGCTGCCTTACCTCCGCCGATAATCATCGTATTCTTTACCTGCTTTGTCTCAAATCCGATATGAGAAAGGAATTCTCTTGCAATTTTGCGGGAAGCAACAACAGAAATAACATCTCCCTGCTGTAATATAAAATCACCAGAAGGAATATGTACTTCTCCATCTCTCTCTACACCGCATACAAGAATATTCGTTTCTATCTTTCCACGGAGCTCTGCTATCTGAAGCCCATCTAATATATTTCCTGCAGGAATTGCAAACTTAATCAATTCCGCCTGACCGTGTGCAAAAGAGTTAACTTCTAACGCAGATGGAAGGAATAAAATCCTTGCTGCCTCTCTCGCTGCTTCAAGCTCTGGATTAATAATCATCGCAAGACCTAACTTTTCTCGAAGGTATCCCGCCTCTTTGCTGTAATCCGGGGTGCGGACTCTGGCAATCGCTGCACAGTCACCAACCTGTTTTGCTACTGTACAACAAAGAAGGTTCAGCTCATCCGATTCTGTCACAGAGATGATAAGATCCGTATCTTCAATTCCTGCATCCATCTGCACGCTGTAACTGGCACCATTCCCTACGATACCCATAATGTCGTATATATTCGCGATTTCCTGTACTTTTTTCGCATTCTTGTCAATAATGATAATGTCATGTCCCTCTTTACTAAGCTGTTCTACTAGCGTTGTTCCAACCTTACCACAGCCTACAATGATAATCTTTAATCCCTTTTTCGCCGGTTTGCTCTTTCCGGGATTCATAAAACTAAACATACTTTTTCCTCCTGTACTTTCGCTGAGTCCAAAAATAATTCTCTCTCAACTATAAGCCCTATCATTATAGCAGATATTGGTGATTTGTAAATAGACATTATCGACAACTCTATTCAATTATCTAAATGCTGCTGTCTTAACCAGATTTTCATCATTATACGCTGCGGAAGAAGCTTTGCCGCTACATGGGATATCTTCGTAAAAAGACTGTAAATAGAAATATCTTTGCCCTTTTTCGCATCTTTTAAAGCTTTTTTTGCCACCTTATCTGGAGTTACCATACCCACATAGCGAGTTGTTGCCTTCCTTGCTCCAATTTCTGCTCTCTTATAAAGGTCTGTTTTTATCCAGCCAGGACAAACTGCAGTAACATAAATACCCTTTTCCTTCAATTCCACATTTAACGCTCTAGAATAATTTCTGACAAAGGACTTTGTTGAACTATAGATATTCTGGTACGGAAGTGGCTGAAATGATGCCTGCGAAGCAATATTAATAAGATGGCTGCCCTTTTTCATATAAGGAATGCAGACAAGTCCCATCGCCACAACTGCATCAATGTTCACATGAATCATATTTAAAGATTCCTCAATACTTAAATCTCCATAAGAACAAAATTTTGCAAAGCCTGCATTATTAATCAGATAAGAAATCTCTAATTTCCGCCGCTGCGCCTCCTGCTTTAGTTCTTCTTCAAAACATTGTATCTGACGAACACTCGATAAATCAAAGGAATATATTTTTACTTTTTTACCAAACTTCTCTTTCAGACGCCCAAGCTTTTTCTCATTTCTTGCTAATGCCCATATCTCGTCTATATTTTTTTCTTTTAATAAAAGACGGACAAATTCACGTCCAAGTCCGCCAGTTGCTCCGGTAACAATGGCAATTCTTTTGACTTTCATAGCATCCATTTCCCCCTTAAACAATGTTTACTCAAATACTTTTTCACAAAACAAATTTACTATATTAACTTTACTTTTAGAAATTCCTTTTTCTTTATCGGTATAATGTCCTGCCTATAAAAATGTATTTCTGCCTTTTTAATTATTCGTACAGTTTGCTGCATCAATTGCAAGAACAAGCATCAGCCCCATCAGTTCATCCTTTGGATCAAGGAAATCAATCACATAAGTATCTCCCCAATGTAAAGGTTCCTTTGTAATATGTATAACCGCACTACAGGCTTCATATACATCATAATTCCAGGAAAGGAAATCTCCTTCCACATGCCAGCCATTATAATCAAGTTCATACTGAGGGTGAAAAAAGGTAAACTTCTTTTTTATAATACCGCAGGAATGCCCGCCTATCATCACTTCAAACTCCGGCAAAAAGGTAAGAACCTTCTCCTTAATCAGCCCAACCTCATGTCCATTCATATCATATACATGCAGGCGATGCCCCAACGATAAAAATTCCGCTTGTACAAAATATTTCTTATTCTCATATTCATCGTATATATCAAAGGTATCTGACCAGGAAAATACTCTTTGTTTGATTAAAAATTTCATAAACAAGCACCTCCGCTTCTTTTATTATATTCTTGTTTTATTATATCACGTTGTTTTTTTGTTGCCTACTACACAAGTAGTATAAAGTATTTTTATTCTACAAAAATTTATCTCTGAAAATATTCTATAAATCTCTTATCTTCATGTTCACATATCGCCGTATTCATTATAAATATTACAAGTCACATAACAATAAAAAAGCCATTCTGCAGGACAACAGTTTTTCTGTTATCGGACAAAATGGCTTTTTCACTTCTTATTATTTATCTATTTGGCATATGTAATTGAATAATAAGCTAACTAACGGGAAATATGAAATGCTCCCTTTCCCGGATAAACAGCGGCATTGCCTAACTGTTCTTCGATTCTTAATAACTGGTTGTATTTTGCAACACGTTCGCTTCGGCTTGGTGCACCTGTCTTAATCTGACAGGTATTTAAAGCTACTGCCAAATCTGCGATTGTTGTATCTTCTGTCTCACCAGAACGATGAGAAGTTACAGCAGTATATCCTGCATTATGAGCCATCTTGATAGCTTCAAGAGTCTCAGATACGGAACCAATTTGGTTTAACTTGATAAGAATGGAGTTACCACACCCACGCTTGATTCCCTTAGAAAGTCTCTCTGTGTTTGTAACAAATAAATCATCACCGACTAACTGTACTGTATCTCCAAGTTCTTTTGTAAGCTGCTGCCAGCCTTCCCAGTCTTCTTCATCCAATCCATCTTCGATAGAATAGATTGGATATTTCTCGCAAAGCTGTTTCCAATGCTCAATTAACTCTGCAGATGTAAACTTTCTTCCGCTCTTTGGAAGGAGATATTCTCCTTTTGTAGCACTCTTCCACTCACTAGAAGCGGCATCCATTGCTAATACAAAGTCTTCTCCTGGTTTATAACCAGCTTTTTCTACTGCTTCAAGAATACACTCGATGGCTTCTTCATCACTTCCGAGGTCTGGTGCAAATCCACCTTCATCACCAACAGAAGTTGCTAATCCTCTTTCTTTTAAAAGTGCTGCTAATGCGTGGAACACTTCAGTACACCAGCGAAGTCCCTCTTTGAAGCTTGGTGCTCCTGCCGGCATAATCATGAATTCCTGTACGTCTACAGTGTTTGCGGCATGAGCACCACCATTTAAAATATTCATCATTGGTACAGGAAGTCTGTTTCCATTCACTCCGCCGAGTAAACGATATAATGGAATCTGTAATGCAGTGGCAGCTGCACGAACTGCTGCAATAGAAACCGCTAAAATAGCATTTGCTCCAAGATTAGATTTATCTTTTGTGCCATCTGCCGCAAGCATTGCACCGTCTACTGCATAAATATCGGATGCATCAATCCCCTTTAATGCTTCATTGATTGTTGTATTAATATTTCCTACAGCTTTAGAAACTCCTTTGCCTCCAAATCTGTCTTTATTTCCATCTCTAAGCTCCAATGCTTCGAACTCTCCAGTAGAAGCACCACTCGGGGCTGCTCCACGCCCAACAGTTCCGTCTGCTAAATATACTTCTGCCTCAACTGTTGGATTTCCTCTGGAATCAATAATCTCTCTGCCTACTACTTTTTCAATTTCTAAATGTAACATCTTTTACGTCAATCCTTTCCCATGGATCTCCCTCGTCCCGGCTCAATGGGACGAAAAGAGCATCACATGAATTATCTCACATTTTAGTTAGGGATTACTAACTGATGTAAGAATATCATAACTATCTAGGAAAAGTCAACATTTTTATATGAGAATTATTCTCACACAAAAAATAATCTATCTTTTTTACAAACTTTATAACAATTTCATACAATAGCGCATTTGCCCCAGCCAATCCACAGTCCTCAAAAAGAGAAAACAGACTATATTTGTGGCCTCGGAGCAAAGGTTGGATGCGAGCGTATAAGCGAACATTCAACCTGCCGCGACTAAAGTCACAAATATAGTCTGTTTCTTTTTCTGAGGGCGTCTTCCCTTGCCTGTGAATCAAATTACTTCATGATTCAGCCATTTCCGGCTTCTAAAGCGAATCGTAAAGATTATATTTCGAACACCCCAGTCCACAAACATACCAATCCATACCGCCATCGGACCCATATGATAGGCTCTTGCAAGGAAAATAACAAGGCTTACTCTGCAAAACCACATACATAGCACAGAAACTGTCATAGAAAACTTTACATCCCCTGCCGCACGTAATCCATATGCCGGAATAAATGCCATGATCCAGATAAGCGGCTTTACAATACTAATCCACGTTACCATGTAGATACATAACTTTGCGCTTTCCGGTTCCATTCCTCCAAAGTAGGTAATTGGCCGTACCAGGAGATAAAAAATCAGACAGGATACCGCCAGAGTTATTTCTGCAATAATACAAAGTTTCTTTATATAATAGACGGCTTCTTCCTTTCTTCCCGCTCCTAATGTTTCTCCTACAACAGTCATCAGTCCAATACCGATACCTATAGCAAGAATACCATTTAAGTTCTCGATAACATTTGTCATTCCCTGTGCTGCAATCGCCGCCGTTCCCATTAGTGAAACGGTAGACTGAATTGCCAGCTTCCCAAACTGAAACATGCTGTTTTCAATTCCCGAAGGAATTCCGATATTTAAAATCTTCTTAATCTCTCTCCAGTTTGGACGAATCGAAAAATAATTTCTGAATGGAATTTCCAGGGATGGGTTTCTAAGTTTCCACAATACGATACTCATACTAAAAAAACGAGAACCGGCTGTCGCAATCGCGGAACCGGCAACGCCCCAATGAAATACCCACACAAAAATTACATCTAAAAATGCATTCAAAAAGTTAGATACAATGGAAATCTGCATCGGAAACTTACTATTATTCTGTGCCCGCAAAATACATGCCCCATCGTTATAAAGTGCGATAAACGGATATGATAGCACAGAGTAAAAGAAATATTGTTTTGCGCCTGCCATAACATCCTTTTCTACTTTTCCAAAAATCAGATTTAAAATCTGCTGATTAAATACAAGACAGATTGCTCCGATTATCAGAGATAACATCAGAGTTACAAATACAAGCTGCCTTGCTGCTTCCTTCGCATGATCTTTACTTTTACATCCAAGATAATGTGAGCAGACAACTGTTCCGCCGGAAGCGAGCGCAAAAAACGCCTGTACAATCAATATATTAATAGAGTCAACCAGAGATACCGCAGAAATCGCTGCGGAACCAAGATTGCTGACAACTAATGTATCAATCGTTCCCATAAAAGAGTTCAAAAGCTGGTCTAACGCCAATGGAATGAGCAGTGCCGCTAACTTTTTGTTACTATATAGCCTTTGGGGCACCTGTTTTTTTTGTTTTATTAATTCTGTCATTTATGTGATATTCCTTTATTATTTCCTTTCATTATTTTTCTTTATTTATTATTGTTGGTTTTATATATAAACTACTCCAACTTAATTTAAACTAGAGCGTGTTTGAAAAATGCTTTCTGTAAAGCGGGTTGTGAAGGTTGTGTATATCTACAATTTATTATGTAAAATTCCTGTTTACCCTCTGATTTATCTTATTAAATCCATCCAAAGTGTTCACAAGCCTTTTTAATTCCATCGTTCACATTTGTATCTGTCACATAATCAGCCTTTTCTTTCAGCGCCTGGCATCCATTTCCCATAGCTATGGAAAGCCAGTCGGAATGAAACATATCCATATCGTTATAATCATCGCCAAATACAACGACATCCTTTTTATCTGCCTCCAAATATTCCATCATATTTAAGATACCACCTCGTTTATTATCTGGCTGAAACATCAGATATTCCGGCTCAAAACGGAGATGGCCTACAAGGCTTTTCATTGTAAGGCGTTCTTCTTCCTCAGCCGGGATTGCCACATATACCTTATAATAATTCTCCACAGCATAAATGTCTAACGTATCGTCAATAATATATCTTGTCGGCTCTTTTCTTTTTCCTACCTGCTCTAAAAATAAGGTATCCCTCATATAAACATCTTTTGTATCATCCATGACAAGACACCAGCCATAGCCAAGTTTATCTGCCTCCTCAATAATGCGAATGCAGTTTTCTTTTTCCAGAGGAATATTCATCACTAATTCTTCATCAATTACCAATCCATTTCCTCCATTGCAGACCATATTTTTAAAACCATTTGCCTTTGTAAACTTTTCTGCCTTATAATGTGCTCTTCCAGTTGCGATTGCCACAAAATGCCCGTTCTCTTCTAATCGCTGTAACGCTTCTTTTGCGCTTGGAACAATCTCTCCCGTTGCGCGGTTTGTCAACGTTCCATCAATATCAAAAAATAAATATTTCTTCTCCATATCTTTCCTCCTCTTTTTCCTGTATCTTCTTATATATATCTTCCTACTTCACAAAGCAAATAATAGATTTGTGTACATACTATAATAATGACATATACATTTTTATCTATTTCAAGTTGCAAGCCAGTACAGCCTTTCATTATACTGCGATACAAAAAGGGATGCAAGCTTTCCTGCACCCCTTTCCTTGTTCTTTTTCCCATTCAATTTTCTATTCAAATGGGTAAATCATTCCCCACTGTTTTCTAATGTCTGTCAATACACTCATAACATCACGGCTGTAAGTCAGATATTCTTCACTTCCGCCATTTAAGACATAGTTCTGCATATCTTCTACTTCATAATCCAGTGCATAGGCTGTCTCTCCTGCCTCAATTGTCTCTGTATGACCATCATTAGTATAAGTAATCGTTGCCTTATCTCCTCTTGGATAATTATAAATCTCAATAAATCCGTCCTCACAGGCAACAACACCCCTTTTTGGCTGTTTCGCACGCATCGTAAGTGCCATAACTGCCATCTGACCGTCTGGATTTCTAAGAATGATTCCTGAAGTCTCATCTACACCTGTCTCAAAATAATTTGCCGTTGTGAGAATGCTATTCGGTTTACTCTTCATGAAAAATCTCGAAAAACTCGTCGCATACACACCGATATCTAATAAAGCTCCACCGGCTAATTCTTTGGAGAAAAAGCGATTTGTCACATCGTATTCTTTGCAGCTTCCAAAGTTTACCTGAATCATTTTTACAGGGCCAAGCTTTCCGCTGTCCACGATTTCTTTCATCTTTTTAAAGACAGGCATATGATATAATGTCATGCCGTCACAAATAACAAGATTCTTTTTTTTGGCAAGTTTCACTGCTTCTTCAAGCTGTGTATCATTTACTGTAATTGCCTTTTCACAAAAAACGTGTTTTCCACTCTGTAATGCCTTCATTAAGAATTCATAATGGGAATTATGCGGTGTTGCAATATAAACAATATCAATATTCTCATCGTCGAACATTTCATCTGCACTGCCGTAAGCATTTTTTACATCAAATTCTTCTGCATATTTTTCTGCGCTTTCCATACTTGTCGCACAGCAGGCATAAATCTCACCATTGACACGTTTTAAAGCCTCACCCATCTCATGGGCAATCCAGCCTGTTCCAAGCATTCCCCAGTTTAATTTTTTCATTATATATTCAACTTCCTTTCTGCCAATTTATATTCTTTATAACTCAACTCATTTGCTTTAAACCATATTAGATATAAATTCTTTCCTGTTTTTATCTTTTTGTTATTCTGAATTATAGCGTATTTGAAAAATACTTTCTGTAAATTACACATGCATATTATTAAATACTTTTTCAAACACTCTCTGCTCTTAATATCTCATTATTTTTCGATAACTTTTACTTCATCCCCGCATACACAAAGAGCAAATGCTACCATATCAATAAATAATGCTGTCTCCACCACTCCAGTAAGCTGCTTTAACTTCTTATGAAGTTCTTCTGGTTTCCCTGCAAATGTAGCTACATTAGAAAAATCAGTATCCATTATATAATTTCCATTATCACTAATAACAAAACCCGCTTTGGCACCACTCTTTCGCATTACTGCCTTTCCACCAAGCTTTTCTATCTGTGCCTGCACATAGTTTCTGCTCTGTGGAATCACTTCTAATGTCACAGAATCTTTTAACGGTAATGTATCATAAAACTTAGATTCATCAATTAACAAAACATATTTTTCTGCCATGGATGCAATAATTTTTTCCTTTGTATGAATCGCGCCATTCGCTTTCAGCGCATTTAACTCTTTATCAAGCTCATCACAACCATCGAAAGCAATGTTGATATGAGCTGTCATTTCCAGTGATAATACCATAAGTCCTAAGTTTTTACAAAGTTCTGCTGTATCATCAGATGGAGTTACTACCGTTATTTTTCTCTCCTCTTTGGCAAGATACTCTGCTAAATATCCTATGGTAGAACCACCGCCAAGTCCGATACACATGCCGTCTTTTATATATTTTAGTGCTTCTTTGGCACATAATTGTTTCATGTTCATTATTCTGTCTCCTTTTTCTGTCACCTGTTTTAAAGCATGTTTTATTTATTTTCTCATTTATTCTTTATCCATAAATCGTAACGCTTCATATTATATAGAATAAATTTTCAAAAAAATAGTTTTCTATATATTATATCTTTTAATGCTTTCCCTTTTTTTCTTCCACGTTTTCTGGTAGCGGTTTCTTTAAGAAAGAAAGTACCAGACAGCCAACTAACGCTCCAATAAAATGTCTTTGGAGCGGTAATAATAAAACAAAGCTTTACATCCTGTCCATCTGGCGCATCATAATTCACACCATTCTTTACAGTAATCGCTGCAATCCCCGGTGCCATTATCGAATCCAACTGTGCATGTGGAATCGCAATCTCATCTCCGATTGCCGTTGTTCCAAGACTCTCTCTTAATAAAATACCCTGCTTGTACTCTTCCTTATCTGGAATAATTCCTGACTGACTGACTGATTAAATCTACAAGATAATCAATTATCTCCTCTTTTGACTGCACATCGACTTGCAGTGCAATACTGCTTTTTCGTAGTAACTCAGTGATCCTCATAACATTCTCCCCTTTAATCTTGAATCTTTCTGCTAGTCTTTCATAAAACGTAAAGAAATATATTTTCTTATTTATTTTATTTTGTGAAAATCCATTTCGTAATTGTACTATATCACGATATTTAATTTTCGTCAATACTTTTTTCGTGAAAATTATTTTATTGCCATTTAATTCATTAAGAGACAGACGCCCGAGAAGAGAGAAGATATCAGCTTCTGCCCCCAAATCCCCACAACCACTTACTTTAATTCAATCAAAATCCTGCCAAAGACAGCCCGGGAAAAGAACCGATACCCTATATTTGTGGCCTCGGAGCAAGGTTTAGATGCGAGCGCATAAAGCGAGCATTTAAACCGCCGCGACTAAAGTCACAAATATAGGGTATCGGTTCTCTTCCCGGGCGTCTGTCTCTTAATGAATTAAATAGTAATTGAATCCATTTTGTGATATAGTTAAGTGTAAATTATATAATTAGGAGCAAAATCAATGGAAAAATCAGTTTTAGATATAATCTGTGCCTCTTTAGACACTTTTTTTGAATCAGAAAGAAAAATAGGTACTTACATCATACAACATACCGCTAAAGTCGTTGACATGACCGTTGGAGAATTGGCACAGGCATGTGGTGTCAGTGATGCTTCGGTTTCTCGCTTTTGTAAAAAAATAGATATGAAAGGTTTTCATCACCTTAAAATTACTCTTGCAAAAGAAATTTCCGAAAGAGGAAAAGAGGAAGAAGAAGTATCCAACCACATTTCTGTCAATGATATCGGTCAATCTCTGAAAAATATTTTAGCCAATAAAGTGACGGAAATCACACAAACAGTTTCTATGATGGATACCAAACAACTTCATAAAATTTTAGATAAGTTGAATACTGCAAAGACGGTACAATTTTTTGCAGTTGGTAATACTATTCCCGTTGCGATTGACGGGGCTTTTAAGTTAAATCAGATTGGTATTCCTGCTGTGTCCGGCACAATCTGGGAGACACAGATTGGTTATACTTATAATATGACGGCAGATGATGTTATTATTGCTATTTCAAACTCTGGTGAATCCACCGCCGTTCTTCGTGCATTAGAGGCCGCCAGAAGTGCCGGTGCTACTACCATTTCTATAACAAATAGTGAGAAATCGAGTGCTTCACAGCTTAGTGATTATCACATTACAACGGCAACCCGTGAAAAGTTATTTCTTGATGGTTATTGTTTTTCACGGGTATCTGCAACGACTGTGATAGAAATTTTATATCTTTTCTTAACTTCAATGAGGAAAGATGCCTATAAGAGTGTTGTACGGCATGAACAGGCTATTGCGTTTACAAAATTATAAATAAACAGACCTTATTTGTGTCCTTATGTGCAAGCTCAAGAACACATCGGTATTCTTTTTTAATTTTCCCATTATTACACTACTTCTTTCTCTTTTTCAGTAAGATTCCTAATAAAATCAATGTTATGATAAGTGCCGATATTAGAACAAAAAGTATTATAGAATCTGTCTGAACACTTTCTCTTTTTTTAGGTTTTGTTACAGATTTGGAGGAAGTGTTTTCGGATGTATTTGAGGATTCTTCTGAACTTTTTTCCTGACTTTCTGATTCAAGGCCAACATCCGTTTTCGCCTCTGGAGCAGACTTTTCTGTAATCTGCTCCTGTTTTTCGGCTTTTGTAGTTGCAGTGTCCGTATTAGAGGAGTTCTCTTCGGTTTCTTTTTTTGAAGATGGATAATACGTTTTATAACTAATTTTATTATGTTTGCTGTTTCCATCGACAATATGAACTATCTTTTCTTTATAATTTTCTAATGGACTTTCTGCTTTTTTTCCATCTTCTGTGGTTAACTGGTAATATCTCGCGATTCCCTTTGCGTCCGCTTCTGCCAATACTTTTAACTTTGCATCACTGCTTAAATAGTTTTCAAAATCTGAATCATCATCTACAAAAGCGTGCTCCACTAAAACGGTAGGAATATCTTTTAATACACCTCCGCGGATGATCGCATAGTAGTCTGCCAGTTCTCCATTCTCATATTTTTCATTGGCTTCGGAGTCTCGGAGTAAAATTCCCTGGTTCTCTATTCCAAGTGCTGATAGTTCATTTAAAATATTACATGCAAGTTTCTGTTCCTCATCCGCTAATTCCTGCTTATATCCGTCTTTTGCTGCAAGAACTGTACAGCCACTATCATAAGCCGCGCAGTCTCCTGTTGCATTATTATGAATACTCACCATAAGATCTGCATTCTTATCTACGCTATATTGCGTGCGGTCAGTAAGACTCACATCATAGTCTCCATCTCTTGTTAAAGATACGGTGACTCCTTTATACTTTTCTAATGCCTCTTTTAAATACTGCGCGATTTTTAAATTCAAAGTCTTTTCTTCTACCGTCCCTCTCTGTGTCCCGGACTGGATGCCTCCGTGTCCAGGATCAATGACGATGCATAAATCTTTTTTGGAAGATGTCTGCCTTGCTTTTGCAGAAAGCGGGAAAATGCACAAAGAAAAAATCAAGCCGTATAAAAAAACTCTAGAAAAATAGTTCGTTTTTATTATCGTTTTCATCGTAATTATTGCTTCTTTCCTTCGTCTTCAAAATTTCTAAAACTTCTTACTGGTTTCTTTGATTCACTAAAAGAACATCCTCTATAAATACATTCCATAAGATAATCTTCCTGGTTATAATCATTACCAAAATCAGGATCTTGATAATGGAATTTAAAAACATAATTTTTGCTGCCATTACTTCTTATAAAATAGTAAAATGCCTCATTCGTATCTGATTTATATTGACCTGCTATAACTTGATGATCCCCATAATCGGGATGATATCTTATAGAATAAACTTCATTCTGTGTTTGATTATAAAAATTTTTAACATTTTGCTCTGCAGAACCTGAAGTTGCTGTTTCATAAAATTCTAATGTCATTGAACTATCAGCAGAAGAAAAATAATAACTATTTTCCTCATCATTTGCTTCACAATAATTAAAGACATATTTAGGATAAATAAAGGTAAAATCTGGTGCGCTGTATTTGTAAAAATCATCTGCCGTCTGACATGCGCTAACGTTCATAACCTCATTGTCCGTATATGGAAAAGCAGGTTCTGCGGCTGCCTCCGTCGTTGCTTCCGTCACTTCTTCCGTTGTAGCCTCTGTTGTAGCCTGTGTCATTTTCTGTGTTGTGGCAGCTGCCTTTTGATCTGCCTGCGTTACTTTTGCGTCTTGTGAAGCATTGTTAGCGTTCATCCGCCATATAAACATACCGATTCCAATAATAAGAATGAGAATCGTCGCCATCAAAATACCAATAACCGCATTATTTGATTTATTGTTGTTTTGTGTTCCGTAGTTTTGGCTGTAATCCGCATTTGGATTATATGGACTTTGATTATATCCATTCTGGCTATAATTCTGACTATAATTTTGGCTATAGTTTTGACTGTAGTTCTGACTATAATTTGAATTACTACCCTGACTGTAACCATTTTGATTATAGGAAGCATTTGCATACACATTCGGATCGTATACAGTCTGGTTTGGTGATGCTACTGCATCATAATTTATATTACTGCCATCCCCATATAAGTCATCACAAAACTCTGCAATACTTTGGTAACGATCTCTTTGGAAAACGGCCATACCTTTCATTAATGCGTATTCTACCCACGGTGGAATTGGAATACCAAGCTGTGATGGCCTTTGCAGCGTATCTCCTTGCATTCTCTGTAAAGATTCTACTGGAGTAATGCCGGTAATACATTTGTACATTGTCGCACAAAGGGCATAAATATCCGTCCACGGCCCCTGTACGCCATGTGTACGATACTGCTCCTCTGGGGCATAACCATGTTTTAATACAATAGAAAGACTCTTTTCACCAAATTCTGTGTAAGCTCGTGCTGCACCAAAGTCCATTAACTTTACGCCGCCATTCTCTAACAGCATTATGTTGTCCGGGCTGATATCACGATGAATCAGTCCCACATTATGTACTTCATCTAATGCTTCCATTAAAGGTGCCATAAGATCTAAAATTTCTGCTGGTGTAAGTAATCCCTGTGTGTCAATGTACTGCTTTAATGTAATTCCATCCAGGAATTCCATAACGATATATGCGGTATTATTTGTCTCAAAAAAGTCTGTTACACTTACAACACCTTCCTGTCTGTTAAAACGTGCAAGCGTTCTCGCCTCACTTAAAAACTTTTCCTTTCCTTTTTGAAACATTTCCGTGTATTTTGACTGGGATACGGTAAGTTCTTCACTATATGTTGTATTCCTGGTCACAAATCCCTGTGGATAGTACTCTTTTATGGCAACTTCTACATCAAGAGTCTTATCATGTCCTCTGTAGGTGATTCCAAATCCACCTTCACCAAGAACGCCCTCTATGACGTAACGGCTGCCTAATGTTCTTCCATTTTTCAGGAGATGAACACTGTTTTCTTCCATAAACTTTCCCTCATTTCTCTCTCAATCTGTACTTTGCATCTGCATAAGATTATAAAAATTATATCATAAATCAATATTTTTTAGTAGAAACTTTTCTGCTTATTTCACTTTAACGGCTTTTGCATGACTCCATACGCTGTAGATTTTCGTACCATTTACTTTTTTATATGTTCTTACGAATATGCCTTAATATAAAAAGAATACCAGAGCTATATGTTTTCTACTCTGGTATCCCTCTTCCTATTTAGTTTACGAGATTCCAGTTATTGATGCTGTCCCCGCCGCCAGAAGATTTCTTTTTACTGCCGGATGATTTCCTGCTCGAACTACTGGAGCTGCCTGAACGTCTATAAGACTTCCTGCCTGAGCTGCTGCTTCCTGAAGAAGAACTAGAGCTGCTTGGACGATAAACTGGCTCTGGTTCTGGCTCTTTTCCAAGACTTATCACGACTTTTACTGTCGTATTCTTATCAACGGTTTTACCAGAAGCAATGGACTGGCTGATTATTTTCCCTTCTTCTACACTACTACTGTATGTACGAGAAGAATCGACTTTTAATTTTGCCTTTTTCAAAGCTTTTTGTGCTTCTTCTAACGTTTCGCCCTCTACTTTTGGAACTTTAACCTGCTCAACACCTTTGCTGATTACTACAGAGATTGTATTGCCCTCTTCTATCTTCTCTCCAGCCTTTTTATCTTGAGAAATAACCTTTCCTTTTGCAACTTTATCTGACCATTTTCTATCTGAAACTTTCATAATAAGCTTCGCATTAGTAATCGTTTCTTTAGCCTTCGCTTTTTTCTTACCAGCTACATCAGGAATGGTAACCAGTGCTCCCTTGCTGACAGTTACCCGGATGGTATCTCCCTTTTTTAAAATAGTTCCTGCCTTAATATCCTGTGAAATAATATTTCCTTTTTTTACAGTATCAGAATAAGCCTGATCAAGTTCTACTAAAACAAGAGAGTCATCATCTCCGGCCGCTTCTGCTTTTGCACTGTCAAAACTTTTATTTACGAGATTTGGAACTTCTCTTTCAAGAGATTTCTGGTAAAAATGATAGCCAGCGCCTGCAATAAGGAAGCACAAAATTACTGCAATAAGGAGACCTTTTTTTGAACGCTTTTTTTGCGTCTGTTTTGAGGAATCCTGAGAATTCTTTTGGGAATCTGTCTCTCCCTCAGGCTCCTTTTGCATCTTAACTTTTGTATTTTCCTTTGTCTCTTCTTCAAAAGACTGTTCTGCTTCCACTGTGTTATGCTCTTTTAGGCTTTCTGGCTGGGTATCTCCCTTAAAAATCTCTGAATTTTTCTGTACACGCTCTTTCTCTAAATCTTCTACCGAATCTTTTTCTTTTTTTAAAGCTTCTGACTCCTCTTCAAAGATTTCCTGACTTTCCTTAGAAGTTTCTGACTCTCTTTTAGAAGTTTCCTGACTTTCTGACGAACTCTTTTCTAAAGTTTCCGCTGGCTCCACTTCCGTTTCTTTCTGGCTTTCTTCTAAGGATTCTTCCTCTTCCATATAGTCTTTATAGAGATCCTCGCAGAGATCCTTTAAGTTCTGATAACGGTCTTTGGGTGCGATGCTCATTCCCTTTAACAGTGTTTTTTCTATCTGTGGGGAAATGTCCACACCAAGTTCTGATGGCTTTTTAAGCTCATCTTCCATCACTCTTTGAATCGAATCTTCCGGCGTCTTTCCGGTGATACATTTGTAAATAGTCGCACACAGCGCATAAATATCTGTCCACGGTCCCTGTACTCCCCGGCTCTGATACTGTTCTGCCGGTGCATATCCCGGTTTTAACACGATGGAAAGACTTTTTTCACCAAATTCTGTATAGTCTCTGGCAGCTCCAAAGTCCATCAGTTTTACACTGCCATCTTTTAAAACCATGATATTATCTGGGCTGATATCCCTGTGAATCAGCCCAGATTGATGGACATCGTCTAAAGATTCTAACAAAGGAGCAAGAAGTCCCATCAGTTCATCCACTGGAATCTGACGATTTCCCTTTAAATATTCTTTTAAAGTAATTCCGTCAAGATATTCCATCACAATGTATGCTGTATTATTCGCCTCAAAAAAATCAGTTACATTGACGATTCCCTGATCGCCATTAAACTTGGCCATCACACGGGCTTCACCAATAAATCGTTTTTTTCCTGCTAAAAAGGCCTCATCCTGCTTCGCGTAAGTTACGGTAACATTATCGGTATATTCGTTGTTTCTCGTAACAATTCCCTGCGGGAAAAATTCTTTTATAGCAACTTCGTTACCAAATAAGTCATCCACACCATAATAAGTGATACCAAAACCGCCCTCACCCAAAACAGACGTTATAATATAGCGTCCATTTAACTTTGTTTCTTTTTTTAGATAATGAAGGTCTCTTTCATCCAATGTTTTCTTCCTTCGCCTTTCTAACTAGAGCATATTTCAAACACGCTCTAGTGTACTGCCCCATTGATTTTCAGCGAAATATCAATAATATAGTATTCCAGTCTCTATTTCTTTTCTTTGGCTGTTTCTGCATTCGCTCTTTCAATCTGGTCTTCCCAGCAGAAAGATTCGCCACAGCAAGGAATAAACATTAATTCTGTTTTACCGATTGCAAGAATGTCGTGACTTCCGATTGCTTCTACACCAAGGACAACCTTATCATTTAAGTAGAATAATTCTCTAGATGTTCCAGGCTGAACGAGGAACATTCTGCTTCTTGGGTCATAGATTACGATTGCATGGCATTCGCGGGATACGCTCTTATCTCCTGTAAGTGCTACGTCCATCTTTCTGTCTCTTCCGATAAAGTTTTTACCGCTCTTTAACACAAAGCTGCTTCCAAAAGCATCTCCCTTAATACATACAAGCCATCCTACAACAGGATCAATCACCTTATCTTTTTCTGAAAGCGCCCCGTCATAGAAGCCGATAGTCTTTCCATCATCTGTGGAGGTTGTTGTTGCATTGGCAACCGTTTCAATTACATCTTTTAAGCTTTTTCCAGTGTCTTGTGGAATAATCGGATCAATAGTACCCTGCATCACTTTTTGAGGCTGTGTTCTTGGCGGCATAGAAGATAATGGCTCTGTTGGATCTTCTCCTGCGAAATTCTGAAAACCTGAATTTTTGGCAGGTGCAAACGGATTTGGATTAGAAATCTTCTGGAATGCTGCCTCTGTTTTTTCTTCTGTTGCATCAATTGGTTTTCCAAATCCTGTATTTACTTCATCTAATGGACTTGTCATTCCTACAGGCACTGTCACATCTCCTGCATTGCCAGAATATGGCTCTGTTGCTCCTGCTGTACCTCCAGTAAGTCCCACGGTTGCCTCTGCTGCTGCCCCAGCCCCATTATTTTTACAGTGTGGGCAGCTCTCAAACTTGTCCATATCATAAAAGTGTCCGTGATTACATCTTGTTAAATTCATATTGAATTCCTCCTTATACGTTTGGTCTGTATGATAACACCACAATGGATGTATTATCCTGTACTCTTCCGGCAGATATTTGTGCCTGCATTTGTAGTTCCTGAACAGCCGCTTCTAAGTCGTCTGCATTTTTATTAATAATTTCATAAATCTGTGCATCAGAAAGTGCCTTATATAATCCGTCGCTGCACAAAACAACAATATCACCATCCTCCAATGGCAGAGGATTTGGATTAGCATCCATAAGATTCACATTACCCATTCCAAGATAACTAATGAGTGCCGCTCCTCTTTTTACCTCTCTTGCATATTCTTCCTCATCAATGGTGCCTTCTTCTAACTGTTTATTAAGGAGCATCAGGTAATTATGTTCCTTAGTAACACAGACCATATCATCCCTGCGGATTACATAAATTTTACTGTCTCCTACAGAAATCCACTGTAAAAATCCATTTTTAATGGCAACGCCCACTAAGGTTGTTCCGGCAGAAAGAAGTTCGCCCCTCTCATCTGTAAGTCCGGCAACCATGTCATCAATCTCTATCATCTCATTGCAGAAAAAATGATAAAAATTATTCTCTGTTTTTCGAACCTGTTCAAAGTCCTCCACAAACATACATACTGCCTGCTGGCTCGCTATTTCTCCACCTTTTAGACCTCCCATTCCATCACAAACGATACCAATGGAATTCCCGTCAGGTTCTATATCCATATAGCAGCTATCCTGCTGATTCTCCCTTGCTCCTATTACAGAACTGATCGCACCACAAACAAGGTTCTCATTCTCTGGCTGCTGCCATACATGTCCCCTCAGCAATGTCTCGCTCTCTGCGGGAGTAAGCTCAGCAGTTCTTTCCATTGAATTATCCTCTATATTCTTCATTTACTACTCCTAACTGAAACACACAGGAATTCCCCGCTAACCGAAGATAACTTCCTGGTTTTACCGGGTATATCACTTCTGGCTCACATAATTTGTTATTAATATATGTATGATTTACGGAGTGATTGTCCATCAAAAAGAATAATCCACTATCCGTATCATAAAAAACTTCCAGATGCTTTCTTCCTATTACTCCCATATTTATAACAATATTGCTTTCCTTTGATCTGCCTACCGTCACCATTGTATTCAATGGTATATAATAGCGGTATCCATAAATCGGATCAGTCTTTCCCTCAAGATAAGGATAAATCCGCGTAATCTTTTTTGGTGATTCTATCTTTTTATTGTCTCTTTTCTTTCCATCCCCTTCATCTAATACCGTCCGCTCTTCTGAATGTACAAAAGAAGAGTCAGATTTTTGTCCAGTAATAGAACTGTGAAAAGACTTCAGGCGACTCGCAAACTCCTCCATTGTCTGAATACGCTTTTTAACACTGGTTCTTAACGCATCTTTTAAAACAAGAGTCAGTCCTGCATACTGTTCGCCCAGAAAATCATAGTCTTCTAGTGGGACAAAGTCTTCATTCACTAACCGATCTGGTGCAGCCGGAATTTTCTTACCAGTTAATACATAATAAAAGGTAGATGCCAATGCGTAAACATCCGTAAATGCTCCCTGTTTTGAAGTCGTACTGTACTGCTCCGGTGGCGCATATCCTGGCTTTAATACAACCGACAATGTCTGGCTTTTTTGATTATTGATATATTTGGCTGTACCAAAATCAATAATTTTTACTTCAAGATCCGCTGTGACCATAATATTTTCCGGGCTGATATCTCTATGAAAAATATTTCCTTCCTCATGAATCTTTCCAAGACTTTCCGCTGCCTGCAAAATGATTCCATAAGCTACCGAATATTCTATTCTGCCGCCATAGGCTTTTTTAATGCCATTTAAAGTGGAGCCTGACAAAAACTCCATCACAAAATAAGCGGTTCCATTCATCTCAAAGCAGTCCCAGATTTTTACTACATCCGGGATATCCTGAAGCTTGCTTAATGTTGCGGCCTCTCCTAAAAACTTCTCCCGGCCATGTTCAAAAATCTCCTGTCTGCTCACACTTGTTGCTGTAAGTGTAAGTGAATCGCTTAAGCGAGTGGCTGAAGTAGACGGTGCATACTCTTTAATCGCACAGATCTTGCGTTCTTTTAAATCGTAACACTTATAGGTAATTCCGAATCCACCAGCGCCAAGCATTCTCCCAACAACATATCGATTCTTTAAAACGACATTTACCGGGAGCGCCAGCGGATTCTTTCTATCAAACTGTTCATTTCCACAATACGGACAGGGTCTCATCGAACCAATTGCATTAAAACAGTTCGGACAATATTCTTTTTTTATTGTCACATTTTCTGACTTCATCGTTTCACCACCTTATTACAAAGGTAACACTTCCCGCCTCAATGGTACTTCCATTGGCTACAGGTACCGTTACTTCCGGGCCTGCCTCAACGGGCTTTCCATCCACAAATGTTCCATTTGTAGAATTTAAGTCACTCAAAAAGATATCGCCGTTTTGTACTAAAAGTGCAAAATGCTGTCCAGACATCTTAAGATCATCAAAATAAATGTCGCAAAAACTTGCTCTTCCGATAATAATGCTTCCATTAATCTGAACCGCCATCTCTTTTTCATCTGCGGCAATGCCACTTACAGAAAGTATAACATTTTTTGTCGTAGATTGGTCACTTTTTATATGCTTTTTTTGCTCCATTTTGTCGCCAAGAACCATCTTGTCCTGTACAACCATAATTCCTCTGTGTTTTCGTATATAAAGATAGATTCCAAGAAGTACCGCAAACACAATAATTGCCAGTATAATTGCCCAGAACTTTCCAAGACTTGTATAAAAAGCTTTAAAAGCACCCTCACCATCTAATTCTCCACTCCAGGAAGCATCTAAAGGATTCTCCTCATTTGTATTATCTACAATATTGTGTGTCTCTACAGTATACTTTCCCTTTACAAGCTTATCATTAAGAACCAGTTTCGCCTGATACTTTTCATTATCTGATGTATAGGTCGCCTCTGAAACAGTATAGGTGTGTTTTCCACCTCTCAAAATAGAATAATTATTCTTATTATCCGCTGATAACACATCTTCACTAAAAGTAACCACGATTGTCTTTGCATCTTTCCCTTTTTGTTTTACCGAAGTAATCGTTGGTTTTTTTGAATCGCTCTGTGCACGATTTAAATATAAATGTTCCTTTTTTACTGTTTCCTCTCCAGCTTCTAATTCCAAAACCTTTTCTTCATCATAGGTTTTATTTGAAGAAGAATGGATGAGTAATACATTATCTTTCAAACGCTCTTTATTTAAATCTGTAAGCTGGGTATCTTTCTTTCCCTCATTAAAGATCTGAAAACTTCCTCCTGTTTTTCGAAGGAACGCTCCCATATCATCCTGAAGGGTGTCTTTTGCTGTTTTTAAACAAAATCCATATAAAGGAGTCCCTGTTTCCTGCAAGGATTTTAAAGATTCTTCCTGCGAAGTGATTCCACCAGCATCCTTAATTTCCTGCCAGTCTGTAAGGATAATTCCAATATTACGCATGGAATTCTCTGCCTTTACTTCCTTTTTTATCTCTTTATCTTTTTGTGCGTTTACCTGCTCGGTAATCGTATTGATTCCTTCGTATAAATGCGTTCCCTTTTCCTGTTTGATTTTAGATAGAACTTTGCTTAATTCCCCGTAACTGCTGTTGCCATCTGCCGCTTCCTTTACTTCTTTTCCAAAAGTAATCACGGATAAACGGTCTTTTTTCCGAATCTTCTTCTTAAGAGCCAGAATCGACTTCTTCATCGCATCAAACTGATCCGCACGAATGGACGTCGAAATGTCTAACAGTACATGATAATAAATGCCTCTGTCTGTATCGGAAAAAATATCCGAAGATTTCACAGTAAGGCTTACACCCGTATCACTTATCTTTGCTTTTACTTCATCTTTTCCACAGGCTTTTCCATCGGCTGTCTCCATATAAACACTGATATCTGGCAGATACACATCTGCCTGAGATATCGTCACTTCCTTTGACTTCGCCCACAATTGCTGTGGCAGCAAAGAAAAACATCCAACAAAAGCTAACAGAAAAAGAAGAACCTTTATTCCTCTTCGTTTTTCCATACTCTTTCTCCTTCACAAAAGCTGATAAATATAAACTTTGTCTCTCCGATTTCTACTGCATCTCCGCTACAAAGCTGTTGTGGCTGGCGAAGCATCTCTCCTTTATAGTAAGTAAGAGTTCCATTCCCTGGTACAAGGAAAGTAAGGTTAGACTTCTCATCATATACCACGGAACAATGTTCCTCTCTTGTCACTTTCTGATCTTTTCGGATAGTAACATCCATACCAGAATCTCTTCCAATACGGTTTCTTCCCCTAATCAGACGATAATCACGGCCTTTTTCCTCTCCGTTTACGCACACAAGCCAGCCGACTACCGGCTCAATCCCGTTCTCAAAAACATGAACTGCAATCGTTTTATCATTATCAATCTCATAGGACTCTTTCGCAAGCGTAACCTGTTCTTCCAGAGAATCTTTATGGTTTCTGATTTTTTCCTGTAATTCCCGCATCCTTTGTTCTTCTCTGTCAAGAATCTCATTGGATGGCTTTATAGTACGTCCACTTACCTTGGGAATACGGACAGATCTTCCACTTTTTATGTTACCTCTTATATTCATGGCAACGGTCTTTACATCATCAAGATCTGTTGAAATACCACCCTCCATTACAACATCTTTTTTAGGGCCGGTCCCTCTGCTGCAATTTGGACATTTCGCATATTTATCTGCATCATAAAAATGTCCATTTTCACATTTTACCAATCTGCTCATTTTTCCTCTCTGCCTCTTTTTCCCTTTATCTTAAACGCCTGCAAACACAACAATAGCTGAATAATTATCCATGTTTGTTCCACGTCCGTTTTTTACTACGATTTTCTCCATGCGCTCTAACCACTCATGGGGATTGGCGGATTTTTGAAGACAGGCTTCCATCTGTTCTTCCTCGATATTTTCCCAAAATCCATCCGAACATAGCAAAAATGCCTGTCCCGGCTCTTCTGGCATCGGTTCGCTCACCTGATATTTTGGTTCATCCCATTCCATTCCCATTACCCGTACCAGACGGTTTCTGTCTGGATGGTGACGAATCTCTTTCTCATCAATTTCTCCTGCTGCTACTAACATCTGTGGTACACTGTGATCTAATGTTCTTTTTACGATTTTTCCATTTTTAAAATAATATAATCTGGAATCACCGACATGGCCCCACTGCACATAACCGTTTACAATTCGCAGCAATACCAGCGTTGTTTTTAAATCCTGTCTGGCATTCTCATCGGCCTGCTTTTTCATAAGGCGCTTCTGACTTTCCATAAAACAGCGCTCTAAACAGTCTTTTTGGTTATAATAATAACGGAACACTTCTTTTGAAGCTGTGGTAACAAGTGCAGAGGCATCTTCCCCCCGTCCATGTCCGCCAAGTCCATCTGCTAAAATGACCATTCCAATATCTTTTCCCACAGGGGCAAAGCCTACGCTGTCCTCATTAATCTCACGTTCTCCTACTTCTGATAATACTGCATAAGTAAACATAAAACTTCCTGCCTTTCTCGTTTTCCATCTATCTGTCTTTTGAGACATTTCTAAGACAAATGATACTTAAAACAGCTAATACAACAATAAATGCTACTAAAATCAGCCATGTATGGGATAAATGCGGCCAATTATGTAAAAACATATCGTCCGGTTTATAATGAATCTGCTGATATTTATGTTTTAATCCATTGAGATCTACTACATTTCCTAATGCCTCTACGGACCATCTGCTGACCGTAAAGTAAGAAATAATCTCGGATGCTCCTTTTAACGGGAATAAAATTCCGGAGAAAAGAAGCTGGATAATTAACAGGAACGGACTGACTGCCATCGCTCTGTCTCCGTTTTTCATAATGGAAGATACGAGAAGTCCCAATGCAGAAGAAGAATAAATGGTAAGCCACATCGTAATAAATACTTCCGCAAAACAGGATGTCTTTACACCACTTGAAGGGAGATTTCCCATAAGCACGGTAAATAATCCTACAAAAATAAATGTCTGTGCGAGAGAAATCAAAAGCTGAATCGCATATTTCGAAAGAATATAGGTAGTCAGTCTAAGGTTTGACATATATTCTCGCTTTACAATCGCCCTCTCCTTACAAACTTCCTGTATGGTATTAAAAATACCAATCCAGATACCAGAACAGCTAAAGGTAAATAATATCTGCTGTGTTGGCTCATAAATATCAAAGACATCATCACTCGCAACGACTTTTATCAGAATTGCAATAAGAATTGGCTGTATCATTAAAAGTCCCAGTCGCGGCAAGTCATTCTTTACCAGTTCTCCATAACGCTTTGTCAGTGTAAAAAGCTGCTTTATTGCAGACTTTCGTTTTGGTTTTTCCACACTTTCTTCCTGCATCTGTGGAATTTCCGGAATTGGATTAAACCGGTCAAACTGTCCTGCCCAGCTTTCGGTATCTTCTTCTAAGAGATTATAAATCTCAATGAGACTCTCTGTTCCAAAGAACATTTTCGCTTCTTCCGGTGTTCCCATAAACGCAAGACGGCCTTTTTTACCCATAAAAATAATTTTATCACATAAATCCAGACTTTGTGTAGTATGGGTTACCATTACGATTGTTTTTCCCTGTGTTTTTGAAAGACGGTTCAAGACTCGCATCAGTTTTTGTTCCGTTCCCGGGTCAAGACCGGAAGTCGGCTCATCTAAGAAAAACATACCTGGGTCTGCCAGAAGTTCTACGGCAATACTCGCTCTCTTTTTCTGCCCACCGCTCAAGTTTTTTATCATGGTATTCTGATGTTCCGTTAACTCAATCAGACGAAGTACTTCCTGAATACGATCCTCTATTTCCTGCATGGATGTATTATCCGGCATCTTCATTTTCGCAGTATAATAGAGCATCTTTTTTAATGTAAGATTCTCAAAAACAATATCTTCCTGCGGCACATATCCAATAATATTTTTTAAGACATTATAATGACGTTTTAAGGAAATACCGTTATAAAAAACATCTCCCTCATAAAACTTGTCATATCCGCCAAGTGTTTTTAATAACGTGGACTTTCCTGCACCGGAACCACCGACAATCGCAACAAATTCATTGCTTTCTATTGTGCAGTTTACATCGGAAAGAATCGTTTTCTTTCCACCATCTACCTTTTTCACAAGGTCACACATCGTAAGCTGGATACCTTCTGTTTCTGTCTTACAGATTAACGTCTCACAACTAAACACAATAAGCTGTAATCCAATCTGAATCGTATCCTTTTCATGAATTTCTTTTGTACCTCTTACCGCAACACCGTTAACGAATACACCGTTTGTACTGTTAAGATCTTCTACAAAAAATTGATGTCCTCTCTTATAAACTCTTGCGTGGTGGTGAGATACTGCCGGATGATTAAAAACAATATCACAGTCTTTATCTTTACCAATCACATATTCCTCATCAAAGAGCGGATATTTTTTCCATGAGTTTGCATTATCGGCACTGGTCACAATAAATAAAATCGCTTCGTTTTCCGGGTCATTGTTTTTTTTGCCCTTTCCGCCAAGAAGAAACATCATTCCCTCTTTTAACGGGCCTACATAACGATTTTCCTTCATGCGGACATAACTTCCACTACGCATAATATAGGTACCATTTGTACTTCCTAAATCTGCAAAATAAATCGCGCCATTTTCTATTTTGATTTTTGCATGTACGCTGGAAACAATTTTAGAATCTAAAGCAATGCCGCATTTTGAAGCATCCCTTCCGACAAAAATTCTGTCTTTATGAAATTCCTCCAGCGGAATCTCTGACAAGCCCTCTTTCTTACTGACTACTAACAGATTCAGATGTGTTCCGCTCCTCTTATACTGTCTTACGTCTATTGCTTGTGTGTATGTCTCTTCCATATTCCTCTCCTACTTGTTCCCTTTTTATAATACTTTAAACTCATCTTCCTTTGTGACACGGAATGTCGTTCCATGTGGCAGATGATAAACTTTCTCTCTTTCTAAAAGCTGTCCGCCATTTAAATAGGTTCCATTGGAAGAATAGTTTACAATACTGTATTTATCTTCTTTGGCATCATAGGCGATACTGCAGTGTTTCCGGCTTGCCTTTTTATTGGATAAGACAAGATTTGACTCACTACTTCTTCCAATATAAATTTTCTCACCATTAAAGATCTGGATTTGCGCCCCATTATATTCCCCGCGGATGCCAATAATCATGCCCGAAGGCACTTGGGATTTTTGTGTAACTTCTCCCGTCATTGTCGTTGTTCTCTTCTTTGGTGTATTGGATGGCTGTGGTCCTGCCCCGCCTGGGGTCTTTGTATAAATTGGATTCTTAAATGCATCTGAGTCAGACCATGTTGTAATCGGGCGTTTTGGTGTCTGTACAGATACCGAGGAACCTTGTCTTTTTTGTGCGTAAATGGCATCTTCTACAAACGGATCTGGTTTTTGCATCTGTCCTGGTGCGCCTTCTTTCGAAGAAAGAACCAAGTCTTCTACAACTAGTACGATAGCAATAATGACAAGTAACCAAAAGCCGATCTCTCCCTGGAACTTTATCATGGAAGAAACAGAATTGCTTACAGAGTCTCCAAAGAGACTAGATAAATCCCCCGACACATCTGCCAATGTGGACATGGCATCCTTAATTTTTGACTTAATAATAGCCTGGCATAATAAGAGGCCGCCTGCACTAAAAATTAAGGCAAGTCCCGGCATGATAGCAAGTGTCTTTGTAAACTGCCCGCTTTTCATTGCCAAACCATGCATCACTGCAGAAGCAATAAATAATACTAGTGGAATCACAAAGATCACAAGTACCATTAAAATAATATATGTTTTTATCCCCGAAAAAAAATCACTTCCTAAATAGTCTGCCAGCTCTGAGTTAGCCAGATTATTTACATTTCCCATAACTTTTAGTAAATCCATTCCTGTCAGTTGTTCCATGACTTTTCCAAGTAATGGCACAGAAATGCCAAACTTTAAATAAGGAATAAATAATGTAATCAGCGGCAACAGTGAACATACAATACACTGTATAAATAATCCCTCTTTTTTATTCTTCATTTTCCCTCCATCTCCTCTTTTGCTTTCTCATTGACTTTCCGTCAAATAACGCAGAATATTTTTTCACATCTGATATCTGTAAAAATTTAGTTGTCTAAAACGCAGGTATCAAGATAGTTTTCAAACTGGACACGTCCATCATCTTTTTCCAGAGAAGAGGCAAGATTAATAGTCCATGTTTCTGAAAATCTTTTCAATGCTTCCTTATTTAACGGAATCCTGTCTTCTCTTTCTTCCTTCATCAGATATTTACTTTGATTTAATGCCATATACATTACAAAATCCTCTGCTTCCATTCTTGCCTGTACATTTATCTTGCTGGAAATACTGATATATTCTGAAAAATCAACTTTCATTTTTATAGATTTATCTGGATACAAAATATCAAGATTCATGTATTTCTTACTCTCGATAATTTTATGATAATCCGCCCAGTCTGTAATATAGTAAGCAGCCTCTCCATTCTTAAACTTTCGAATCCCCTTTTTGCTATTTACACTATTTTTTGTATCAATATGCAAGCCGGAAGATAAATCTACTACCGAATCTTTTACCTGATAAAGTTCTGTCTGTGCTTTTTTCCCTTTAGCTGATAACGCAAACTCCGAACTATCATTTATTGCTTTTTTTACCGCTTTTCCAAGATTACGATTCTCAAGAATCAATGGGACATTAAAAGATAACGGCATTCTTTTTTCATCTTGTTTTTTCTTGTAATATTGATTTAGATAATAAAAATTCTCCTCAGAATCTTCTATCGCATCTACAACATATTTTTCCATGTTCTCTGCATCCGCTAATTCTTTTTGTGAGAAATCATCACTGACAAAGATTGCCGGACTCTCCTTCGTTCCTAACTTTTCAAGTACTGTTTCCTTATACTTTTCATCCGCTACAGGAACAATGGAGATTTCCTTATCATAATCAATACTATAGTCATTGACTACTTCTCCATAATAGTCTTTTTTACTTTCTGGCACATAGAACTCAATTTTTCCGCTATATCCCATTTTTACAAGACGAGTATGATTTGTAATGCCCCAGAAAGCGCCTGCACAAAGAAGCAATGTAAGAACGACTGCAACAGCCATTTTTAAAACGCTATTTCCTTTTTTCTTTTTCTTCTTTGGTTTTTTCTTTGCTGGTGTCTTATCAATCTGATGGCCTTTTAATGCCTTTATAAACTCTTCGGAACTCTGGAAGCGTTCATCTTCGTCCATTGCCATTGCCTTCATAATAATATCACTTAAGTACTCTGGCACTTCAGGATTTAATTCTTTTGGCGGCCTTAAATCATCGTGCATTGCCCTTGCTAAAGATTCCTGTGGCTTTTCTCCTGTCGCTGCCTGATACATACAGGCCCCCAGCGCATACAAATCTGTAAAAGGTCCCTGTCTGCTCTTGGTTCGGTACTGTTCCGCCGGTGCATAACCAGGTTTTACGATTGTTGAAAAGTTACTGCTTTCCTCCCCGCTTGAAAACCTGGCTGCTCCAAAATCAATGACCTTTACTCTGTGATTGGAACAAAGGAAAATGTTATCTGGGCTGATATCGCGGTGAATAATATGGTGGCTGTGAATCTCCTCTAAAGCGGCAAGCACATGAAGCGTAATGTCCACAACTTCCTCGCTAGGAATCCGTCCGCTCCGTTCCTTTAAATATTCCTTAAAAGAAACACCATCTAAGTATTCCATCACAATATAGGCGGTATTATTTTCTTCAAAATAATCATACAGGGCAACGATATCTGGCTGGGAAAACTCTGCCATATTCCGGGCTTCCACCAAAAAGCGGTCAACACCTTTACGGAAAACCTCCCGATTCTTTCCCGAATAGATAATAACATCGTTTTGCCCTGGCACACGGCTGACAACCCCATTTGGAAAATACTCTTTGATTGCAACAACCTGCTCCATCTGTGCATCCCATGCACGATAAATAATTCCAAATCCACCACTGTCTATCGCCGTTCCGACAATATATTTATGATTTAAGATTTCTCCCGGAGCCAAATGATAGGCCTCTGCTGGCGGACTGCCATCGACATATCCACAGTGCGGACAGACCTCATATTGCTCCTCATATTCTTTCATACAATTAAAACATCGTTTTTTCATTGCTTTCCTCCACGCCCCATTTGTGGGAATGGGGCAATGTTGTTTGGATTATTTGATTTTAACTTTTTTGTTACCTTCCTGTTTTAACTCTTTTGCAAAGACTTTCTTGCTTTTTTTCGCTGCTTTGGTCTTTAAGATAATCTTGCACTTTTTTACCTTGTAGAAAGCATCTTTTTTACATTTTGTTACTTTACCTTTTACAGTTACTGTTCTTAAACTTGTACAACTATGAAAACTAGTTTCTCCTACCACTTTTAATGTCGTTGGAAGTTCTATTGTTTTAAGTTTTGTACAGCCTGCAAAACAAGAACGATTCATTGAAGAAACGCCTTCCGCAATCACCATATTTCTTAATTTTTTGCAATTTCCAAAACAAGCAAATCCCATTGTCCCCTTTCCGTTTGTATAAGTAACCTTTTCCAGATTTGTACATCCCCAAAGAGCTGCTATCCCAAGATTTCCTTGTATTTTGGCTGTTTTTAATTTTGGCATACAGGCAAAAGCACCATTTCCAATCTTACTAACACCGTTTTCAACTACAATATTTACTACTTTGGAAATATATTTTTGATAGGATCTAACCCTAACCGCGTTTCCAATATTCATATTAGCTGTTGTCTTTGTAAAACAATTTTTCATAACGCCTTTTCCAAATATAGTCAGTGTATTATTAGAAAAACGATAATATACATTTGCTCCACAATTATTTTGTTTGATAAGGGTTTCTGCCTTTGTTAATGTACTTACTTCTTTTTTTATAGTATATTTCTCTTTTTTTGAAAGAGTATTATATGCTTTTCTCGCAGCTTGCACTCCAGATATTTTTTTCATCGTTAAATTAGATACTTTTACATCTAATTTTTTAATCTGTGTTGCTACTTTGGCTGCTTTATCTTCTTTTTTCACTTCACCATAGCTAATTTTACATACAGAACAGATGGCTTTTTTCTGATAAGTTGCCTGACCTCCACTGTGTTTGGCTACATCGGTTTGGGCTGTACACCCTTTTGTCTGGCACTCTCTCCAATGTGATGTTGCATCATGTTTCCATTCACTTCCGTAATTATGTGCGCCAAATTCTCCGTATTCCTGGCTACATACTTCACATTCGGCTTTCTTCTGACAAGTTGCCTGACCTCCGCTGTGTTCGGCTATATCTGTCTTTTCTACACAATCTTTTATCATACATTCTTTCCAATGTGTATTTTCATCGTGCTTCCACGCAGTATTGAAAAGATGTTCACCCTGTATAACAAATGCTATATCTTGATATCCTTCTGACGAAATGGAAATCTTATCATTTTCTGAAAGAGTAATTCCTATTGTAATAGTTGCACTTTCCATACTAATTGTATATTTAGATACAGGAATTGTTTGCTCATTTTTTTTAATTCCTGTAATATTCTCCATCCAGTCTGCAGCATCTTCCAAGTTATAAGTAAAATCACATTCCCCTTTTGTATTATCTATTTTAAAACTTTCTATTGTTTTTGGAGATTTCTTATTACTTTCTGCTTTTACAAACATTGTAGGAATAATAAGCACTGCCATCAAAAAGATAATATAAAATAATATTTTTTTTATACATATTTCAACTTTATTCATATTTTTTACTTTCCTCCTGTACTCCAGCCACCAAATCCGGTTTTTGGCTTACTTGTTTTCTTTGTAGAATTACTTGTAGACCCTGAATTTGGCTTTTTTCCTCCAGAAGTCTTTGAACTTGATCTACTGCTACTACTTCCTCCACCACTCGATGGCTGTGTTGGTTCTGATGCCTGCGTTGTCGGTTCTGGTTCTGGTCCGGCACTTACTGTAACAACAACACTATCTCCCTCATGGATTCCACCTTGCTGGCTCTCTTCAATCTCATTTTCTTCATAGCTACAGCTATAAGATGTGCTAATAACATTTCCTGCTGGTACAGAAGAATTATACTCATCCTCTCTCTCTATATCTAGTCCTTTATCTTTTAATTCTTTTTCCACATCTCCATATTTAAAATTCCTATAAGTATCTTTTACTTGAATCTGTCTTGGTCCACGGCTTAAACAGAGAAGAATTTTATCACCAGTCTGGATTTTATCAGCATCCCCCATTTTAACTTCTTTTCCATTTGCATTTAATCTTTTAATCATGTAAGCATCGCCAAGAGGTGCAACATCCTTTGTTTTATAATCTGCTGTTTGTGATATTCCTACATAAAATCCTTTTTTCTCTGCCTCCTCAAGTGCTCCTTGTATATCTTTTTTAAGAAGATTCTTAACAGAAATTCCTGCATCCTGACCTTCTGTGATATTTTTTCTTCCCGCACTATATGCGAGTGTTATTTTACTATGCTTTAATATTTCTGAATTCATATCCAGTGACTTTGTTGTTTGATCGTCTTGAGAACCACTGTAAATTCCTAAAAGATACCCTGGAATAAGATTACTTTCCTCTTTATTATCGTCATAGACAGTAAATGTTTCTTTTAACTTCTTTTTGTTTTTATCAGAAAGTGCATAGTTCTTTATTTCCATATTGGTCTTAAGCACATCTGTTAATGTTGTATTATGCGCTGTAACAGTTACAGTGATTGTAGAGCCCGTTTTTGCTGCTATTCCCGCTGCTGGCTCCTGCTCTCTTACAATATCTTCTTCCTCACCTTCTCGTGCTTTCACAGCATTTGTAATTACTAGTTCAAATCCGGCATCTTCTGCTGCTTTTTGAGCTTTATCCAATGTCGTATTTGATAGATTTGGTACCCCAGCAGTTTCTTCTGTATTCGATGTAACCTTTTTCTTCTGTGTCATATTTGCTGTATTTTTCCCTTTGAAATGTCCAAATGCGATAAAACCGTCTACAGCAATACATAAAACAAGAACACATGGGAGAATGATATGTAGCATACCGCCGCTGCCAGAAGAAGATTCTGCTTTCCTCGTATGTCTTGCCCCTTCTGTCTTTCTTCTTTCTGGTGCTTTTTTCTTCTGCACAGCCGCTGGTTCTTCTACTTTTTGCACTGGCCGTATGGAGACAAAAGACTTCATCAATTTTTCTACAGAGTTTATTCGGTCTTTGCTGTGAAGAGCAAGTCCATTCATCAAAATGGTATCCTGATTGGCTGTTACTTTTACTCTTCTTGAAAGGGGTGACTTTACCGTATCTTTTGTTATGCGGGATGCGCCGTCCTCTATTTCTGTTCCAGTAATCATCTCATACATAATGGTACAAATACTGTATACGTCCACCGAACCATCTATCTTCTCATGAAGATTGCGAATTTCCGGTGCCTGATATCTGCTGTTTTCCCCTATGGTTTCCATCGGCGCATCTACAAAGCTTCGGCTGTATCTTCCGCTGTCCATAAGGATAACTTCCCCGGAATCTACTAAAAAAATATTTCCCGGATGAATGTTTAAATGGAGGATTCCCTTCTGATGGAGCCTGTCCGTAATATCCATTACCGGCATCATCAAAGCTAATGTTTCTGTTATAGAGAAGCGCTTTTTCTCTGCGATTGCCGCTTCTAATGTCTTTCCATTTAAATATGGCATTACCATGTATGCCGTTGCATTTTCTGTAAATACATCCTGTACTGGAATAAGAAATGGTACGGAAACAGAGTGAAGGTCTTTGGCTTCTTTTAAGAACTGGGTAAGCCCTCTCTCATAAAAAGTCTTTTGTTCTCCACCCGCTCTGATTCCTATACGATTGCCCCCATCTACACGGCTGCAAAGCTGGGAAGGATAGTACTCTTTTACAATAACCTTTTCCTCCCGCTGCAGGTCGTAGGCGATATATGTAATCGTATACAGTCCGATTTTAAGAGCAAATCCCACTTCATATCTTTGTGCGAGAACGGTTCCTGGTCTTATCTGTGACGGATCAGGCGCTGTTTCTGCCTTTAGTCCACAATAGGGACAGACCGTATACTGGGTTTTTTGCTCATTCATACACCCCATGCATCTCTTTCCACTCATTTTTCTACCTCCGCGCTGTTGTATTTCCACTTCTGTCTCTAACACACTCTAGTTCACATATCCCCAATCCTCTAAGGAATCTCCACTATTTTTTGACCCGGACCCAGACGGCTCATGCTCATATCCCTTTGCTGGTTGGTTAGGAGAACTATACTTTTTAGATGATTTCGACTTTGAACTACTACTTGAGCCGCTTTTCTTCTTCGAGCTGCCTCCCGAACTTTTCGAAGATCTTTCCGTTGTCTTTTTCGGTTCTTTCTTTGCTCCCTTACTTACAACAAGATCAATCGTACTTCCCTCATCCACTTTTTTTCCGGCTTTGACACTCTGTTCTAAAACAATGCCCTCGCCGTATTCATCATTGTATTCAAAAGTAACCGTATGTTTTAATTTCTGCTGTTCTAAAAGAACTTTTGCTTCTTCTAAGCCTTTTTTCACAACATCTGGCACTTTCATCTGCTCTGGTCCATCACTGATTGTCAGTAAAATCTCTGTACCACCAGAAACTTTCTTTCCCTCTTCAATGGATTGTGCGCTAATCGTATTTTTCTTATAGGAAGTGCTGTATTCATGCTTACTGATTCCTATATAAATCTGCGATTTTTCTGCCTCTTTTAATGCAGCGTCAAATGTTTTTCCAATCAATTCCGGCATCGTATGGGATTCTTTTTTCTTTATATTCTTCCGGCCTGCCGAAAGAGACAGGGTAACCGTTGCTCCTTTTGCAATCTTATTGCCGGCTTTTTCGCTCTGCTCTACAACATACTCTGGAATAATATTACTTTCCTTACTTTCTGAAGTTACGGTCCGTATATTGTCTGCCTTTTCTATCTCGGCACATTTCTTTGAAGATATTCCAACATAATCCGGCATCTTTACTTTTTCATTTCCCGCGCTGACAATCACATAAATATTTTTATTATTTTCACCAACTTCTTTTCCTGCCGCCGGATCCTGGCTGAGAATCACTCCTTCTTTTTTATCCGAATTCTCCCGGTTTGTAATGACAATCTGAAGTTCGGATTCTTTTGCCGCATTCTCCGCCTTTTCAAGATCAACGCCGACATAATTGCCAACAACATATTTTTCTTCCTGCTTTTGCTGCTGTATAACTGCTGTATCTTTCTTTGGCTGCTGCATTCGCAGAAATGCTCCAATACAGAGAACACATATTCCTGCCGCAATCACAGGGGGAATCCATTTTTTCTGTGGTTTCTTCACTGGCTGCCCGGTTTCATTATCAATTCGCGGCACTTCTTCCTCGGAAAAAAGCTGCTTTTCAAATGCGTCCATCGTCTGCGTTCTACTGCTTATTTTGGTATTTAATGCGTTAAGCAGAGCATTCTCCTGACTTTTTATTATTGTGATTCCAAGTGCCGATGGCGCTTCTAACGTATCTTTTACCATACGGGTGATGGAGTCTTCCGGCACCTTGCCTGTAATCATTTTGTAGATGGTTGCCGCAAGACTGTATACGTCAGTCCATGATCCCTGGTCTTTGTAAAGCTGGTACTGCTCTGGCGGTGCATACCCCTGCTTTACGATTACACTGATACTTTTATTCTGTGCTAAAGCAGAATATCTTGCCGAACCAAAATCTAAAACTTTTAATTCGCCAGACTTTGTAATAAATATATTATCTGGTGTAATATCCCTGTGAATGAGGTTATTTTTATGAATTTCCTGCAAAGAACGAATGACTGGGCGTATCATCTTTAACGCTTCCTCTACCGGCATTATCTTTTTTTCTTTTAACATCTGTGCCAGGGTACATCCGTCCAAATACTCCATAACAAGATAAGCAGTATTATTCTCCTCGAAAATGGCAAATACATTCACCGTTCCGATAATATCATGAAGCTTCATCAGTTTGGCCGCTTCTTCTTTAAAGGATTTTAAACCATTTCTAAACTGCTTTTTCCTGTCTCCTGTAAAAATCGTAATCTCTTCAGTCCCATTCATTCTTGAGGCACATTCTCTTGGAAAATACTCTTTAATGGCTACCTTTCTTTGAAGAACCTGATCCCATGCAATATAGGTTACTCCAAAACCGCCAAATCCAAGTACCCTACCTACTAAATACTTTTTATCAAGTACTGTTCCAGGCTCTAAATGGTACATTTCTTCCGGCATTGTTCCGTTAATATAACCACAGTATGGACAGATATCATCAAATGCTTCATAGATTTCCATACAGCCCATACATTGCGTGATTCTTTTGTTCCCCTCTACTTCTTTCTGCATTCATTCCTCACTTATTCTGCTGGTTTATTTACTTTTTCCCAGCTTAAATACGTTCTCCTCATTTCCAATAATAATGGTAGTTCCTGCATTAAGCCATGTCTGTTTTTTACGCTCTAATCTCGTTCCATCTGGCAAATATACTCCATTAGAAGAATAATCTACGACTCTGTACTGATCGCGTTTTGAATCATAATCGATAATGCAGTGATGTCTGCTTATTTTAACACTATTTAAAATAAGATCATTATTTTCCTGACTTCTTCCGATACGGATCTTCATGCCTTCTTCTAACGGTATTACCGCACCAGTGTATTCTCCACGAACACCTTCTAAATAACCTTTTTTCGGTTTAGATGCACTGGCTTTTACGGCAGAATGGATTGAAGTACCCTTTCCTGATGTAACATTTGGCTTCTTTACCGGTGGCTTTTCTCTTCTTTGTGGTTCTGGCTGTATTGTTGGCTGCTGGAACTTTGGAGAAACAGGTTTACGTCTCTGTGCATCCTGCTGTCTCTTTTCCTGCTGTCTTTGTTCTTCTGCTTTTGCTGCTGCCTTTTTCTTTAATGCAATAATGACACATAAAATAACAAGAAGAATGGCTACACCGATTCCGGCAAAAAGAATGATCTTCTTATTTGCTTCAAAGAAGCTCTTTTTTACTTCCTTTGCCGTCTGATAATAGTATACATCATTTTTATTGCCATTTTGTTTTACAACAGTAATGCCGCTATTGCAATAGCTTGCATTTAAAAGTTCGTCTTTGCTAAACTCTCCAAATTCTACAACGGTTTTCCCATCTTTATCTATCACACCATACTTGTCATCTTCGTTTTGTAAAAGGACAAAATCATTTCCAACAAACTTTACATCTTTCCATGTACCTTTTATAACATCTTCTTTTATAAGGCTGTATAATTTAAAACAATCCTTCTTTTCATTTTCAAACTTAAGAAATGAAGTCTGTCCTTCTTTTTTGATATCCTGATTCTTCTCTTTTTCAAGTTCACTTTCTGTCATAGTTCCTGACTTTAAGCTGTCGGTATTTTCCTTATAGTCTGCAACCTCAATATCGTTTTTATTGATAGCCTTTCCTGATGTGTCTATGATCTTAATGTTATTATCCATATCTACCGCAAAGGCTTTTCCATCCCTAAACTCGCCAATGCTCTTATATTTTGATGTGCTTTGTCCGTCTTCAATGTTATAAATAACTTTGAATCCATCATCCATCTGCATATCTGCTATGATATTTTTATCGGATACCGCTTTAATCAGTTTAAGACTTCCCTTTACTGTACTGTCTTTATCCTTTACCCATTCTTCCTCTGGAAGAATATCCTGTGTCTTTTCATCTTTTTCATACACTTCAATATTCTGGTCTGTCTCTAAATTACCTGTCAGCTGTGTTGTATACCTTTGTACTGCATAGTGGGTATCTCCAACCTTTACGGCAAGACTATTTTTCTTCTTATCTAAAAGACTGTTTTCTTCTAACTTTACTAAGGTATTATCCTTCTCATTACGAATGTCTTCTTTCCCCCAGAAAACAGTATCTGAAATAACAGAATAACTTCCAGAACCTGTAAGCTGTTTCTTTTGTTCCTTTCCCTTTAAATCATAGAGATATGTTGTATTTCCGTTATATCCGGCTGCAATGGTATTTCCATTACTGTATTCGGATACTTTTTCAAAATTTAAAGGAACTAATGGATTCTCATCATAATCTACAATTCCCCAGTTTTTGTTTTGCTTTACCTTTATGTACTGATACTGCATGGTATCTTTCGGAAACTCCATCTCACTGTAGTCAAAACCAACCGCTTTTTCCCCTTCACGATCAAGCAGACCGTACTCTCCTTTTTGATTTTTCGCGATAAAATATCCGTTTGCTCCGGCAACCACCTGATATTCTGTCTCAAAATCATACTTTTTCTCTGCCTGAACATTGAGCTGGCTTGTACACATCACTGCTGTAAGAAGAAATACTCCCACTTTCTTACATAAACTAAATCTTTTTCTCATATTTTTTCCCCTCGTGTCTGTTACTTTGTTTCTATTTTAAAATAATTAAAGATTATTTCAAATATTTTTATTCATATTTTTTTATCAAGTCGATATTTTTCTTTTCTATCTGGCTAAGCTCATTCTTTTCATCAAAATCAGATGGCTCAATTGTTCCTGAATACCAGCTTTTTTTATCAAAATAGATTTGGAGATCTGCACTGTCAAACTTTCTGTGATGACGGGCATAAATCTCATTCCTTGCTATCCTTAACTTACCTTTAGATAGTCCGCTAAGATCAGAATCTGTAAGTTCCCTGATACTGCTATCTGAAATAATATACCCATCATCTGTACTGGATGTTCCTGAGGATGTACTTGCTGTCAGTGTTCCATCTTCTGCTTTCTTTAAGAGCTCTACATTGGCCTTCTCATACTCATTAAAAACATCCTCATCAAAATCGGATGGTGCGACGGTTCCATGATACCACTGCTGCGAATCAAAATATGCCTGGATTTTCTGATTATCAAACTTTCTATTATGGCGGGCATAAATCTCATTCTTCGCAAGCTTTGTATCCCATGCACTTAATCTAAGTACTTCTTCTTTTGTAAGTTTCCTGGAATTACTATCTGAGAAAATAAACGTATTGTCCATTGCGGCTGTTGTCGTGTTCTGACTTTGTGTTGCAGCTGTTGTTGCTACAGTTGCCTGTGTTGTTGCGGCTGTTGTAGCCTGTGTCTCCTCTGTCGCTGCCTGCGTTGTTGCTTCTGCTACTGCCTGGGTGGAACTTTTCGTGCTGTTATTGTCCTTTTGAGAGCTACTCTTTTTTCCACTAACCACAAATAAAATAACAACAAACACAATGGCTGCTACTGCGATAAGAAGGGCAATAATTACTTCTTTTGTCAGTCCCCCACGATTTTTCCTTCCCGGATCCCCCTGATAGCCTCCGCCCATATTAGGATTCCACTGACTGTTTGGATTCATATTGTTCCAGTTTTGCTGGGAATTATCTGGATTCCAACCTGGCTGCTGACTATTTCCCGGATTCCAACCCGACTGCGAGTTATTAGGGTTCCAGCTATTTTGTGAAGAATTCCTGGCATTCCAGCCTGACTGCAGGTTATTTCCTGTGTTCCACCCACCATTTTGGCTGTTATTTCTTTCTCTGTATCCCATACTTTCTCTCCTTTTTAATTTTCTTTTTATTCGCTAAAATTGTTACTATAAAAATACCATTTTATAGTAATTTTTGCAATAGTCTGAAAAAAACCAAACAATTTTTATTAATAAAATTGAAAAGATTTTCGTACATTGCAAAAAGGGCTTAAATGCGTGCTTTTCATACTTCTATTTTTACATACAATGCCATACCGTTTCATAACTTGACCCTTTTTGCCTCTTAAAATAAAAAAACTCTACCAACGACTACTATTATTTGTGAGGAAATATGCTGCTATATAACCTTTCCTTACTCTAATATATCGTATGGTAGAGTTTTCTTTTTTATTTAGTTAGACTTCCTATCCCCCAAACGGAATATACATCTATGAGGGTAGAAAATTTTAATCATATTGCCTTGTTGAATTACATTTAAAAAGGCAATCCTACCAATATGATGAATAATTAGATAAGTCCAAAAAGACTATCCCTTACTCCGCCTCCCAAAATTGCAAGAATAATTGCATATGTAATAATGTATAAAATCACAAACACAAAATAAGAATACATTTTCTTATCGGGTGACAAATGCACAACTTCTCCATAACTGAAAATACCAATTAAAAATGTATGGAGAATACTTATCCAAAAAACAAACAGACATAACATGATGCTTCCCTCTGTTCCAATCATAAGTAGGAAACTCTCTACAAGAAGATACGCTGTGCTCCATATAGCCTGTACTCCATAGAATGACAAAAGCTGTGCATATGTTATCTCCGCTCTGAAAAATACTCTTGCAGAAAGAAGCATTAAAGCTGCAAGTCCAAAATAGCTAAATGCTGCCATAAGTTCTACACCAATGATGATTCTTCCCCACGGCACATAGGCACCAAAACCAAATAGCTTATCTTTTGCAATCGCCATAACAATAACCGCTAATACAAGTAAAACAGCCATATTAATTAATATCATTGTCGTTCCGAGTATTGCGCTATTCATCTTGCCAAATTCTATCGCAGTATGTACTGGACGAATAAATATATCCCTGATTCTTGGAACGACAAACTGAAAAGAAGAAGCAAAATCGTTCCCAAGATTCTGTCCATTGAAACTTCTATTGTAGTGGTTGTCCATATTGTCAGCTATATAATCCGGTGAAACTGTTCCACGTTCTTCTTCTATAATACGAATCTGAAATACTGCTGTTCTTCCACCGGAACCTACACCAATAAATGCACCATCTCTGACCGGGCACTGTCCTCCCTGACCTTTCTTACCGATAAGCTGACCATTCACATAAGTTCCATGTGTACTTCCTGCATCAGAAACATAAACATTCGGCGGCACGACATCTATCACACACTGATGCCTTGAAATACTGTTATCTTCGGGTGCAGTTGTAACCATGCTGCCCTTTTCCCTTCCTAATGTAATCTGTCCGCTTCCATTAAATCGCCATTCCTTGCCGGTCATGATTCCGTCCGTACATTTGATAATAATCTTCATATTTTCCTTCCTGTATCGACAAATTATACACCTAATTCCTCAAGAAATGCCTCACATCCCTGAACAATATCATCATAAGTCACATCAAAATTACCAGTATACCACGGGTCTGCAATATCCCTCTTAACCCCTGCATATTCTAATAGCAGATGTACCTTGTGCTTTGGATCATGACCAATGATCCTCTTTACATTATTGATATTCCACTGATCCATACACAACAGATAATCATAGGTAGTATAATCTTCTTTGGTAAGCTGTACCGCCGCACGCTTTTTATGAGGTATCCCCATCTCATCAAGCTTCGCTCTTGCACCCGGATGCAGAGAATTACCAATTTCCTCCCTGCTCGTTGCACAGGAAGCAATAAGGAACGAATCCTCCATTCCCTTTTTTTTCACCATATCCTTTAAAATAAATTCCGCCATTGGTGATCTGCAGATATTGCCATGGCATATCATCAAGACTTTAATCATATGCTCCACCCCTCTTTCTTTTTAAATCTATTTTACCATAAATTCTGGGGTTTTTGTAATTTTTTCAAAGATTCTATTTCTGATGGAGATTAATTTATTCAATTAGATATGAAAATGTATTTCTTCTGTTTCCATTATATTTTTTAAGACTCATATTTCGGAGCTATCTGTGTTGTCCATTCAAATATCTTATTTAACACCTTATCCACAAGAACCGTATAAATAGAAGCAAATACATTGGCTCCAATACGAAGCACAACCGCTCCTGTCATTCCAAATAACCCAGAAGCAATGGACAACGCACCAAAGGTATTAAACACGGTCTGCCACGCGTAACCTGCAGAATATCCCACTCCAATTCCACCAATAATTCCGATATATGGGTACATTGATTTTGGAAGAACAATATAAAGTACCACAAAAATGAGGGAACCTAAGATATTATAAGGCCCTCTTAATTTAGCCCTTGCAACTAAATCACTGGAAAATGGCAGACATACAGACATACAGGCAATTCCTGCCCACATCGCTCTTGGTAATCCTAATAAAGACATAATGAGTAATGCGGTAGAAACCATTACTGTCAGTCGAATATACCACCAGTTTCTTGCAGAATGAAGATTAAATTCTCTGAACAAATCAAGAAATGTCCGGCGATATGGCCGATTCCTCTGATTCTTATAAAATACTGCCATGCAGATAGCCATTCCAATGAGTAAACTTATTACTCGCATACTATACTCTTCTCCAGTAACATCATATCCCTGTAATAATAAATATCCTAATACAAATGTTGAATGATTAGACATGATCACATTATGGCAGCCTAAAATCATCAGTAACATAATACAAACAAGATTTACAAAAAATGCAGGTATCGGGGCTAAAGTGTTTGTAAATCTCGGCCCTATGATAAGAATCCCGAAAATTCCTGCAATACACAAAAGACCATGTGTTGTTTTAATTCCGAAATCCGCCTGTCTTAATACAAGCAATGCTAAGAGAACAACAACTCCTGCAACACTGTTTCCAGAACCAAATACTGCGCTAAACAGCGTTACTAAAGCAAAGCAGAAAGCCACAACAAGGTATACCTTAACATTATAAATTAGGATGTGCCTTCTCTTTTCCTTCGGGTCTGTTGTCTTTTTGATCAATTCTTTTGAACCAGTTGAGCTAAGTTGCAGCTCTTGATAAAATGTCATAAATTTCCCACCTTTTCTCTTTTCATAAAATGAATTTATCGTCAAAGTGGAATACAATATACCTCAAGCTACTCTAATTGTCAAGCATATTAAATCAAAGAATTTTGGCATAACCATCATAAATTCTCATATCTTTGTCTGAATTGGGTTATAAATATAGCTAAATTGAACTAAATAAATTTACATAATTATACAATTCTATTCGTAGGTAGTAGGTAGTCCTAGTATCTTTTTAGTACTTCTCAGAAAAAGAAAAAAGCCCTAGAGCCACTATTTAAGCGGCTTTAGGGCTTTTAAAATATGTTCAAAAATTAGTTGTTGATTAACTGGTCTTCATCACTCCAGCTGTACAGCTTACGGATATCTGCACCAACTTTTTCTGATGGATGCTCAGAAGCAAGTTTTCTCATAGCTTTGAAGTGTACCTGAGATCCAGCATCAGACATATCAAGTAAGAAGTCTTTTGCGAATGTACCATCCTGAATATCAGAAAGAATCTGTTTCATTGCTTTCTTTGTCTCAGCTGTTACGATCTTAGGACCTGTGATGTAGTCACCGTATTCAGCTGTATTAGAGATAGAATATCTCATTCCAGCGAAACCTGACTGGTAGATTAAATCTACGATTAACTTCATCTCATGGATACATTCGAAGTATGCGTTACGTGGGTCATAACCAGCTTCGCAAAGTGTTTCGAAACCAGCCTGCATAAGAGCACAAACACCACCACAAAGTACTGCCTGCTCACCAAATAAGTCAGTTTCTGTCTCTGTTCTGAATGTTGTTTCAAGAAGACCTGCTCTTGCTCCACCGATACCAGCACCATAAGCTAATGCAAGTTCCTGAGCTTTTCCTGTGTAATCCTGCTCTACAGCAACTAGACAAGGTGTTCCTTTTCCTGCTAAGTACTCAGAACGTACTGTATGACCTGGAGCCTTAGGAGCGATCATTGTTACATCAACGTTTGCAGGTGGTACGATACATCCGAAGTGAATGTTGAAACCATGAGCGAACATTAACATATTACCTTCTTCAAGGTTTGGCTCAATACTTTCTTTGTAAAGTTTTGCCTGTTTCTCATCGTTGATTAAGATCATGATGATGTCAGCCTGTTTTGCAGCCTCTGCTGCTGTATAAACTTTTAATCCCTGCTTTTCAGCTTTAGCCCAGGATTTACTTCCCTCATAAAGACCAACGATAACATCACAGCCAGATTCTTTTAAGTTTAATGCATGAGCATGTCCCTGGCTACCGTATCCGATAATCGCAATTTTTTTTCCATCCAATAAAGATAAATCACAATCTTCCTGATAAAAAATTTTTGCTGCCATTTTTGTTTCCTCCTGTAAAAATTATAAAAATAAATGTATTCAATTATCAAAATTGATTTTATCTCTTCTGATAAGAATTTCAATCGTTATAATACTCCTCTTTATAGGAGAAATCAAGGGATATTTGATTATTTTTTTAAAAATTTTCTTAAAAAATGAATCAACTTACCGGTTTTCCTGCATTTATTTTAAAAAAAATGCCTTTTTCCCGTAAAAAAAGAAAGGATAAATGCATATCCTTTCTTTAATAGTAAAAAATTATAGTTATTGCTCTTATTTCAAACTACAGTATATTATTATATTAAAATCAATTCAGTGTACTTACGCCTCTTCCAAGCCCAGTAATTCCTGTACGAACCATTTCAAGGACTTCAAAGTCTGCCATAAGATTTAAAAAGGCATCTAGTTTGTTCTGGTTACCAGTAAGCTCAATCATAAGGGAGTTAGCAGCTACGTCAACAACCTTTGCGCGGAAAATATCTGCAATCGCAATAATCTCCTGTTTTTCTTTCTTATCTGCCATCACTTTCACAAGGACAAGCTCGCGACATACAGAATGGCTGTTCTCAAGTTCTACGATTTTACGAACTTCAACCAGCTTGGCAATCTGATTACGAATCTGCTCAAGAATCTGGTTATCCCCACTTACTGCTACTGTAATACGGGTATACTTCGGATCGTTCGTGATTCCCGCCGTAATGCTGTCGATATTATATCCACGACGGCTGAACAGAGCAGCAACTCTTGCTAACACTCCCGGGTTATTATCTACTAAAAGAGATAAAACAATCTGTCTCATAATACTTTCCTCCACTAACATAAATTAATATGTAGAGATACCCTCCGTCTTCTCCGGATAGTATCCTTTTATAAATTTATCGTTACCAACTCCATAAGAATCATTGATTCCCGGATCTTCTCCAATACCAAAAACAAAGTACTGTAACGCCTTTTTATTTGCTTCGTAGTCTACCTGCATTACCCATGCTCCATTGCCACTAAGACGTCCTTCTGTATAAGAGCCTTCATATGGAATACGGAACTGTTCTACTTCGGTCGCTCCCATTGTGATCACTGAAGTTAAAAGACTTCTTATCTGCTTTTCCGTAAGGTCTGTTGTAACATATTTTAATGCTTTCATGCAGATATTTGTAATTGTCATAACATCTTCGCTCTTTAATTCATTAAATACAGAAATAAGAATCTTACGCTGACGATCTGTTCGTCCAAACTCTCCAGTAATATCCTGACGGATTCGGCAATATGCCAATGCCTGATATGGTGTAAGCATATTCTCCCCTGCCTTTACATTCTTTTCTCCATGTTTTGAATTTACATAAGCAGTCTTCAAGAAATAAGCTTCTGCCTCAGTGAGATCCATTGGAACACCGCCGATCAAGTCAACTACCTCACGGAAGGCTTCCATGTCTACTTCCACATAGCCATCAAGCTTAATGCCAAATGTTTCTGCAATAGTCTCATACTCAAGCTGTACACCACCGTAAGAATAAGCTGCATTAAACTTATGGTATCCATATCCTGGAATATCAATATACATATCTCTCATAAGAGACGTAAGCTTTAACTTACCATTCTTCAAATCTATCGTTGCGATCATAGTCGAATCCGAACGTCCGGCTTCTGTCTCATCGGAACGCTTGTCACAGCCAATCAGTAAAATATTGACTACATCCTGATCATACTCAAGATCTGCATCTACGACATCCGCGTTCTTCAATGCTGTCTTTGTATCTGTCGTAATCGTATTCGTTGCTGCTTTATAATAGGCTGCCACCGCTCCTCCAGCTGCTGAAGCAACAAAAGCTACTGTAAGAAGAAAGCACATAAGCACCTGCGCAATTCTCCGGCCTGCTCTTCCACGTTTGCGGGCCTTTTTCGCTTTTTTGGCTTCTTTTTTGTCTATATTTTTGTTTTTATCTGTCTCTTTCAAACTTTAAAACCTCCTGTACAAAAAAACTCTTTTTATACATTATACTAATTTTTCCTCTATTGCAAGTCAAAATTTCTTAAAGTTTATTTAAACTATTTCGAATTCTTTTGCAAAATGATGTCTGTAATACCTTCTTTTTGCAAATATGATATCTTGCTATGCTAAAGCGTGTTTGAAAAATCATTCCTGCAATCTGCATTCCCCAATTTTTATTTCCAATACCACGGGTTAAGAGAAATCTTAAGAATCCACTTTTTCGGAAGTTTTTTATAGTTTTTTCCAAGACGATATCCAATATACTTTGCACCATTTTGTGTAATGATCTTTGGAATATAATAAAATTGTCCCTTTTTAATAAAGTGTTTTAACGTCATCTTAACCAGACGGATTCCTTCAGATTCAGACTTCACCTGAGTAAAAAGCCCGCCGGCATCTACCTGGGATACCGCAAGATCAAAATTTCTCTTTAACTGATCCTTCGCGGTATAATTATGCCAGTGCCATACTTTTGCATCTGCCGCATAGGCAATCTTCTTTCCTGCTTCAATAAGATGAGAAGCAAAAATCATATCCTCATTAAATATCGTATGCAGAGGGAATCCTCCAAGCGCATTATATTCTGACTTGCGGTATGCCGCACAGACATTAGAACAGAAAAATGTCTTAATTCCAAGCTTCGGCAAATCTTCTTTACTCTTAATTCTGCTTTCTTTTGGATAATTAAAAATTCTTGTGTACGCCTCAACTGGATTATCCTTTTTATCTGCCATTTGTCTGCCATATGCCGCACAGACTTCTTCATCTTCAAATGGCTTAATTAAATTCTCAATTAAATGTTCATCCGCAGGAATGGCATCCTGTGTCAAAAGAATCATAATCTCACCATCACACATTGCTGCTGCCTGGTTTCTGGTACCACCGTGATCAAATTCCGGCTTGGTGATATGGATAATCTCCCCCTGTTTTAACGTAGAAAACACCTTGCTATGAAAAAATTCTTCTTCCGTATTAATTAAAAGAATCCTCTGTGGCTGTACTGTCTGTCTTTTTAGCATACGAAGACATTTTTCTAACTTTTCATCTGGATGATATGTCGGAATAATGACATCAATTTTTCGTGTCTCGCTCATTCTTATCTCCCTTTTTAATTTTATATACTCGTAGAATCTTTTTGTACTGATTTTACATGAAAACCGGGTGCAGCCGACAAAAAAACGGCCGCAAAAATAAGTATAAGAAAAGACTCCGAGTAACTATTTTATAGACATTTTACTCTGCTAAGAGCTTTTTGGCAAGACGTACTGCATCGGCTGCATCTGCAGAATATCCATCTGCTCCGATTTCATCAGCAAAACTCTGTGTCGTTACCGCTCCGCCAATCATCACTTTCACGTCAAGATGCTCTTTTTCTTTTAAGGCAATCGTATCTTTCATACGCATCATTGTTGTTGTCATCAATGCAGATAACACGATAATTGACGCATTATGTTCTTTTGCTGCTGCAATAATTTCATCGGCAGGAACATCTTTTCCAAGATCAATTACATCATACCCATAGTTGCGAAGCATCAGGGCAACAAGATTCTTTCCGATATCGTGAATATCACCCTCTACTGTAGCAATAATGATTGTCGGCATTTTTTCCTGTATGCCGCCTTCTTTTAATAGCGGCTCTAAATATTCTACCGCCTGTTCCATTGTATTCGCACTGGAAATAAGCTGCGGCAGGAAATATTTCTGTTTGTCAAATAACACTCCTACTTCATTGATCGCAGGAATCAGCAAACCATCAAGAATTTCTCCTGGCTTTGTTCCTTTAGAAAGTTCTTTTTTTACAACATCAACGATTCCATCTTTATTTCCCTTTAAAACCGCCTCAAATACTGGATTTTTCTTAATATTCCCATCTGCCTCCCCGACAGCTGCATTCTTTTCATTCGGCTGTTTTTCTCCATTTCCGGCTGTCTTTGCTGCTTTTGCAATTGCAGCTTCTTTTAAAGGTTCCATCCGCTGAATCTGTTCAATATAGGCAATATCAGAACCTTCTTTATTGCGAAGCAAATCAGAAGCAAAGGAAATTCCCATTAAAAGCTGATTGGATGGATTCGCAATTGCCATCGTAAGTCCACTTGCAATCGCCATTGAAGCAAAAGCTCCGTTCACATATGGTCTCTCTGGTAATCCAAAGGAAATATTAGAAAGGCCCATTGTAGTACAAAGTTTTAAATCTTCTTTACAATAACGGATGGTTTCTAACGTTTCTAATGCCGCATTTTTATTTGCTCCAACTGTCGTTACTAATCCGTCTACAATAATCTGATTCTTAGAAACGCCAAGTTTCTTTGCCTTTTCTAAAATTGTATTAATAATTTCTTTCTTTTCTGCAAGACTCTTTGGCAGCCCCTCATCAGAGAGTGGAAGAAGAATAAACATTGCTCCATACTTTTTCGCCAAAGGAAGAAGTTTTTCAATTTTCTCTGTTTCAAGAGAAATAGAGTTAATAAGAGCACGTCCCGGATAAGCGCGAAGTGCCGCCTCCATAACTTCCACATAACTTGTATCAATACAAAGAGGAAGGCTTGATACCATTGTTACTTTAGAGATAGCCTTTAACATCATCTCCTTTTCATCAATACCGTTTGTTCCCATATTAATATCAAGGATATGTGCCCCCATTTCTTCCTGCTGTTCTGCCATCTCTTCTACAAGGTCAAGTTTTCCGGCACGAAGTTCTTCCTGCAGTTTTTTCTTTCCGGTTGGATTGATTCTCTCACCAATAACAAGGAACTTTCCGTCAAGAGCGATTTCCTGACTCTTTCTCTCTGAAGCAAGCATAATTGGATGTATGTTGCATGGAGCTTTTGTTGTGAGGCCCGAAACTTTTTCAGTAAGCATTCGAATATGTTCTGGGGTAGAGCCACAGCATCCGCCGATGAGTCCTGCACCTGCTTCAATAAAAGCCGGCCCCCAGGAAGCAAACTCTTCTGGTGTCATCGGATATACCGTTACGCCATCCTCTAACACAGGGAGTCCTGCATTCGGCTTTGCAAGAATAGGAACTTCGGCATACTCTTTCATTTTCTTAATGACAGGGATCATTTCTCCCGGACCGGTAGAGCAATTCACACCGATAATATCTGCACCAATGCTCTGTAACACAACAACTGCTGTGACTGGGTCTGTTCCATATAAAGTTCTTCCATCTTCCTGAAAAGTAAGAGAAGCGATAACAGGAAGATTGCACACTTCCTTAATGGCAATAACAGCTGCTCTTGTCTCAGCGAGACTCATCATCGTCTCTACAACAAACAGATCAACACCAGCCTCTAACAAATACTTTGCCTGTTCTTTATAAATATTAATTAAAGCCTCAAGCTTCATCGGACCTACCGGCTCTAAAGCCACACCAGTCATTGTCATGTCTCCGGCCACAAGAGCCTTATCTCCTGCTGCTCTTTTACTAAGGCCAACTAAGCGTTTATTAATTTCCTCTGCGCGGTCTGCCAGTCCATATTCTTCTAGCTTAACACGGTTTCCAGAAAAGGTAGGCGCATATAAAATATTGGTTCCTGCCTCCACAAAAGACTTTTGCAAATCAATTAACTTATCTTCATTTTCAAGGATCCATTCTTCCGGGCATACTCCCGGTTTCATTCCAACTTTCTGGAGATTTGAACCGGTCGCTCCATCTAAAATAACCGGTTTTTGTTGTATCATGGTATAAAGTTCTTCTGTCTTCATTTTTTGTTTTCCCTTTACTTATATTTATATTTTCTTTATGCTTATTTAACTTATTCTTTATTTCAAATTTTTCTCAACTGGTTTTGTCTTGATCCATTTTTTCAAATTTTTTTATGATGCTGATTGATTTTTCTTTTTGTTATCTCAAAAGCACCGATTATACATATTCTAATATTGACTTAACCAGAGAAACTCTGTTAAATGGTGTCATAAAATAAAATCCTGCCCCGATACCTTTCCCCATCTCAATAATCTGTTTTGAAATCTCAATTGCCGCTTCCTCAAATTCTTCTCTTGAGGCACCTTCTTTATATTTTGCGACCACTTCATCCGGCACATGAATTCCCGGCATCTCATTTTTGATAAAAAGTGCATTCCTTCTGCTGACAAGCGGCATGATTCCGATTAAAATCTTTGCTCCTGTCCTTTCTTTTAAAAATGTAAGACGCTCAATTCCCTCTTTATCATAAACCGGCTGTGTAAGGAAATATCTGCAGCCTGCCTCCATTTTCTTAAGCATTCTTCCGGCAATATTTTCAGGACTCGCCCCGTTCTGATTCAGCGCACCGCCATAAAAAATCGTATCGTCCTTAAATACTTCCTGATTCATGCTCTGTGCAAACTTCATAAGACGGATGGAATTAAAGTCAAATACACTCTTTGTAAACTCCCTGTCTTCTCGTGCTACCGGGTCTCCTGTCACAAACAGATAATTGCGAATACCGCTTGCGTAACTTCCAAGTAATCCACTACGGATTGCAATCCTGTTTTTATCACGACAGGAAAGATGCGGCATCACATCCATTCCTGTTGTCATTTTTATTTTTGCTGCCATCAGAGAAGCATCCGCTCTTGAACGGGCGAGCGGAGAATCTGCAATCGTAATGATATCTGCCTTTGTAGAAAGCAGCGCCTTCGCACCATTAAGCAGCTTTGTATCATCTGTATCAAATGGCGGGTCAAGTTCCACAGCACAAACAAGTTCTCCCATTTCTAATTTCTGACGAAATGTATTTGTTACCTGCTTTTCCTTTATAGCCTCTTTCTGTTCTCCTGCCTGTGTGATGTGTACAGCTGCTTCTTTTCTTTTTTGTACTCGCTTTGTCACATCCCCCCACACTATTTTTGTTGGAATCTTAACAGCACCTTCTGTTTTCTTCGCCTGAAATACCGTTTTATAAATTTCTCCAATATATTCTGGAGTTGTGCCACAGCAGCCACCAAGAACCTGCACACCCAATTCAGAAATTTCTCCAAGTTTCTCTCCAAAATAAGGCACGCTGTCCGAATATACTGCATGGCCTCTAACAATCTGTGGATAGCCACAGTTTGGCAAAGATGTGAGAACCATATCCTCCGGCACACCAAACTCTTCAATGTAACTCTTTAAAAATTTCTTCATATGAGCTGCACCAACACCACAGTTTAAACCAGCTCCATCAAGGAGTCCACTCTGGGTAGCCTCCTGCAAAATCGTTTTATAATGAAAACCAGTACGGCTATATCCCGTTGGTGTCAATGAAAACTGACCGATAATAAAGGCTTCCGGACAACTCTTTCTGATATATTCTGCCATTTTTAAGACATACTGCGTATCCGGAAATGTTTCTAATACAAAAATATCAGCACCAGCCTCTAAAAAGCTGTCACATATTTCATAATACTGTTGTAAAATGTCTGCCTCTTCACTGTCTCTTTCTTCTAAAATAGGGCCGATATCTGCCGCTGCAAATATCGGATATTCCTCTTGATATACTTCTTGCGCAGTTTCTTTTGCCAATTGGTAACCCGCAATGATTAATTGTTTCAATGTTATATTTTCAAACGCTTCTGCCTTTGCCTGTGTCAAAGACAAGAAAGTTCCTTCATTCGCCAAAAAAGTATTACTTCTTAAAAGCTGCGCCCCATTTTTCACATAACTTCTATGTATTTCTCTCACCAACGCAGGATTCGTAATATTGGCTTCCTCAGAGCAGATGTAATTTTCTTTTTCTATAGAATCAAAATACGTTCCCATCGCTCCGTCTGTTAATAGTTTATGATTTTCTAAATATTCCCGTATATTCATCCTCATTCATCCTGTTCATAAAACGTTTTGTTGAATCTATAATAATTCCATATAATACATCAGAAAACCCATTATACTATCGTTATCCTATGGAATTACTATACATTGTCATAGTTACAAAAAATCCTGTAACTTCTGTCGGGGTAAAATTACTTGTCGCAGCAGCTACAGGATCTATGTCATTAAATTTCTGTTACTTTACCTTCATACTCAAGTAGCAATCTGCCTTTCATTCCACAGGCAATTGCAAGCTTTCTCATACAGCGCATCATAGAGCGGTTATCATCTACCCCGTAACGGTCAATAATATCTACATATTTATCAATCGCATCCATCGCACTCTTATCAGAAAGATAGAACGTCTCGATAATCTCTTCTATATTACTTCTCTTTGATGTCGTAAAATATAACAGTGTAATCTGAAGTCCAGTAAAGACATTATATAACTCTCTGTTATAGTCTGCCATTCCAGATTTCAAAAATGCGTACAAATCACTCAAACGCATCGTATCAATATCATCAATATGCATATCATAGCTTCTTAACTTATTCTCTACATCAATATCCATGATAATAGAGCTAATCATCATCGCCACCTGAAATCCATCAATATCATTTCTACTCTTCGCAGTTAATACCGGTGCGTTATTACTCATCTGCTGACAATAAATAATATCACGAATCAGCGCATTTTCAAAGAGGTTATCTGCTAAAGTATTATCTACTTTTACAATAAATTCTTTCTTTCCGGTATCCATTGCAACCGGACGGCTGCAGTCTTCCTCATTCTCCGGATCTAACTTTACGATTTTAATCGGATAAATCAGTCCTCCTGTAATGTCTTTATAAATGGCTTCTGTCTTTTCAGAAAGCACTTTCCCTAAAATTTCCATTATTGTTCTTCCTTCCTTCGTATCCTGTAATAAACTTCTCATATTTTAACAAAATACTTTCTCTGATGCAAGGAAGATTTTTGTTCTCCCCCTTCCTTCCTCTGCTATTTTTTACTAATATCTATCCTCTTTTCTCCCATAATACGCTTCGGCCCGTCCAGATATCTCATTATAAAATGCTGCCTCAGCCGCATAACGATATGGATTAATAAAAATAAGTCCTATTCCAAGCGTTAATATTCCAATAATATACCATCCAATAAAGCTGAATCTTAAACAAAATAGTTCCCATTTATGCTTTTTCATAATCTGTTTCGATGCTTTAAATGCCTCGTGCACTGTAAAGTCTGGTCTTTCCTCAAGAATATATGGCACCATCGCATAGGAATATTTTGTGATAATTCCTGGCGCAATCAGCAAGACATATCCCAGTGACAGAGCAAAAAACAATGTAATCTTTGCACAAAGCACTCTCCACCAATCAGACATTCTGCTCCCCAGACGATAGATTCCGTTCTTTCTTCTGTCTAAGAGAGCCAGATTAAAATCAATATAACCAAGACGTATTACTCCTCCAATAAAAAAGTAAATCAATGCTATGATTGTCGTACCAAGAAATAAAATTGGATAAAATCCCGGAAGGAATTCAAGAAAATAAACAAGGATAACCGCCACTAAAACATATCCTGCAATAAACAAAAAAGAGGACGAAAAAACGCCAAGCCATCCTGCTGCAAATCCTGCTGCAATCGCCTTCATCCAATTTCCTTTCAGCGCATCCCGCGCAATCTCTTTATACATACCTGAACCTAGTTTCATAAATAAAATCCTTTCATTTGCATCATACGAAAAAACCCTATATTTGAGCATGGTAAAAGCAGACTTCATATAGTACAGAAAAAAGCCATCCATTCACAGGACAGCTCTTTTTTCCGTATACACTTGTGCAATTAGATATTCCACATCTCTTTAATTCTTACAAGTTCATTCAGGGTCATATTCATGAATGCCTCGTTCTTTGGATTATTGCTAAAAGCGTTCGTCTCTTTGCGGTATGTGATTTCTTCTGCGACATCTTCTACCGTAATTCCCTTTTCTTTTAAAATCTGTGCTGCTTCATAACCTCTCATAGTAAGCCTCCCGTTTTATTTAAATAAAATTCTGTATTCATTATAAAACAATCTTTGCAAATAATCCACCCTTTTTATATATTGTGAAATCTATTTTGATCTTTCGCATCTTCACCTGCACCAAAGCCAAGTTCATCATATTTAGACTTTACTTCTTCCCATGGAAGTGTATCTCTCTCTTCTTTTAAATAGGAAAGAATATCTGCAATCCCCTCACCTGTATAGGCACTTGTATAAAAAATCTTCTTACAACCAGCCAGTTCAAGCCACGCCGCTGCCTGTGCCGGCTGCGCCGCCCAGTGATCAATCTTTGTCACAACACCCACGACTTCTCTGTTACAGACTGGTGTAAGATTGGGTGAATATAAGGAAAAGGGTTCTGTTGCATCCATCAAAAGTCCGATAACATCTGCCTCCGCTGTAAAAACAGCCAATGCTGAGATCAGATTCTTTGACTGGAGATATTCTCCTGGAGTATCAATGATAACATCATAGTGATTGACATACTGTGTTTTATGGTAAGTAATTGTATTCCCCTTCATCGCCTGGGTCAAAGTAGTCTTGCCTGCCTCGCTTCGTCCGATAAACATAATTTTTCTCATAGTATCTTCCTCTCATCCGCCTGTAATCAAACGATTATACTATACCATAAGGGAAGGGGGGATGTAAACTGCTGAGTGATTTTGGTCCTCTCCGGGGGATGTTTGAAACACGCTCTAGTTTGTTTAAGAGTTATTTTATTTTGATTGATTTTATTTTTGAGTATGCACTATAGTAGGTGTGTCCTTTGACTGTTTTTGAACAGCGGACTTTGAAGTAGTATTTTTTCTTTGATTTTAGTTTTTTTACAGTAGCTTTTCCTTTGGATGAGTTTATTGTTGCGGCTTTTTTATAGCCTTTGTTTTTCTTGGTGGAATAATATACTTGGTATTTTACGCCGTTTCCTTTTAAATTCCATATAATCTGTGCCTTTTTCTTTGCAGAAGATTTCACTTTTATTGTAGGGGTGCGTAGTTTTACAGGTGCTGGTCTGGTATTATTTTTTGCTGCAGTTGTCGTAGGTTTGGTGGCTGATGTGGCTGGTTTTTCCGTGGATGTTCCTGGATTGTTATCGCTTGATGAGGTAGTTTTCATGGCAAAATTGATATCTACTGCTCCATTTACCCCATCGATTGTTCCTGTATCGGCTGCCTGCCATATCTGATACGTTCCTTTGTATGTACATGCTGCTGAATTATATTGTGCTACCCACTTATTCCACTGACTAAACTGGCTGTCCGTAAGAAATGTCTCAAAATTACTCTTATTAGAATAGATACCTGTCTGGTATCCTTCTGCTTTCACTTTATTTACAAAGGTTGCTGCTATTTTCCCTAACTGTTCTGCTGTCAATTTATTCAAAACAGCTTTTTCTTCGATATCATAATATACCGGATACGCTAATGTATGGCCTTTTATCAGTCGAAGTACATGCTCCGCCTCACTTTGCGCCTTTTTTACTGTATCGGCATAGGAATATAAATATACACCATATGGAATATTATTCTCCTCACACCCTTTTACATTATTAAACCACTGTGCATCATCCTGTTTTGTCTGATTCATCCCAAATCCACAGCGAATAATGGCAAATTCCACACCATCCTCTTTTGCTTTTTTCCAGTCAACCGTTCCCTGATGGTGACTAACATCAATTCCCTTTGCAACAGCTCCTTCAATTACGCTTCCATCGCCGCTATAATACTTTCCATCTATCTTCTTCCAGGCATTCGGAGAAAGCGTAGAAAATGGTACTGCCTTTGCGATTGACTGTCCATTCTCATAACGGAAACTATTTGCCTTATCTCCTGTCTCTTTTGCATAAAGTGGCATGCCAGAAGTGGCTACTATAATAAGTGTAAGTAAGAGTGCCACTATCTTACCAGATATTTTGTTTTTCATTACATTCTTTCCTTTCATTAATAAGTATCTTGCATTCTTCTTTAATCATACTACAACACCTTATTATGGTAGATATTTTTTTTACTCTTCCATCCAAATATTTTAAACTGTGTTTTATTGCTCTTATTCCATATCTTTTTTCACTGTTGTAGTTCTACTTCCTCCTCCGTCCCATCTGAACATACCGTTCCTGTATAGGAGTATGCATCCGAAAATACAAGATTTAAATAATAAAAAGCACAATCACTTTGGATGGGCGGTGTATCCATCATCTCAGGTACTCCTTATGGAGTGTGTCGGGAACCATTTCCGACCTCAAAATAATCATGCTCAGTATTACTATATTCTGTTATATTAACAATATACTATATTTTTTTTACATTGTCAACGGACATTTCTTTTAGTCTTCCGCTGTATAAACGTCTGTTAAGCTTGGATTCCTGCACCTCATACATTGTTGAAATATATAGATATTGCCCCTCTTTTTCTAACTTCACGCCAAGTAAAACATTCTTTGAATACTTTTTTACAAACTCTATGGACTTGTCCTTTTCATTAGGATTTACTCCCACGTAGTCTGGATTTTCCAAAATATCAGGAATATCATCTATATATTTTAGACAATTGAAATGTTTACGTTTAACCATATGTGCTGGCAATCCTGTAGAACGATATATATCTAACTCTGCAATATCAATGTCTAATATTTTATTATATTTAAGATCATATTTACCTACCTTTATCAATTCTCCGCTCATATATCTCACCCTATTATATGTTTTCTAACACTATAATATCATGACATTTAAAAGCATTCCAGTAGTTTAATCAAATTCTGATTGCCGCAGGCAAAGGAGACGCTCCCAAAGAGAGAGCATACCCTATATTTGTGACTTTAGTCGCTGCAGGTTGAATGTTCGCTTAACCGCTCGCATCCAACCTTTGCTCCGAGGCCACAAATATAGGGTATGCTCTCTCTTTGGGAGCTGTCTTTGGCTGCCTATGCAAACTCAGAATTTATTTTGAGAAAGATTTGACGGGATGCACACCATTTATCTTCAGGAGTTCGTCTGCTCCGCAGCCTCACAAATCAGGACTTTAGAATAATCCTCCGATTTTGAGGAACAATGGTGCAAATACCAATGATACAATTGTCATCAGCTTAATAAGGATATTAATAGAAGGTCCTGAAGTATCCTTGAATGGATCACCTACTGTATCACCAACTACTGCCGCACGATGTGCTTCGCTTCCCTTTCCGCCGTGATGTCCATCTTCAATGTATTTCTTCGCATTATCCCATGCTCCACCGGAGTTTGACATGAAAATCGCGAGCATAACACCTGTTACTAATGCACCGCCAAGAAGTCCGCCAAGCGCATCAGGTCCAAGTACAACGCCGATAAATACTGGTGCAAGTACTGCCATAACACCTGGGAGAAGCATTTCTTTTAATGCTGCCTGTGTAGAGATTGCTACGCAGGATTTATAATCTGGCTTTCCTTTTCCTTCTAAGATTCCAGGAATTGTTTTAAACTGTCTTCTTACTTCTTCAATCATCTTATATGCTGCTTTGGATACAGAATCCATTGTAAATGCGGAGAAGAGGAATGGAAGCATTCCACCTACAAACATACCTACAATTACTTTATAATCTAATAAGTTGATTCCTTCTTCGAATAATCCAACTGCCTGTGCGTAAGATACGAATAATGCTAATGCGGTAAGGGCTGCAGAACCGATAGCGAAACCTTTACCCATAGCGGCTGTTGTGTTACCAACGGCGTCTAATTTGTCTGTGATGTTACGAACTTCTGATGGAAGGCCAGACATCTCAGCAATACCACCAGCGTTATCTGCGATTGGACCGTAAGCATCTACGGCTACCGTAATACCTGTTGTGGAGAGCATACCTACTGCTGCCAAAGCAATTCCGTAAAGACCGCTGAAAGAATATGCCCCAATGATTCCGATAGCGATTAAAATAATCGGAACGGCTGTGGACTGCATACCTACGGCAATACCACTGATAACTGTTGTTGCAGGACCAGTCTCAGACTGCTGTGCGATTTTTTTAACAAAACGGTAATCTCCAGACGTATAAATCTCTGTGATTACACCGATTAAAAGACCAACAACAAGACCAAAGATAATCGCGATAGCTTCTTTGAATCCGTTGAAGAACATTTTGCTTAAAATTAAAGAACCAATCATTACCACGATTGCTGCAGAATAACTTCCGTATTTCAATGCCTTGTGCGGGCTGGAATTCTCATCACCCTTTACGAAGAAACATCCAATAACAGATGCTAATACACCAAGTGCTGCAATAACTAATGGGAAAATAGCTCCGCTCTCTTTTGCGTAAACAACACCAAGAGTGATGGCAGATACTAAAGACCCTACATAAGACTCAAATAAATCAGCACCCATTCCGGCAACATCACCTACGTTGTCACCTACGTTATCAGCGATAACAGCTGGGTTACGAGGATCATCTTCCGGGATACCTGCTTCTACTTTACCTACGAGATCCGCTCCAACGTCGGCAGCCTTTGTATAGATACCGCCACCTACACGGGCAAACAATGCGATAGAAGAAGCTCCTAAAGAGAAACCAGAAAGAACATCCGGATTTTTTGTCAGGATATATACAACACCTGCTCCAAAAAGTCCAAAACCTACTACACACATACCCATAACGGCACCACCGGAAAATGCGATAGATAAAGCTTTATTCATTCCGCTATCTTTTGCCGCTGCGGCTGTTCTTACATTCGCCTTAGTCGCAACGTTCATTCCGATATAACCGGCTGCAGTGGAAAATAATGCTCCGACTAAGAAACATACTGCAGTTACCCAGTTACCGATACCAATACCAATCAGTACAAATAATACAGCAACAAAAACGACAAGAATCTTATATTCTGCAGTAAGGAAAGCTCTTGCTCCCTCATGAATAAATGCTGCAATCTCCTTCATTCTATCTGTTCCTGCATCCTGTTTTCCTACTTTTTTTGTAAGATAAAACGCAAAAAGCAATGCGCAGATTCCAAGAACCGGTGCAAAATAAATCAAACGTTCCATACTCATCCTCCTATAACTTATTTTTCTTCATGAAATGTTAATATCATTATCCAAAAAATGCTTTTGTTTGTAAATGTTTTTTATTGTTATAAACAAGAATATTGACGGTTTTTCTTGTTTTTTGGTTACTTTTTTAAAAGTTCCACACATATTTTTCTACCTTTTATGTATTTTTTCTCAAAAAGTATCTTTTTTAGCAATTAAAATTTACCTTTATCTTTTCATTTGAAATCATATTTTTTCTTTATATATATTTTCATAAATACAAAAGAAAGTTTATTTATAAATTCTATTTCTGCATTCGAAAATAACTTTTGCTCCAACAGATATATATATCATAATCTATAGAAAAGTTCATCTGAACAAATGCACAAAAGCGCTTCGTAAACGATATTCATCAAGCTGAAACAAACTACTACTTAATGCCTATAGATATTTTTGATTTTTCTGAATAGGTGCCCATTGCAGGCTGCACTAACCGCACAAAAAAAGGAGATTCATCTATAGCACGCTAAAATACAGAAAAATATAACATAAAAAGATATTTTTCCATAATTAACCCTATGCCAAAGATAAACCCCCATTTTCATTTGTATAAATACTAATAATTCTCTGCTATAACGTGTTTAAAAAATGTTCTGGCAGATTTTTCAAACACGTTGTAGGAAATATATTAAAAGTCCAGATAAAAGTTACGTCATTCATTAACATTACAGCGCATGAAAACATATCTGAAAATACTTTGAATTTATTTTCTTACCTTGATGTGTACTTCACGAAGCTGCATTTCGGAAACTTCATTTGGAGCACCACACATAACGTCCTGTGCATTACCATTCATAGGGAATGGGATAACCTCACGGATATTCTCCTCATTGCGAAGAAGCATGATCATACGGTCTACACCAGGAGCCATACCTGCGTGTGGAGGTGCACCATACTGGAATGCATTATAAAGCGCACCGAACTTTTCTTTTAAGTCTTCCTCTGTATATCCGGCAATTTCGAAAGCCTTTACCATGATATCAAGGTTGTGGTTTCTTACGGCTCCGGAAGAAAGTTCTACACCATTACATACGATATCATACTGATAAGCAAGTAACTCTAATGGGTCTTTTGTTGTTAACGCTTCTAAACCGCCCTGTGGCATAGAGAATGGGTTGTGAGTGAAGATAATCTTCTTCTGTTCTTCGTCATACTCATACATTGGGAAGTCATTGATAAAACAGAAACGATATGCATTCTTCTCTAATAAATCAAGACGCTGTCCTAATTCGTTACGAAGCTGTCCGGCATAAAGTGCTGCCTGTTTTTCCTTATCGGCGATGAAGAAAATGGTATCTCCTGCCTTAAGGCTAGCAATCTCACGAATCTCTGCCTTCATATCATCAGGGATAAACTTATCGATTGGTCCCTTATAGCTTAAATCTTCTTTTACTTCTAAGTAACCAAGTCCACCCATTCCAATCGATGTGGCAAACTTAAGAAGTTTCTCATGGAAACCTTTGGACATCTTATTGGAAACCTTGATAGCACGAACAGTCTGTCCGTGGAATGGCTTAAAGGTACATCTCTGGAAAAAGTCTGTTACATCTACGATACGAAGTGGGTTTCTTAAGTCTGGTTTATCAGAACCAAACTCAAGCATTGCCTGTTTGTAGCTGATAACTGGATAAGGTGCTGCAGTTACAACACTTCCCTCTGGTGCAAATTTTTCAAATGTTGCTGTAAGTACTTCCTCACCTACACGGAATACATCTTCCTGTGTTGCAAAACTCATCTCAAAGTCTAACTGATAGAACTCTCCTGGAGAACGGTCTGCTCTGGCATCCTCATCACGGAAGCAAGGAGCAATCTGGAAATATTTATCAAATCCAGACACCATAAGAAGCTGTTTGTACTGCTGTGGAGCTTGTGGAAGTGCATAGAACTTACCTTTGTACTTTCTGGATGGTACGATATAGTCTCTGGCCCCTTCTGGAGAAGAAGCACAAAGAATTGGGGTCTGAATCTCTAAGAAGCCCATGTCTGTCATCTTCTGTCTTAAGAAGCTGATTACTTTAGAACGGAAAATCATGTTATCTTTTACTTTTTTATTTCTTAAATCAAGATAACGGTATTTCAGACGTACATTTTCATGGTTTTCTTTAGAAGTCATTACTTCAAATGGAAGCTGTTTATATACCTTTCCTAGCATATCTACTTTATGAGCCTCTAATTCAATGGTTCCTGTAGGAATCTTTGGATTGTAAGTCTCCTCATCACGGTGCTCGATCACACCCTCAAGAGAAATACAGTCTTCCTTGTTAATTCCCTCTAATAAAGTAGTATCTCTCATTACAACCTGAAGAACACCATACATATCTCTTAAGTCAATAAAAGATACTCCGCCGTGGTCACGGATATTCTCTACCCAGCCTGCCACACGGACAGTTTCGCCAACGTTTTCTTCGCTAAGCATATCAAGAGTCCTGTCTCTGTAAATGTTTGCAATATTCATTTATCTAAATCTCCCTTCTTATAATACAGCTTTTCATCATATTTTTATCAATTAAGTGGGTAACAAATACAATTCATTTCCTATCTTAGAGGTAGGAGTCTTCTTGCTGAAAAAGAATAAAGTCACAATTTCATTCTCAAAGGAAATCTATCTTTCTTCTTTAATAGCCCACAAGATAAAAATCTTATGCAATAAAAAACGTCCTGAACTAAAACTAGTTCAGGACGGATTATTCCGCGGTACCACCTGAATTACTGCCTTATGAAAAGCAGTCACTCAAAACCAACTTCTGTCTAACGCACAGTCACGGCGCACCTACTAAGGAATCTGCCTGTGTCCGTATTGACAGATTTCGTTCAGATTGCGGCTGGTAAAGTGTTATTCACAGGAATTCATTCTGCAGGGTTCTCAGCTATCCCCACTCTCTGGAAGCGATAATTCCCACTACTTCTCTTCGTCATCGCCTTTACATCAAATCTTAATCAGTCTACCACAGCTTAAAAAAAATGTCCAGAATTTTTTTGAAATATATTTTATACCTCAAGAGGATTCTTTATTGCATACTCTAAGGCTTCCACAAATGCATTCGTCGCTGCCCGGCAGGCAGATTCCGTTCCCGCAAGAACCGCTCCACTGGAATTCGCATGTGACGGCGGATACCAATATCTTGCCACGCGGGTATTGCCTGCCTTTAATGCTTTATCTAATGCATAGTTTGTCTCAATCGGGCCACCAACAAGATAGGCATAAGATTCGCCAGGCTTAAGCTCACACCATTCCTGAAAATACTTTCCCGGTCTTGGAATCGTCTGTGCATAAAATGCGGTTCCCTCATCCCCGTCAAAGTTACAAAGTTCCGAATGATTCTCGATAAAGTCTCTTACATATCGAAGTCCACTCTTCACATCTTCTACCTTCGGTCCGGAAAACAATACAAATACACTGCCGCCGTATTTACTCCAGGAGCATGTTGTTCCTCCATAGTATGTTTCTGCGTGAATCAGCTTGATATTTGCCTTTTTGCTGGCATCATCCACTGCCAGATAACCAATATCATCATTATCTGCCGAGAAAAATCCGACACTCGTATGTCCTTCCGGTATATTATACACACGCGCAAACTCTGGTGTCACATTCGCAATGACTTTCTGGCTGAGCATATGCGTTTCCATTTTTACAATTTTCATAAACAAAATCCTTTCGCTTCCGACAGAACTTTTATTATCATTTTAAACATCACAATATTTTCAATAATCATTCTAAATAATGTATTCTGCCTTTTATAACACCGTATCACTTTAATACCTGATTACATTCATAACACTTATATGCATATCATGTATGTAACATAAGCAATATCCTGCTCAATCACTCAATATCCATTGGGTGAAACGCACAATACTCCACACCCTCTGCGAACGCCTCAACTGCAGAGCGGCATGCCGATTCCGTTCCATATACAATCGCGCCACCTGTATTAACACGGGAAGGAATCTCGGATAATTCTGCAATCTTCACATCGGCTGCTTTTAACGCTTTATCCAGTCCATACATACTCTCCACCGGTGCAGATACAAGATAGGCAATAGAAGTTCCCTCACTAAGTCCCAAAGACTCCTGATAATACTTTCCGATCCGTGGTACATAATCCACATAATAGCCAAGTGTCCCCTCTTCATTTAAAGAATAATTTCCCGACTTATTCTCTATATAATCCTTTGCATACTGAAGTCCACTCTTCACATCTGCAACTTTCTCGCCGGAAATAATCGCCGTAATCTCTCCGCCATATCTGCTCCACGAATAATCCACTCCGCCATAAACCGTCTCAATCTGAATAACTTTAATCTTGGCTTTCTTAGTCGCATCATCCACTGCAAGCCACATAACATCCTCGCAGTCTGCCGAAAAAATAGCCATGCTCTCATGATTCTCCGGGATGTCATAAATCTTTCGATACTCTTCCGTAATCCGTGGAACAAGCTTCTCCATCACTACATGGGCATCAATCCTTCTTTTCATTTTGCCCTCCTCATTTCATTCACTTTACGGTAAAATAGCCTTCTACCGTTTTTATTTGTATTTTACCACGAAATTGCCATACTGAACATAAACTATTTTTTACTTTGCCTGTGAATTTCTGTTCTTTGGTTCTATTTATTTTTCTACTTTTCTTCTTCAATTCAAGAATGCCTCGGCATTCTTGCTGCGAGGTGCGCGTCATGCAATTGCATGACATACTTCTTCTGTGATAAAATATTTATATTTTACTTCATACAACAACATTTACTTATCACTGTACAAATCCTTAAGCACCTGTCTTGCATTTTTCTTCTGGTAACCATCTGGGTCACTTATCATCTTTCCCTTTCCTGCTCTCCAGCGGAACTGTGCATAATCCGTCAGATAACTCTTATCTTTTTTGCAGGATGGATATCTCTTATACCAGGATGGATAATATTTCTTCATATACTTTTTGGCAAGCTTTACTGCCTCGCTGTTTGTTCGTCCCTTTTTATCTGGGGTTCCAGACAGGCGTACTCCTGCCGGACTCGAATGCACTAAAACAACACTGCCATCTGCACAGCTTCCCACAACAATATAGATATGCGTAGGTGAACTCATAATATCCCCCGGTTTCCAGTCCTTTACCGCTATCGTCTTTTTATAGGTTCCCCAGCCGTACTTTGCATAAGTAGATGCTGCTTTCGATGCCTTTGTAACATAACCCTGACCCTGTTTTCCATTTTTTGTTTTATTTATGTTGTATACACTCCATCCAACAAATCCAGAACAATCCAGTCCATTTCCAAATGCAAACCTGTGCTTTCTATAATTATAGCTTGCTTTCTGCTTTGCACAAAACTTCCTCCAGCTCGCATTCAGTCCAATTCGCAGACCGTCTGTACCTGCCCCGGTATCTGCCTTATTCCAGCCACCGCCCCAGATATACATGGTAGAACCTACAGGAGCAAGTGCCGTTGTCAGAAAATTTTTAATCGTAGAAGTTGAGTTTTTTGCTACCGTTGTTCTGGCAACCGCCCCAAAAGAACTATAGATACGCTTCTCTTCGCCATTCTTCTTGTATATTTTATATGCCCTTACTTTATATTGGTATACACTCCCTCTTTTCTTATTTTTAAAGACAAGCTTACATTGCTTTGTCGCCCTTAACTTCAGGAAAACATTTTCTTCTTCCGTTTTTTCAAACACTTCATAACCATCCGCTCCCTGCACTGATTCCCAGGAAAGTACCACCTGGCCATCTACTCCATTTGCCAGCACACCAAGAGGTTTCCTTAAACTTGTTTTTGCCATCGCATCTGCTCCCCGTCCCAAAAATAATATTGATACTATCAATATCCATGCTATGTATTTCTTTTTCATCATTACCTTCCTTTCCTTTTCTCATCCATGGTAGCATAGAGCATTACACAATTTCAACAGTTATCCGACATCCCACAAACATTTTAATAAAAGAACAAATTTCTTGCCCTTTTCAACAAATTTTTTCTTAAATTTCTCCTAAAAATGTGTTACAATTTATTACAAATTACATATGAGGAGATGTGTCATCTATGAACGCAAACAAACACTCGAAAAAAGTTGTGCATCTGCCGAAATTCATACAAAAGAATCATACGGCAATACTTTTTTCTCTTCTACTTTTTTTGATGCTCCCTGTAACTTTTGTTCACGCACAACGTCTATATACGACAGACGGTGTAAATGTGCGCGCAAAACCAAACAGTTCTTCGAAAGTACTTACATCTGTTTCTGCCGGAACATCTGTAACGAAAACTGGTAGAAGTGGAAACTGGATTGCCGTCAGGGTAAATGGCATAAAAGGTTATATTTACAAATCTTATCTGTCTGGAAGTAAAAATACTTCTACTGCCACAGTCTCTAAAAGTACTTCTTACCGTGCAGTCATTACAGCAAGTAGTGTGAATCTGCGCGCAAAGCCTTCTTTTTCTAGCCGTGTAAAGGGTAGTTTATCTGCAGGTCAGGCTGTGACGGTTTGTTCTACAAATGGCTCCTGGAAAAAAGTACAAACTTCCAAGGGCAAAAAAGGCTATGTATACGGAATTTATGTTAGGAAAAGTGCTTCATCATCAAAGACTACAGCCAAGAAAACTACTACTGCTTCTTCTAGCAGTTACCGAACAAAAGCAGTCTCCTACGCAAAAAGAAGAGTTGGCGATAAATACAGCCAGTCTCGAAGAAACCAGAAAGGATATGCTGATTGCTCTAGTCTGATGCGTGACGCTTATAAGAGTGCTTCCGGCAAATATATCGGAAACACAACCTATGAACAGTTAGAATTGATGCATTCTTATCTGTATTCGATTTCTTCTGTCAGACAGGCAACAGTTGGAGACCTGGTGTTCCATCAGAACGGCTCTAATCATGTTGGGATTTATCTTGGAAATGGAAAGGTTCTTCATGCTTCACAGACTGCGGGGAAAGTGAAGATCAGTACGTTTAGTAGTAGTAGCCGGTATTGGGATACGGGTTGTAATGCGGCGGGATATTGTGTGAAACACTGATCTACCGCAAGCAGGAGGATGCTCCTAAACGAGCAGATGCCCCAAAGAGGAAAGCCCCTATATTTGCGCCCTTAAAGCGAGAATTGAATGTTCGCTTAACGGCCACAAATATAGGGGCTTTCCTCTTTGAGAGCTGTTTTTGGCTGGAGATAGCTCGCTAACTTATAAAATCTAATGTGTAAAATTAAGAAGTTTAATTCATGCAAAGATATGCAAAATATCCCACATACGCCACAAGCATTACAACCCCGCATGGTCTGCGAAGTTCTTTATGGCGTATCGTTCCAAGCCATAGGATAACACCTGCCGCTACTGCCACCGCAGAGTCAATCAGGAACTTGCTTTCAAATGGTACATTGCAAATCAATGCAGTTGTTCCTATTACGAAAAGAATGTTAAAGATATTGCTTCCAACGATATTTCCAATGGCAATCCCGGCATTACCGCTTTTAGCAGCAGTAACCGAAGTAACCAGTTCTGGAAGTGATGTTCCAAAGGCTACAATAGTAAGACCGATGAAACGCTCACTCATGCCAAAAGCTCTTGCAATCTCTGATGCGGCATCTACAACAAGGTCACTGCCCCAGACTACCATAATACCTCCAGCGATAATGAAAATAATGCATTTTAAATAGGACATCTGGCATTCATCTTCTTCTTCAGCCGCTTTATTCTTTTTCGACATCACAAAAAGATAGGCCAGGAAAGCGATAAACAATATCCAAAATATAACGCCTTCTGGAAAGCTGACTGCCCGTCTAGTTATTCCAAAAACAATCATTAAAGCTGTAATTCCTATCATAAATGGAATCTCACAATACAAAGTAGATTTTTGAATCGCAACATTTGTTATAACGGCTGTGATTCCTAGAATAACAAGCACATTCATAATATTACTGCCTACTACATTACCGATAGTGATTCCGGCACTTCCCTTTAATGCGGAAGTAATGCTGACCGCCGCTTCCGGAAGGCTTGTTCCCATTGCTACAATAGTAAGGCCGACAATCAATTGCGGGATTCCCAACTTCCCTGCAATTCCTGCTGCACCATCTACAAAAAAATCTGCTCCTTTTACTAAAAGGACAAATCCGACACATAAAAGTAAAATCTGAAGTATCATTAAGTCATTCTCCTTCTAAATATTTATCTACTCTCGAAATTCTGTACATTCTCAAAATCCAATGCAAAAGCAGACATTTTAAAACGTGTGTGAAAATTCTTCATTGCGTGCTTGAAACATACTCCAAGAGTACACTACTCTTAGAGCGTGTAACTTACAAAAGTCAAGGCTTCTTGTTTCATTTCGGAGTATATTTGAATATATTTACTGAAGGTGATAGTGAGGAAGTTCTGCCTGCTTTCCAAAGCTTTCTTTATGAAGGGCATCCATAACTTTTTCTACTGGACAAATGTCATGTTCTTCCCGCAGGAATTCAAAGATTTCTTCGATTCCCTCTCCAGTATAGGCACTTGTAAAAAATATTTTTTTACACCCAGTGAGTTTTAGCCATTCGGCTGCCTGCTGTGGATTCGCTGCCCAGTGGTCAATCTTGGTTACAATTCCCACTTCGTCGCGGTTTCCAAGCGGTGTTATGTTTGGAGGATATAAAGAATAGGGTTCTGTCGCACTTAACACAATTCCTACCACATCGGATTCTGCAGCATACAGATCAATCGTATGCGCCAAATCCAGATTCTCCGCATATTCGCCCGGCATATCAATGACACAGTCATACTGGCTGACATATTGTGTCTTTTTATAGGTAATATTCTCCCCACGTAAAACCTGCTTTAGTGTTGTCTTCCCACTTTCACTTCTTCCAATTAACAATATCCTTCTCATATAACTTCCCCCTGCTTTTTAGTTGCCATACATCATATATAGTTATACTCCCATAAAGAACATCAATGCAGCCCATGTAAATAATGGATAATACATTCCATGTTCGTCTCTTCCTTTACAAAGATATTCTTCGGCATCTTCTTTACTTACCAGACGGAATCCCTCAAACACTTCTGAACCTTCTGCCCCATCATGGTTCATCTTTGGCATCTCATCACGGTTGATGGAAATGTATACTAAAGCGTTCCCTTCGTCTGTCATGCCCGGTGTACTGAATACGCATGGAGAAACAACTTTGATCTCATCGGATTCCTCCACTTCGATTCCTGTCTCCTCTTTCAACTCACGAATGGCAGTATCTACAAGAGCATTCGGATTATTCCAGTCTCCTTTATCAATGAGTCCTGCCGGAACACTTAACATATACTGTCCGACCGGATAACGATACTCCCAGTTTAAGAGAAGCTTCTTTGGCTGCCCCTTAATATTAAGAACAACGAAACAGCTTACTGCATCTGGCTGCATGGTTCCACACTCTTCATCTGGTGTCAGTGCAACCATTCTATCCTTGTTTCTTCGGCTGGCACAGTAGTAATGGCCACCCTCTCTGTACTGTAAATCATACAGGTTCATATATTCTGATTCATAAATGGTTTCCATTTTTCCGTTATACATAATTTTATCGCCTTTCTTGCTATAAAAAATCCTAAAAGAAATACCATTTTACACAAAAGCGGTACTTCTTTTAGGATATATTGTCATACATTTAAATGGCTTTGTCAAGGTGATTCTGTGGTAAAATCCGATGTACAACCATGCACAACACAGCAGTAATTACAATATCCGGCAGTGTGTAACCGATTATGATATCTACATGCATCAATGCACGGTATAAAATAAGTCCAATAAGCCATACAGCCAGGTTTGCCCAATCCCATTCTTTCACAGCTCTTCTCTTTTTATTAAAGAAGAAATCAGCAATCATAACTGCAATCATCGGCGCAAACACGGAGTTAATCAGATAAAGAAATTCTTCGATATTGTCCATTGGATAAAGAATTGCCGCAATCGTACCAACGATAACTACAACGACAGAAATGTATTTTCCATTGATTTTTTTAGAAAAACTCTCCCCGACAACTTCACCAGAAACACCTGCAGAATGTGCTGCCAAAAAGTTAGTGGTAACGGTAGAAAAAACAATAATAAGAAGTCCGACTACACCAAGACCTGCACGAAGAGAAATCTGTGCGATATCAGAAGTTCCCATACCGATTGCAGCAGACATTCCGATAATATACATCCAGCAGCTTACGAGTCCGTAAACAATTGTGCTTACTGTCGTCGCCTTTACTGGCTTTGTGCTGTTTGAAGTGTAATCACTGATTACCGGAATCCAGGACAATGGCATGGATGCGGCAAGTTCAATCGCTGCACCAAAAGAAAGTGTTTCACCACTCACACTACCGCCGTTTAAAAATGCCCCTGCGTTGCCCTTTGTCACGATAACAAAACATAAAGCGACTGTCATTAAAAATAATGCCGTCATCGCAACCATATTGATTTTTTCAAGACGTTTTAAACCGACCAGAACCCACACAAGCAGTAACACACCGATGATGGCACACCACACACCTGCTCCTGCAGAAAAAATACCATTCGCTGCCAAAGCTCCGTCATAATTTAAAATCGCAAGCCAGCCTGCAAGCTGTAAAATATTTAAAATAGAAAATGGCAGGTTTCCCTTTCGTCCAAAGCTGACTGCAACGGTCTCCATAGCATTATTGTTTGTCTTTGCTCCAAGATATCCTGCTAAAAATAACAGAATACATCCAATAACGTGACCAATTAAAATAGCCAGAAGGCCAGTTTTCATTCCAAGTGGTGCAAAATATGTTCCTGTCAGGATTTCTGACATTGAAACTCCTGCACCAAACCAGATCAGTCCATTACTGAGGACCGATGTTTTATTTTCTTCCATACTAAAATATCCTCCTTGTAAAAATATTAGAAACAAGTATAATATTATAGTACACTTTAGCCATATTTAAATAGCCAATTCGCATACAGCCAGTATGGTCAGATGTATACAATAATACATATGTACTCTTGAAATCTTTTTAATTTTGATTTTATGAGATTTTTTTGTCAGTTGTGTCAAAATTTTTGAGGCATACGCGGTACGCATGTTGATAAATTTCAGGTGCAGCTGATGGAAAATCGGTCACAAAAGTAATTGTAAGAAAAACACCGAGAGCACATTACATACATTAAGGAGAATTCGAATGCTAACCTATTCTTTTACAAACTTAAAAAATGAATCTCTATACATGCATCTTTATCAATGTATCCGTCAGGATATTGTTGATGGCAAGTTAGTTTCCGGGGAAAAGCTCCCTTCCAAAAGAAGTTTTGCAAAAAATCTCGGCGTAAGTACGATTACGATTGAAAATGCCTATGCTCAGCTTTTATCGGAAGGATATATTTACTCCATTCCAAAGAAGGGATTTTATGTCTCTGATTTTAAAAATAATGTGATAAAACCAGTCAAACTGACAACAGAAAATGTGAAACTTTCCTCTGGGCAGTCTGACTTTCTTGCTGACTTTTCCAGCAACCAGACACGTCCGGAAAACTTTCCATTTTCTATCTGGGCAAAATTGATGCGTGAGACTTTTAATACAAACAGTCCAGAACTGATGACGAAACCACCCTGCGGAGGAATTATGGGACTTCGCCAGGCAATCGCCACCCATCTGGAACAATTTCGTGGAATGCATGTACAGCCGGAGCAGATTTTTATTGGAGCCGGAACCGAATACTTATACGGACTTTTAATCCAGCTTCTGGGATTTGACAAAAAATATGCCATTGAAAATCCAGGCTACGAAAAAATTGCCGCAATCTACAACAGCTACAATGTGGCATATCACTATATTCCAATGGATAATAACGGTATCCTTGTCGATGAATTAGAAAAAAGTGAAGCCGATGTGGTACATATTTCTCCATCCCACCACTTTCCTACTGGAATCGTTACCCCGATAAGCCGCCGCTACGAGCTGCTTGGCTGGGCCGCCGCCTCTACCGACCGCTACATTATTGAAGATGACTATGACAGTGAATTCCGCCTGACTGGAAAGCCAATCCCGTCCTTACAGAGTATGGATATCACACAGAAAGTCATCTATATTAATACCTTTACTAAGAGTCTATCTTCAACAATGCGAATCAGCTACATGGTACTCCCACCGAAACTTGCCAACCGCTTTCTGGAACGGTTAAGTTTCTATTCCTGTACCGTCTCAAACTTTGAACAGTACGCTCTAATGCGCTTTATTAACGAAGGCTGCTTCGAAAAACATATTAATCGAATGCGAAACTTCTATCATAAACAAAGAGACAGCCTTCTTGATGCCATAAAAAACAGCCCGCTCGCTTCCTATGTCACCATCATGGAAGAAGACTCTGGACTACATTTTCTACTCAAGGTCAATACGGAACTGTCCGATGAAGAACTCATGCAGAGAGCTTTACAAAAAGGTGTCAAACTAAACAGCCTCTCCGCCTACTATCACGACAGCCCAGATGATTTTGCGGCACATACCTTCATCATAAACTATTCCTATCTCAATACAACGGGGGTGGAGGACGCGATAAAGGTGCTTTATGATGTGATAAAGAAATAGATGCTAAATAAGCTAAGCCTTATTTCCTGTATAAAGCTGGTAGTATCTTCCCTGTTCTTCAATCAAATCATCATGGGAGCCTCTCTCAATGATTCGCCCCTGTTCTAATACCATAATACAATCACTGTTTTTGATAGTAGAAAGGCGATGTGCGATAACGAAGGTAGTTCTTCCATGCATCAGTCGATCCATACCTTCCTGTACGATTTTCTCAGTACGGGTATCAATGGAACTGGTTGCTTCATCAAGGATTAATACTGGTGGGTCTGCGATGGCTGCTCTTGCGATAGATAGGAGCTGTCTCTGACCCTGACTTAAGTTGGCACCATCTCCAGTAAGAACAGTGTCATATCCCTGTGGAAGCCGTTCGATAAAGCTGTCTGCGTTGGCAAGTTTTGCTGCTTCGATAACCTCTTCATCGGTCGCATCTAATTTACCATAGCGGATATTGTCTTTGACGCTTGCTGTAAATAAATGCGTATCCTGTAACACCATTCCGAGGGAATGTCTTAAATCGGCTTTCTTTATCTTATTGATGTTAATGCCGTCGTAACGGATTTTTCCATCCTGTATATCATAGAAACGGTTGATAAGGTTAGTGATCGTTGTCTTTCCAGCTCCGGTAGAACCAACGAATGCAATCTTTTGTCCTGGTGTGGCAAACATTTTGATATCGTGAAGTACAATCTTCTTCTCATCGTATCCAAAGTCTACACCGAGGAATTCTACATCACCAAGAAGCTTGGCATACGTTGTTGTTCCATCTTCTTTATGAAAATGTTTCCATGCCCAGGTTCCAGTATGTTTGTCTGTTTCGTGAATCGTTCCATCTGCATCTTCTGTTGCATTGACAAGAGTTACATAGCCTTCATCTACTTCTGGTTCTTCGTCAAGAAGCTCAAAGATTCGCTGTGCTCCGGCAAGTGCCATTGCAACAAAGTTTACCTGTTGGCTGACCTGACCGATTGGCATATTTAAACTCTTATTAAATGTCAAAAAGCTTGCTAATCCACCAAGAGTAAAACTGCCAATTCCATTGATAGCAAGAATACCACCAACAATCGCAACGATAACATAACTGATATTTCCAACCTGTGCATTTACTGGCATGGCAATATTGGCAAATTTATTTGCATTATCCGCACTATGAAACAGTTTATCATTTAATTCTTTAAATTCTTCAATACTTTTTTCTTCATGGCAGAATACTTTGACAACTTTTTGTCCCTGCATCATTTCCTCGATATAACCATTAGCCGCACCAAGGTCTTTTTGTTGCTGTACGAAGTATTTTCCACTCAAAGTTGCAATACGTTTAGAAAGATAAACCATAATGCCGACCATAGCCAGACTGACAACAGTAAGCGGAACACTTAACACAAGCATACATACGATAATACTGACAACCATAATTCCACTATTAAAAATCTGTGGAATACTCTGGGAAATCATCTGGCGCAACGTATCAATATCGTTCGTATACACGGACATGATATCTCCATGTGCATGTGTATCAAAATATTTAATCGGAAGGTCCTGCATATGCGTAAACAAATCATCACGCAGGCTTCGTAACGTACCCTGAGTGATATTTACCATAATCTGTGAATACAACAGTGTAACAGCTACTCCAATCGCATAAAATCCAGCAACTCTTGTGATTGCGTGTGCAAGACCGGAAAAATCACGACTTCCATCTTTTAGCATTGGAACAATATAATCATCAATCAAAGTCTGCATAAACATCGTTCCCTGTACGTTACAGATAACACTGATCAAAATACAGATCAATACTGTAACAAAGGCAGCCCCGTAATGCTTCATAATATATCCCATAAGACGTTTTAATAAAACTCCGGGATTCTCTATCTTTTTAGCATTTTTCATATTCTTTATCCGTGCCATCTCTATTCACCTCCGTTCTCATCAAAGTCTCCGCCACCCTTAGTCTGGGATTCGTAGACATCTCTGTAAATTTCATTGGATTTCATAAGATTCTCATGGGTATCAAAACCGGAAATTTCTCCGTTATCCATAACAATAATTCTGTCTGCACTCTGAATACTGGAGACTCTCTGTGCGATGATCAATTTTGTTGTATCTGGAATTTCTTTTGCAAATGCTTCACGAATCTTTGCATCGGTTGCGGTATCTACGGCACTTGTACTGTCATCAAGAATCAGAATCTTTGGCTTTTTAAGAAGGGCTCTTGCAATACAAAGACGCTGCTTTTGCCCACCAGAAACATTCGAACCACCCTGTTCGATATATGTATGATAACCATCTGGCATTCGGTCAATAAATTCATCCGCACAGGCAAGATGGCAGGCCCTCTTACACTCTTCCTCTGTTGCATTCTCATCACCCCAGCGGAGGTTATCGAGAATTGTACCGGAGAAAAGAACATTTTTCTGTAATACAACAGAAACTTCATCTCGAAGTGTTTCAATATCGTATTCCCTTACATCTTTTCCGCCAACAAGTAAACGTCCTTCGGAAACATCATACAGACGGCTGATTAAGTTAACAAGACTGGACTTTGCACTACCAGTTCCACCAATGATACCGATTGTCTCTCCTTCTTTGATAGAAAGGTCAATATCATTTAATACATTTTTCTTGCCCTCTTTATTATAACGGAAAGAAACGTGGTCAAAGACAATACTTCCATTTTTTACTTTATAAACAGGATTCTCTGGATTCACAATATCCGGTGTTTCATTTAACACTTCAGATACACGCTCTGCACTTGCCACACTCATAGAAAGCATAACAAATACCATGGAAAGCATCATAAGGTTCATTAAAATACTCATACAATAAGCAAGAAGCATCATGAGTTCCCCTGTTGTAAGTGCAGACTGTACAATCATCTTTGCACCAAGCCAGCTAATACCAAGAATACAGGAGTATACTATAAGCATCATTAATGGAGCGTTAAAAGAAACAATTCTCTCCGCTTTTACCGCCATACGATATACATTACCACTTGCCTTTGTAAAGCGGCTCTTTTCATATTTTTCACGTACATATGCTTTTACAACACGAATTGCAGAAACATTTTCCTGCACACTTTCATTTAAGTCATCGTACTTCTTAAACATTGCTGTAAAATATCCCATTGCCCTCCAGATAATAATTGCAAGAAGCGCACCAAGAATAATAACCGCAACCAGATAAATACTTGCGAGCTTTACATTCACCGAAAATGACATAATCATTGCACAGATTAAACTAAATGGCGCACGCACACACATACGAAGAAGCATCTGATAGGAGTTCTGTAAGTTTGTTACGTCTGTTGTCATACGGGTAACCAAACTTGGGGTACTGAACTTATCAATATTAGAAAAAGAAAATGTCTGAATATTTTCAAACATTGCCTGTCGTAAATTACGGGCAAAACCTGTTGATGCCCTTGCACCGTACTTTCCTCCCATAATACCGGCAAACAAACCTATGCCTGCTGCCACAACCATCCATATACCAATAATATAAATATGATGAATATCTCCCTTTTCCACGCCATCATCAATAATTGATGACATCAAAAGAGGAATAATCATTTCCATGATCACCTCTAAAATCATGAAAATTGGTGTAATAATAGAATCTTTCTTAAACTCTTTAACCTGTCCTGCAAGAGTCTTTATCATTCTAAACCACCGTCCTTTCTCTTTCTTTTTTAATTATATATTCTCTTGATGCACACAGCACTTTGCATTGCCTTACTGCATCTGTTCAAGATTCTCTCGAATCTGCTTTGCCACCTTAAAAAAAGTCTGCAATTCTTCTTCATCGATTCCCTCACGAACCTTTTTCTCCACATTATCAATATTTTGTAGAAAACATTCATGAAGTTTTTCTCCTTTTTCCAGAAGACAAAGACGCTTCAAGCGACAATCTCTCTCTACTGCCACTCTTGCGATATACCCTTTCTGCTCCATCTGTTTCACCAAACAGGTCACCGTAGAACGGGCAATATAAAACTCTGCCTCAATATCTCTCTGAAAAATCTCCTCTTCCTTATGGTCATATAAATAACCGATGATCCATCCTTGCATCACCGGCATCATCCCCTTCTTCTCGGACTTCTCATCGCCCACTGCATTCCGCATCATCATGTTGTCCAAAGAGCGCACAATAAATCCTATCATTTCTTCTCTCTTCACGGTACCTCCTTATCTTCTTATTCCTTTGTATAAATTGTTTAGAATCAAACCATTCAACATTGAATTGTTCAATATCAAACTTTTTTTGCGCTGTATCTATTATATTCATCTTTCAAGATTTGTCAAGAGAGAGATTGCTATTTAATTCATTAGGTAAGCTACAGACGACGGCATATTTGACAAATTGGAACAAATAGAACCACCAAAGAAAATATACCCTATATCTGTGGCCTCAGAACAAGGTTTGGATATAAGCGCATAAGCGAGCATTCAAACCGCCGCGACTAAAGTCACAGATATAGGGTATATTCTCTTTGATGGTTCGCGTGTTTTGCCTGTAATAAATTATTCTTTAATCACTGTTTTTTGGTAACACAAGATTTAAGAATACCGCAGTAATAGTTGCCAATACAACAGGGGACTTTCCAAAGATAGTTGTTACCCATGCAGGGAAAGTTGCCAACGCTGCATTTGCCTGTGTCACACCCATGCCAAGAGCAATTGATAATCCAACGACTGTTGTATTTCTAAAATCCATCGGTGCTGTTGTGATGAGTTTAATTCCAGTCATTGCAATTGATGCAAATACAGAAACGGTTGCTCCACCGAGTACACAGTACGGAATCGTTGTAAGTACAGAGGAAAACTTTGGAATTAATCCTGCAATCAGAATAATAATAGCTGAAGTCTCAAATACTCTTTTTGCAACAACTTTCGTAGAACCTACAATACCTACGTTCTGGCTGTATGTTGCAGTTGGAAGTCCACCAAAAAATGCACAGACAATATTACTTAATCCATATCCTACGATACCTCCATTTAATTCTTCATCTGTCGGCATACGGTCAAGTCCGCCAGTTGTTGTTGCGGAAAAATCTCCGATTGCCTGAATGGAATTAATGGCAAATAATACGCCGATTGCAACACAGGAAGATGGTTCAAACTTGATTCCGAAGTGCATTGGCTTTGGAAGCGCAAACCAGGATGCATTTACTACTGCTGAAAAATCAACCATTCCAAAAAATAATGAAATGATATATCCTGCAATAATTCCAATTAATATGGATGCCAGCTTCCAGATTCCTTTTCCATAATGATTCAATGCTGTTACGATACAAAGTGTGATAATCGCTACAAGCCAGTTCTCCCAGGAACCGTAACTTTCATTGCTCGCACCACCAGCCATATAATTAATTGCTGTTGGATACAATGAAAGACCGATAGCAAATACAACGGTACCTGTAATTAACGGTGGAAAAAACTTACGAATCTGCTTAATAAAAATACCAACGAAAACCGCTACGATACCTCCAACAATCTGTGCTCCTAATATCGTTGCGATATCAAATCTTCCTGCAATTGCCTGCATAGTCGGTACATAGGCAAAACTGATACCCATGATTACCGGAAGTCCAGAACCGATTGCAATTTTCCCTGTCCGAAGGAGAGGGAATACCTGAATCAATGTTGTAATTGCTGACATCGTAAGGGCTGCCTGAATTAAAATAACAGAATCTTGTTCTGACAGTCCAGCCACACCAGCTACGATAATTGCCGGTGTAACACATCCTACAATCATGGCCACCACATGTTGCAGGGCAAGTGGAAGGGTCTCACCTACAGATGTTTTTCCATCCACTTTGAATAGTTCTTCTGACATGTTGTTTGTCGGTCTACTCATAATACCTCCTATGATTTTCTATTATTCTGCTATCGAAAATTTGCATCTTATATGAAAAATCCTGCATAAATAATAGAAAAATTTATATTTTGTCTCATGTATATTAACATTTTTTGTCGGAAAAAGCAACTAAATAGGAATTTCCTCTCCACAGCCAAAGAAACGCCCCCGAAGAGAGTCTAACCCCTATATTTGTGACTTTAGTCGCGGCGGTTTGAATGCTCTCTTTAAGTGCTCGCATCCAAACCTTGCTCCGAGGCCACAAATATAGGGGTTAGACTCTCTTCGGGAGCTGTGCTTTGGCTGTGGGGGGGAAAATTGCTATTTATTGTTGAAGTGATTTGGGGAATCGCCAGAAGGTTTTGGCTTTCTGCGGAGTTGTTTTTTGAAAGATTGACTCGAATTATTGTTGTAGTACGCTGAAAATTTGATTTTTTTTAGGTTTTGTATCAATCCTGAAAGATTTAAATTTCCGAATTACTTCTATCTCTCCTGACTTCTTCCACTAATCTTTCCACTAATTTGCTCGGGTAGCCAAGAAACAAAAGTCCGAGAATCAAACCATCTATATTTGTGATTTGATTCTCAGACTTCGTCTGTTACTCACCCCGGCAAATTCCTATTTACATCATTGCCAGAAGTATTGTTCCTGCAGTAATAAGTACAACACCAAAAGCTGCTTTTTTAGTAAGCTTCTCATGAAATACGATGTAAGAAAATGCAATTGTTATAAGCATGCTTAATTTGTCAATCGGAACAACAACACTTGCCGGTCCTTCTTGTAATGCACGGTAATAGCATAGCCAGGAAGCTCCGGTTGCAAGTCCTGACAGACAGATAAAGAGTAGTTCTATTTTCTCGACAGTCCGTACTTTCTTTTGTTCTCCGGTCACAAAAACCATAAACCACGCCATGACAAGGACAACAGTTGTACGAATGGCTGTACCAAGATTAGAATCAACTCCTTCGATACCTGCCTTTCCAAGTATTGCGGTAAGACTGGCAAATACTGCGGAAAAGACTGCGTAAATAAACCAGCTTCCATCGGAACTTTTCTCCTGATTTGCCATTCCTTTTCTTGTAATCATCAGCATTGTTCCAACACCGATCAAAACAATACCGACACCTTTTCCAAGGCTAAGCCCTTCCTGTAAAAAGATGAGTGCTAATAAAATTGTTAAAATCGTACTGGATTTATCAATCGGAACAACTTTATTAACATCTCCTTTTTGCAGAGCATGGAAATAGCACAACCATGAGGCTCCTGTGGCCAATCCAGATAATACAAGGAATAACAATGTACGACTACTAATATTACTGATGCCTGCCTCTGCACCTGTAACGAACACCATCAGCCACGCAAATATAAGAACAACTATTGTTCGGATTGCTGTGGCCACATTTGAGTTTGTCTTCCGAATTCCACACTTTGCAAGGATTGCTGTGATACCTGCAAAAAAGGAAGAACCTATCGCATAAAAAATTCACATAATATCCGCCTTCTTTTCGTAAAGAAAATTTACAGCATACGCATAGAAATCTATGGCACTTCTACATAAATTTTATATAATTTCCGCTATATTATTACATTTCATAAAGCCACTCATTATACATGCCCCTGCTGCTCCTGTTTGTCTAACGTCATTTATGTTTTCATTGGAAATTCCGCCAATAGCATACACCGGAATAGATACATTTTCACAAATATTTTGTAAAAATGTAAGACCTCTTCCCGGTAGTCCCTTTTTACAATCTGTAAGAAAGATATGCCCGGCAGTAATGTAAGTACATCCAAGTCTTTCTGCCTCTTTTGCCTCCTCTAAAGAGTGGCAGGAGGCACCAATTATTTCAAAATGATTTTTTTCTTGTGGAGTCATTTTCCGAAGAAGTGGCAGAGGCATATGGATTGCTTTTACATTAAGGGCCATTGCTGCTTTTGCAAAACTGTGGAGGATACATGGCACGCTATACTTCTCGCAAATATGCATTACTTTTTCTGCTAATATTGTATATGCTTCTTCTGATAAATCTTTTTCTCTTAATACTATCGCTTTGGGTTGCGCTGCTGCGATAATTTGGATTCTTTTTAAAAAGTCATCTTTACAAAGTTTCCGATTTGTAATACACAGGATATCTGATTTTTCCATTACAGAATTTTTTAATATAGAATTGAACTCTCCTCCTGTAGTATTTTTCTTTTCAAAGGTTTTACCTTGATAGTCTCTGTTTTGATAGGTTCCATTTTTTATAAGCTGTTGCTTCAGATCTTTGGTGGAATTTTGATTTCTTCGCTTACACATAAAGATAATCATTTAAGACTGGCTGCAGGCCTTCTTCCGAAATATCTTCATACATTTTCTGGAAGCTTCTTCCGTCATTGATTTCAAATTGTTCATCACCCTGCTCGCCGTCTTCCTCCTTTCCAGTGTATTTGCTTTCGTGATCACCGATTCCAGTAGAGACACCAGCGGAAACTTTGGTGGCAGCGATTTTTACAATGCCGTTTCGGAAGATTTCGCTTTCTCTTGAGGAAACGGTAATGCCAACAAACGGAAGGAAGATGCGATAAGCACATAAGACCTGGCAAAGCTGTTTTTCACCAACGTCTAAAGGATTAATTTTATCGTTATTGATGATTGGGCGAAGTCTTGGACAGGACAGGGAAAGTTCTGCCTGTGGGTATTTTCTCTGTAAATAGTAAACATGAAGTGCGCTTGCTAACGCATCTTTTCTAAAATCAGATAATCCAAGAAGTGCAGAAAAACCCGCTCCTCTCATACCTGCCATAAGAGCACGTTCCTGTGCCTCAAAACGGTATGGCCATACTCGTTTATGTCCCATCAGATGCAAAGTTTCGTATTTATCGGAATCATAGGTTTCCTGAAATACAGTGACATAATCTGCTCCGCATTCATGCAGATAACGATATTCGTTGGTATTTACCGGATAGATTTCAAGACCGACCATGCGGAAATATTTTCTTGCAAGTTTACATGCCTCACCAATGTATTTTACATCACTTTTTGCCCGGCTTTCTCCAGTAAGAATCAAGATTTCTTCCATACCAGAATCAGCAATTACTTTCATCTCATGGGCAATCTGTTCCATATTAAGCTGCATACGATTAATATGGTTATAACAGTTAAATCCACAGTACACGCAATAATTTTCACAATAGTTTGCAATATAAAGCGGTGTAAACAAATATACTGTATTTCCGAAATGCTTACTTGTCTCTATTTTCGCTTTCTGTGCCATCTGCTCTAAAAATGGTGCAGCCGCAGGAGATAATAACGCTTTAAAATCTTCGATAGAACAAGTTTCATGTTCTAATGCTGCTTTTACATCTTTTGCCGTGTATTTTTCATAATCATAAGAGTTCATCTGACTCATGACTTTTTCCATAACATCTGATGTAATCTGTTCCATTCCTGGCATATATTCCATATGACTTTTTCTTGAAGAAGGGTCTGTTTCCAAACGATGCTTTTTCTCCAGAGCTTCGGCTGATAAATATTCTGAATCAATTAAAAACTGATTTTCCATTTTGCTACCTCTTTTCCAGTAAATCTTTTCACATTTTTATAATTACTAAAATCCTAAAAAACCTTTTCTACAAAGCTGATTTTTCTATATTGCTACAAACTTGCCAGAGTGTGTTTAAAAATGTTTCCTGCAAGATGTTCACTACAATTTGATTTGCAGGAATGATTTTTCAAACACTCTCTGGTTTGCTATCCCATTGACTTTCAGATAAATAACACAGTTTGATGAAAAAACAGATAGGTTATCTGACTAAATATCAATGAGATAATTCACAAGTTATCATTTAATGCAAAAATCCTGTCAGTGGGTCAGAAGCCGATGCTCCTCTTGTAAGCACACGTCCAAGACCAGATAAATATGCCTTTCTTCCTGCCTCAATTGCCTGACGGAATGCCGCAGCCATCATTGGAAGATCACCGGCAGTTGCCAAAGCAGTATTCGCCATAATCGCAGCCGCTCCCATTTCCATCGCCTCACAAGCTTGTGATGGCTTACCAATACCGGCATCTACAATAATCGGAAGATCAATCTCATCAATTAAAATCTGGATAAATTCCTTTGTGGCAAGCCCTTTGTTAGAGCCAATTGGAGAAGCAAGCGGCATAACACAGGCTGCTCCCGCATTCACTAAATCTCTGGCAGCATTTAAGTCTGGGTACATATATGGCATAACAACAAATCCTTCTTTTGCAAGAATTTCTGTTGCCTTAATCGTTTCCTGGTTATCTGGAAGAAGATACTTGCTGTCACGCATAATCTCTACCTTTACAAAGTTTCCACAGCCAAGTTCTCTTGCCAAACGTGCGATTCTTACCGCCTCCTGTGCATTTCTCGCTCCGGAAGTATTTGGTAAAAGAGTAACACCCTCTGGAATATAATCTAAAATATTTTCATGGTCTTTTGTGTTGGCTCTGCGCACTGCTAACGTAATAATTTGCGCACCAGCATCTCTTACAGCCGCTTCGATTAACTTCATGGAATACTTTCCAGAACCTAAAATAAAACGGGAATCAAACTCATGTCCACCAATCACTAATTTATCTTTTGTCTTCATAATAAAACGCCCTTCTTTCTCACATATTTCTCGCAGTTAAGTAATTACTTTGTAAAACCATAAACTTTCGACATAAATACATTTGCTATCATTTCATAAAAATGCATTACTGCCTTCTTATAAGCTTTTTGGCGGTATACACTTATTTGCTGCCGCCGCCCATGAAGCTTACGATTTCTACCTCATCACCATCTTTTAAAATTGTCTGTGCATACCGTTCTTTTGGAATAATCTCCAGATTATATTCCACAACAATATGTTTCACATTATAATTTTCCTGTTCCAGGTAATCTGAAACAGAAATTCCTGTTTTTTCACAATCCTGTCCATTGATTCTTACCACACTTTCACCTCCTGTAGACTAAGAAAAGAATTCTGCCTGAAGGGTTTTCACATAATAGGAGATTCAAAAGTGACTTCCGATTATATAAAATGAATTACATAAAAAAACAGGAAACCACCGATTCGGTAACTTCCCGTAAACTATACAAAACTTTTATGCTTCCCTACGTTGGCATTATCCAAATCAGGTTAATGGGTCGAAGGTCATACCTTCCTCTCAGCCTGTAATACAAGCTCCCCTGTTGTTCAATTGTATTTAATATACACTTATTGTCAGAAAAAAGCAAGATAAAATTACTACTTCATCACAATAAGCTCGTATTCTCTGCTTCCTAAGCCAATCTTTTCTGCATGTTCTAAGCATGTTTTATATTCAGATTCCGGAGTGGAATTTTCGAAATGATCGTGATGATCGCAAAAGCCTTCTTTATGCATATTTTCAGAAAGCTGGCTGTTTGGCAGTGGCTGCATCTTCAAACAGGCATCTACACAGGCCTGGTCTAATGCTAATGGATCAAAGGATGCAAACATACCGATATTCGGCAGGATTGGTGCATCATTCTCTGCATGGCAATCACAGTTTGGAGATACATCAACAACTAAAGAAATATGAAAGTTTGGTCTTCCATCTACTACTGCTTTCGTATATTCTGCCATTCTGCAGTTTAAGTCCTTTGTTGCTGCCCAGTTCTCAAATTCAATAGCATCAAAATTACAGGCACCGATACATCTTCCACAACCAACACAGTTAGCTCCATCAATGTGCATCTTCTTGGTCTCTTCATCAAAGACCAGACCATTATTGGCGCACTCTCTCATACAGCGGCGGCATCCTCGACACATATCTTCGTGAATCGTTGGCTGACCATTTGTATGCTGCTCTTTCTTACCAGCACGAGAACCGCATCCCATACCGATGTTCTTAATCGCACCACCAAATCCTGTCGTCTCATGCCCTTTAAAATGGCTTAAACTGATAAAAATATCTGCATCCATAATCGCACGGCCAATTTTGGCACTCTTTATGTATTCTACACCTTCTACAGGTACTTCAATATCATCTGTCCCTTTTAATCCATCTCCAATTAAAATAGGACATCCGACAGTCATTGCAGTAAATCCATTCTCCCAGGCACACTGTAAATGCTCTAAAGCATTCTTACGGCTTCCAGGATATAGCGTATTACAATCTGTTAAAAATGGTTTACCACCTAATTCTTTTATAACATCCGCAACTGCTTTTGCATAGTTTGGACGAAGAAAACTTACATTGCCGAGCTCACCAAAATGCATCTTAATTGCTACAAACTTATTCTCCATATCAATTTCTGAGATTCCGGCCTTCTTCAGAAGTCTCTTTAATTTGAGTGGAAGTCCCTCTCCTAACTTTGCCCTGAAGTCGGTAAAATAAACTTTTGATTTTTCCATGTTCGCAATCCCTTTCTCATAATATTTAGTCTGAAATGAAATATTTTCTCATTACAAGTATACTTTACAGCTATTTTGACACTCTGTCAATTACAAAGTATTAAAATAAAATATCGTTCTTTATTTTAACATAGATTACGACACTTAATATCGTAATTTAATTGCCGAGTACTTTCCTGAAGAAACTTTTAATATTTATGTTGTCAGAACCTTTTAGTCCTTCTCAAATAGATAAGTGAAATAAGTATATCATGCATTGCATGATGCGCATCTCGCAGAAGAATGCTAGGCATTCTTGAAATGAAGATACAAAAAGCCCAGCTTCCTAATTAAAGAGAGCTGGACTAAAATTCTATTTTTAGATTAATAAGTGTCTATTTTAAATTCTTATAAACCTCTTTTTCAATTTCCGCCAGAGAAATCTTTTTCTCTTTTGCGATTCGTGCCATGTCCTCATACTCTGGTTTTTCTTTTGTAATACCATAACCGGAGGCTGCTTTTACACGAACGGTTCCGTAAATAGTTTCTACTTCTCTAATTTCTCTTTTCAGGCCATAGCGTTTACAGGTATATTCACGAACGCCGAGTGTCGTTGTGTGCTTTAAAATAAGTGTGAGGAATTTTTCTCTATCCTCTTTTGCACACATACAGGTAAGCATTACGGCTGGACGGTTTTTCTTCATCTGGATATTGGTTGTATATACGTCAAAGGCTCCTTCTTCCATAAGAAGTTCTGTGACAAAACCGATTTTTTCTGGTGTCATATCGTCAAGGTTACAGCAAAGTTCTATGATGGAATCCATTTCCTGCACTGCTCCGTGACAGCCTGTCTGCTCCTGTCCTTCTACGGTGTTTCCGATAATCGCACGAAGGCAGTTTGCATCGGTAAAGTCTTTCATTCCCATACCATAGCCTGTCTGTTCTACTGCCATCATTGGCATCTGTCCGAAAGACTGGGCAAAATGTTTTAAAAGTGCTGCTCCAGTTGGAGTACAGAGTTCTCCTTCAATTCTTCCACCATAAATAGGAATTCCCTGTAAAATGTGTGCAGTTGCCGGAGCTGGGATTGGAAGAATACCATGTGCACAGTGAATCTGTCCATAACCTACATGGACAGGAGAAGCGATAATCTGCTCTGGTGCAAGTTTATAAATTGCCAGGCATACACCTACGATATCTGCTACGGCATCCATCGCTCCAACTTCATGAAAATGTACTTCTTCTACCGGACGGCCATGTGCATGGCTTTCTGCGTCTGCGATTAATTTATATACGGCAATAGCATCTTCTTTTACTTTTTCTGGTACGTTCAGATGTCCGATGATATGCTCAATATCTTTCATGCTGGTATGGTGATGGCTGTGTCCATGTGCATGAGTATGTCCTTCATGACTGTGTTCATGTGTATGTTCATCATGAACATGGCTGTGAGTATGATGCTCCTCATGGTGTTCATGCGTATGATTGTGGCTACATGCATCATCACCATGCTCGTGATGATGCTGGCTATATTCTTCGTCCGAATGCTCATGATGATGCGCGTGGAAATGTTCCTCATCGCTATGTTCATGATGGTGCTCATGAGTATGTTCGTGTTCTTCATGAATATGACTGTGTGTATGTGCGTGCATTGGAACATCTATACTTTTTTCTTCTTCCCCATTAACAGTCACTACCATATGTGTTCCCATAATACCGCATTTTGCAATTGTTGTCCGCTCGATGTTTACCTGTGGAATCCGCAAATCATTTAATTCTTTTACAAAAGCATCTTTATCCGGCATTAATTCTGTGAGTGCTGCCATGAGCATATCTCCGGCAGCTCCCATGTTACATTCTAAATATAATGTTTTCATTGTTGTTGACTCCTTTATGTTCTTATCTTTTTATATGCATTTCTCAATTCAAATTCTCTGCATTTTTCATGGATACGTGGTTAATCATGCTTGCCATATATCCCGCACCAAATCCATTATCAATGTTTACAACGCTGACTCCGCTGGCACAGGAGTTAAGCATGGATAAAAGAGCTGATAAACCACCAAAAGATGCTCCATAACCAACACTTGTCGGTACAGCGATTACCGGGCAGTCTGCGAGGCCGCCGACTACGCTGGCAAGTGCTCCTTCCATTCCTGCAACAACAACGATAACCTGTGCACTCATCAGATCTTCAGAGTAAGCCAGTAAACGATGAATTCCTGCTACGCCGACATCATAGATTCTTACGACTTCATTCCCGAGAACTTCTGCCGTTAGGGCTGCTTCTTCTGCCACTGGCAAATCGCTGGTTCCACCTGTAGCAATGACTACCTTTCCATTGCCATCCTTTTCTGGCAGTTCTCCGACGATACCCGTTCGGCTTAATGCATCATATCTGAGAGGGAGACTGGCACCAACCAAATCGGCCGCTTCCTGACTCATTCTTGTAATCAAGACAGCATTATCTCCTTTTTTACGGAAAGCTTCTGTGATTTTTAAAATCTGTTCCGGAGTCTTACCAGCACCATAAATGACTTCCGCTGCTCCCTGACGAATCTTTCTGTGATGGTCAAGTTTGGCAAAACCAAGGTCTTCAAAAGGTTCTGTCTTTAATTCTAACGCTGCCTTTTCGACGCTGACTTCTCCCTGTGCAACCTTATTCAAAAGCTCTGTTAATTTCGTATGCTCCATAGTATTTTACCTCTTTTACTTTGTAAAATTTCTAGTTTTATTTTACTATTTTGCAATATATAAGGTCAAGAACAAATGTTACTTTTAAAATCCCCCTTTGCTATCCGTACATCTTTCTTTTATGTCAGCTTTATAATTTCATGCAACTACTTCTTTATTTATGTGGAAATTAATCAGCTTTGTGATTGCTTCTAAAAAAATGCATTGTAAAAACCAGAAAGCATTTTTCGAATACAATCTATATACAAAAAATAGGCCAGACATAATGTCTGGCCTATCTATCATGCAATATTGCCTTTTTAAAACCATTTCCCGGCTTACTGTTCGTCAACAATTAGTCAACAGAAACGATTTCTTTTTTATTGTAAGATCCGCATGCTTTACATACTCTATGTGGCATAGTTAATGCACCACATTTGCTACATTTTACTAATGTAGGAGCAGACATCTTCCAGTTTGCTCTACGGCGGTCTCTTCTTCCTTTAGAAGATTTATTCTTTGGACAAATTGACATGGTCACACCTCCTCTTGTAATTACTTCTTTTGTGACGTTCGGGATATATTACTTATGCAGTATTCAATACTTTAATATCTTATTGATTAAAGTCACGGAAGATATCCTGAATAGCCGCCATCCGCGGGTCAAGGCTCTCCTTGTGACAATCACATGTGTGATTGTTTAAGTTGGTACCGCAGATGCTGCACAATCCTTTACAATCTTCCTTACAAAGAACCTTTGTAGGGAGTGCAACCACAATCTCATCCATGATGAGCTTGTCTACATCCAACATATATCCGTCTATGAAACTTAATTCATCCACGTCTTCAATGCCATCTGACTCTGTATTGGGATTAACACTGCGATCAATCGTGATATGGAATGTATTCTCCACATCCTCCAAACATCGATCACATGGTATTATCAATCGAATCGTCGTCTCACCTGTAACATGAAGTTTATCTTCTGCTTTGGAAACAGTCAAAAGAAAAGGCTCCTTATAGGATACCGGATAACTGCCTCTTCGAAGCTTGAGCTTCTCAAAATCAGGCTCAACTTTAAAATTCTTGATAACAGATGGATTAGATAAGATTTCCGATATATTTATCTTCATAATATCGCAACCTCTCTTTTCTCATACTCTTGGTATTATACACAGTTACTTTTTCTTTGTCAAGAAATATTTTCATATATTTCGCATATATTTTATTAAATGAACTGCTGGGAGATCTGATTTGAAAAAACTTATTTTTCGTTTAGCACAAGTACTCTGCTGCTTATCCTTTATTCTTATGCTTTTACAGTATTCTCTCGTATTAAAGTACGCAAAAGAAGGACTGTTTGTATGGGTCTCCTGTGTACTTCCGCTTCTCTTGCCATTTATCATTTTGTCGAAATTCTGGATTCGGTACGAAATACCACAACTTTTCTTTAAGCAAGTACACCGCCTTGTTCCCGCAGGCACGACCATCGCTATTTCACTTCCCGTCTTCTTGCTTGGACTTTGCTCTGGCTTCCCTGTTGGTGCTATATTTATTTCGCATTATTATCAACAGAATCTCTTAAACAAAAGGCAGGCAGAATCACTGCTTCCTCTGGCCTCCTTCGTAAGCCCTATGTTTGTAGCAGGGTACGTCCGCTCCCAGATAAATCTGCAGGAAAGATTATGGATATACTATCTTCTTTGCCTTTACCTGCCTGTTTTGTTATGCTATCTGCTACTCCTGATTCCAGACTCACATATTTCTGCTATATATCATAGACAAAAAAAGCGAAGACAGGCCAGCTCATCCTCTTTCGCCAGAAAAGATTCTGCAAAGTCTGTCACAAAACTTTCAAATAAGAAGCCTCCTGCCCTCTCTTTATCAGAAGAAGTCTTTCTTCCTTCTCTCGAAATCATCTTTATTATCGGAATCTATATGATGATCTTCTCCATTCTTTCAGGAATGCTTACAAGCTTTCCGCTTTTTCAGGCACCTGTATTCACCTTTGTGCTTGCGAATCTTGAGGTCACTACAGGAATTCACTTATTAGCCTTAAAACCATTTATCACACCTCAGATACAATATGCCCTCATTGCAGCTGCTACATCTTTTGGCGGGTTATGTACTATGGCCCAGGTCCAGACAGTTCTCTCTGCTACAGATCTGTCTTTAAAAAGATATATTGTTATAAAGACAGGGACTGCTTTTGTGAGCTTTCTTCTATGCCTAATTCTTTTATGCTGACCTTTTGTCTCTATATTTTCAGTATTAATAAGGGCAGATTCTCATCCCTATTTTTCCTGCCGTATTTAGCAAAGGGGTACACTTTTTATTTTCCCCTAAAGAACTGCTTTCTTCTTTTAGAGCGTGTTCGATAATCTACTCTTCTGCCCGTTCCTCTTTCTTTTCAAAATCTTCTTTTCTCCGGCCTGTCCGAATGCCTGCTCCAAGCTGCAGGTCAATCTCCTGTTTGTCCGCAACAATCTGTTTATGTTCTGACTTTAACTTTTCGAGTACGGAATTAAAGTATTCTTTTTCTTCTTTAATAATTGTACTGTACATATATTCAAGGCCTTCTAACATATTCTGTGTATACTGCAGAGCGCCTGTCTGTACCTCTCTTGCAGTTTCTCTCGCCTTTCCATTCAGCTCATCAGCAGCTTTCTGTGCATCTTTTACGATGGAGTCTGCACGCATATTTGCCAGTGCAACAATCTCATTATCATCAATCATCACACCAGCCTCTTTGGCTGCATCTTTTACGATACGCTCGGCACGGGCCTTTGCATCCGCAATGATGGATTCCTTGGATTTTATAATCTGGCGGCTTTCTGCCAGTTCTTTTGGCAGGCGGGTGCGCACCTCATCAAGCATTGCTAACAGTTCCTCCCGGTTTATCTTAATCATACTTCCGCTGCTTAAGACTCCGGCAGTTTTACAATTATCCACATATACTTCTATTTCTTCAATCAATTCTTCGATACTCATATTTGCCATTCTTTTCCTCCCATACCGCAGTTAGCTCTGCTTATACTTCTCATAGACCCTTTTACTGACTTCTTCTGGTACAAACGGTGTAATATCCCCATCAAATGCGGCAAGTTCTCTTATCATACTGGAACTTACAAAAGAATATTCTGCGCTGGTAGCAAAAAACATCGTTTCTATGTTCGGGTTTAACTGTTTATTTGTCTGCGCCATCATCAATTCATATTCAAAGTCTGATACTGCCCGGATTCCTCTGACAATGACATCTGCTTTCATTTTATCACTAAATTCAATAAGAAGTCCATTAAAAGATACAATTTCCACATTCGGAATATTCTTCGTCACTTCCTTAATAAGTTCCACTCTTTCTTCTATAGAAAAAAGTGGTTTCTTCGCTTTATTAATCAATACACCTATAATCACTTTGTCAAAAACTGCTGCGGTACGTTTTATAATATCTAAATGTCCTAGAGTAATCGGGTCAAAACTTCCCGGGTAAACTGCTGTTGCCATAATTTCGTCTGTTCCTCTACTTTCGTAATATTCTTTTCTTTACTTTTTCTGAAGGAAAGTGTGCTTATTCGTCTTATAAATCTTTTCTTTTGTAATGGTAAATCCGGTGTCCATAACCCAGGAGAATTCTGTATCAAGATCTGACTCAATAATAATTGTTGTGTTCTCATCGCAAAGCACCGAACCATCTAAATATAAAACAGCTTCTTTTTCCAAAAGCTTTCCATATGGCGGGTCCATAAATATGTAATCAAATGCTTGTTTTTTATCTTCTAAAATGCGGAGTGCTGTCATAACATCTTTAGACATCACTACTGCCTTCTCTCTAAGGTGCGTATGATTAAGATTCTCCTCAATACAGGCAGCTGCCTTTCTGTTTTGTTCCACAAAGACCGCCTGTGATGCCCCTCTGCTTAATGCTTCAATTCCAATGCCGCCGCTTCCGCTGAACAAATCAAGAAACCGGCTCTCCTCCACATAAAAAGACAGCATATTAAATAACGTTTCCTTAATTCGGTCCGTTGTCGGCCGTGTTCCCATTCCCTCAATCGTCTTTAATTTTAAATGACGTGCTGAACCTGCGATAACTCTCATAATATCTTTCGTCCATCCTTTTTCTTGTATAATTATATTTATTGTATACTATATCCTATTTTTGTCAAGGCACTTCCTTTCTTAGAAAATACTCTGTGTTTAAAAAGCAAAATTCCTGTTATCATAGCCTCTTTTCCAGTTACTAAAACCAGTTTTTTAATATCAGCCTGCCAGCTTTCCCTTTATTTTCTTAATCTCTTTTTTCGTAAGTCCTACTGCCATAAGATATACTTTAAAAGAGCCATAATGCTCTATAATATGATCATACGCTTTTTCTATCCACTGTGGCTTCGAAAACTCTAATTCCTCAAGGCCATCTTCTAAACGTAGTTTTACATTCTCTTTTAAATAGGTATGTGTTACTTCATAGTTCGCCACAATATCCTCCTTAGAAACCCCTGCAAGTCCCATAAGAATCATAGCAAGGACTCCTGTTCTGTCTTTTCCAGCCTGGCAGTGAAACAACAGGCACCCATCAATATTGTCTAAAATAAAATGGAAAATCTTATACAACATTTCTTTGTATTCTACCAGCTTCACATAAAACTCTCCCGGGTCAAATCCTACCTCTTTTACCGCTCTTAAATCCAGGATTCCATCTGTGATCAGCGGACAGTTTATGTATTTTACTGCGTTATTTCCCCGAAAAGGATTCGGATAGATTAATGCTTCTTCCCTGCTTCTTAAATCAATAATACCAGAAAGGCCGTATTCTATAAGAAACGTTTTATCTTCTTCTGTAATATCGGTAAGATTCTCACTGCGGAGAAATTGATGATGTATTGTAACCGACCCTTTTTTTGTTGCATAGCCTCCTAATTCCCGTACATTATATGCGTTTTCCATAGGAAGGCGAGTGTAATTTAAATACGGTTTTCTCTTCATATAGTAATCTCCTTCTATCGTTCATAAAATTTCTCTTATTGTTTTCTCTTACTATAGCAATTTCCATTCGGTTTTTAAATATTTTTTGCAAAATTCAAATTCTTCTCCAGAGAATACTGATGCAATTTCTGGAAATTATATCCTTCTTTCTTTAAGTAATCCACTGCCTCAGAAGCCATTTTTAAAATATCTGCATTCGAGTAAATATCGCCAAGTGCAAAATTCATCGTTCCACTTTGTTTTACACCAAAAAACTCTCCCGGACCACGAAGTTTTAAATCTTCATTGGCAATCTCAAATCCATCATTAGAATGTCCGATAATGGAAAGACGTTCCATCGCTTCTTCTTTTTCTGAACCAGAAATAAAGACACAGTATGACTGTGCTTTTCCTCTTCCAACACGTCCGCGGAGCTGATGGAGCTGAGCAAGGCCAAACCGTTCCGCATTCTCTATGAGCATAACGGTTGCATTTGGAACATCAATACCGACTTCTACAACGGTAGTAGAAACTAAAATCTGAATTTCATTCTTCGAAAAGCGTTCCATAATATCATTCTTTTCTGCCGGGCGCATATGTCCATTTAAAGCTTCAACGGTAATAGAAGGCGGTAATGCCTGCGAAAGCATTCTTGCATACTCTTCCACATTTTCCAAATCCATTTTTTCATTTTCCTCAATCATCGGACAGATCACATATGCCTGATGTCCAAGTGCTACCTGCTTTCTTATAAATTCCCATGCAGCCGGACGATAGGAAGTTCCCACAACAGAATTTTTAATCGGCAGTCTGGAAGCCGGCATTTCATTCATAATGCTAACATCTAAATCTCTGTACAAAATAATTCCCAGTGTACGTGGAATCGGCGTCGCACTCATTACAAGAACATGGGGGTCTTTCCCTTTTTTCATAAAGGCATCTCTTTGTTTTACTCCAAAACGATGCTGCTCATCGGTAACAATAAATGCAAGATTGTCAAAAGCTACATCGTCCTGTATCACTGCATGCGTTCCAATTAAAATTTGAATCTCACCAGAGGCACAGGCTGCCTTTATCTCTCTTTTTTCCTTTGCTTTTGTGGAACCGGTAAGCAGGGCAACGGTAATCCCAAGTGGGGAAAGGAGTTTCACAAAGTTCTGGTAATGCTGTTCTGCAAGTACCTCTGTCGGAGCCATCAACGCCGCTTGGTAACCGGCAAGAACAGCAGCATACATCGCTGTCATTGCTACAATCGTCTTTCCCGAACCAACGTCTCCCTGTAAAAGGCGGTTCATTGCCATTGTATCGGAAAAGTCCTGGCGAATTTCATTTAACACCTTTTTTTGTGCCCCTGTAAGAGGATACGGTAAATTTTCTACAAACCTCTTTACGGGTTCTTCCATTGGAATAATATAGTGATTGAGTGCTTGTTCCTCCCTGTCTTTGACAAGTTCTAACGCACTGAAAAAACGGAAAAATTCATCAAAAATGATTCGCTTTTTCGCCTCCATCAAATGTTCGGTCCCTGTAGGAAAATGTACTTCTCTAAGTGCTGTATTCACTGGTTCTAAATCATAATAATTTCGAACGGTTTCCGGAAGATACTCTTCTTCTCTGTACATTTCAAATGCAGCTGCCTGTGCTTTTTGTACTGTCTTATTCGACAATCCTGTTGTGAGAGGGTAAATCGGCTGAAATGTTTCCATTAACTGCAAATACTTTTCCCTCTTACAGTACTCCGGCTGTTCTAACATAAGACGTCCATCTTTATAAATCGGGGTTCCTGTAAAAATCCACTGTTCTCCCTGTTTTAATGTATTTCGAAGATACGGCATATTAAACCAGCGCACAAAAAGCTGTCCGCTGACATCTGCGATAAGCCCGGTACAAAGTTTTAACTTCCGAACAGTCTTTAGATGAATCGGGGAAGCGATTTCTGCCTCAATCGAACATCTTTGTCCTGTCTTTATCTCTGATATGGAAATTGGCTCTGGATAAGTCGTGTAACAACGAGGATAGTGATGCACCAACTGATCTACGGTCTCTATTTCAAGCTTTGCAAGTAACTTTTCCGTCTTTTCTCCAATTCCTTTAATTTCCCTTACTGGTATTCCCAACTGAGATTCTCCTTCCTCCACATGCATCATGTGGTAATATTATTTTATCTTAATCAAAACACTCTTATATGAAAATAGCAGCGATTCCATGTCAATACACGGAATTGCTGCCACAAAGGAGTGATTTATTCCCTCTTTTTTCATTATATCATTATTTCATTTATCTTACTCGACAGAAATCATATAGTAATAGATTGGCTGTCCGCCAAAGTTGACCTCTACTTCGCATTCTGGGAACTTATCCTCAATTGCATCGGAAAGTGTATCTGCATCATCTTTGGTTACATCGGCTCCATAGTAAAGGCAAATAAGTTCCGAATCTTCATCTGCCATTGTAGAAAGTAATTCTAATGTTGTCTCAGTAAGATTCTTTCCTACTGCAGCGATTCCATCATCATTGATTCCCATGATGTCTCCATTATGAATTTCCTTTCCATCAATTACTGTGTCTCGTACCGCGTAAGTAACCTGACCGCTTGCAATATCCTGATAAGCCTCTTTCATATTCTCTTCGTTCTCATCCACACCTGCTTCTGGCATATATCCAATCATTGCGGATATTCCCTGTGGAATTGTCTTTGTTGGAAGAACGATAATCTTCTTATCTTCTGTTAAATCTCTGGCCTGCTCTGCTGCAAGAATAATATTCTTATTATTTGGCAGGATAAAGATATTCTTTGCATTGACCTGCTCGATTGCGTTAAGCATATCCTCTGTGCTAGGATTCATCGTCTGGCCGCCTTCAATAAGGTAATCTACACCAAGACCTTTGAAAATATCGGTAAGTCCCTCACCAACAGATACTGCAATAAATCCAACTTCTTTGGCTGGTTTTTCTGCAGCTGCTTCTTTAGCGGCAAGTTTCTCTTCTTCTGCTTCCTGCTGTCTCTGACGGGCTGCCTCATTCTCTGCATCTTTGATGAGCTTCTCCTGATGCTCTAAGCGCATATTGTCAATCTTCATATTAGAAAGCGCACCAAATGTTAAGGCCTTTTCAAAGGCTTCTCCTGGATGATTTGTGTGTACATGTACTTTACAAATCTCTTCATCCGCAACTAATACTAAAGAATCACCTATAGAAAGGAAGAACTTCTTTAATCCCTTCTCATCTTCTTTTGTGAGCGGCTTATCTAACAAAATAATAAATTCTGTACAGTAGCCAAATTTGATATCTGCTGTAGAAATATCTGCTTTTGGTGCACTGATTACTGCAGATGACATAGACGCTGCCTCTGCCGGAACTTCAATGTCTGTTACCTTGCCGGTAAGAGCATCAACGATTCCCTGTAACACTTCCATAAGACCCTGTCCGCCAGAATCTACTACACCTGCCTCTTTTAATACCGGAAGCATATCTGGTGTCTTAGAAAGGACTTCGTAGCCGTAGGCAACGATTGCCTCGCAGAATGCGATAACATCCATATCCTCATCGACTAACTCTTCTGCCTTATCTGCCATTCCTTTTGCAACCGTAAGGATAGTTCCTTCTTTTGGCTTCATAACTGCCTTATACGCTGTCTCTACTGCTCTTGTAAATCCGGCTGTAATCTCATCCTTACCAAGAGAATCTGCTTTGGAAACTGCCTTTGTGAATCCTCGGAATAACTGGGAAAGGATTACACCAGAGTTACCACGGGCTCCACGAAGAGAACCATTGCTGATAGCTTTACATATTGTAGCCATTGTAGGTTCAGCAACTGCTCCAACTTCCTTAGCTGCTGCTAAAATTGTCAGGGACATATTTGTTCCGGTATCTCCATCGGGAACCGGAAATACATTCAGTTCGTTGATATAATCTTTTCTGGAATTAATACGGTTTGCACCGGCTAAAAACAATTTCTGAAAAGTTTTTGCGTCTATGGTGTGACTGTTCACAACATTTCCTCCTTATTTACCTGTTTTATCTATAATTCATAGTAGTTATCTTGTTCTTTTATTCTATAAAAAGGAATCCCTTCTAAAGCGTTATCTTAGAGCGTGTTTGAAAAATCATTCCAACAACCTGCACGCCCCAATTTGCAGAAAGCATTTTTCAAACACGTTCTAATCTACGATACGGACTCCCTCTACATAAATATTAATTTTCTCTACACTCATACCGGTAAACTTCTCCACGCGGTACTTTACATTCTGGATTAAATTCTCTGTAACTGTAGCTATGGAGACACCATATACTACAATAATATGAAAATCTATATAAATCTTGTTATCATTTATCTTGATATGAACGCCCTTGCTTACATTGTCTCTCTTTAAAAGCTGGGCAAAACCATCTTTCATATTCACAGATGCCATTCCAACGATACCAAAACACTCAATCGCGTTAATTCCGGCATAAGTTGCAATAACCTCTTCATCTATAATAACCTGACCTAAATCGGTGTGCATTTGTCCCTTCATATACTATCCCTCCGTTTTATTATCGTTTTCTATAGTATAACCTCTTTTCGGTGAAATTGGAACCACAAACATAAAATTCTTCCATTTTAAGTGCTTTCTCCTGAAACAAAAGAAGTATCTTCCCATATATTATTATAAGGAACATATTGGGGAGATTTTATGAAAAAATTATGCGGATTCGCTCTTTTTTGCTTTTCCTTTGGTCTGTTCCTGAGCTGCTTTCTCACCGGCTTTGCAGTAAAGTTCATTATTCTGGTCATCAGCATCCTGCTTGGATATCTGCTGTTTTGTGACCGATTTTAACAGAAAAGAAAAAAGAGGGAATCACTGATTCCCTCTTAACTCATATCTGCATACATTCCTGTAAGGACAAAGATTAGAGTCTTCTCTTATCCTCAGTGACAGTAAAACTACGCACGTTCTACTTTACCTGATCTTAAACAAGAAGTACAAACATACATTTTCTTAGAAGCTCCGTTCACTTTCACTCTTACAGACTTAATGTTGGATTTCCACATTTTGTTTGATCTTCTATGTGAATGACTCACTTTGATACCGAAATGAGCACCTTTGTCACAAATAGCGCATCTTGCCATGATAGCACCTCCTCGCGAATATACTTAAGTCTGACAGACTTACAACGAGTCTATACTATCAGAAATCAAAACAAATTGCAAGGAAAACTTTTAAAAATCTTCACTTTTTTTATTTGATTGATCTAAGGCAACCCAAAGTGTGTTTAAAAACCGCTTTCTATACGATATGCATTACACTTCGTGGAAGATTTTTCCTGCACGAAAGTAACGTGGTAATCTCACGTTAACTGAATACCGAATACCTTTTAAATTCCTGCGCCATCTACATCTACAACAGAAGCCTCTGCCTGTGCTGCTTTATTCACCGCAGATTCTACTTCCGGGTCAACTTTGTCCTCTGCGTCCTCTCCCTTAATAATAGAAACAACTTTATTTACGGCATCTGGAACCATATCAAGTACTTTGGTAACGGCATCCTGATCTCTGATATTGACAAGCTTTGTCTGTCCGTTATGAATAACTAAAATAGCACTTGGGGACATTTTACCTCCGATTCCACCGCCTGCACTGCTTCCCTTTTCTTTATTAAAGGCACCTGCTCCCATTCCAAAGGAAATATCAACAAGTGGCAGAATAATCGTATCTCCAATAACCTGTGGTTCTCCAACAACTGTCTTTGAAGATAATACGTGGTCCATTCCACTAAATAAAGAATTCACTGTTGTATCAAAGTTTTGTTTATCCATTGTACGCCCTCCTGTTTAACCTAAAACGATGTTTTTAATCATTGTTCTTACACTTTTCTCTTTTAATATAGAAACAGCCAGAACAAGCATATATCCCAGCCGGATTCTTCCTCTTCCCCTGCACTTGGCCTCGAACATCTTTCTTTCAAAATCCGGATATAAAGAAAAATGTTCTCCATACTTCGGATAAAAAACAGCCGCGATTCCTGTAATATATCCTGTATATTCCGGATTACCAGTTCCAAATGCAATGTTTCCTTCTAGCTTTCCCGGAAGAGCATGCTTTAGAAAGTGAATAAGAACGTCCTTTCCCAGCTCTAACCATTCCCGCCACGGCATTTTATCTAAATTAACCTTTGTTTCTTTTAAGCTTTTTATTTTGCTTTTTATTTTCTTTAAAGAAGACTCTTTCTTTGGTTTCTTTCCATCTTTTTGCTTTTTTTCTTTATTCTTTTTCTTATCTTTACTATTTTTATCATCTCCAGAGTCTTTCTCTTTTGTTTTTTCTCTGCCTTCTGACACATCTGAGGATTTCTCTTTAGGGGCTGCCTTTTCCGCTTTCTGTTTAGAAACAGAATCTATGCTTCGACTTTTTCCCTCTGCCAGTGTCTCTGCTGTTTTACGTTCTTCTTTTGCTTTTTCCTTTTGAGACTTCTTTTTTTGCCGTTCTTTCTGTTTTTCAAGAAATTCTGGCTGATTCCCGGCAATCTGATACCCCAGTATACGTATCCGGTAATCAAAGACCTTCTCTATGTAACTGGTCTTAAAATAAAAAAGCCAGAACAGCCAGGTAACTCTTACCATAAACTTTGGTTCCCTCTGTTCCTCCTTTTCGAGTTCAAAAGAATACTGAATCGGAGTTAGCAGAACAAGCAAAACAAGTCCGATAAATAACAGGAGCAGTATTCCAAGTATTTTTAATAGTAATAATAATACATACAGCACATTTCTCCTCCTGTTTTAAAACTTCTCCAGATAATCATTCATCTCATAGATACAATCACTATTATATCCCATCTGCACAAGTTTTAACACGATTTCATAAGCCTCTTTCATAGAACCTGCAAGTCCCAACAGCTTTAAATCATTGTTCTGATAAAACTTCTGTCTCATCTCTCGTGAAGAAAGAATATACATGATCACATCTTTCCCACAGGAAGTCGTAATACCATACCAAAGTCCTTTCTTCCATATAAAAGGATGGCGGACTCCCCGCAATATAGCCTTCGCATCGTGGGAAATCGTCTCCCCAATCATTATATGTTCTGATATTGTCAACAAAAGACCGCCTCCTGTCATGATTTATTTGCAACTTATATTATATCTTTATTCTATCCATTAATTTTTCAGATTTATTTGAAAGAATATAACTCTTTTAATATTGCTTTATTTTACATGCGTATGTGTAAATAAATGTTCATTGCAATATTCATAATTTCCATTACACTTTGAGCAGTAACGGAATTCTAAATTTGGGTCATCTAATTCTGTCTTACCACAGACTGCACACTTATGACGATATGGTTTATTTGAAGCCACAGATGATGCCTTCCGGTATGCTCTCTTTCTGTGAATCTCTTTTGGAGAAACCTTTTTATAATTCCTTGATGAGAAGTAAAACAGCAGAAAGTTCAGTAAACTTACTACAATAGCAATTCTTGCTCCAAGTCCTCCAACGACAAACTGCCAAACTAAAAGCGCCACATCAAACCACGCCATCCACTTTACTTTCAGCGGAAGAATACCATAAAGATATACCCGCATCTCCGGGAATATCGTGGCGTAGGCTAAAAACATGGATAAGTTCAAATAAAAAGTATCCATGAAAATCATTGTTGATGGATAAATAAAATATACAATAAATGATGCCACAATTGTCGCAAGAACTCCTATAAGGATATACATATTAAAGCGAAATGCTCCCCATACCTGTACTAAAGATTCTCCAATCGAATAGTAAAACATCAGTACAAAAATAATAAAAATGAGACTTGCATTCGGTGGCACAATAAGGAAACCAAGCAGTCTCCAAATCTGTCCATGAAGTATCATATACGGATTTAATGCGACATAATAGTAATAAGAACCCTTTGTCAAAATATTAAGTACCGCTCCTATCGCATACAGCATAACGATATACAGCGGCAGATTTCGTATCGCATATCTTCCAAATTTACGTTCCAGCTTATCTAGCCAATTCATGGCACTCCTCCTTTAACTTTCAATGTACTGACAAGAAACCTTCTGCAAAAACAAGTGCAGTAAAAATCCCAAGCGTACATTCTTAATAAAATATTTTTGTTTATAAATGAACAGCCGGAAATCCCGGCTGTCTCATACATATTCAATTATTTAAAATGTTTATTCTTGGCAATGATTGCTCCGGCAATCAGAGTCAGTAATAAAGAGATTCCTACAACAATCCAAAATCCATATGGATTATTCGCAAATGGAATTCCTGCTACGTTCATACCAAGCGCACTTGTAACAATCGTTGGTACAGTAAGCACAATGGTAATAACTGACAAAAACTTCATCGCAATATTTAAGTTATTCGATATAACAGAAGCAAAGGCATCCATTGTTCCACTTAAAATATCACTATAAATCTTCGCCATCTCAATCGCCTGCTTATTCTCGATGATAACATCTTCAAGTAACTCCTCGTCATCTTCATAACGTGGAATGGATGTATTACGCATCAGTTTCTCAAGAACAACCTCGTTGCCTCGCAGAGAAGTTGTAAAATATACAAGACTCTTCTCTAAATCAAGCATTTCAATCAATTCCTGATTTCTCTGAGAAATGTGAAGCTTCTTCTCCACTTCATCACTCTTCTTGTCAATAATCTTCAGATACTGCAGAAACATCGTCGCATTGCGGTATAACATCTGGTAGATGAAACGAGTTCTCTTATACGTATAAAAATCCCTCACTCTTCCATCCATAAATACGGTCAGTACCGGTGAGTCTACAAGACAGACGGTAAATATATACTTATCAGTAAAGATAATTCCAAACGGTATCGTATAGAAGTATTCTCTTCCCTTACGCTCTTCGATTGTTGGAATATCCAGGATAATTAATGTGTAATTTTCCTCCACCTGTATACGGGAACGTTCCTCCTCATCCAAGGGGCTTTTTAAATCGTCAACATCAATGTTAAACTGGTCTGCTGTGGTACTTAGTTCTTCTGCCGTAGGATTGGTAAGGGCTATCCAGCATCCTTCCTCTGCCACTGCAACTTTGCGAATCCCTGAATCGGTCGTTTTAAAAATTCTTATCATGAGACTTCCCTCTTTCAACAGTTTATCGTATCTCAGTCTGCATCTTCTCTATCTTGGCAAAACGAAAGAAAGAGTCCGTTTCGCGGACTCTTACATAACTGAAACCGTTTAAATTTATTATAAGAAATATCTAATACTTTGTCAAACGCATTTCTGTGATTTTTTTACTATTTTTTAACTGCTTTTCTTTTTCATTTATTCTTTTTTTGCAGGAACGAGCAGAATCGTTCCCGCTGGTACAGTAAGATTATACAAAATACGGTTTACCTTTGCTAATTCTTCAAAGGTCATTGAAACATTTTTCAGGATAATTTTTAATGTATCCCCTTCTTTTACTACATAAGGCCGGAAATCTACTTTCCCCTGTCCCCTGCAGTCTGGTACACAGATTTCCTCACCCGGCTGCAAATTATATATATCTACAAAAGGGTTTAGATCAAGAAGTGTTCTTACCCGGCAATGATGCCTTTGTGCAATGCTATACAGCGTATCTCCTGTCTTTACTGCATACACCGGGCCGGGGCATTTTTTGGTGTCACATATGTTTACATAAACTTTTTCACTCATAGATGCTCTTCCTTTTTCTTCCTCAATTATAAAATATGACAGTCAGAGAAAAAGGTACTTTATCGTGAAAAACTCCTCATACAAATACTCCCCTCTTCTTTTGCTTTTTGTAAACATTTTCCATTCATTATATCTTTTTTTCGAAATTTGTTGTATTTTACGTTCAACTCGTTTATAATGGTTTGGATATTGAGAAATTTATCTATATATAGTGATTCAGAGCCATAGTGTCTGTCTCATTGCCTTTCTGTCAAATAACGCAGAATGCTTTTTCATCAACAAAGTGACTGAACAAGACGATACGGTGGCATCGGCAAGCGAAGTGTATCGCGGACGGTGTTATAAATGTATTCTGAACATTAGATTACCTTATTTTAATACACAACATGAATACACATTTTACTAAAGGAGATGATTAATTAATCATGAAACACGCATTAGGTATTGATATTGGTTCTACTACCGTTAAGGTAACAGTTATCAATGAGAGCCATGATATCCTTTTTTCCGATTACAAACGACATTTTGCAAATATTAAAGGAACTTTACAGACCTTATTATCTGAGGCGAGAGAAAAGCTAGGCAATCTCACAATCCATCCAACCGTAACTGGTTCCGGTGGGATGGCAATCTCAGAATACTTACATATTCCATTCTGTCAGGAAGTAGTTTGTGTGGCGAATGCCTTACAGGATTATGAACCAAAAACAGACGTAGCAATCGAACTTGGCGGTGAAGACGCCAAGATTATTTATTTTAATAACGGAATTGAGCAGCGTATGAACGGTGTATGTGCCGGTGGTACTGGTTCTTTCATCGACCAGATGGCAAGTCTTTTACAGACAGATGCAACCGGTCTTAATGAATATGCCCGTGATTACGATACCCTCTATCCAATCGCCGCTCGTTGCGGTGTTTTCGCAAAGTCTGATATTCAGCCATTAATCAATGAGGGGGCAACAAAAGAAAATCTTGCTGCTTCTATCTTCCAGGCTGTAGTAAACCAGACAATCAGTGGTCTTGCCTGTGGTAAACCAATCAAGGGATATGTCGCTTTCCTTGGTGGTCCTCTTCACTTTATGCCAGAATTAAAGAATGCATTTATCCGTACTTTAAATCTGGACGAAGAACATATTATCGACCCTCCATACTCTCATCTTTTTGCAGCAAAAGGTGCCGCATTAAACGCAAAAGAAGAATGTTCCTTCACATTAGATGATCTCTTAAAAGAGTTTGAATCCGACATTCAGCTTGCTGTAGAAGTAGAACGTATGGAGCCTCTTTTTAAAGACGAAAAAGAATATGATGAATTTATCGAAGAGCACAACCAATTCAAGGTGAAAAAGGCAGACTTAGCTACCTACAGTGGCAAATGCTATCTCGGTATTGATGCCGGATCTACGACAACAAAGCTTGCTTTAGTTGGAGAAGATGGTTCCCTCTTATACCGTTTCTACGATAATAATAACGGAAGTCCGTTAAATACAACAATTCGTGCTATGAAAGAGTTAAAGGAGTTACTTCCTCCTGCTGCGAAGATTTCCGGTTCCTGTTCTACTGGTTACGGTGAAGCATTAATTAAGGCTGCACTGCAGCTTGACCACGGCGAAGTAGAGACAATGGCACATTACTATGCTGCCGCTTTCTTCGAGCCAGATGTAGACTGTATTTTAGATATCGGCGGACAAGATATGAAATGTATCAAGATTCGTAACCACGCTGTAGATAACGTACTTTTAAATGAGGCCTGTTCTTCTGGATGTGGTTCTTTCATCGAAACTTTCGCAAAATCTCTGAACTATTCTGTAGCTGATTTTGCAAAGGTTGCGCTGTTTGCCCCATCTCCAATCGACTTAGGTTCCCGCTGCACTGTATTTATGAACTCCAAAGTAAAACAGGCACAAAAAGAAGGCGCAAGCGTTGGTGATATTTCTGCTGGCCTTGCTTATTCCGTTATCCGTAATGCCTTATTAAAAGTTATTAAGTTAACCGACCCCAAACAGCTTGGTAAAAAAATCGTTGTTCAGGGTGGTACATTCTATAATGATGCGGTACTTCGAAGCTTTGAACGTATTTCCGGCTGTCACGCCGTTCGTCCAGATATTGCCGGTATCATGGGTGCTTTCGGTGCAGCCTTAATTGCAAGAGAGCGTGAGGAAGAAACTGGAGATACACAGATGCTCTCCATCGACGAGATTATCAACTTGGAATACAGCACTTCCATGAGCCGCTGTCAGGGATGTAACAACCACTGTATCCTTACCATTAATAAGTTTAACAACGACCGTCAGTTTATTTCTGGTAACCGTTGTGAACGTGGTCTTGGCCTTGAAAAGAATCATGAGCATGTACCAAACCTTTACGAATATAAATATAAACGAATTTTTGGATATAAAGCATTAAAACCAGACGAGGCAAAACGTGGTGCTATCGGTATTCCACGAGTACTGAATATGTATGAGAACTATCCATTCTGGTATACATTCTTTACAAACCTTTCTTTCCGGGTATTGCTTTCTCCAAAGTCTTCCCGAAAGATTTACGAGCTTGGTATTGAGTCCATTCCAAGTGAATCCGAATGCTATCCTGCAAAGATTGCACACGGACATGTAATGTGGCTTTTAAAGAAGGGTATCAACACCATTTTCTATCCTTGTGTTCCTTATGAGGAAGATCAGATGGAAGGTGCCAACAACCATTACAACTGCCCGATCGTAACATCTTATGCAGAAAATATTAAAAACAACATGGAAGAGCTCCGTGATCCGAATGTCCTTTTTATGAACCCATTCTTAGCACTCGATAATGCAGATGCCTTGAAGGTACGTCTTTATGACGAGTTATCTAAACATTTCGATGTGACAAAAGAAGAGATTGACCATGCCGTAGATGAAGCTTATAAAGAAGCTGCACAGGTAAGAAAAGATGTACAGGCAAAGGGCGAGGAAACACTTGCTTATCTCGCAGAAACTGGAAAGATGGGTATTGTTCTTTGTGGTCGCCCTTACCATATCGACCCAGAGATTAACCACGGTATTCCTGAACTGATTAACTCTTTCGGCATCGCCGTATTAAGTGAAGATTCCATCTGTCACTTAGGTCATGTTGAGCGTCCATTAATCGTTTCTGACCAGTGGATGTATCATTCCCGTCTGTACGCTGCCGCAAACTACGCAAAGAAGAACAAGCAGTTAGAAGTCATTCAGCTTAACTCCTTTGGCTGTGGTCTTGATGCGGTAACTACCGACCAGGTAAATGATATTATGACGAATTCCGGACGTATTTATACCGTCCTTAAGATTGATGAGGTAAATAACTTAGGTGCTGCCAGAATCCGTATCCGTTCTCTGATTGCTGCCGTAAAGATCAGAAACCGTAAGCACATTGAGCCACATCCGGTTCCAGCAAATATCGAAAAAGTAGAATTTACAAAAGAAATGAAAAAGGACTACACCATTCTGATTCCTCAGATGTCCCCAATTCATTTCGACCTGCTCACCCCTGCCTTCCGTCACTGTGGCTATAACGTAGAGATTTTGCCGGAAATGGGGAAACAGGCAGTAGATACTGGATTAAAATATGTAAATAACGATGCCTGCTATCCATCTCTTATCGTTGTTGGACAGATTATGACTGCCTTAACTTCCGGCAAATACGATCTGAACAAAACAGCCGTTATCATCTCCCAGACTGGTGGTGGCTGTCGTGCGACAAACTATATCGGATTCATCCGCCGTGCATTAGCTAAGAACGGTTACGGTCAGATTCCAGTTATCAGTTTAAGCGTACAGGGAATTGAGAAGAATGAAGGTTTTAAATTCACTCCGGCACTTTTAGTTCGTGCTCTTCAGGGAGTTATTTACGGAGATTTATTTATGCGTGTTCTCTACCGCGTCCGCCCATACGAAAAAGTAAAAGGTTCTGCAAATCATTTACATGAAGTATGGAAAAAGCGTTGTATTAAATCTCTTGAGAAAGCACGATATGGAGAATTTAAGAAAAATATCCGCGGCATTATCCGCGACTTTGACAGATTACCAATCACAGATGAGAAGAAACCTCGTGTTGGTATCGTTGGAGAAATCCTCGTAAAATTCCTTCCAGACGCAAACAACCATCTGGTAGAACTTTTAGAAGAAGAGGGGGCAGAGGCAGTAATGCCAGATTTATTAGACTTTATGTTCTACTCCTTCTACAATAGTAATTTTAAAGCAGAATATCTCGGAAAATCTACAAAAGCTGCTAAGTTATGTAATATGGCAATCTCCGCACTCGAAGCTTACCGAGGCTTCCTGCGAAAAGAATTAGAAAGAAGCGATCGTTTCACTGCACCACCTCACATTGAGGAACTTGCCGAGTACGCAAAACCAATCGTATCCCTCGGTAACCAGACCGGTGAGGGATGGTTCTTAACTGGTGAAATGGTTGAACTTATCAAACAGGGTGCCCCAAATATTGTTTGCACACAGCCATTTGCCTGCCTGCCAAATCACGTTGTAGGTAAGGGTGTTATCAAGGAACTGCGCCGTAAGTATCCGGAATCTAATATCGTCGCAATTGACTACGATCCAGGAGCAAGCGAAGTAAACCAGGTAAACCGAATTAAATTGATGCTGGCAACAGCGGAGAAGAAGTTGAAATCTGATTTGCCGCAGGCAAGATAGACGCCAAACAAACGCCCTCTGAGAATGAAAGAATCCTTATTTGTGACTTTAGTCGCGGCGTGTTGAATACTCGCTCTACTCGCTCGTATCCAACACTTGCTCCGAGGCCACAAATAAGGATTCTTTCATTCTCAGAGGGCTGTGCTTGGGATGTGGAAGATTTTGCCTGAATGAGGGCGGCGTAGCGGGCTACGGCAACTGAATGAAAGCAAAATATACCGCAAATTGGGGCGTGCAGATTGTAGGAATGATTTTTCAAATACGCTCTAGGTCACAAATATAGTTTATTTTATTTACTTCCACGGTCTTTTTCCTTCTGTCCAGCCTTTCGCTTTCCAGTAATCAGCATCTACGGAAACTCTTCCGCCACCACGCTGTACCTTTGCCATGACATTGAAAAACATTCTCGTCTTTAGGCCTGGCTTTACATGACCAATATTAGACTTAATCTTTGCTGCAAGTGCCGTTGTATTCTTATCAATCTTTTGCATCATCTCCTCACTGATCGTCTTATAGGAAACTGCGTGAATATTCTCTCCATATTTATAAATCTTTCCGACACCCCACCACCAGAGACTGTCTGCCATATCCTGATTAGTTGATTTCGTTCCTTTACCCGCCGCTGTAGAAATACAGACTGCCTGCTTCGTAAACATACGCTCATCAGGTCTATGTACCATCCACTGATGTCCATAATGGTCAAGCCACGCTTTCATCGGCCCCGTCACATGATATACATACACCGGACTTGTAAGGATAATGACATCTGCTTCCTTTATTGCCTTATTAATCGGAATAAGCTTCTCATAATGTGGACACTTTTCCTTCGCCTTCATAAAACAGGAATTACATCCCACACAAAACTCTCCAAAATCTCTTGGCAGGAAAAATTCTGTCACTTCTCCACCGAGTTTTTCTGCCAGCATCGCTCCAATATGGTAGGTGGAACCTCTGTGGTTCTGTCCATGAATCATTGCTATTTTCATAATTGCTACCTCTATTCTCACTCAATACTCTAATCTTATTGTTAATTTCCAATTTTGTCAATTCTGATTTGTAGAACTAAACAGACGCCGCTGCAGAAGAAATCTGTAGCCAGATTGCCCGAAGGCTTTAGAAAAGAACTACTAAAAAATATCCCATTTTGTTCCGTTGTGCTAAACGTTCCATTTTGCCTGATAAAACAACCTTGCTCGAAAACGAGCTCGCAAGGTTACAGTCAAAATTCCACAGCACAAAGTCACAAAATGGGATATTTTTTAGCAGTTCTTTTTTCAAATTCGTTATGCAATCCGGCAAAAAGTTTCTAAAGCGGCTGTTTAATTCCTATACATTACAAGAATTTAAACTTGTCTTTCCAAATTAGAAACAGTTGAAAAGATTTGGGGATAATGGCAGTTGAAATAAGAACTCTGGTATATTATTTTTCAACGGGATTGACTCTTAAATTAATATGCTACTCCCTTTAAATCAACAGAAAAAGCTGATTTTCAGCTATATTACAATATTAATTCTTCATTAGTCACCTGCTATTTGGGTTATTATTGTAAAATTGCTGCGATATTATAACAATAGCTTGTGTGTCACTCCCTAATATCTCATTTCTCAGAAAGCCATAATCTTCTGGAGAATCTCCAAATTCTCCAACATTAAATTCTTATTCTTCTCAATAATTCTTATAGTACTCCAACTACAGATTCTCCAACAGCCAACAAACAGCCCACAGAAAGAGAAATAACCTATATTTGTGGCCTGGGAGCAAAGGTTGGATGCGAGCGATTAAGCGAACATTCAACCTGCAGCGACGAAAGCCACAAATATAGGTTATTTCTCTTTCTGTAGGCGTCTGTTTTGCTACGCAAATCAGAATCTACAGTTCCGCAGCAAATTCCCTCAACTTCTGTTTTGCTTTTGGAGACAGATTCTTCGGAACCTGCACCTCTATCGTCGTATACTGGTCACCATGTACAGAAGAATTCTTCATGGAGACGATACCCTTTCCGCGGAGTCTTAATTTACTTCCGGATTGTGTTCCCGGTTTTATGCTACAGCGGACATTACCATAAATGGTCGGTACGGTGACATCTCCGCCAAGAACGGCTGTGATAAATGGGATAGTTACTGTGTTAAAAATATCCTGACCGTCTCTCTTAAAACCTGGCTTTTCCGAAACGGTTACTTTCAAGAATAAATCACCGGCAGTTCCACCATTATAGCCGGGAGTTCCCTTGCCTTTTAATCTGATACTCTGTCCCGTTTCTATTCCTGCCGGAATATTAACTTCTAATGCCTGCACTTTGCCATTTTCATCTTTTAAGTGAATGGTTTCCTTTTTACCGAAAGCGGCCGCATCAAAACTTACCTTAATGTCTGCATGAACATCTGAACCTTTTGTCTGGTAAGATTGGCGGTTTCCAAAGCCTCCGTTTTGTCGGGAATTGCCGTGAAAGCCATTATTAAAGTTTCCATTTTGACTGAATCCGCCTCTGAAACCAGATTTTTTAAAGCCTCCGCCAAAAAAGTTTTCAAAGATATCTCCCATATCACCGCCTTCAAAATGAAACTCCTGATAACCATTGCCGTTATTCGAGCGGTATGTGCCTCCGTGAAAACCTCCGCTTCCCCCGAAGTCACTAAAACCTCCAAAACCTCCATCGTTACCATACGGGCCAGACTGTGCATTTCCCGTTCCATCAAAGGCAGCATGACCAAAACGATCATAGAGTTTCTTTTTCTCTGGATCACTTAAAACTTCATACGCTTCTGTCACTTCCTTAAATTTTGCTTCGGCATTACTATCCCCAGGATTAATATCTGGATGATATTTCTTCGCCAATTTACGATAGGCCTTTTTAATAGTCTTCTCATCTGCATTTTTATTTATTCCAAGAACATCATAATAATCTGTTTTTGTTACCATAATCTTCACCCTCTCATTGTGAATTCTATTTGTTCTAGTTGAAATATAACACTGTATTTTCTTATTGTCAACTCTTTCTTTAAAACACGCTCTTAAAAGCCTTTCCATCTTCTTCCACGCAAATTTCAGAAAAGGCTCTTTTATTGACTTTATCTTTCTTTTCCTTTATACTATTATAGATATTAAATCACAAAAGAAAGGAAAGGTATAATGAAAAAAGTTACATCGTTATTAATGGCACTTATTCTGTCTGTTACTATTTTAATGGGCAGTATTCCAATGAATGCCTCAGCAGCTACTACAGAAGTTCCTGTTGGCTGGTATCAGCAGGGTAAAAAAGTATATTACTACGAAAATGGTAAGAAAGTTACTGGCTGGCATACATTAAAGAGCTACTACGACAAGAAAAAGTACAAATTCTACTTCAACAAAAACGGAGTATTAGTTACGGATTTATTTACACTTAACTACAAAAAATGGATTAAGGAAGACATTACGATCGTTGTTAACACAAAGACACATAATGCTACTCTTTATGCCAAAGATAAACAGACTGGCAAGTATAACATTCCATTAAAGACTATGGTTTGCTCTACTTCAAGAAAGGCAAAAGGAACAAAGGCTTATTCTGGATGCCGTCTGGAAAAAACTTCTGCTGTAAGATGGTTCATCTACAAGAAAAGCCGTCCATATCATTATTACCAGTGGGGTGTTAAGGTAAAACATGGTAACTTCTATTTCCATTCTGCACGATACACTACTACAAATAACAGAAAGTTAGAAGTTGGTTTATATAACGACCTTGGAACAAACCAGACAACAACAAGCGTTCGTCTTCAGGCTGTCAATGCAAAACTTATCTATGATATTGCTACAAAGACAAACAAGAAGAAACGTGTCTGGGTTAAAGTAATCAGAAAGAACAAGGAAAAAGGACCTTTCGGTGTTTATACTTTAGCCGGAACTACTGGAAAGATTAAAAATAAAAAGAAAAGAATTGACCCTACAGATCCTAGTATTAAGGGAAATAAGAAGATTTACTCTTATGCTATGAGTATTTTAAACGGTCTTAAATAATTTTCTAATAAAAGAAGCATTGCTTCATTAAATTTACCTGTCTGTGACATGAGCAGCATTCTATTTTGTTTATCAGACAGGTATTTTTATAAGCTAATGATTCTTTTTATTTTCTTGTTAGAAGAGGGTAAAGCAAATATGTTCACATTATATAGCCCAGCAGATATATAATAGATATCCAGCATAAATGGAAAAAACAAGGATACCATCTCTTCTTTTAATTTTCTGACGAATTAACATAGGAAGAAGCGCAAGTACTGAAATAAGGATACATAAAGGCATATCAATTTGTGCCATCTGCAGTGAAACTGGAAGTTTCTCTCCACTAAGTAATGTACAGATTGGTAAAATAAAAGCGGAATCTATCATATTTGCACCTATAATATTTCCGACAGACAAAGAAGACTCTTTTTTTAGGATTGCTGTAACTGTTGTTACAAGTTCCGGCAAAGATGTTCCCATTGCAACAATCGTTACCGAGATAATATCTTCGCTGATATGCAGAATTTCCGCTATTTTACAGGCAGAATGTACTAGTAACTCTGAACCTGCTACAATACACACCGCGCCTATACAAAACCAGAAAAATGTTTCCCATATACTACTTTGTTTTTCTTTCCATTTACTTCTTTTATTTTTTACCTTTTTTTCTCCGTTTTTCCCAGCCTGTATTTTTTTATGTAATATCACATCTTCTTTTTTTCTTTTACTGTTGGAAAGTTCTTTTTTACAAACTGCATTTTTGACATTCTCTACAAGAAATAAAATCCCGGCAAGTAATAGCAGGAGACAATCAGCCCTGTCAAATATTCTATCTTTGAAGCTAATCAATAACAACAGTAATGTTCCAATATATAAGCTGTTTTTAAACAAATATTCTTCTCTTTTAATTGCAACAGGAAGAAAAAATAAACTAAGCGCAAGAATAATTCCTGTATTTGCAGAAACAGAACCAACTGCATTTCCTATTGCCATGGCAGAATGCCCATCTAACGCAGCCGCCACAGAAACAATGATTTCCGGCATCGTTGTTGCAAAACTCACAATCGTTGCTCCGATCACATATTTCGGTATTCCAAGTATTTCCGATAATTTTGACGCAGCATCAACAAACCAGTCTCCTCCCTTACAAATAAGAATCAGTCCAATAAAAAAAGACATATAAATCATATATAGCCCTCCTGCCCTATATCTCTTTCATATGTCTTTTTTCGGTATTTATACCTGCTTTTTTTATATGCCTTATATATTTTTATTGGTTTTCGTTCAGAATTCCCCCCGGCAGATGCTTCACTTCTCTTCCTATTGCTTTTGCTTCCGGTGCTTTCAAAACTTCTATTTCTTTGCGGATTGCGTCCATCTTCAAATCAAGGGCGGCACTCTCATCAGCACATTTCTTTAAATCCGCTGTGAGCTGGTCAGAAGCAATATCTTTCTTATATTTTAATTTATGTTCAAGGCTTGCCCAGAAATCCATTGCAATTGTACGAAGCTGTACTTCTACTTTCATCATTTTCTTTTTATGCTCTAAAAAGATAGGGACTTCCACAATCAGATGCAGACTCCGATAGCCATTCTCCTTCGGATTCTCTATGTAATCTTTACGCTGAATCAATGTGATATCATCCTGCTCTAGCAGACAATCTGCAAGAAAATAAATATCTTCTCTAAATGAGCAGATAATACGGATTCCTGCAATATCTGTAAGATTCTCCTCAATACTCTGCGTTGAAAAAGGAAGATTCCTTCTGTTTAACTTCTCTGTAATGCTCTCAAGACTTTTCACCCTTGTTTTAATCGACTCAATCGGATTTCTGTCATGTGCCAGTGAAAACTGTTCATTCAGCACACGAAACTTTGTCTCTACTTCCATAAGCGCACACTGGTAATATGCCATTAATTCTTTATATGGTTTTTGCTCTCTCTGAAGCAAATCATGTATTTCTTTTGTAGATAATTCCCGGAACACCCTCTCTCTGAGTCTATCCCCGATTGGTGAACGCATTAAATCATCTAATGCTCCAAAAATTTTCTTTCTCTGTTCCATTCTTCTTCATTCCTTTCATATCGTATTTCCACGACAAGTAGAATACTCTGTCTAATTTTACCATAAATTGTTGTTTATCTCAATTCATTTTCTATATCTTACTTCACAATTCCTTATACAATTTTCTAAAGATGTTTGTTTGCAAATTCGATATTCTATGCTATAATACCTCAAGTTGTAACACTTTTTTAATATTTGTAAGACATTTGTAACTATTTAAATATCTTCAAAATACAAAATAATGAATAGATGCTTCTTATTTTTTTATTTTAAATCTGTAAAAACATCTTATAATCATGTTCTCCTGGAATCTTTTTTACAAAGTCAAGTGTAGAAAAGACTTTAGGAACAAACACATAATACATTAATGGAGGAATTGTTGTGAAAAAACATATCTTTTTAGGCGTTCTTTTAATGTTGACCGGATTTTTCTTTATTCCGTCAAAAACTTTCGCTTTTCAACATGCCTACGAAAGCAAATCTGACTTTATTTATGCCCTAGCAAGAAATGAACTGCCCGTATACTATTCTGATTACAGCAATGATTTAAAAACTGTACTCCCTAAATATACCGGTGTCAAAGTAATCGGTTATTCCGGTTCCTGGTACGAAATTCAGTATGCTTCTAAAAAAGGCGGAACAAAGAATGGCTGGGTAACAAGAGATGAATTTCATTCTGATTGCCTGATTTATGATGGCAGAGAAAAACAGCCTTTTTCAAACGGTACCTATCAGCTTTCTTTTTATGAGGAGAATTCCTCGGATTCTTCTTTTGCTATGAATACAGCTTCTATTATCTCAGAAAATTTTTCCTGTTCTTTTAAATATGCTGGTGACAACCGTTACACCATACGCAAAGCAGGAGAAGAAAAATATTTAAAAGCAGATACATTATCAAACACACCTTCTTCAAATGAACTTTGGGGAAGTAAACAGGAAGCTGGTACTTTTCTTATTACAAGAAAAAAGGACTATTATACAATCTGCGATGAAACTACCAAAAGAAATCTTTCTCAAAACGATGGCAGTATTTTAGAGTTCACAACAGATTCTAATGCCGTATGGCGTCTGACCCGTAATAAAAAAGCAATCGAAAAAGAAAATCTTCAGGTTTTTGTCCAGTTTGACCCTGTCTGGGCAAAGCATCATTACGGCAATGAAACCACAAAAGATACTGACACAAATAATTTTTGCACTTCCGGCTGCGGTATTTTTGCCACAGTAAATGCTATCTACTCTTTAAGCGGCCATTTTCCTGATCCTTATGAACTGGCACAATACGCTTCTGATAAGCATTACCGCATCGAAGATTGTGGTACTGACAGCGGACTCTTTAAGGCAGCTGCCGAAAAATTTGGCTATAAATATGGATTCTCCTACGATGGAAGCAGCGAATCCTTTAAAGAATTAAAGGAAAAGTTAAAAGAAGGAGATACTGCTATCGTCTATCTTCCAGGACATTACGGTACTATTGTTGATTATAATGCCAAAAAAGATAAATATCTGTTAATGGATCCCCATTATCTTCCAAAGAGAGGAACATCTTCTTTCGGAGACTGGGTAAGCCAGAAGGATTTAGAAGAAGGTGCATTGATGGTGCAAACTTTTTTCTACTATAAAGCGGAATAGTATTGAAGTAACAGACGAATCCCGAAAGCTAAGTACTGTATATCTGTGACTTTCGTCGCGGCAGGTTAAACGTTCGCTTACGCGCTCACATCTAACCTTTGCTCCCAGGCCACAGATATACAGTACTTAGCTTTCGGGATTCTGTTTTTTGGCCGCCTCAATGTAGTATTGGTACAGATATTGGAAAATAAGTTTTTAAGGAAAGATTTGACAAACCTTCCACCTGCTATTTCAATTCAAATAATAGAAATTATGTAAAACCTTCTAGAACGTGTTTGAAACATGCTCTAGCCTCCCTTTTTCCGTCTATTGAATCAAATCACAATAATTTATCCGTCTTCCTCCTATTTGAGCGTTGTTATTTCTATATGAGTGTTATATAATATAAGCAATATGTTATGGGAAGGCGGGTTACATATGAATTTAAGACAGATTAATGAATTGTGGAATGAATATAAGGAAAAGTATGATTTACCAAAGGATGTGCAGATTTCGGCTGTGCAATATGATGCAGAGAAATATGTTGAGGGGTTTTTTAACATTTTAGAGCTTCTTGACGGCAAGTACATTCTGCATTTGAATCCTCGTTTTCATCTTTATAGTGACAGTTATGCCCGTTTTATCCTTTTCCATGAATTTACTCATTTTTATGATTTCATAAACAGTTCTTTTGATGAGACAGAAGACTTATTTATTTATATGAATGCCTATTCTGAATTTCATGCCTGCCGTGTTACACTGGCACGTTTTATGGAACGCCTTACCCTAAAAACTGTACATATAGACAAGATTCAGATTCCAGGGCCATTTAATGAGATTTCTATCCGTCATCTTTTAGAGGAGGGGCTTTGGAGAGTAAAAGTTTGTTTTGAACAGTTTCTTGAAACACTTGAACCGAATGATTTCGTTATGACTTTCCGTCAGTTAATGTATCTTCTCGGTTATATCTCTCTTTTTGAGAACGATGATGTTTTATTAGAGCAGACTTTACAGTTTGCACATCTTGATACTGATGATTTCTTCGCTTTATATCATGCTTTAAAAGAGATTGATTACGATGAAATTTTAAGACTTACAAGAAAGATTTACAATTCTGCATTTCTCATATATTTAAGGGGATTTTTCAGAAGGAACTACGACAAACGTATTCTTCCGGATGACGAGCTTGAGAATATCACAGCAGATAATTGCGATGAATATAAAGCAATCCTTGACAAACGACAGCAAGAGGTTGCTGCTTAAGGTTGAGAATAAACAGACGCCCTCATAAGTTTCTATATAATAAGAACTTATGAGGGCTGTTTTATTTTTAACCTTAATGCAGTAAAGATATACGCTATATTTGTGGCCTCGGAGCAAGTGTTGGATGTGAGCGCTTAAGCGAACATTCAACGCGCCGCGACTAAAGTCACAAATATAGAGTATTTCGTTTCCTGCCTTCGTTGGTTTAGAGCGTGTTTAAAAAATGCTCTAGACTATCTAATCTGTCCTTCTCCCCGGATGATATATTTATAAGTACATAATTCTTCTAAGCCCATTGGTCCTCTGGCATGAAGTTTCTGGGTGGAGATTCCCATCTCGCATCCGAGTCCAAATTCGCCTCCATCTGTGAAGCGGGTAGAAACGTTCACATATACTGCGGCACTATCTACTCTCATAGTAAAATAGTCTGCTGCTTCTTTTGATTCTGTGATAATTGCTTCACTGTGACCTGTAGAATGTTTTGAAATATGCTCTACTGCTTCTTCCACACTATCTACTACTTTTACCGCAAGAATGTAATCAAGGAATTCTGTATCAAAATCATCTGCCCCAGCCGGTGTTCCTGAAATAATTTTAGCGGCTCTATCGCAAAGACGCAGTTCCACCGGAATTTCACCTTTTTCTTTTCGTTCTTCTACTAATTTTTTCTGTAATAATGGCAGGAACTTTTCAGCAACTGCGCTGTGAACAAGAAGAACTTCTTCTGCATTACAAACGCTTGGGCGGCTGGTTTTGGCATTTTCAATGATCTGTAATGCCTTCTCAAAATCGGCGCTTTCATCGACATAGACATGGCAGATTCCTGTTCCGGTCTGAATACATGGTACTTTGGCATTCTCTACGCAGGAACGGATAAGGCCCGGACCTCCTCTTGGAATGAGTAAATCCACATAACCGACTGCTTTCATTAATTCTACAGAACTTTCTCTGCTGGTATCTTCGATAAGCTGGATGCCTTCTCCTGGAAGATTTGACTTTACCATACCTTCTTTTAAGGCAGTAACTACAGCATTCGCACTCTTCCACGCTTCTTTTCCACTTCGAAGAACACAGACATTACCACTCTTAATACAAAGGGCTGCTGCATCGCTTGTTACATTTGGACGGCTCTCGTAAATAATTGCGATAACTCCCATTGGAACTGCTGTCTTTTCAATGACAATTCCATTTGGGCGTTCTACAGTTCTTAATACTTTTCCGGCAGGGTCATCTAAGTCAATCAGCTCTCTGATTCCCTTTGCCATTCCCTCGATTCGACCAGCATCTAACATTAAGCGGTCAATCATGACATCAGAAATCTTTCCTCTTGCTGCTTCCACATCTTGTTTATTTGCCTCTAAAATTGCATCCGTATGTGCTAAAAGGGCATCCGCCATATTGGCAAGTGCCTTGTTTTTAGTTTCGGTATCTGCTGAGTTAATCGCATTTTTCGCTGTGACTGCCTGTGTCAGTATCTCTTTCGTTGTCATGCTTTTTTCCTCCCGATAAACTTTGTTCCCACCTTTTCTCCATCAATAATATTGTAGAGAAGTTCTGGTTTTGTTCCGTTAGCAATAATCATATCAATGCCGGCATTCATTGCGATTTCTGCCGCATGAATCTTTGTAATCATTCCTCCAGTACCAAGTGTTGTTCCTTTTGTACCTGCTAATTCTTTTATTTCCGGAGTAATAGAAAATACAGTATCAATCAACTGAGCATCCGGGTTATTACGCGGGTCGCCGGTATAAAGACCATCAATATCACTTAAAATAATCAATAAATCTGCATTTGCATTCTCTGCAACGATTGCTCCCATTGTATCATTATCACCCACAGAAATTTCCTGTGTTGCAATGGTATCATTTTCATTGATAATCGGAATAACATTTAACTCTAACAGACGGTTTAATGTACTCTGAAAATTCTTGTGGCTTTCTTCATTTGAAAAGTCAAGCCCGGTAATCAGCATCTGTGCAACGATATGATTATATTCTCTGAATAATTTATCATAAAGATACATCAGTTCACACTGTCCTATCGCTGCTGCGGCCTGCTTTGTGGGCATATCTTCGGGCTTACTTTTCATATTCAGTTTACCGACACCCATACCGATAGCACCGGAAGATACCAAAATAAGCTCATGTCCTGCATTCTTTACATCACTTAAGATTTTGCAAAGCTTTTCTGTTCTTCTGATGTTGATTCTTCCGCTTGTATGGGTCAATGTTGATGTTCCCACTTTTACAACGATTCGCATAATAACCTCCTAAAAAAGGCACCTGCTGCGAACAGATGCCTTTTTATTTATAAATATTTTATAATACTTTACTTAAGAAACTCTGAGTTCTCTCATTTGTTGGATGGTCCATAACCTCTTCCGGGGTTCCCTGTTCCATAATAACACCCTGGTCAATGAAAAATACTCTGTCTGCTACATCATGGGCAAACCCCATCTCGTGAGTAACTACAACCATAGTCATACCCTCTGCAGCCAGCTCTTTCATAACATCAAGAACCTCACAAACCATTTCAGGGTCAAGTGCTGAAGTTGGCTCATCAAATAACATGATATCTGGTTCCATCGCAAGCGCACGGGCAATCGCTACACGCTGCTGCTGTCCACCGGAAAGCTGTTTTGGCTTCGCATCTGCTTTCTCTGCCAGGCCAACACGCTTTAACAGCTCAAGAGCCTTCTTTTCTGCTTCTTCTTTAGACTTTAACTTAAGTTCTACAGGAGCAAGCATAATATTCTCTTTTACTGTATAATGAGGGAACAGGTTAAACTGCTGGAATACCATTCCGATATGCTGACGAATCTTGTCAATATTTGAATTCTTTTCCGTAATACTCTGTCCATCTACAAGAATCTCTCCGGCTGTTGCTTCCTCTAAACGATTCAGACAGCGAAGAAATGTTGACTTACCAGAACCAGAAGGTCCAATGACACAGATCACCTCACCGGCTTTAATCTCTGCATCAATTCCCTTTAAAACATGTACATGTCCAAAACTCTTCTTTAGACCTTTTACATGAATCTTTACATCTTTTTCAGTTGTCATTACGCATTCATCCTCCTTTCAACATATCTTGAGATAAATGACAGAACTGTCACTATCAAAAGGAAGAAGACTGCTACCCATGTATATGTTGCAAATGATTCCATCGTTCTTCCTACATAAATCTTTGCATTATACATAACCTCTGATAAACCGATTGCGTAAAGAATCGTAGAATCCTTTAACGTAATAATAAACTGGTTTACAAGAGATGGGAGACAGATACGCACTGCCTGCGGAAGAATAATCTTCTGCATTGACTTTGCATAACTTAAACCAAGACTTCTTGCCGCTTCCATCTGTCCTTTATTAACGGACTCAATAGAACCTCGGAAAATCTCAGAAATATAAGCGCCTGCATTCAGGGCAAGTGTAACTAAACTGGCTGTAAATACGGTAATGCGGAACTGTGAGCCTGTAACCGCCTGAACTAACTGTGGCAGAGCAAAATAGAAATAAAATGCCTGCACCAGCATCGGAGTACCACGAATCAGCCAAATATAAAACTTTGCGATTCCACGTAATACAATATTACTGGAAATATTCATAAGACATACGAAAATACCGATAACCAAAGCGATGATCAGAGATAGAATCGTAATCTTAACTGTCATAGTAAGTCCAGTCAACAATGTTGGATAGACTTCACTTAAAACTCCAAATAGATTCATAAATTAACCTCTTACCTAACTTCGTCTCTCAATTATTTCGCTGAGGTATATTTTGCAACGATCTCATCATAAGTACCGTTCGCTTTAATATTCTTTAAACCTTCATTAAACATCTTGAGTAAATCTGCATTCTGTCCTTTTAATACGGCAAAACCATAAGGTGTGGAGAAGTTATCTTTCTCTTCTGCTACGATTTCAAGACCATTACCCTGAGAAACACCATAAGCCATTACAGGCTGATCTTCGAAACATGCAACGGTATTGCCTGTCTTAACATCTTGGTACATTGTTGCGGAATCATCAAAATATGTGATATCAAATCCATATTTATCTTTTAAAGACTCAGCACAGTCAGCTCCCTGTGTACCTGTCTTCGCTGCAACTTTCTTACCTTTTAAATCTTCATATCCCTTGATGTTACTGCCTTTCTTTACAGCCATACATACATAGGAATCATAGTAAGCTTCGGAGAAGTCATATTTTTTCTGTCTTTCTTCTGTGATAGACATACCGGCAATTGTTCCATCTGCCTGTCCGGACTCAAGAGCAGCTACAGCGGCATCAAAACCAAGAGACTGTAAATCATACTTAAATCCCTGATCTTTTGCGATCGCAGCTAAGATATCTACATCAATACCTACGAATTCATTTTTATCATTTGTGAATTCAAATGGTGCAAAAGTTGTATCTGTCGCGATAATATAAGTCTTATCAGAAGCACTGCCTCCTTCTGAACTGGATTCTGCCTTGTTTGAGCTGCTTCCACATGCTGCTAATGATAACATCATAACTGCTGCTAAAGCTACAGATAAGAATTTTTTCATAATGTATCCTTCCTTTCTTAATTCTTATTATTTTATACTCACCATTCTATTATATCTATTTTGAATAAAAAATGCAAGAAGCTTTCAAAATATGTTTACTTTATTTTTTTTACGATTTTCTTTCTTCTGAAAATTTTTCTTGACTTTTTGCCTTATATGAAATATTATAAGCCAAAATCGTCAAAACGATTTAGTAAAAATTTATTTTTATACCGGCAATCTATTTATCGGTATAATATACATTTATGATAAGGAGATGTAGAATTATGAAAACAGTCACAATCAAGTTTGGCTCTGTGGATAATGCGACATCATTTGTAAAAGCTATTGAAGATTTTGAAAGCCACTTTGACTTAATTTATGGACAGTACGTTGTAGATGCCAAGTCTCTTCTTGGAGTAATGACTATGGATATCCGCAACAAAGTTGATTTAAGAATCATGGAAAGAGAAAATGAGATGCCAACGATCATGAAGGCAATCTCCCCTTATATCGCAGCATAATTTTTTCTTCAAATTGTATGCCTGAATTGGACCTTCCAATTTGAATCTTAACAGAATTTATGCTATAATGAAAATGCTCGGAGGCTCAATTTTTTAAAGCTGACGAGCATTTTCTATATTTAGGAGGGACAGCTTATGTGGTTCGATGAAGCAGTAGTTTACCAGATTTATCCATTAGGACTCTGTGGAGTTTTAAATGAAGAAAGAAGCAGCGATGACAGTGTTGTGGGACATTCCATCCTTGAAGTAAAGGACTGGATTTCTCATATTAAAAAGCTCGGTGCTACCTGTATTCTTTTTAATCCTCTTATGGAAAGTGACTATCATGGATATGACACCAGAGATTACTACACTGTAGACCGCCGCCTTGGCACGAACGATGACTTAAAGGAAGTATGTGATGCTATTCATGAGGCCGGTCTTAAAATTTTATTTGACGGTGTATTTAATCATGTTGGCCGCGGTTTCTGGGCATTTAAGGATGTGCAGGAAAAGAAATGGGACAGCCCATATTGTGGATGGTTTCATTTAAGTTTTGATGGAAATACAGAATATAACGATGGATTCTGGTATGAGGGATGGGAAGGACATAACGAACTTGTTAAGTTAAATCTTGATAATCCGGATGTCAGACAGCATCAGTTCGATGCAATCAAACAGTGGACAGACCTTTATGGCATTGACGGTCTCCGCCTTGATGTTGCTTACTGTCTGAGTGATTTTTACTTAAAAGAGCTACGCCGTTTTACCAGTACTCTGAAAGAAGATTTTGTTCTTATGGGAGAAACATTACATGGCGATTATAATATGTATATGAATGATGAGAAGTGTCATTCTGTTACAAACTATGAATGTTACAAAGGATTGTATTCCAGTTTTAACTGTGCGAACATGCATGAGATCAGCTACAGCTTAAACCGCCAGTTTGGTTATGAAAACTGGTGTATTTACCGCGGAAAGCATCTTCTCTCTTTTGTAGATAACCATGATGTCAGCCGTATTGCCACTATATTAGAGGATAAACAGCAGCTCCCTGTTATTTATGGCCTGCTATTTGGAATGCCAGGTGTTCCTTCTATATATTATGGAAGCGAATGGGGCATTGAAGGTAAAAAACAGGGACGTGATGAAGAGATTCGTCCTCGTCTTGAAAAACCGGAATGGAACGAACTTTCTGATGCAATTGCCGCTTATGCGAAGGCACACCACACTCACCCGGCTTTATACAACGGTGGCTATGCGAATCTTCTTGTAAGAGATAAACAACTCATTTTTGAAAGAAGCTGTGATGAGGAACGTGTTATTGTTGCAATCAATGCTGATTCCAACACATTTCATGCTGATTTTAATGCGCGCTCCGGTCTTGGAACAGATCTTGTTACAGGAGAAACCGTTGACTTTGGCGGCGGCATGGATCTTCCTCCATATAGCGCTGCCTACTGGAAGACAGAAGTAATCTAAGTAAAAATATTGAAATTTATTAAAATAAAAAAGGATGGTCATCTATGAAGTTAAGCAATGCAGAAATGCAGGAAATTGATACGATATTAGAAAAATATTGCAACACCAAAGAGGCTCTTTCCATGAAAAATTTCTGCCAGCACGGCAGTGTAAGCACTTATAGACATGTTATGTACGTCACAAGAGTATGTTATTACTTAAATAAACACTTCGGACTTGGGGCAGATGTAAAGTCCCTCGTTGTCGGTGCTTTTCTTCATGACTTCTATCTTTACGACTGGCACGAAAAAGATGACAGCCATAAGTGGCATGGATTCTCCCACGCGCACACAGCCTTGCTGAATGCTGATGCCCGCTTTGCTCTAACCGATAAAGAGCGGGATATTATCGCACATCATATGTGGCCGCTGAATTTGACAAAACTGCCTCGGTGTAGAGAAGCGCTGTTGGTGTGCCTGGTTGATAAATATTGCTCTACGGTTGAAACTCTTACTATGCGGTCGGCAGAATCAGCATTCTGATTTGCTGCAGGCAAAGCTGACGAAACATTAAAATCGTCTGTTTTGGCCTGCACAAATCAGAATTGTCTATTCAAGATAGTCAGAAAAAACCTCCTCATATTCTTGATATTTCTCATACCAGATGAGATTTTGCTGTAGATATTCTTCTGATAATTCTTCAAATCGTTTGTGGAGTTCTCTCTGTCTTTTTGTCCATTTCTCTGATTGGTATTGCTCAAAGGTAAGGTTATCTAACTCGGTAGCAGCTTGTTTTTGCCAGTATTCTATATTTTTCTGGCATTTTTCGAGCTGTTCTCTGGCGAGAGTCAGCTGCCAGTCTGTGTAGGATTGTTCGGTGTTAAAGCGGGCACTCTGATGGCGTTCTTTTGCCGGAACGGATAGAAGTCCTTCTACTAAGGCAGTATTTTCTGCTTCTACCACGTCTGCCCAGGTCTGATCGCCTTCTCTTTTTTTCTTTAGCATATGAAGATAGTGCTCATAGTTAAATGGATAGTATTTTACACCATCTTCTTCGAATAATAACAAGGCATCTGCAATTTTGCTGACAAAGTATCTATCGTGGGAAATGAACAGCATTGTCCCTGTATATGCAGAAAATGCCGATTCCATCGTTTCTTTTGCCGGTAAGTCCATATGATTGGTTGGCTCGTCTAAAACTAAGAAGTTTGGGCGGCTTTCAAGAATTTCTGCCAGAATTAAGCGGCTCTTTTCTCCACCGGATAAATCACTGATTTTTACATTTGCCTTTTGAGAGGAAAACAAATATCTTCCTAATATCTGACGTTTTTCTTTTTCTGTTAATTTGGGAAAACATTCGCCAAAATGCTCTTCTACTCTTTTTTCTGACTGTATTTCCCCGGAATGCTGGTCAAAATATCCTGTTGCAATTCCATTGCCAATTATATATTTTCCCGAGATTGGCTGGAGTTGCCCAATGATTGTCTTAAAAAATGTGGTTTTTCCTGCTCCGTTAGCTCCAAGTACTGCTATTTTCTGCCCTCGTCGGATTCGCAGGGTAAGTTCCCTGATGGGATTTTTGTAGCCGATCTTTAAATGCTCGGTTTCTAAAACATTTTTTGCTCCTGGCATAAGCGGCTCTAACTTTTCTTTAAAAATATAGGCTTCTTCTTTATCTGGCTTTTCCACTTTTTGCATCCGCTCTAACACTTTTTTCTTAGAACGTGCCATCGAAGCTTTTTTTGGCTTATGTTTAAACTTTTCTATCAGTTCATTTAATCTTGCTATTTCTTTTTGCTGTGCATCATATTTTTTCTGCTGGGACACTCTTTGCTTTTCCTTTTGCTTTTTATATTCTGTATAATTGCCGACATAGCGCATTAATTTCCCATCAGAAAGTTCATAAATGATTTCTGCAGTACGATCAATGAAAAATCGGTCGTGAGAAACCATAATAATTGCCTTTTCATAGGAGACAAGATATTCTTCCAGCCACTCTACTGATGCAATATCCAGGTGGTTTGTTGGTTCGTCCAGAAGCAAAATATCTGGCTTTGATAATAAAAGCTTAATAAATGCCAGCTTAGTCTGCTCTCCACCGGAAAACTGCCCGATTTTTTTGCATTTATCTTCTTTTTTAAAGCCAAATCCAGTAAAAATCCGGTCATATTCTTTCTCAAAATAATATCTTTCTTTGGAGAAAATATCCTCCTCGCTGACTAAAGACAATATTTCTTCCTCTACGGTCCGCTCTGCATTTGAAAAGCTTTGCTGATGCAAAAATCCGATTGAAATCGCTTTATCAGTTGTGATTCCTTTTCCAAAACGTTTATCATCTCTATCTAAGGATAATTCCCCACTAATTAAACGTAAAAGCGTTGTCTTTCCTGCTCCGTTACGTCCGACAACCGCTATTTTTTCCTGTCCTTTTATTGAAAAATCAATATGATTTAAGATGGTCTTGCCTCCAAGAGAAACGGTTCCATTTTCAATCTGATAACGCATAATTATTCACCATCTACTGTCCTGTAGACAACGTCTCCGCTTTTTCCGCCAGATTTGCTGCACAGGCAGACTTCATAAATTTCCATTGTCTTATCTACCGATTTACACATATCATAAATGGTAAGGAGCGAAATCTGTACTCCTGTCAGCGCTTCCATCTCGACACCCGTTTTTCCTGTTGTTTTTGTCTCGCAGACTGCAGTTATACTGCTGCTTTCTTCCTGCATGATGAAATCAACTGTTACAGAGGTAAGATTTAAGATATGACATAAAGGAATTAATTCGGAAGTTTTCTTTGCTCCCATAATGCCTGCAATACGGGCTACCCCCAGCACATCTCCTTTTTTCATGTCCTGATATTTTATTTTATCGAAACATTCTCTACTCATGCGGATAGATCCTTTGGCAACAGCAACTCTCTTTGTCACTGCTTTCTCACTCACATCCACCATAACAGCATTTCCATGTTTATCAAAATGCGTGTATTCCATATTTTTTCCTTTCTTTTTTACTTTCCAAACCCACAATTTGGGAATGTACATACTGGACAGTTTAAACATAAACCGCCCTCTCCCAGTGCCGCCAACTCTTCAGCACTTATTTTATCATCTGCCATAATGCGTGGAAGTGCCAAATCAAAAATCGTTCTTTTTGCATACATAACGCAGCCTGGCAATCCTATGATTGGAATATTCCCATTATAGTAACTTAATAAAAACATTGCTCCTGGAAGAACTGGTGCTCCGTAAGAAACAATTTCCGCTCCTGTATTTTTAATCGCAAGCGGTGTCTTATCATCCGGATCAACGCTCATTCCACCGGTACAAAGAACAAGGTCCGCCCCCCTTTCAATAAAGGAAAGAATTGCTTTTGTAATCTTTTCATGATCATCGTTACAGATTTCCTGTCCGATAACTTCGGTATCGTATTCTGCAAGTTTTTCCTTAATAACAGGAGTGAAAGTATCCTCAATTCTGTGGTAATAGACTTCATTTCCTGTTGTAACGATACCGACTTTTTTATGAACAAATGGTTTTAATTCAAGGATTGGCTCTCCCTCGCAGACTGCCTTTGCCTGTTCCATCTTTTCTCTTTCAATGACAAGCGGAATAATTCTTGTTCCAGCAAGCTTATCTCCCTTTTTCACTGCAAAGTTTCCGTGACGAGAGGCAATCATCAGCTCCCCCATCCCATTGATCTTTTTCATTTTGTCACTGTCTACTTTTAAAAGCCCGTCAATATCTGCAACAAGTTCAATCTTTCCCTCTTTTACCGGAGTTGGATGCATATATTCTCCCTGACACATTTCCCGAAGGATTTCTGCCGCCTCATTTTCGTGAAGTCTGGTCTCTCCCTTTTCCCAAATATAAACGTTGTCTTTTCCAACGCTTAGTAATACTGGAATATCTTCTTCTGTAATCACATGTCCTTTGCGAAAAACTGCATCCTTGGTAACGCCTTTTATAATCTGTGTGATATCGTGACACAGTACCTGCCCTACTGCGTCCTGTGTTTTCATTAATTTCATTATTGCTACCTCTTTTATTTTTTCAATAAATTTTTGTCTAAATTCAATATTTCGTCTTTTTACTATTCTCTGTTATTCCCGAACAACATCCTCAATCAGCATATCAAAAGTACCGCCGCACGCCATCCCAACACGCGCTGCCACATCCGCATCCATCACAAAATGGAATAAAAATGCCCCGCCGCTGCCAATCATTTCGTGTCCTTTTTCGATAACCTTACTCTCTGCTAAACCTCCTCCGACACTTCCCAGAATGGATTTATCTTCAAAAATTAACATTTTAGCTCCTTCTTTTCTAGGAGAAGAACCCTGTGCTTTTAATATTGTTGCCATCGCACATGGGCGAGTTCCATTAAGCCACTCTAATAGTACCTCATAGTCAAGCTCTGTCTGCACCGTTCCATCTGTTTTTTTCGTTCTCTTTTCTAAAATAAGTTCTGCTAGAATAGAAATGGCAATTTCTGGCGGAGTCACTCCATTAATCGGCAGACCAATCGGGTTATGTACCTGTGCGATTTTCTCTTCAGGAACACCCATCTCACGAAACATCTTAAACTGTGCACTCACTCTTCTTTTGGAGCCAATCATTCCAAGATACCCTGGGAGTTCATGGGTTAAAATATAGTGAAGACAATCTCCGTCACAGCTATGTCCTCTTGTAACAATTGCAACATAATCGTTTTTATTGATATTCAATGTTGGAAGCACATCCGTAAACTTTCCGCAAATCACTTTTTTGGCATGAGGAAACCGTTCTCTATTGGAAAATTCTTCTCTCTCATCCACAACCCAGACATCAAATCCTGTCTTGGCTGCAAATTCACATAAATATCCAGAAATATGGCCTCCACCGAGAACGATAAGGCGTTCTTCCTTTGCGATTGGTTCAAAGAAACGATATGCATTTTCTTCTTTTCTAAGAATAGGCTGGTAAGAAAAATCTTCTTCTGTCTGCTCTATAATTTTTCTTTTTAAAATAACATTTGTATTCGACTCCGGTATCCCTCCTGTTTCTTTTGAAGAAATTTCTGTCACAAGATTACAAACTTTTTCCTCAAATAAATATTTCTGTAAATGTTTTTTCATCTATAAAAACTCCTTTAAAATTAATTTTGCTGCCATCACATATTTTGTTTTGACAGTTAAACATTGTAAAATCTGTACTATTCCTTAATGTGCTATTCTTAAAAAGATAAATATAAGTACAGCAAAACTTTATAGCTTCTATAATTATACAAATTACAAAAGTAAGTTCCTTATATTTATCCATTTTTATTCACTTGATTTATAAAATTTTGATCATAAGTATATTATAGCAATAATATACTATTATCTCAAGTTCTAGAGCGTGTTTGAAAAATGCTTTCTGTAAGATGTATGTTACAATTTGTGGGAGATTTTGCCTGAATGAGGGCGGCGTAGTGGGCTACGTCAACTGAATGAAGGCAAAATATACCGCAAATTGGAGCGTGCAGATTGCGGGAATGATTTTTCAAACACGCTCTACCCTCTCATAACTTGGTTTCCACTCTGTCTATAAATTGCAGCAAAATTCTAACTTTTTGCAATTTTCTTACGTATATCTTGCATTTTTTTCAAAAATATGTTGAAATACCTTTTATTCTGTGCTATTTTAGTATTGTTTGCTATATAACAATACAGCATTACTCTCTGGAGAGTCTTTACCTCAATGTAAAGCGCCGAAGGTGTACGGCAGTATATCTGCTAATCTCTCAGGCAAAAGGACAGGGCACTATAAATGCATGTTTACTCTTTAGAGGGCTGATAATGGGTATCAGTCCTTTTTGTGTCTTTAGAAAACTGTGAATTCTTACTTTGCAAAGGCAGTTTCCCCTTTTCCGAGATGATTTTTCAGGAGAATCAATTGTGATATGGTTATTCATATTGTATTTCACACAGAAAAATCTATTAAGAAAGGAAAGATAGAATTATGCCTTTCATATTAAGAAGGCATAGTCTGTCAAAACAAGTAGTATGTTTGGAACAATCAACTCAATCTTAACCAAAATTGACGATTTAGTATGGGGGGTCCCGTTAATCGTCATGATTCTGGCAACCGGTATCTTTCTGACAATCCGTTTGAAAGGTATTCAGGTTCGTAAACTTATCCTCGCTTTTAAGTATATGTTCTCGAATGAAACGGATGGAGAACATGGAGAAATTTCCAGTTTTGGAGCATTATGTACCGCTCTTTCTGCTACGATCGGAACCGGTAACATTGTAGGTGTTGCTACGGCTATCGTTGCTGGTGGACCGGGCGCACTTTTCTGGATGATCGTTGCTGCCACTGTTGGTACAGCTACAAAGTACTCCGAATGTCTTCTTGCCATCAAATACAGAACGGTTGCAGACGATGGACATATCGTCGGTGGACCATTTTATTACATAGAAAAAGGTATGGGCGAAAACTGGAAATGGCTTGCGAAAATCTTTGCTGTTTTCGGTGTTATGGTAGGTCTTTTAGGTATTGGTACCTTCTCACAGATTAATGGTATTACCAGTGCGGTAAATAATTTCTTTGATGCAAACAATGCATGGACCGTACAGTTATTTGGAAGAGATTATTCTTGGACAGTTGTTATTGCCGGAATTATTTTAACAATTTTTGTTGCTTTCGTTATTATTGGAGGTCTTCGAAGAATTTCTGCTGTAGCACAGGTTGTTGTTCCATTTATGGCTGCCGCTTACATTATTGCCGCTGTTGTAATTTTAATCCTTAACTATAAAGCTATTCCTGGTGCTGTTGTAGAAATCGTTCAGAGTGCTTTTGGTATGCGTGCGGTTGCCGGTGGTGCTCTTGGTGCTATGATGCTTGCTATGCAAAAAGGTATTGCCCGTGGTATTTTCTCTAACGAGGCCGGTATCGGAAGTGCACCAATCGCTGCTGCTGCTGTACAGACTACAGAACCTGTAAGACAGGGACTTGTATCTATGCTTGGTACGGTTATTGATACCATTATCATTTGTACAATGACTGGGCTTTCCATTGTCATTACCGGAAGCTGGGACAAGGGACTTGAAGGTGTTGCTGTTACAACAAGAGCATTCCAGGTTGGACTTCCTTTCCCTGCAAAAGTATCCGCCTTTATCTTAATGCTTTGCCTTGTATTCTTTGCATTTACTACAATTCTTGGATGGGACTATTACAGTGAAAGATGTCTTGACTATCTTACAGGAAATAACAAAAAAGTAGTTCGTGCTTATCGCTGGATTTACATTGCCTGTGTATTTATCGGACCTTACATGACTGTTTCTGCTGTATGGACTATTGCGGATATTGTAAATGGTCTTATGGCGATTCCAAACCTGATTGCGCTTCTCGCATTGAATGGAGTTGTCGTGGCAGAAACGAAAAAATATTTCAAGAAGTTCTGATTTATCTAGATAAACAGACGCTCACAAAGAGAGCCTATCCCCTATATTTGTGACTTTAGTCGCGGCGGTTTGAACACTCGCTTCATATGCTCGTATCCAAACCTTGCTCCGAGGCCACAAATATAGGGGATAGGCTCTCTTTGCTGGCTGACTGTGGATGCTGGTACAAAATCAGAATTCATGTTAGAGATTTGGGGATTCTCCAGAATATTATGAATTTGTAAAAAAATCCGCTTCTCTATAACATGGTATAAAAAGATATTACTCTGATTCACTTTCTCAAATTTTTTCACTGATTTGTTGATGCAGGAGTAAACATAAACATCCGCTATAAAAACTTTGAAAAATCGAATTTAAATATTATTTTTTTAATATACTGTTATGGATTCATTGTATTTTCTCATAAAATCACTGCCTTCTGGGGAATCTCCAAATCTCTCCAACATGAATTCTGATTTTACTTCAGCAACCATTGTCAGAAACACCGAAACCCCATCGTCCATATTTGTGGTCTCGGAGCAAGTGTTGGATGCGAGCGTATAAGCGAACATTCAACGCGCAGCGACTAAAATCACAAATATGGACGATGGGGTTTCGATGCTTCGTCAGTTTTGCCAATTCTACAAATCAGAATTCATCAAAATTTCTTTTGCTTTTTCTGGAGGGTTTTCCTTAATGATTTTGGCCACAGTTTCGTACCCTAACTTCGGTGTATAGGCCGTTGCAAAAGCATAGGATTGTTCTAAGTGTTTTTTGCAATTTTCCACATCAGGTTCTATCGTTTCAACACATTTTTCCCTGAAGATCGTGACAGCTCTTTCTGCAAGTTCAAGGCTTTCTAAGAGACTGTCTGCAATAAGTGGTAAAAAGGCATTGAGTTCAAATTCTCCATGAGCTGCTGCCATTGTAATTGTGGTATCATTTGCGATGATTCGCATGGCACATTGCATAGTCATCTCTGGAATGACAGGATTTACTTTTCCCGGCATGATTGTGCTGCCCTGCTGCATTGCTTTTAAGTGCAATTCTCCAATGCCCCCTCCTGGTCCGGAATTCATAATCCGAAAATCATTGGCAATTTTCATGAGGTTTACTGCCAGTGCTTTCAATAAACCAGAGACTTCCACAAACACATCATTGTTCTGTGTTAAGTCCATCGGATATTCGGCTGCAGCAAGTCCAAGTCCGGTAAGCCGACGCAATTCCTCTATGACACGAAAACGATATTTATGCTGTGCATTATCGGAAAGACCTACTGCCGTTCCACCAAGATTGACCTGTCTAAGCCTCTCTTCTACTTTATAAATTCGCCAGCGGTCTCTTGCGATTGCCTGGGCACAGGCACCAAATTCTTCTCCAAGCGTGATTGGAACCGCATCCATCCACTCGGTTCTTCCTAGCTTTTCGATATCCTGAAAGGCATTTTCTTTTTCCTGTAAGGAAGTCTGTAATGCTGCACAGGCATCGCTTAACTTTCTGATAAGAAAAATGGAGGCAATTCGAAGTGCTGTCGGATAGACATCATTGGTGGACTGTCCTCTGTTTACATCGTCTAAGGGATGAATACAGTTATAGTCTCCATAGTTTTTCCCTAAATGTTTTAATGCGATATTGGCAATGACTTCGTTAACATTCATATTTGTCGATGTACCTGCCCCGCCCTGTAATGCCTGTGTAACAAACAGGGTATCTATTCCTCTTCGATTATCTTCCGCCTGATTTTGATTATCTCGATTATGTTCCGCCTGCTGAGAAAAACTTTTGTCCTCTTCTGTTTTTAAAAGTAATTCATCGCATGCCGCTACGATTGCCTGATACTTTTCTTTTTCTACATCTTCCACAAGATTCTCATATGTTTTTGCTGCCGCTTTTTTTACGAGAAGCATTGCGTGAATCAAATGCAGATTTACTTTTTTATGAGAAAGTGGAAAGTTTTCAACAGCTCTTTGTGTATTGATTCCATATACGGTTTCATCTGTTAAATATTTTTCTCCAAGGGTATCCTTTTCTAATCTCAAAGTACTCCGCTCCTTTACTGTCTTTTAAAGTGTGTTTGAAGTATCTTTTAACGCTTTAATTCTTCTAAAAGATACGGAAAAATACCAATACTTCTCTCCAAAATCCCCTGCATATAAGCAATTGCTGTCCCATAGTTTGTAAATGGAATATTCTGGTCTTTCGCACACTTCATGCGGTACTTCATTTCACGCTCATTTAACATACATCCACCACAGTGAATTACCAGTGAAAATGGGGATAAATCTTCAGGAAATTCCCGTCCGGAAGATGTCTCGATTGTAAGCTTTTTGCCTGTATAGTTTTTCAGCCAGCGAGGAATCTTGACACTGCCAATATCATCACACTGACGATGATGTGTACAACCTTCTGAAATCAATATACGGTCACCGTCTTTTAGTCTGTCAATGGCAGCCGCTCCAAGTACTGCTTCCTCAAGAAATCCTTTGTATCTTGCCATTAAAATAGAAAAGGAAGTAAGCGGAATTTCCTCTGGCACATCTGCACTTACTTTTGCAAATACCTGACTGTCGGTAATTACCATCGCCGGACGCTTTCCAATCGTATCAAGTAATCCTCTAAGTTCATATTCCTTCACACAAATAGCCGCTCCGTCTGCCTCTAATACATCACGAATTACCTGCTGCTGTGGCAAAATTAATCTTCCCTTTGGTGCTGCCTTATCAATCGGAATAACAAGCACAACAAGATCCGCCGGATGAACCAGGTCTCCGACAAGCTGAAGTTTCTGACTATCTGTCTTTACCAGACGAGCAAGTTTTTCTTTTAATTCATTGATATGTGTTTTCTCTAAAGCACTGATACAGATATGATTTGCCTGTCCTTCCTGCTCTGTACTTAATATATTTTTTTGTTCTTCTGAAAGAATATCTTCCTTATTATATACAAGCAGATATGGAATCTCTTTTTCCTTAAAAATAGCAAGCAGTTCTTCCTCACACTGTTTTATTCCTTCTGTAGCATCAATAACAAGTACTGCAATATCTGTACGGTTAAGTATCTGCTTTGTCTTGCGGACACGAAGTTCTCCAAGATGCCCTTTGTCGTCAAAACCTGGCGTATCAATAATCATAACCGGTCCTAACGGAAGAAGTTCCATTGCTTTTGAGACCGGGTCGGTTGTTGTTCCTTTTGTGTCAGATACGACAGCTAACTCCTGCCCTGTTACCGCATTTACCACGCTGGACTTTCCAGCATTTCGTCTGCCAAAAAAACCAATATGTATTCTTTCCCCGGATGGGGTATCATTTAAACTCATAAAAATGCTCCTTTTCAAACTATACTTGTCTACAGACGATTTTAAGAAAAGAATCCAAAGCATTTTTATTCCGTCACGTTAAACATTCCATTCTGCTCCAAAACAAAACTTCTCGATAACTCTCTCGAAGTTTTTGGTCAGAATTCCATAACGTGAAAGTCATAAAAATATCTTTGATTCTTTTCTTAAAATCTGTCTTTGTAATAGATACTTTTTTCTTAAAAATAATAAATATACTCTCTAATTTATAAGATTTCAATCAATGCTTTGATCTCTTCCTCCTTCGTAGCCCAGCTTGTAGCAAGACGAATGATCGTGTGGTTATCATCTGCCTTTTCCCAAAAGCTGACTGCCACTTTTTGCTCTAATTCTTTCAACCTTTCATCTTCTAATACAAGAAAAATCTGATTGGTCGGAGAGTCAATATAAAAAGTATATCCCTTCTCCTTTAGAGCCTGCTTCAATGTATCTGCTGTTTTGATTGCATTTTTACTAATCTCAAAGTACAGATTATCGGTAAAAAGGGTATCAAACTGTACACCAAGCACTCTTCCTTTTGCAAGAAGTGCTCCGTGTTGCTTTACCGTAGTCATAAAATGTTTCGGTGCATTATTCTTCGGAAATACAACTGCCTCTCCGCATAATGCTCCAACCTTTGTACCGCCGATGTAAAATGCATCACATAAAGAAGCAATGTCCGCTAGTGTTACATCGTTTTCTTCACTGACAAGACCATATCCAAGTCTCGCACCATCTAAATAAAGTGGTGCATCATATTCATGACAGACTATAGACAACTCTTCCAATTCTTTTTTACTGTAAAGTGTACCGTATTCTGTCGGATGGGAAATATACACCATTCCCGGAAATACCATATGTTCATGGTTGCCATCTGCATAAAAATCTGCAAAATACTGTTTTACGGCTTTTGCAGTAACTTTCCCGTTCTTATGCGGAATTGCCAACACTTTATGGGCGGATGCTTCAATTGCTCCTGCCTCATGTGTACTGATATGTCCTGTATCTGCAGATACAACTCCTTCGTACTGCTCAAGCAAAGCATCAATAACCGTAGCATTCGTCTGTGTTCCGCCAACTAAAAAATAAATATCTGCCTCTGGACATTCACAGACTTCCCTGATTTTCTGCTTTGCTGACTCACAATATTGATCTGTCCCATAGCCAGACAGCTTTTCCATATTAGTTTCTAACAATCGCTGTAAAATCTTTTCATGGGCGCCTTCTGAATAATCATTTACAAAATCTAGCATTATATGTCTCCTCTAAAAAAAATCATTTTTATTATAGCACAAACTATAGCAAAAAAGCAGCGAGAACCCACTTGATAAAACACGCTTTAGCGCTTCCCCATTATTTTCTTTTGTTTATAATAACTCCAGCAACGTATTATATACTTTCTCATTTTTCTTTACTACCAAAGCTATACTTTCCTTTGCATGATTCAACCTATGAAAAATCTTTCTTACATACGAACTTCCATTTTTCATAAAACAGGCTGCCCTTAGATATCCTTCTTCATCATAATAATACCGCTCATCAAGAAGAAGAACTATTTTATCCATATCTCTGACCGCCTGCATTTTTAAATCTGCCTGCGCTTCCTGCCTCTCTGATTCTTCTATTTCAACCCACTGATATCCCTGCTTTATATAATCACTTAGCAAATTCTCTGCCTCAACATCATCATTGGCATATACTACAAAAATGTGCGGATATCCCCTCGAATTCATTCTTGGCGGCAAATGCATCATATTCTGAATAAATGTAGAAAGTTCCGCATTCGTCCGAATACGATTTGTCAATCGAAACACCTTAATATCTGTCTGATTTTCCAACTTTTTTATATTCTCTTTATCCATTTCTTCTGATGAGATAACATCTTCGGAATCACTGGAAAATATCACAGGCTGCTCTTTACTTAACTCTAACAATCTTTCTATCTTATCTTTGGAAAGCAAATGCGCTTCATCAACTAAAATCCCTCTATATTTTTCAAACGGTATTTGTGTTTCGGCTTTTCTTTCTTCGCAATTAAATTGCTTCCTTTGATCATAATCCTGGCTGCCATCTGGTCCTTTATCCTGCCCGCTATTTTGACTGCCACTTTTCTTCTCGATATGAATCTGCTCATCTGCCAAAAAATCAATTCTTTGCAAGCGCTCATGTAATATTCTCCACTTTTCTCCATTCTCCTCGCAATGTACCATACAGATTCGATGGCGAACAGACAGCTTCATAGCAATATCATAAAGAAGCAAGGTTTTTCCTGTTCCTGGAATTCCACTAAACCAAAAACAGCCTGATCGCTTTGCATAAATATCTCTTAAAATCTTTTTCTCAATATCTCTTTGCTGAGAAGTCAGGAAATATTCCTTTTTTAAAAAACGGACGGGGTCTGTTATCGGTGAAATCAAATATAACTCCGCCCGAAACAAATCTTCGATATTTCCTTCATAATTCGTACCTTCTTTTTGTAAATCCTCACATAATCTTTCCCAGTCTGCATCCACGATATGATCATGATGTGTCAGACGAACCAGCCTGTTCTGGCTGCTAATATAGGTATAAGATTGAATTGGTCTTCCTAAAACAGATAAATAATAGCGATTCTGAATCAGCTGCTTACGAATTGCCTGATCCGAAACCACCCCACTCTTTAATTCAATATTTACAATATGATTGTCCTTAATCTGAAGAAGATCAAACTCTTTTCCCAATCTTGGAATCTGGAAAGAATAGAAAAAACGGAGGGAATATACTTCCTGCATATGCATTTCCAACTGAGCTGCCAATGCTCTCATACTCCCCCATTCCCAGGTACGTATTTTTAAAGGAAACTTCCTTCCAGATAACTGCCTTTCCAGTTTTGATATATGCTCTATACTCTGATTTCTTGTAAGTGTATAAATTGATAGTGATTTCACTTTGTCACCTCGAATGGAATCATTACTTTATTTTTAATGTTCTAAGATACATTTTCTGCTCCGGTGTTATCCGATAACTCTCAATCGCTTTTTGAATTGTTTTATTATGTGTCCAGACATCCAGCTTTTTATCCTCTATAAATGGAAGAATGTTCTCATATTGTTTTGCAAGTGCCGTAGCAAAATACCATGCCCGCATCATATTCACATAATACTCTTTCGAACAAATCTGCATCACCTTTTCCGGATACTCCATCTGAAAATTTTCATCCAGATAATATCGCATCAACATACCAATTCCAAATCGTATCGTATATGTATGCTGTGATTGTATCCAGCGATACACCTCTTCTATAAATACATCAAGATGCTTTTTTACCGTACGGACAGCAAGCAAATCACAAGTTGCCCAATTATCTATAAAAGGCAGAAATCGTTCCAGCTCCTGTAAACACTTTTCGTAATCCTTTATCTGCTCTAGTAAAAGACCATGCAGATTATTTTCTTCATAATACGAATGTGGAAGCACTTGCAAAAACAGCCTTGCCTCTTTAGTTTTACCAAACTCCTTTGCAAATGAACGCAGTACAGGAATCCGAACGCCGATAATCTTCTCCTTATTCACCGTCGGCATAAGCTTCGCATGAAAATCCCGATACTTTATATCCTGAAGTTCAAAAAGTTTTGCCTGTATATCTTTTACTATGTTTTTCTGGTTCATGATTTTCCTTTCTGACGCTATATATTTAGGTACTGCCAAAAATAAAAAGTATTAACTTTTTACAGTTCCGGATTTTCTAACAAATCTTCGATACTGCATCCTAATACTCTTGAAAGTTTGTAAAGGGTTCTCGCCTGTGCTTTATCAATATCATTTACTTTTTGCTCATACATTTGTATCGAACGAAGTTTTACACCTGAAAGTGCTGCAAGTTCTACTTGAGATATGCCACGATTTTCACGAATTGTTTTTAAATGAATTTCCTGTGTTACGCTCATATATTTTTTATTCATATCTTCAATGAAATGCCCTATATCCATTTCATGATATACGCTATACATTGTAACAATTTCTGAAAGAGGTATTCTTGAAAAAATATCTTTGAATCGTCTACAGGTAGCCCACTGATACTCTGCCAAAGCCCAACCAGCCCAATAGACTTCAGAACGTTCCTCAGAAAATATTTTTTTTGGAAATTTGTAATTCGTATAAGCGTACATAATGATTTTCTGAGCCAGTTCTATCCCAGATATTCCTGAAACGATCGCTGGATTTCCACGTTCAAATTTGTCTGCATATCCAGATTGGACAAACAGCTTTGAAAATATATCTGCATTAAAACGACAATTGCTAATCGCATAATCAAAACATTCAGCCAGATTTTGCTTCGCATCATATAGATAAGATTCGCTGTATGCGTGAATCATTGTCCTTCATCTCCTCTCTGAGAATATCCAAAACAAAAATATCATTTTTATAAGAATGTCTGTTACGAATTTCTTTTCGATACGTTTCTCTCGCATTAGAATCCCTTGCAATAAACTTAGGATAATAAACTGTTTTGTCTGCAAAATCAGCCCCGTCAAATGTCAGATTACGAAAAGATTTTTCAGAAATTAACACCGTCTGCGTTCCTAATCTACCCAGATGAAGAGCTTCGTTTAAACTGCGAAGAGGCAAACCATTTTGCACAAAAGATTCTGCAAAAGAAAAATAGGAATCATCCGCCCGATAGCCAATAATAACATCATAGGCTTTTAAATCAATAGAAAAATTCTCAATAATATAATCACAGGCATCTATTGCAATCTCATTAGAAAGACGAAATGTCCTGTTTTTTAGCAACAATGCCATCCAGTGTAAAATATTGTACTTTCCATCTAACAAATTCAATATATTTAAGGAATCTTGCTCAAGAACATATTTATTTACAAAACCATCACTGTTTTTCTTGCAAGCCCATTCCATAGCCATAGATAATTCCTGCGTACAATAAAAACCCCGTCCATAATCATTATTTGTTTTACCAAGTAAAAGATCCGGCTTTTCGATGATATGATCCGAGCCATGTAATAATTTAATTTTTCCCATGTATGCACCTCCTTATAAGATATTATATCATTGTAATGATAGTACATCAACAAAAACATATAAAAAAGAACATAGTATAATATTATCAATTCTTCCATCATCGCTATAAGAAAATGTGCTATCACATTTTCAAATTTGCTCCAAATCCACATCTGATAATGCATACTATGTTCTATCTTTTATAAAATAAATACTACTCAACAGTATTTTGAATATTCTCACTATATTTTTCAAAGCTTTTTTCTATTTTTTCCAGTTTGCGTGCATGCTCCTTCAATTCCTTTACTAATTTTTCTCTATCCTGTCGTTCCTTTTTATAATTGATACGATGTTCCATACTCGCCCAAAAATCCATGGACATCGTTCGAAATTGAATCTCTACAGGGAAATATTCCATACCATCAAGACAATAAACCGGAATACCTAATATAATATGATAACTTCGATATCCATTAGGTTTAGGTCCTGCAATATAATCACGTTCCTTCATAACAATTAAGTCTGTTTGACTTTTTAAAATCTCAACAAGATTATATATATCATTGACAAAATAGCAAATAACCCTTGCACCTGCAATATCCATAAGAAAATTTTTAGCATTAGTCAGTGACGGTTTCTTTTCTTTTTTTATCAATTTATCTTCAATGCTTTTTTTCGATTTAATCCTACTCTGGATATTATGAATTGGAACAAGATGCGTAGCTGATGATTCATATAAAGTATGATTTAATGTATCTAGACGGCTCAAAATCATCTGCATAGCATCTTCATAAGGTTTAATTAAATTATAATATTCTTTTTCGTTCATTGTAACAACATTCCTCCTCGTATCTTTTATCATTTTATTGGAGAAATGTGTTCAATGTATGATAGACTAATGACAGTTTTTTTACAGTATTCTTACATGATATAGATTTTCATAAAAGTTCAACAAATATCCCTACTTCTTGTTCATTAAGCTTCGGTAGCTGCTTAGCAAAATTATAAAGCAAACCCACTTCCGTTTTTATCGGGAACTTGCAATTATAATTACATTTCGCATTTTCTTCAATTGATTGTAACTGACATGATGCGTTTAACACAATATGTCCTGATATATCTTTTATAAATGATTCTATGATAATTTTAGGGCAGCTATCCGAATCTTCTTCTCCTATCTCCCAGTAAAATCCTATATCGTTTTTCACATAATCTAATATTTTTTGTGAAAGAGCATTAATTTCTTCATCAACAATATATGTATTTATCTTACAACGAATTTGCTCCGTACTCATTATAATCTGCACTTCATAGAAGTCTTCATCATACCATAGTTTCTTTATTGAAATATTGTCGTTCATCATCTACTTCTTCCCCCTATGGATGTTCTCTCGTTTCCGCATATTCATCTAGTATATATCGTGCATAATTTGTTGCCTGCCTCTCTTGTCCAATCGGTGTCAGTTTTAATGCATTAATCCACTGAAAAAAATATTCTCTTCGCAAAAAGACGGCAAATTCTTTGCATGCTCTGCGAACTTCGCTGTCAATATCTTTATCAAATCGTAACCGGAGCCCTGTCCGATGCCCTTCTCTGGTCAAATCAATATTTTTCTCCCAGTCATCTATGGTCCATATATGCCACATTATAGCCACCTCATTATTTCTTCTGCCTGCTCTTTCACTGCATTTGCTTTTTCCCTTTTTAAAAGTTCTGTAAGTGTAATTTTTATTTTTCTTTTACATTCTTTTGTGCAGCTCTCCTCCTCCAAAATTAATTCAATTATAGACAAAACACTACACCGTATATGATAATCTGTATTCTTGATATAATTAAGGATTTCATCCAAAACAGCTCTCTCTCCGAAAGAATATTTGCCATACAGACAATTCAAGATACAATTATCATCTCGTTCCTTTTCTAATATAGCATTCAAATATCCAATAACTTCTGTCTCGTTTGTACACAAATGCTGTTGTACATAAATCCACGAATCAATTGCATAACTTCTTGCCAACCCATCTTTTTCCGATAAAACAGCTTTTTCAAGACTTTTTACCACGCTTTTTTCACAATAGCAACCTATAGCATCATAAGCTTCTGTTCTTACCAGCTCATTTTCTTCATGACATAATTGCAATAAAATCTCGATGGCTTCCTTCTGTTTTGCTGTATTTACAAAACGTGAAAGTACACTGGCAGTAAAAGTTTTGACTGTATCATCTTTATCAAAGGCGAACTTTTTTAAATCTTCAAAACACTCCTCTTTAAATTCTTCCTCTGATAACTCTTCATATTTTTGTATTAATGTCAGCTTTTCTTCGTCGGTCATGAATTCGCCTCTCTTTAAAATGTAAATTCATATACTCCCCTATTCGTAAAAATAGCTCCCTTATTTTTGGTTAGGAAAGTCGCACTATATATCGTCTCTTCTGGTTCATATTTTGCCAAAACTTTTCTTGATGGAATATCTATTACTTTCACATATTTGGGATTAGCAGCAAGGATTTTATTTCCCTCTAGCATTGTATGTCCATACAGTTCCCATGCCTCATCTGTAATAGGATATATTGGCACAAATCGTTTATTTTCCGGTTCAAAAGCTACATAATAATCGCCTACATATTTTGTGTATGTCTTTGCTCCTACTATTACTGTTTTTCTATCAAAATCTCTTCTTACATACCCCATAAAAACATACGGTCTTTCTCCCCATTCAAATTCGTATTTTAAATCTCCATTTTCATCAATATGATAGCAGAGTATTTTTACATAGCCTTCTATTTCCCTTCTCATATCTGTAAAAATATATAACCTATCTGCTACCTGTATCACATTTACAACTCTTCGTTCCTTATCTTTTAATATCTGCTTTGTGCTTCCATCTTTTATATCAAGACGGCGTAGACAAAAATTTGTGTCTGAATACCAATAATAATCTCCTTTATGTGCAATACTATCTGGTTGCAAATCCATTGCTCGCAAATAAAGTTTTTGTGACAAACGCTTTCCTTCCGGCATCTGATATAAATAGGCATGTCCCGATGTATTATAGACAAGCAATTGTTTCGTGTCTTTATCATAATAAAAATTACACATATTCGATAATTTATCTGATAAAAATATCTGTTCATATCCATTATTCATATCTAATCCTACAATTTGTGTCTGCAAGGTAACAAATAATAAGTTATCTTCTATTTTATTACCCTCATACGCTCTTTTCTTAATGATTTTCTTAAGCATTTTTACCCCTCAATACTTTCCGTTTTGATATAAACTTTCTGTTTCTCATCTATCAATTGACGTAATGCCGCTCTCTGATATTCTTTTGTCAAATCCTTTATTCTACTTGCCCATTTATCCGCATATGAGCTGCAATAAATGAACACTGTTATTCCCATCAATATGACAGGAATGTAATAATTATCTACAAATTTTAATACCCATAGCACAGGTAAAAAATAGACAGATTGTATAATATCTTTTTTAAAAACTTTCCTTTTATAAGTTCGGAAATCTTCTTCATTCCATACTCGTGTCTCTTTTAATTCCTCATTCCAAAACTCCCAGTCTGGCTTATCCATATACGGGCAATATATCTGAAAAATGGCTTCTACTTCAGATGTATATTCTATTCTTTTACACACTTTCTCAAATTTTCTGTGGGATTTCGGTTTTTTTGAAAAGTATAGGAATTTTTCTTTTTTATCCTCAGGTTCCTCCCCTTCTTTATAACAAATTCCACAGTAAGGGAAGTCATCCCAAGTGTACTTTCTAGTAAAAATCATCCTTCGGCATATAATTCCGTCTTCCGATAAAATATAGTCATCATCCCATACCAAAAAAATAAGAAGAAAACTCATGACTGCGTAAAAGGCAAACCATCCCCAGGTTGGTGCAGTTCTTGAAAAATTCTCTGCCACATCTTCTCTGGTCAAGCCATACTGACATATAAACATAAATATTGTAAAAACAGCTACTGCATCTCGTATTTTTCTGGAATATATTATTTCAAATTTCATTTGTTCCTCACTTTAATTTTTATTTATATACATTTTCATTAGATACCTGGTATCTTTTATAGCAGTATGTATCTTATTTCAATTACCATATCCCTTGCTTTTCCTGCAAAATTTCTTTCCTCTATATAAGACACAATTAAAGTAAGGAAAGTGTGACACTTTATTTCAAACTTTTTAGCATTTTTATTAATTCTGACTCTTTTTCTGTACCAGACAAAGTAATAAGATATTCTCCATCCTCGTAATAATAAGAAGTTATATTCCCATCTTTAATCATATACAGCTCTTTACCATTTACCTGAACCTTTTTTCTTCCAGTTCCATCATAAGTAATATGTACATCTACATTTTCTTTAAAACCTTGCATAAAAGTAATATAATTATCATTTGTGCCTTCATAATAAACATCATACATAGTCGTAGGATTCTCTGTCTCATATAGTATATGATACCCTTTCGGTACATAGCCAAGATGCAGTTGCCGAAATATTTCTTCTGAATCTGCAATCTCTTTAGAACTGCGTATATGGATATTATCGTCGAAAAACTGAATGATAAGCTCCCCCACTTTTTCTCTCAAATCATCGTTTGCTAAAACAATTCCTGCATTCAATATTAAAATAATCGCTGCCACCAGCAAAATATGCCATCGTCTTTTCTTTTTTGCCTTTCTTTTTTCCTCATGAATCATCGCATTCATTTTCTGGATAAACGCTTTGGAATATTTGTAAGAATAATCTTTTGTTTTTTCTGTTACCTCTTCATAATCCTGTCTGGCAGCCTTCCTCGCTTCTTGCTCCAATAATTTTTCAAAATCCATATTCACAAGTATATCCTTTCTTTTGCATCCCTTTTTTCAGCTGTTCTCTCGCCCGACTTGAAATTTTTCTTACATTCGCAGGACTGGTCCTAAGAAGTTCTGCAATCTGGCGGCTATTTAACTTATTATGATATTGAAGATAAATAACTTCCCGGTAAGGATATTTTAATCCCTTAATCAGAGTATTTAAAAATTCTTCCGCCTCTTCTTTTATTAACTGGTTTTCTAATAAATTATACATTTCAACAGGCTGTTCAAAAACTTCTTCGTCTTCCGTCAATTCTATTCTCTTATTGCGTTTCAAAAAGTTATAGCACTTATTTTTTAAGATAGTAACAATATAATTCCATGTTCCAACTGAATCTTTTTCATCGATCCGGTCCAGATAATCTGTCAGCGTAAGAAAAGTATCATGAACTATATCTTCCGCCTCTATCTCACTTTTTAAAAGAATACTGGCAGTATAATGCATCCGATTTCTGTAATCCTCATAAAGCCTAACAAACTTTATCCTCTCCTCCTCGGTATCTAATGCCATTAAATATATCAACATGTATGTAATCTCCCTTGTATTTTGAAAATATCTTATCATGAGTGCTCTTTCTTTGTATATAAGAATCTTCTATTCACCAATTAACTTGTATTTTTTTATTAGATCCTTATAGGACTGATTCTTCTCTATCTTCTGAAACACTGGTGCTGTATCCTCTTTTGTCAAAACATATTTATCTGCAGTAACAAATGCCAAAAACAACATAATACAAATAAGCAAACGCAACCGAAAAAACAAAAAAGACGGGAGAGATTCATATTCCTCCTGTCTTTTTCGATTCGCAGTATATCTTTTATGTTGTTTTCGATAACTTCCTGTCCGGTAAGTGTAATTTTGATAATGCATATACTTTTCACCTTCCATCTTCGTCTCTACAAATATTATGAAGGAGACTCCAATTTCATTCTGAAAATATTAATTTGTTGACTTCAGTAACAAAATGTCAATAGTTTTTTAATCGCTTTTTTCAAAAAGGCAAACAAATAGAACGTATAGTTTATTTCCATACGCTCTATCTCACATTTCATATTAAATTTTGAATTCTACGAACTGGAGGTTCGTAACTCTATTCTTCCAACATAATAGTCTCTTCGTATGTCTGAACATCCTCTTTGGTCGGGTAAACAGAAAAAAATGCAATATTCATAACTATAAGAATAATATATACAACAATGATTACTGCAAAGGCTATTCCTATCGTTTTCCATATTCTTTTACGTTGACGATTTCTGACTGCCATCTGTTCAGCAATATGTGCTAGTTGCTCTGCATAAGCATTCTGTTTTTCTTCTGTTGTTTGCACATCACTATCTACCTTTACTCCAAGTAACTGACTTGTTTGAACCTCTAATACATCTGCTAATTTTACAAATACTTCAGCATCTGGAACCGAATAGTTTTTCTCCCATTTTGAAATAGTCTGTCTTGTCACATGAAGTCTGTTGGCAACCTCTTCCTGTGTATATCCTTTTTTCTGTCGATAAGTTTTTATATTTTCACCAATCATCTCTAGCTGCTCCTTTTGTTTGATAAAGTTAGTATACTGATTAGCCATCAATACATCAAGCAACGCAGATTAACATTCATGCAACGCCCCATATTACAAGGATTCATTAAGTCCTCTACAAACTTGAAGTTGTTGCTCAATCAAATTCCATAATGAATAACCCATTTATTTTTGTCCAATGCCTTTTTTAACAGTTTCTTTAATTCGCACAATTCAGGAATATCAGCAATAATATCAATAAATGCCTTTAATGAGCAAGGCGGAACAAGTGTAACGCCATAATATGCAAGCCCCTTGTTTTTAGCTGAAAGCGTATGCCAATAGGAATCAACAAAGGTAAGCCTTTTAACCGCATCTTCTAAATCTTTATCATCAACAGAAATGCAGTCGTATTTCCATGGTTCATATTCGTCATATCGTTCGCTCTGCTGAGGAGTATTCATCATAATTCCAAACTCATGTTTTGCCATATACCATCACCTCACAAATACCGAGTTGTATTTTCGTTACTGCATGACTGGTTGCCCAACTGTCAATGGCAATCAAAGTCCACATAATTCCTTGAATTATCTGTATCATACCTTTAACAAAAAACAGCTCTCCCAGAGAGAAGATATCTTCTCTCTGGGGGAGCGTCTCCTTGCCTGCGGCAATTCCTATTTAATTTTTAAAACTATGGATTGGTGCAGGGATTCTTCCGCCTCTGTTTACGAATGCGGAACAGTCAAACTGATTCACTGGCATAATTGGAGCATAACCTAAAAGTCCTCCAAACTGTACCGTATCACCAACGCCTTTACCGATTACAGGAATAATGCGGACTGCTGTTGTCTTCTGATTTACCATACCGAGTGCCATCTCGTCTGCGATAATTCCGGAAATCGTTGTTGCCTTTGTATCTCCCGGGATAGCGATCATATCAAGTCCAACAGAACATACACAAGTCATTGCTTCTAACTTCTCTAAAGTAAGTGCTCCTGCCTCTACTGCATCGATCATTCGCTGATCTTCACTGACTGGAATAAATGCACCACTTAAACCACCAACGTAAGAGGAAGCCATTACGCCGCCCTTCTTTACCTGGTCATTTAAGAGAGCGAGTGCTGCTGTTGTTCCTGGTGCTCCGGCATATTCAAGACCGATTTCTTCTAAGATTTCTCCAACACTGTCGCCAACTGCAGGTGTTGGCGCAAGAGATAAATCAATAATACCAAAAGGTACGCCAAGACGCTTAGAAGCTTCTTTTGCTACAAGCTGTCCTACACGGGTAACCTTGAAAGCTGTCTTCTTAATTGTCTCACAAAGTTCTTCAAAATTTTTGCCACGAACATTTTCAAGTGCACGCTTTACAACACCTGGTCCACTGACACCGACATTAATAATCGTGTCTGCTTCTGTAACACCATGGAAAGCACCTGCCATAAATGGGTTGTCATCCGGTGCGTTAGTAAATACAACAAGCTTGGCATTACCAATACTGTCTTTATCTGCTGTCTTTCTGGAAGTTTCAAGAATTATCTCACCAAGCATCTTTACTGCATCCATGTTAATTCCTGTTTTCGTAGAACCAACATTAATGGAGCTACATACTCTGTCTGTTACAGAAAGTGCTTCCGGGATAGATTCCATAAGATATCTGTCTGCTTTTGTCATTCCTTTATTTACTAATGCAGAATAGCCACCGATAAAGTTCACGCCTACTTCTTTCGCACAGCGGTCTAACTCTTTTGCAATGCGGACAAAGTCTTCTGGACCTTTACAGCATGCACCACCTACTAATGCGATCGGTGTGATAGAAATACGCTTATTAACAATAGGTATACCGAATTCTTTCTCGATCTCCTTACCTACCTTTACAAGATTCTTAGCCTTTGTTGTAATCTTCTTGTAAATATTCTCGCACACTTCATCAAGAGATTCGCTGACGCAGTCTAACAGGCTGATACCCATTGTGATCGTACGAACGTCAAGGTTCATCTCATGAATCATCTTATTGGTTTCAATTACTTCATTTATGTTTAACATAGCAGGCCTCCTAGATACGGTGCATCATTTCAAAGATTTCCTGGTGCTGTGCCTGAATCTTAACACCAAGCTCCTCACCAATCTGCTCAAGCTCGCTTGCCATAACAGGGAAAGTCTTAACTACTTCTTCTGACTCAACAATCATCATCATGTTGAAGAAACCGCCGGTAATGGTCTGATTAATATCAAGAATGTTTACATTATTGTTTGCAAGATACGTACAAACCTTTGCAATGATTCCAACAGAATCTTTTCCGAGTACGGTGATAATTGATTTCTTAAGCTTTTTTCCTTCCATAGTAAATACTCCTTATGTATGTATAAATATTAAAGTAATTAGTAAAAGCAATCAATTCTTACTCTTAATAATTACAATTCAACCTTTTTTCCTGATGTACTGACCTCTGTATAGATTATAATCAATCATAGTGATACGAACACTAAATAACACAGGTAGGTGCTGTTCTGCTCGCTACCTGAAGTGTAAAATCTGCTTTATTAAGATCAATATTATGTAATAAAAGCTCTACCTTTACTGTTTCGTAAGCCAGTTCACCATAGTTATTCTCTTTACTAAGATGACCCAGAAAAATATGTTTACACTCTTCTCCAATTACTTTTGACAAAAACTGTCCGGCTCTCTCGTTTGAAAGATGCCCTTTATTCCCCATAATTCGCTTCTTGAGAGGATATGGATACGGGCCAACCATAAGCATGTTTAAGTCATGATTGGACTCAACCAGTAAGGACTCACAGCCCTGTAACTTCTCTACAAGATATTCATCATATGTTCCAAAATCGGTTGCTACTCCGACTTTTGATTCCGTATCACTTACCGTATAACAGACCGGGTCTGCCGCATCGTGAAGAATACGAGATGCTTCTATTTTAATTCCATCCATGTAAATCGGATTGTCCGGTGTGATACTCTCAAAAAGATTTTTATCGACCTTTCCAAGAGAGGATGTACTTAAAATCTCATCAATGGTTTTTGCTGTAGCAAATACCGGAACGGGATACTTTCTAAGGAACACACCAAGACCACTGATATGGTCCATATGTTCGTGTGTCACGAAGATTCCCTGAATGGTTTCCGGTGCTACTTCCATCTGTGTCAGTCCCTCCACAATTCTCTTTCTGCTGATTCCCGCATCAATAAGAAAATGGGACTTTTCATTACCTACATATATACAATTACCGCTGCTACCGCTGGCGATGCTCGCTAAATTCATCTGTTTACCATCCTTTTGGCTCAAATTTACCAACCATTATATACTAAATTATCTTATTAGTAAAGAGTTAGTAAAGAGAAAGCAGGCCCTCTACTGCCGTTTTTATCTGATTTTCCGTTTCAGAGATTCCTAAATGGTTATCAATTACTGTGGAACATTCCTTCCGAAATACTTCTTCTGGAAGCTGTTTTGCCATAATTTCACGGCACTTTTCTTCGGTATATCCCCGGCCTTCTTTTAGACGCTCAATACGAGTTGCCTCATCTACATAGACATACCACATCATATCAAAATCATTCTGATAGCCTTCTTCTAAAAGGAGAGCCGCCTCCACCGCAATGAAAGAAGCCTCTCCTTTTTCCTTTATCCCATCGATTCGATGGAAAATCTCTTTTTTTACATTCGGATGTGTAATCGCATTTAAACGGGCGAGTCGTTCCTGATTTCCAAAAACAACTTTTGCCAATGCCTGCCGGTCAATCGTTTTATCTTGGGCAAGGATTCCCTCACCAAATGCCTCCACGATGTCTAAATAATTCTGTTGGCCTGGCTCCATTAAATCATGTGCCACTAAATCGGCAAGAATCACTTCCGCACCGTATTTTTCTTTTAAAATGTTCATGACCACACTTTTTCCGGAACCAACTCCGCCGGTAATCCCGACAACTTTCATATTATTTTGCTCTTTATTTTGCTTCATACCAGGTCTTTCCTTCTTCAATATCAATAGACAGCGGAACTTTAAGGTCTGCCGCTCCCATCATTTCTTCTTTTAATATCTTGCGTACTTCTTCTACTTCATCCTCTTTTGTCTCGATTAAAAGTTCATCGTGAATCTGTAAAATAAGTCTTGAAGCAAGCTTTTCTTCCTGCAGACGTTTACTCACACGAATCATCGCGATCTTAATAATATCCGCAGCCGTTCCCTGAATGGAAGAATTCATCGCCACACGTTCGCCAAAACTTCTCTGCATAAAGTTACTCGAAGAAAGTTCTGGAATTGGACGGACACGGCCATATAACGTCTTAACATAGCCTTCCTTTTTGGCAAATGCTACATTGCCGTCAAGATACGTCTTAATTCCCGGATATGTTGCAAAATATTTATCAATATATTCGCTCGCTTCTTTTCTCGAAATCTTTAAATCCTGACTTAAACCAAACGCACTGATACCGTAAACAATACCAAAGTTTACTGCCTTTGCACTTCTTCTAAGTAATGGAGTGACTTCCTCAAACGGCACACCAAATACCTGAGAAGCGGTCATTCGATGGATATCTTCCCCATGCTGATACGCTTCGATCAAATGTGTGTCTCCTGCCATATGTGCAAGCACACGAAGCTCAATCTGAGAGTAATCTGCACTGACAAATACATAACCTGAATCTGGCACAAATACTTTTCGAATCGCCCTGCCAAGTGGCATACGAATCGGGATATTCTGTAAGTTTGGATCAGAACTTGATAATCTTCCCGTTGCCGTTACTTTCTGATGGAAAATACTGTGAATCTTTCCATCCTCCTGAATAAAGGCTGCCAGACCATCCGCATAGGTAGACTTTAATTTTGTAAGCTGACGATATTCTAAAATGTCAGAAACAATCGGATAATCTGGTGCCAGCTTCTCTAAAATATCCGCACTCGTGGAGTAGCCTGTTTTTGTCTTTTTCGCAAACGGCATCTTTAAATCTTCAAATAAGATGACACCAAGCTGCTTTGGTGAATTGATATTAAATGTCTTGCCTGCCTGCTCATAAATATTTTTTTCCAGCTCTTCAATACGTCCTACAAGCTGGTCACCATATTCTTTTAAGGCATCCTTTTCTACTGTGATTCCGTACTTTTCCATATCGTAAAGCGTGGCAACCGTTGGACGCTCAATCGTAAGATAGAGTTCTTCCATTTCGGCTTCTCTCAACTTTTCAAGTACAAGTGGATAAGCATGGAATGGCACATAGGAAAGATAGGCTGCCATCTGCACTGTCTTCTCTTCTTCCTGTGAAAAGACTTCTTCTAACGCTTTTTTTCCGCAGACTTCCTTTCTTGACGGAAGCATCTGACGAAGGTAATCTCTTGCAATATCCTCATAGTCATACGCAGACTGTAATGGATTTAACAAATATGCCTGTATACCTACATCCTGAATCTGGCTTTCATACTCTCGCACTTCTTCTGAAAAATGTAACAGTGCTTTATAATCAAGGACAATCAGCTCTGTTCCTTCTTTTAAAAGCTCTGTAATCTTTTCTTTTAAATAGTCCTCTGTCACAAAGCCGCCCACTAAGGCAAGTACTGTATTATCCCTCCATGTAAGAGAAAGCCCCTTACAATTTCCACTCACACCGATAATTCCAAGCGCTGCCTGTCCCTCTTCTTTAATAGAAGCAAATACATTCTCTATTTCGCCCAGGTCAAAAGTACTTACAACTTCTAAAGTCTCTTCTTCCTTTTCTTCCTCCCCAAAATATTTAAAAAGGCTCTTTAATTCCAACTCTTTAAATAACTGGTATGCATCCTTTGTAAAAAGTGTTCCAATCTTTGCATCTTTAAAATCATAAGAAATATCGCAGTCTTTTTTAATTGTCGCAAGATCTTTGCTCATAATTGCCTGTTCGTAGTATTCCTGCAGATTATTTTTAGCACGTGCAGGCTTAACCTCTTCGATATGGTCATGAGCATTCTCAATAGAATGATATTCCTTAATAATCTTTGCGGCTGTCTTTTCCCCGATTCCAGGAACTCCTGGAATATTATCAGAAGTATCTCCCATAAGCCCTTTCATATCAATGAATTCTGTTGGGCTCACGCCGTAAAGTTTGCGGACATCTTCCTCATAATAGTCCTCTGTTACCGTACCAGATGCCTTGGTCTTTGGAATCTTAATTTTTACTTTTTTTGTCGCAAGCTGTAATAAATCCCGGTCTCCAGATACAATAGCCACATCAAATCCAGCTTCCTCGGCTTCTTTTCCGATTGTTCCCAAAATATCATCTGCCTCAATGCCTGCCTGCGTGATAATCGGGATTTCCATTGTCTTTAAAACTTCCTTCATCAACGGAACCTGCTCATGTAATTCCGCTGGCATTGGCTTTCTCGTCCCTTTATATTCTTTATATTTTATATGACGGAAGGTCGGTTCTTTCCGGTCAAATGCCACAAGAAGATGCGTTGGCTTCTCCTCTTCGACATAGCGAAGCATGATATTTAAAAAGCCAAGAACCGCATTCGTATGCTTTCCCTCGGCATTCGTCAAATCCGGCAGCCCATAAAATGCCCGGTTTAACAGGCTGTGTCCGTCCAACAGCATAATTTTATCTGCCATTCTTTCCTCCTAAACTTTATTTATGTACTCTCAGAATTTTATCACACAATCAAATGCTGAAAAGTTCTGAAAATACATAATTTAACAATTATAACATAAACATATTTTTCAATTTCTTTATAATTATTCAGCAAAATAATACAACAGCCCACAACTGAATACAGACATTTCTTTCTTCAGTGCAGGCTGATGTATCGTATCATTCTTATTTCTTTTCCCTAATGATACAATGCAATGGATAAAACATCACAGCAACATTGCAGAAATCAGATACGCAAACATCCATATTAAAATCGCCGCCGTGACAAGAATTGTTATGATTTTCGCTATATGTTTACGCTTTGCTTCTCTTTCAATCTCTACATAACGACTTTCTACTTCATTCTGAAGCTTCTTCCTAAAATCCGCAGCCAGTTCTTCTCCTTCATCGAGCTGCTTTAATCCAACAAGCATCACATAATATATTTCTAATTCTTCCCAGCAATCTTTACAATCTCGGACATGCTCGATAAAAGCCCTTGTCTCTTCTTTATCTAACTTATTATTAATAAAATTCAGTACCATGGACTGTGCGTTCTGACAATTCATATGTTTCTCCAGTTTCAATATTTTATAATTATTAAGACATTACTTAGAGTATGTTTGTCTTTGATTCTGTTATGCATTTTTCAGGAATGCAACGTATCCCTTTTTCGCCTCATATAAATCAGATTTGCTGATAATCTCCCACGGAGCATGCATACTCAATACTGCCACGCCGCTGTCTACAACTTCCATGCCGTAAAGGGCAGCGATATAAGCGATGGTTCCACCTCCGCCATAATCTACCTTTCCAAGTTCTGCGGTCTGGAACGCAACCTTGTTATCATCAAAAATACGTCGAAGTCTTGCAAGATATTCTGCGTTCGCATCGTTAGAGCCGGACTTACCTCTTGCTCCGGTATATTTATTAATAACCATTCCTTTTCCAAAGTACGCACAGTTTTTCTTCTCAAAAGCTTCTGCATAAGCAGGGTCGTAAGCAGCACTTACATCGGAAGAAAGCATTCTGGAACGGGCAAGGGTTCTTCTTACTGCTAAGTTGGAATCCTGTCCCATCAGAGCAAGAATCTCTGCAACGGTATTCTCAAAGAACATGGACTGCATACCTGTTGCTCCGACACTTCCAATTTCTTCTTTGTCTACTAAAAGACAGCAGGAAGTTCTATCCACATGCCCCGCCTCCATCATGGCTGCAAAAGATGGGTAAGCACATACTCTGTCATCATGCCCATAACCGGCGATCATGCTGCGGTCAAGTCCACAGTCTCTTGCTGGACCTGCTGGTACCACTTCGATTTCTGCGGAGAGGAAGTCTTCCTCTTCCATCTGGTATTTTTCTTTTAAAAGACGTAAAATATTCGCTTTCACTGCATCTTTTTCTTCTCCTGCAAGAGGACGGCTTCCGACAAGGATATCCAGATTTTCACCTTCCACAACAACGGAGCCTTTCTTTTCCATCTGCTTTCCAGCTAAATGAATCAACAAATCTGTTACATAAACAACTGGGTCAGCAGGATCTTCACCAATATTTACATTCACTACCGTTCCATCCTTCTTTGCCACAACACCGTGAAGGGCAAGCGGAAGTGCTACCCACTGATACTTCTTAATTCCACCATAATAATGCGTATCCATAAAGGATAATTCGGTATCTTCATATAATGGATTCTGCTTTAAGTCAAGACGTGGAGAATCAATGTGGGCGCACAGGATATTCATTCCTTCGGTAAGCGGCTGCTTTCCAATCTGGAAAAGAGCAATTGTCTTACCCATGCCGACACCATATACTTTATCTCCTGCTTTTAAGCGGTTTCCCTGTGCAATCAGTTTATTAAGATCCTGATAGCCATGACTTTCCGCTTCTTTGATAAAATACTGCGTACACTCACGTTCTGTCTTACATTTACTTAAAAATTCTTTATACTCTTGCGCGAGAACTTCTACATTCTTATCGTCCTCTTCTGTATAACTAAGCCATGAATTTTCTCTCATAACATTACACCTCCATAAACGATTTTATTATATCCCAAGAAGCGTTCTGGGTCAATCCGGTGCGTGTCTAAAAACTCGTTCATCTGCAAGACAGCGCATCACAAAGAATTTCTGCGAGCCGCTCAGTATCCACCTTTTTTTTCTTACCCTTTACCGTCAGCAAGATATTACTCTGCCTGAATACTTCCCTGCAAATCTCTGTCATCCGCTCTGTTGTAACCCGGCGATAAGATTCCGTTCGCTCCTCAATGTCTTTATAGTATACGTCAAGAATATGTCCTTCATAAGCTCTCACCCAGTTAAATTCCTCCGTATCATCTAAAAGAAACCCCGCATTATCTACATAATGAGGAAGAACATAGGAAAGTTCATCTGTTATGCCCTCTTTCATAGACTTTAACACTTCTACAACCGTCTCCACAGAATCATAAAGATGCTTTGGCAACACTTCATAAGTGAGTGTCATCTGCCCGATATTATTATAATGCTGAAAACATGGGTCATAACTATATACATAGCCCTTTTTCTCTGAAAGTTCCTGATGAATCTTACAGAACTCACCCTCAAATAAAATATCAAACAGCAGATTTTTCTCTGCTAATGTATAATTTGACGCATCAATGTCTACTGAAAAGCAGACACATGTTTTCTTACTGTTTTTCACATACACTTTTGGCTTTCTTGCAAAAAAGTGTTTCGGAACCGGAGCGAGATTCTTCCGTTCTTTTTTCATTACAGTAAGTGGGTAATTTTCCATAAGCTTTGTTACAGTTACAACTGCTGTTTCTGGATAATTGCCGCTTATATAAAAGAAAATGTTATTGGAAGAAAGTACTTCTTTTTGAAATTTACGAAGCTGTTTCCCTTTTATTTTATCTAATGTTTTTTTCTTTCCGGTAATTGTCCGCTCTAATGAAGTATTTTTCCACGCAATCTTTTTTGTAAAATAACCAAGGCTGCTTTCCTCATCTTCCTCACGGATTTCTGCCTTGATGCGCTTTCTTTCTGTATCAATCACTTCTTCCGGAAGAGTAATCGGTTCAAAAATCCCGGTCAGAATCTCCGCTGCCTCCTCAAAATGTGCCGGTGCTCCCGTGATAATAAACTGAATAAATTCTTCATAAGTGGAAGCATTAAAATCAAGCCCGCACCGGTCTAAAGTCTGGTACAGATTCTCTCCCATCTGATAATGAATGTTTTTAAATACAATATGCTCGAAAAAATGAGAAATTCCGTTATTCTCCTTTGTCTCAAACAACGAACCTGCCCGCACATAAAGGCACAGGCAGAAGCTATGAATATTTTCATTTTTGTCGTGAAATACAGATACTCCCTGCGGAGTAATATGTTCTCGTTCCATCAACACCTCCAAATTTCATTTGTTTTCTTCTTCGGTCACATCGACCGTTTTGAATTCGTCCTTTTCTAAGGTTGTAAAGTCCATTTCTGGCAGTTCCGGATGGACTTCTTCTGGCTGTTCTTCCATATCGATAATAAACGATACAAGAAGCGTATCTTCGTTGACTTCTTCTCCATCTTTGACATAGATTTTATCAACGGTACCATTTACTTTGGAAATGACAGTTGTCTCCATCTTCATCGCCTCAATAACCATAAGTGGCATATTTTTCGTTACACGGTCACCTTCTTTGATTCGGATATCACAGATTGTTCCCGGTAAAGTTGCTCCAAGATGACCAGGATTTTTCGGATCTGTCTTTAATCTGCGGTCCGCCTTCACTTCAAAATGCTTGTCAAGAATCTTTACCTCCCGAAGGAATCCATTTACTTCAAACTGTAAAATGCGGTATCCTTTCTCATCAGGTTCTGACTTACCGACAAACTTAATTAATGTATCATTGCCTTCCTCAATCTGGATAGTTGTCTCCTCACCTGGACGAAGCCCATAGAAATACACATGACTTTCTAACTTCGATACATCATTATATGCCTGGAAATGCTCACAATAGTCCTCATATACCTTCGGATAAAGGGCATAACTTAGCACTTTCTGCTCCATGACTTCCGGCTGTTCCATCGATTCCATGTAATAGTTTTCGCGAAGATGCCTGCCGATTGCCTCAAAATCTACATCGGGAAGTAAACTTCCCGGACGCACCGTTATCGGTTCCTGTCCTTTTAATACAATACGCTGTAATTTTTCCGGAAAACCACCTTCTGGCTGTCCTAATGCACCCTTAAAATATTGTACAATAGAATCTGGATAAGACAAGTCTTTTCCTTTCTCTAAAATATTATCTTTTGTCAGATCATTTTTCAACATAAAAATTGCCATATCTCCTACAACTTTTGAAGTCGGGGTTACTTTAATGATGTTGCCAAGCACCTCATCTGCTTCTTTATAAAGACGCTTAATATCATTAAAATCATTACCTGCACCCATTTCTTTGACCTGTGCAGCAAAGTTAGAATACTGACCTCCCGGAATCTCGTATTTATAAATTTCCGGATTTGGAGAGTCCATATCACTTTCAAATGGCTTGTAAACCTTTCGTTCATGCTCATAATATTCATTTAAAACAAGGAGACCATCCGGGTCAATTCCGGTATCCCGCTTCGTTCCCCTTAATGCCTCCACCAACGCATTCATGGACGGCTGGCTCGTAAGGGAACTCATCGAGCCAATCGCACAGTCTACGATATCAGCTCCGGCTTCTGCTGCCATCAAATAGGTTGCGATTCCATTTCCCGTTGTATCGTGTGTGTGTAAATGAATCGGCACACGGACTTCTTCCTTTAATGCGGTAATTAATTCTTTTGCTGCATACGGTTTTAGCAGGGAAGACATATCTTTTAACGCAATAACGTGACAGCCCATCCTCTCTAACTGTCTTGCCTTTTTACAGTAATAATCAATTGTGTATTTTGTTTCTTTTGGATTTAAAATATCTCCCGTATAACAGATAGCCCCCTCGACTACCTTGCCAGTCTTTAACGCTTCTTCTACTGGAAGTTTCATATTTTCTATCCAGTTCATGCTGTCAAAAATACGGTAAATATCTACGCCGTGGTCACTGGATACCTTGATAAACTTTTTGATAACATTATCCGGATAGGTGCTGTATCCGACAACATTGGAAGCACGAAGCAGCATCTGAATCATCACATTTGGCATACGTTCTCTTAAAATATCCAGTCGTTTCCATGGGGATTCCTTTAAGAAACGGTATTCTGTATCGTAAGTTGCACCGCCCCACGCTTCGATAGAATAAGCATCCTTCAAATACAGATTCGTTGCTCTTGCCGCTCCTGCCACTTCTTTTGTACGCATTCTTGTTGCAAAAAGAGACTGCTGTCCGTCACGCATTGTCGTATCGGTGACATAAAGTTTGTCACTTCGATACACCTTTTGGGTAAATTCCTTTGCCCCAAGTCTTAAAAATTCATCTCTTGTTCCAAACAGTTTCCGTTCCGTATCAATAACAGGAACCTTTCTATTCTCAAGAAACGGCTTTGGTCCTGGATTGACATTCACCATCTTATTGGCAAGAAATTCCAATATTTTTGTTGTTCGGTCTAACTTGTAATGCAGTTCAAACAGTTCCGGTGTCTCTTCTATAAAAGTAGTAAAGCACTTTCCTTTATGAAATGTTTCATGATTTAATACGTTAATCAAAAATGTAATATTGGTCTTTACTCCGTGAATCCTCAGTTCTTTTAATGCACGCACAGACTTGTGAATCGCATTCTCAAAAGTACGGTCATGGGAAATGACTTTTACAAGTAAGCTGTCATAGTGTGGTGTAATGACAGCTCCCGTATAAGCGGTTCCTCCATCCAGACGGATTCCACCACCCGAACCAGAACGATATAAATCAATCTTTCCCGTATCTGGCAGGAAATGATTTGCCGGGTCTTCTGTTGTTACTCTTGCCTGCAGGGCGTAGCCAGTACATTTGATTTCATTTTGTGAATAAATGTGAATCGTTGGGGAATTTAACGGATACCCTTCTGCAATTAAAATCTGACAGATCACAATATCAATTCCCGTCACCATTTCTGTCACGGTATGTTCTACCTGAATACGTGGATTCATTTCAATAAAATATGGATACTCCTCCTCATCTACCAAAAATTCCATCGTTCCAGCATTCGTATATCCGACTCTTCTGGCAAGTCTTTTTGCCGAATCCAAAATCTTCTTTCTCGTCTCTTCCGAAATCGACCATGCTGGTGCAAACTCAATGACCTTCTGGTTTCTTCGCTGCAAGGAACAGTCTCTGTCATAAAGATGGACGATATTTCCATAATTATCGCCAAGAATCTGCACTTCGATATGCTTTGGATGAATGAGATACTTTTCTATAAAAAGCTTCGCCTCTCCAAAAACTCGTTTGGATTCATTCCGTGACTTTTCAAATGCTTCTTCCATCTCCTCCTGACTTTGTACAATACGCATTCCTCTGCCACCGCCGCCATTACTCGCCTTTAACATAACAGGATAGCCAATCTCATCCGCGATTTTCATTGCCGTATCCACATCATGAATAATAAAATCACTGCCGTCAATAATTGGAACCTTACTCTCCTCTGCCGCTCTTTTTGCAGAAATCTTATCCCCCATAATGTTCATTGCCTCTACATTCGGTCCGATAAATACAATATCATTTTTCCGGCAGGCTTCGGCAAACTCCGGATTCTCCGATAAAAATCCGTATCCGGGATGAATCGCATCCACCTTTTTCTCCTTCGCAATCCGAATAATTGTAGGAATATCTAAATATGCATCCACCGGCCCTTTATCTGGATTTAACGGATATGCCTCATCTGCTTTTGTACGAAAAAGTGCATACCTGTCCTCTTTAGAATAAACAGCAACTGAGCCAATCCCTAACTCACTCAATGCCCGAAATACACGAATCGCAATCTCTCCTCTGTTTGCGACAAGCACTTTTTTGAACTTCTTTACTTCCATAATCATAACCCATCCTCCAAAACTGCAATATTTTTCACTCAGAAGTTATACAAGTTTCAAAACAAATAAGAATCCCCCGTATTCAAAACCTTATTATTTAGTATACCTGTATATTTTTACAAAAACAAGGTGATTTTCTGGCATTATATATACATTTTTTCTAACCCATGCTATACTATTTAGAGATTTAGGAGGAGGATAACAATGGATGTGAATAATTTTTTGCAGTCAGAAGCGACCCAGTTCGTCGGTACCGCTGCGGCAAATACTATCGGTCTTGTCATTGGAACGATTCATGAAGATATCAAGGAACTTCTTGAGATTCCCGATGAATATCAGGCCATCAGTATTGTATCTTCCCGAACCGGAACTGTCGCACAGGCGATTGCGATTGATGACGCAGTAAAAGCAGTAAATGCAAAGCTGCTCCGTTTTGAGATGGCAATTGATGCTGGTAAGCAGTGTGGACAGGGATGCCTCTTCGTCCTCGGTGCAGAGAACATTTCCGATGCCAGAAGGCTTGTTGAGATTGCGTTAGAGCAGATTGATTACTGGGCTGCCTGCATCTATGTGAACGAAGTGGGGCATATGGAATCTCACGTCACTCCACGCGCCGGAGAGATTTTACATCAGATATTTGGTACACCACTTGGCAAGGCATTTGGCGTTATCGGTGCTGCCCCAGCAGGAATCGGCATTGTTGCCGTTGACCAGTGCATGAAAGCCGCACCTGTAGATATCGTCTGGTATGGCTCCCCATCCCATAACCTTACGATGATGAATGAATTTTCTGCTGGTATTTCCGGCGATGTTTCTGCTGTTCAGAAGGCATTGGAAGCGGGTAAGGAAGTCGGTTGTGAACTGCTTCGTGTGTGCGGTATCACACCAATTTCTATCACGAAAGTTCATGAAGTCTGTGGAACAGATTATGTGAAGGAAAGTTATACACCGACATCCTGTTTAAAACCAAAGGAAGAATAGAATATAGCTATTATTTTATAATGGCTTTACAGATATGCAACAAAATTCATAGAAAGGGTTGGGATTATTTATGAAAGTATTACTTTTAAATGGAAGTCCACATCCAAATGGATGTACTTTCCGCGCACTCTCTGAAGTAGAAAAGACACTTCAGCAGGAAGGCATCGAAACAGAAATTTTCCATATCGGCACTGAAGCGATCCGAGGCTGCATGGGCTGTGGTATGTGCCGTAAGAACAAGCTTGGAAGATGTATCTTTGGTGAAGATGCTGTTAACGTAGTTATCAAAAAAATGGAAGAATGTGATGGACTAATCGTTGGCTCCCCTGTACATTACGCCGGAGCAAGCGGTGGAATCACTTCTTTCCTTGACCGTATGTTTTACTCTACCGGTGGGTTTGCCTACAAACCGGGAGCTGCTATCGTAAGCTGCCGTCGTGCCGGTTCTACTGCCGCTTTAGAACAGCTGAATAAATATTTTATGATGAACAATATGCCACTTGTTCCTTCTGCTTATTGGAATATGGTTCATGGCAATACTCCTGAAGAGGTGGAGCAGGATTTAGAAGGGCTTATGGTCATGCGTACTCTGGGACGAAATATGGCGTGGATGCTTAAATCTATTGATGCAGGAAAGGCGCATGGAATTTTGACTCCGGCGGCGGAACCGAAGACTCGGACAAATTTTATTCGGGAATGTGCACCGGTGAAAGAGGAAGCAGAAGAGAAGAATTTTGCTCCTTATTTTATCTCTTATAATAAGGTGAATAAAGCATATCAGGAGGAAGATTAGATTCTGGGTACTTACAGTCAAGGAGACGCCCTCAGGGAATAAAATACACTATATTTGTAACTTTAGTCGCGGCGTGTTGAATACTCGCTTTAACGCTCGTATCCAACACTTGCTCCGAGGTCACAAAGTTTGAAACAAAAACGTATGGGTAGCCAAAAAACTGAAGGCATAACAAATAAGCCATCTTCCGGTGGCTTAAAAGTCAAATATAAACACAACACTTAATCTGCTAAAACGCCGGGGCCGCATCATCTTTGATGATGTATCCTCGGCGTTTTAGTAGATTAAGTGCCTGTGAAGTTGTAAGAATCTTTTTTTCTTTCTTCACAGGATTTGGATTAAGATAGCCTTCTGGTGTATATGGCTTTAAATCTGTGAGTATGTGCCAGATAGCGGTCAGGAACATACGGCAGATAGCGATGATGGCTTTCTTGTGTCCGCGCCGTGCTTTTAAACGTCGATAACGATTTGTAATCTCAGGATGTTTCTTTGATCTGCTCAAAGAGGTTGCAATCTGTACCAAAACTGGTTTAAAATAAGAACCAGCATGGGAAATCCTATTAGATTTGATCTTATAATTACTACTATCATTACGAGGGCAACATCCAGCCCATGAAACGAGGTTCTTGGCTGTGGGGAAGACAGACATATCACCTCCGATTTCAGAGAGTACCTGAATAGCAGTCATTGGGTTTTTATCAAATCCCGGTACAGTACGGATAAGATTGAGGGCTTGTTCGTATTTTTCACTAAGCCGAAGGATTTCCCATTCTATATTTTCTTTATGCTTTTCTAATTCATCCATGTGATCGAGGCATTGCCGGAGTTTTGCTGCCTGCCCAGCCGAGACAGCCCCATCAACAGCAGCCTGTATCTCTGCAATAGGAGTCTTACACCTACCATGGACAAAAGGAGCTACATCAAAAGTTTCCCCTGGGTGTTGTAAGATATATTCCGTAATAGAACGAGAAGATTTTCCAAATACATTGGAAAAGACATCATCTAATTTCAAGTTAGAGACAGTAAGACAGTTAAGAGCACGGTTCTTCTCACTGGCAATCATGCAGTTGAGCTTGAAACGGTATCTTACGATATCTCTTAATTCACGGATATCAGCGGGAGGGATAAAAGAAGGTTTTATCATCCCACACATATAAAGATCGCAGATCCATCTGGCATCTTTACGGTCGGTCTTGTTCCCTTTTTGAGGTTTGGTATATTTGGGATGAGAAAGAGTAACGAAGATGTTGTTTTTCTCAAGGACATTGTAAACGGGAATCCAGTACTTGCCGGTAGATTCCATGCAGACATCGTCACAATTGTATTTAGCAAGCCAGTCACACAGCTCCTGCAAGCCCTTAGTAAAGGAAGAGAAGCGAGCATGCTTATACACAGTACGTTGAAAGGGATCGGTAATACCGATGCAAGCAAAGATCCAGGTTTTATGAACGTCAAGTCCACAACAGTTATTTTTAAGAATTTTAAATGGCAAAAAACGAACCTCCTAAAAAAGTATAGTTATAAGAAAGACAGTGACTGGTCATCCGGCAAAATCGAGTCGACTTTGAAAGAGATAAGTTTACGGGCTACGGGAATACGCCAATCATTGATGCCTTAACGGATGACCGACAACAAATAAATATGCGGGGACGCCGCTATACAGCCCCGCCACTCACCTCGACGTGTTCTGTAGTGTGTCAGTCTTATAGATAGATAATAACAGAAGGCAGTAAAATAGGAAATAAAAAGCGAAAGTCAACCAGTGCTGTTTCATGATACATTGGTGACTTTCGCAGAAAGGCGGGTTATAAATATAGTGTATTTTATTCCCTGAGGGCTGTCTTTGGCTGTTGAAGTAACGTCAGAATCTATGTTTGAAGGATTCATGAATTACTCAGCAGGCTGTAGCCAAACATTCCTTTTATATTTGAAATCATTTTTTGATAAGTATCTTTTTCATGGCATTTTCTATTTTATTATTTTCCAAATTGCTTTTTTAAATCCAGTACATAATCTACAGGGACTTCGCAAGTTTTTGCTATTATTTCCGGTGGAAGATTCAACGTAAACATATTGCGTATATTTTTTATACGTTCTTCTTCTTTCCCTTTTTCCACACCGACTTTTATTAAGCCGTTATCATAACTTTTCTGATCAAATTCAGTTAATAACATAACACTCACCTCGCTTTTCCATCGGTACAAAAAACCTCCAATACATTCCCATTCTTTAACCTGTTCAACTGCTAAGATAATAAATAAGCTTTGTTCTCTTCTGCACCAAAGACAAAACAAAATAGACGGTCTTTGTACTTTCGGTTTGCATTCCCTGTATTAATTTTTGTCATAAATATCCTCCTGTGTATTTATTATACTACAGTCTTTTGAAAATTTCTAATAATTTTCAAACAAGGACTGCTAAATCAAGAACATCTCCTGTCTTAACATCTTGCCTGTGTTGTTAACTGTGATGGTACACTCGATCTCACACTTGTCTGTAAAGTCTTTGCCGTCCTTATCACTAATCTTGATGGTCTCAGCTAAAACTTTAGCTCCGCTAACCTGTAACTGGTCATCAATTACAATGTTGTACGCTGTAGCATTCTCTTTGACTTCTTTGGTCTTAACGTCTTTTGCGACTGTTCCAGCATTGTTGTTTGTAAAGCGAAGTGTGAAGGTCACATCTTCTCCTACTGCTGGATTCGTTCTATCAACGGACTTCTCTGGGGTAGGCTCTGGACCTTTTGGTTTAACGGTCTCGTCTATGGTTACCTTGAGGGCTTCGTCAGAGACTGCTGTTGCCACGTTGAGAATATCTTTGCCTGCGAGAGCTTTGTCAGTAATCTTCATGTCGTACTTGATTGACATGAGAGTTTCTTTCTTTGTGTTGACGTAAGATGGGTTCCAAGCATTCTGAGTCTCAGGGTTCTTTCCCTGGGCTAAATCATACTTATCGTAATTGCCATCTACTACTAAATGTTTACGAGTAGTAAGGGTAAAGCCATCTGTCTTTGCCTGTTTCTTGTAGTCAACTTCCCCTGCTAAAGTACCGCCTTCACGAAGCTCATAGCCTTCTGTGTCGTACAGTGCGATTGTACCTGTGAGGATCTGTACGCCTTTTGTCTTAAGTTCATCTGTGTAAACGAGGTTACGTGCGATGGTTCCCTTGTGTGTGTTTACTACGTTAATTGTGTAGCTAACGTTGTCACCAACTTCGTAATCTCCGGAGTCTGCTTTCTTTTCGATCTTAAGACGTGGGGAGTTAATGTAGACAGTAGTGTCGGCCTTGATGGTTGGAACTTTGCCATCAACCTTGGCTAAATTGCTTGCGGTTGCTGTAGCTTCATTCTTAATCTCGGAACCATTAACGTCTACTTTGTCGTTCTCAAGTGCATTGGCATTGTAGCTAATCTTGAGGCTTGCTCCGCCTGCCATGAGACTATCTTTGACTACAAAACCATTACCCTTCTTTTCTACTGTGATTACAGGTGTTTTGTCCTGTGTCTCGTTGTAGTGTTCTGGGTTGAGTTTGTTAGTCACGTCTGCTGTTCCTGCTACGTGGTACTTAATTGTGTTTCCATTTCCACCACTGGCTTTGCTAAAGGTTTTAGTTCCGCTGTCGCTCACTTCTGAGATTTCAATGGAATCGTAGTTAAGTGCGAGACCTTCTGGGAGTGTTACGTCACTGATTACTACGTCTTTAGCTACTGTTCCTGCTGGAGCAGTGTTCTTAGCTAAAACTTCGTACTGAACCTTTTCGTAACCAGTTTCCTTCTCGAAGACTCTGAACTCGTTATCACAACGATTGTCTTTCTTCTCATCTTTGTATGGGTTAACATACTTTTTGCTGAGTGAGAGCTTAGGTGTGTTCACATAGTACTCTGCGTCGTCTTCGGCTTTGCTAAAGTTATCGCCTGTGGCTGTGACTACGTTTTGCTGTTCTTTACCATTTCCGGCTTCTGTAGCTGTGGCAGAGAAGGTAATGGTAGCGGTGGAATTTGCTGGTAAGTAATTGATCTTGTAAGCCCATCCGTTATCACCGTTCTTAGATTTGGTAGCTGTAATAGTTTTGGTCTCTGTAAGACCTTTTTCATTAGTGTCCATCAAATCGTTAGGTTTGTCTGCTGGTCCATGAATTCTTACATCTACATTAGCAGGTACTCCACTGATTTTAACGGAGTCGTAGTCTAATTTCATTCCAGAAGGAAGTGCATCGGAAACTGTGAGATTTTCTGCGATTCCTTTGGTGTTCTTTACCTTAACAGTAAAGTTAGCCTTTTCTCCTACTGCGTATTCGTACTTGTCTACCACCTTGTCCACCTGGACATTAGCAGAGTTAACTGCGACTTTAGCGTCGTCCCAAACTCTAGGTGCATTGTTTGCATCTGCGTTTGCTGCATTGTAAAGTTCCTGTCCGTTACCAGCTTCGAGAGCTGTAACATTAACTTTTACCGTTGTGGTAGCGTCCTGGGCTAAATCTCCGATTGTGGCTGTAACTTTGTTTCCAGAATGTGTAGCAGTTCCTTTTGAAGTGCTTACAGAATTAATTTTAAGTCCTGCAGGAACACTGTCATCTACTGTTACATTTTCAGCTGTAACTGCTTTGGATTCTTTTGTTACATTCTTTACAGCAATCGTGTAGTCAAAAGTATCTCCTACTTTGTAACTGTACTTTGGTGTTGTTTTGTTAATGTAAAGTTCTGCATCTGGTTCTTCTGATAAATCTAGCTTACCATCAAAGCTAAAGAAAACACCATTTGTCTGCGTTCCAAGTCCGCCTGCTTTGTCAGTACCACCTGCGTAGTAACGTACTTTGAAGGTATTGGCTGCACTTGCTGGTGGTGTGAAACCTAAAGCTGCTGTGTGCCGAACTGCAATGTTGTATTTCTTTCTATCAGCATCGGAAATATTATCTTTACTTGTATCAATCTGAATAGCATCATCATCCGCTACAGCTTCATTAATTGCACCAAAGATATTTCCATGTGTTGCTCCGATTTTATTACACTTAGATTTTGTAGTCCATTCAACTTTACTCTTTTTGTACCACCAGTTAACTCTACCAGGTGTGAGAACTTCGATAGCCTGATTACAATCAATATCAATAAATCTAAAATGTAATTTGTTATCATTTCCTGAAATTAACTTAGAAGTACCATGTTCGTAAACGTAAAGAGTACAATCAAGATGTTTGTAACCTCTAAATCTTACAGCTCCTAACTGACCATCAAAGATAGCAATGTCATGTCCTTCTGCTCCACTAATTTCACCTTTTGGATTATCAAATACAACTTTTACATCATAAGTCTTTGTGGTATCTTTCTTTTTTACACCACTGTATTTTACCCAGTATGATTTACCACTTTCTAATTTCGAAATCCATGCATCTCCAAGACGTTTCTTATTGTCTGCACTATCTCCACCTTCATCTCTATCTTGCCAGATCCAATCCTTATTAGAACCTGTTTTTACAGCCTTTTTAAGATTTTTTGAATGTGTAAAAGTAACTCCATTACTAGAATCTGAATCAAAAACAAAAGTTCCAAAACCAGCACCTGCTGGATCATTCTGTTTTTTAAGCTCTGTTTTACTTTTTACAGTAGAACTAGCAGCGTAGGTAGTTACTGGGATAGCTGAGGCTAAAGTGGTAAAAGCTAACAGTGTAGTAGTTACAGCTGAGATTGCTTTGTTAAATATCTTTCTTACCATGTCTTTTTCATCTCCTCTCGTTATGTTAGGTAAGATATTAAATTTCTGAATAACGGAGGAGGTCTCGTTTTAATAGGCATGCCCCTTTCTTAATTGCATGTTTTAGTATTTTAGTTTTCTGGGCTAAAGTGGACCTTGAACTAAAGTACTTAGCAATTAAAAAAGACCAAGGCTATGACACCCTGATCTCTTAATTAGATTACCTTGGCTAAATCAACTGACGTTAATTGACTTGGCTAAGGTAATCTAAACGTAAAAGAACCCAGAGCTTTTACACTCTGGGTTCTTAATGATTATTATTTTAATTTGTTGACCAGTATTCACCACCACGAATGTGATGTATAGGTGAAATCCATTTTCCATGTAACTTGTATCCAAATTCAACAGTCCAAGGATTACTATACGAAGATGATTTACTGTAGTAAAAATACTTTCCACTAAACTTATCGTATGAATCAGTTGCTTTATAAATGATAACTGCATTTTCACCTGGTTGTAATGGTACAAGTTTGTTTGTATCATTTGTAAATCTCCAACCAGTGCCATCGTCAACATATACATGTCTGTCAAATTCAATAGCTGAATTTGAGTTATTCTTTACTGTACAAGTAATTGTATCAAAAGTGTTTTTATCTCCTGTTGAAGATGAAGTGGTGTAGGAAATCTTTACATCACCAACATCTTTTACAACTACGGTAGCAGATTTTGACATTCTCCATGTTCCATCTTCTGTCATGTAACGGCAAGAAACTTTTGTAGAACCAACTTTTTTGGCTACTGCAATACCATACTTATTAACTGATACGATAGATTTATTTTTTACATACCATTTGAAATATTTAGCTCTAACATTATTAGAGATTCTGTATTTTTTATTAACATTGTAATCAGAGTTATAGTTAATTAAATCAACTTTTTCTCCAACTTTCATTGCACCAGGAAACTCAAGAGCACCTTGATAGTATGTAAGCTGTTTCTTTGTGTTGCCAGCAGGCTTCTTACTCTTCTTAGTTTTCTTTTTCTTCTTACTAACCTTTTTCTTAACAATTACCTTACAACGGTATTTCTTTTTGCCTACTTTAGCTACGATGTAAGCTTTACCTTTTCTCTTAGCTTTTACAATACCTTTTCGGTTAACCGTAGCTACTGACTTCTTAGTAGAATACCATTTTACTTTTCTTCTTCTACTAAGATTTCTAACTTTAAGTCTCTTTTTCTTTCCCTGGACTAAAGTTACCTTCTTGTAATTTAACCTAGGAGCAGCTTTCGCCTCCACGTTAGTTACTGGGCTAAATCCCAAAGTAAGAATTAATACTAAGAGAATAGCTAAACTTCTAATACCTTTCTTTCTTGTTTTTTTCATTTTAAAACACCTCTTTCTTTTTGATAGATGAAGGAGTTTCTTTTCTCCTCCTTGTTTTTAAATTTTATAATTACCTCTCTTTAAAAGTGGGTTTTACAATTTTCATTTTAGCACACTTGGCTAATACGGTAAAGTGTGGATTACTACCTATTTAAATAGAGGTACTGGGTTAAAACCTAGATTCGACTCTAACGAGGCTGCCATCTAGGTTCTTACGTTTAACAGTGGATTCACTTGTCTAAAGCTAGCAATTAAAAAGATCAGAGCTTTGACACTCTGATCTCTTGTTTGATTTCCTTGATTGCTAAGGTTAGATGTGGTATACTAAAAGTGGTACATCTCCGCTCCTACCGGAAGGAGAATTAAAAGGAGGTAATTACCGTGAACAACTACATACTGCTTGGTTTGTTTACGATTGTTTGTAATGTGGCTTCAAACCTCATTACAGATTGGATTAAAGAAAAATTCAATGGCAATCACCGAACCACAGAAGGTTAGATTTCCTTAAAAAATCAAAAACAGGAGAGGCGCAACTCTCCTGTTTTCTTTTGGTAAAAACCAACAAACAACTACTAACCTAATGTACCACTTTAGCCAAGTTTTCTCATTAAGTTACCTTAACTTTACCACATCTAACCTTAGCAGTCAAGGGTCTGGGCTAAAAACCTAGATTCGTACTTATCAGTACTTTCATCTCGGTTCTACCACTTTAACTGTGATTAGCCAAAAAGAAAAATAAGCTATGACACTTACTAATCCTAAAAGAAAAAGAAAAGCCTTTCTACTGCTCTTTACCATTTCCGGCTTCTGTTGCTGTGGCGGAGAAGGTAATGGTAGCAGTGGAGTTAACTTTAAATACTATCACAAAACCTTTGAGAAATTCTTAATAAATCTTAATTTACTATCGTTACGTTGACAATGTAAGTTTAACAAGTTATTATAAATATAACAATTTAATAACTTACTCCAACTTTCGACGATACATGATTCGTATTACATAGCACAATTTTTTTAACTGTAATTAGTGTAAAAGCTAAAAATAGTTTTTATGTCGAAAGACATAAGAAGTAATCAAGATTAGAGTCTCAAATGTCGTTTTATTATATTTCCAATGTTATTGCTCAAAACCCAGGTCAGTTTAATTTGGTAACTGAGAATCGATATGTAGCAGGCATTTTGATTAGAAGATCGCTTTTTAGACATGTCCAAAACTCTTATACTCTCGATTATAGTCTTAAAAGAAGGGAGCGAGTGTCATGTTTAAATTGTTTAAAACGGTTGTAAACATTATCATAAAATTAATTGCACCGAAAAAAGAATACATTGTTGTCGTTGTTGTAATACGATAATCTTAAGAAGACCATTTTTTAATGGTCTTCTTTTATGTTTAAAACTATACCCGCTCCCTTTAGTTCTAACCAAAAGAATCCAAAAGCTGTGACACTTTTGAATTCTAATTCGTAAGTGGTAGATAGCGAGTACCTTGACTAAATTTTGACCGCCTTTTGGCGGTCT
>OLQI01000028.1_pt1 | contig 167379 bp, 154 predicted proteins | sample 1672171 | NCBI WGS metagenome assembly OLQI01 (sample SAMEA3136655, study PRJEB25190) | human gut metagenome
GCTCAAATCGACGTCGGCTGCGTTCCAGCAATTGGCACCCAGCCCCGGAGGTCGGCATAGGACGCGCACCGGCTGACGGAAAACAATCCAGTTAAACAGTCCGTTTTAACCATATTTAATGCCAATCTCTCAAATCGATGCATTATACACAAAGCCACCAACTTAAAATGATCAGCTTTCACTGATTGTCCTAAGTTGGTGGCTTTTACTTTATCAATCAAAAGACTTAATTGACTTCACCATTGGCCCACTAGTTAAAATAATTGCATCACGCTAATTACGATTGGTGGCACTAGCAAGGCTGGTAATAGGTTCAACGTACTGAATTGCTTGATTTTCAACATGCCTAAGCCGGATGCTAGAATCAAGATACCACCAACAATGGTAATTTCATTCAGTAACGCTGCACTCAATGCACCTTTCAAAATTAATGCTAAAACATACAGGCTCCCCTGCCAACAAAACAAGACGCCCGCCGCAATCGCGATGCCAAATCCGAAAGTGGATGCTAATACGATCGACGTGATGCCATCTAACATGCCATTCGTAAACAAAAAGGTGTAATCATGCTTTAAGGCTGCCTCAATCGGCCCCAAAATCGATAACGATCCAATACAGTACAGTAACACCGCAGTCGCTAGGCCTTCCGCTAAGTTGCCACCCGCCAAACGGCCCACCCAGCGGTCAAAATGCCCTTGAATATCCAAAGCTTGACCAATTAATCCACCAATCGCCAAGCTCACAATAAAAAGCACCGGGTACTTACTCTGCGGCATCCGTTGCACGACCGCATTAATGCCGATGACACAAGCCGCTAGCCCTAGTGCTTGTAATAATATCGCATGGTAAGCTGGCTTGATTCCTTTTTTAAAGATACTGCCGACCAAGCAACCAGCTAAAATCATGCTCGTATTAAAAATCGTCCCAATCATATCGCCACTCCTAATCAATAGCTTAATCTCTAGCGCTTATTTCAATTTAAAATAATTAATTATCATTTAGTATAAAGTCTAAAGTTACTTGAGGGTCAAGTCTTGATTGGTAATTGTATCTGCGTCACCGACTGTGCAACCTGATCTGTAATCCCATAATCAATCAGTGCTGTCTCAATAGCTGTTCCCGCCACGTGCCAGCCGCGAGCACGACAATCCGCTAACAATTGTCGATACTGCATCGGGGCATCCAAATGAGTGCCGTGAAAAATCCGCTGCGCATAGCTACCAGCTGCCAAGTGTTCTTGATGGGGTGGCACCGTATCACCCGGTTCAAATAATAAACAAATTCCCGCATAGCGGTCAAAATGTCCGGCTTGGATGGCTTGCTGGTCGAGCATCAGCGCAACCTTGCCGAGAAAGATTTCGTTCGTCGCGCCGGTCTGTGCGCGTAGCTTAGCAATAACAAGTTCAATATCATCTTGAGGGCGATAAGGCTGACGTAAAGCCACCATCGCTCTTTCAGGTAACGTCACGCATTCAGTCACATCAAAATTGGCACTTTGGGCCGTTTTAATCTGGGCCAAGCGTGTATTGATCCGTTGTTGTACCGCCGTTAATAATCGCAATTGCGCCTCAACCTGCTGCTGTTGGGTCGTTAACATACTCGTCAGCTTGGACAGTTCACGGGCCACAAAAAAATCGGCAATCGTAGCCAATGGTAAGCCGAGTGCTCGCAAATATTTAATGGTACTCAACCGTTCGAACTGAGGCGTCCCATAATATCGGTAGTGACTATGCGGATTGACTCGTGCCGGCGTCAATAACCCAATCTCGTCATAATAGCGTAAAGTCGCCACTGGGATATCAAATAACTGTGCGAGTTGCCCAATCGAAAAATCAGTTGTCATCCGATCGCCATCCTCCCCTATAGGTCTTATCATAACTTAATCGCTGAAGTAATTGCTGTAACCAGAATAAGATATCATAAAAAAAGTTGCATTTCAGAAATTAATTTCTGAAATACAACTTTTGGGCCTATCAATCATCAGTGATCATCGCCATCGCATTATTAATGCAGAACTAACTGACAGAGCTGTTAGCAATTATTTCGTAATTGCGCGCGCATGCCCCGCCCGAATCTCAGCTAAATACTGATCACTTTTGGCCGTATCAAATTCATGTTCTGACTTACCGATAATTACCGCAGCTAATGAATTGCCGACCACGTTAACCACGGTTCGTCCCATGTCAACTAGCCGGTCGATTCCCGCAATAAAAGCGAGTCCTTGTACTGGCACGCCAATCGTTGAAATCGTCGCCAATAAGACAACAAACGAAGCCCCCGGCACACCAGCAATCCCCTTTGACGTAATCATAAGTACAATCAATAAAGTGATCTGCTGGCTGAGTGACAGGTGAATCCCATAAGCCTGAGCTAAGAAAAGCGCCGCTAACGATTGATAAATTGCGGAGCCATCCAAGTTAAACGTATACCCAGTTGGGATCACAAATGAGACAATTCCTTCACTAACACCGTATTTCCCCATCTTATCGATAATGCGGGGCAGGGCCGCTTCAGAACTCGCCGTTGAAAAGCCAAGCACCATTTCATCACGAATGACCCGTAGTAGGTGCCAAATATTTAAACCGAATAACTTACCAACAATGCCCATCACAACCACAATAAAGATTGCCATGGTAATATAAGCAAGAATAATGAAATAGCCTAACGGGGCCAGCGCCTTCAAGCCCATTTCAGCGACCGTGACCCCAATTAAGGCACAGACGCCAATCGGAGCCGTGTGCATGACCCAGTTCGTCACTTTGAACATAGCTTCGGCGACAGCGTTCATAAAGTCCAGAATGATTTTGCCTTGTTCGCCAATAGCCGCCGTCCCTAAACCAAAGAAAACGGCAAAAAAGATGACTGGAATCATGTCACCAGCTGACAATGATTTAAAGACGTTAGTCGGGATAATGCCCATGACCGTCGACCAAATACCATTGTGTGAGACCGTCTTAGCGGTTTGCACATACTGACTAATATTCGACGCATGTAGTTGATGAATATCGATATAGTCACCAGGATGAAAAATGTTACCCATTAACAACCCTAAGGCGATCGCAATCGTCGTCATGATTTCGAAATAGATAATGGTTTTACCACCAATCCGACCTAACTTTTTGAGGTCGCCCATATTAGCAATCCCGGTAATCAGACATGCCACCACGATTGGTAAAACGATCATTTGAATCAGACTGATGAACATCGTCCCGATGTTTTGCATCGCAGTAATTGCCGTTTTATTGCCATAAAAGACGACCCCTAATACAATTCCAAGCACTAGCCCAATTAAGATCTGCCAGCCCAAGCTCAATCGGAACTGGCGATACCGCTTCATCTTTCCCTGCTTTTCCAAGCTACTTCCGCCCCATTCTCATTTATGGATGTTTTTATGAAATATTGCACACAATATTAATATTTTAGCACATTTTCAGTCAATATGAGAATTAAATTAAAAAATCAATCATTAAAATCAAATGGTCCCATTGTAATAGACGTTAATCTCAGTTGCTTTCCTCATAATCACGTGATTGTCGCGGTGAATCACTATTTCCGTTACCATCAGAATCCGAACATTAACCAAAATAGCGACAATTAAAACTAGCTTGGTTAGCAGTTGTAATCATTCCTAACCAAGCTAGTTTTTTAAGCAAAAACTTTATTCAACGGTTGCGATTACGACACTTCATCATGTCGTCACTCACTAACCGATTTAAACCGCTATTTGGAACGGGTCATCCGGTCATAGACAGCGGCACTAACCCAATCAGCGGTCCACATCCATAAAACATGCCCAATGGCTTCTGACACGTGTTCGGTCATTGGTTGATCCTTCGCAGCGGGAACGGTTCCCAGTGCTGGCAAGATACCATGGTGAAAGGCTGTCCAGATACCTAACCCATACAACGCGCTGCTGCCACCTTTTGCCCGGGGGTGCTTGCGAGCCCATAAACTATAGGCCACAGCAAAGGTCGTTGAGAATCCGAAATGCATGACATAGCTGACACCTGGTAAATCATGACCAGAATATGAATACGTTGCATGCGTAACGCTGGCGGGAATCCCAATTTGTTGCAATAATTGTTGTGGGGGATTCGTTTGATCCCGCTGTGGCGTTCGTGGCGGTAGGATATTCTCCCACCCTAACTTAACTAAACCAGAAATCACACCACCAGTCACACCAGCAATAACTGCGGCCCGATGATTGAACTGCTTGTTCACCATTAATAATTACCTGCCTCTCTATTCAATAAATTAATCATACCAGCCTTGGTACCCATTTCGAAATAATTTAGCCTGGTAATTAAATAAAAAATTTGATTTACAAAAATGAACGTGATACGATTACCACATTGATTTATCACTTGATAAATGAAATTAAAAGGGAGGAATTGACATGTATTTAGGCTTAAAAGAAATGGCCCACGAAAAACTCAGATATGGGCTACTTAGCGGGGTTTTGCTACTAATTGCCCTCGTCGTCTTTATGTTAGCGGGCCTTGCTAACGGGTTATCCAATGGTAATCGTCAGGCTGTTGACCAGTGGCATGCTCAAACAGTTTATTTGAACGAAGATGCGAATCAGACACTGTCAGCATCCCAATTAAAACTAGCAGACCAAGATCGAATCAAAGGTCAGGACGTCGCACCCTTAGCTAGTCTGTCCGGTACTTTACGAACTGCCAGTAATGGTCAAAAGACTAACGCTAGCGCTTTTGGGACCACTCGCGATAGTTTTCTGATGCCAAAAGTCATCTCAGGACACCGAATCAACGGCAAGAATCAATTATTGATTTCCGCGGGATTAAAAGACAAAGGCTATCGGATTGGTCAGAAAGTTCGCATTGGGACCACTGATCAAAAGGTAACGATCGTCGGTACTTTCAAAGCTAGTACCTATAGTATTGCGCCAACGGTCTACACGGACGTTGCCACGCTCAATCGTCTCAAAGGTAATCCCATCACCAGTGGCGATCAACAACCGGTCAACGCCTTTGTGACTAAAAAGAGTCATTTCAAGACTCAACATCATGGCAACATGCAACGTTTATCAATTGCCACGTTTATTGAAAAATTACCAGGATACAGCGCTGAGCAGTTGACACTCAACACGATGATTTACTTCTTGTTCGCAATTGCCCTAGCCGTGATTGGAATTTTCATGTTCGTTCTGACCCTTCAAAAACAAGCCTTGTTCGGGGTCTTAAAAGTACAAGGTATTGGTACCAAACACATCTTGGCTGCCCTACTCACCCAAAGTGTCGTCATGGCAATCATTGGTATCGGCATCGGCCTTCTAATTACGTTAGGCCTCGCGCAAATCATGCCCGCCGGATTACCATTCGCCATTGACTGCCCACAATTTGGTATTTATAGTGTGGCTCTCTTGTTAGCTGCAGTCGTCGGTGCCTTACTCTCATGGCGGACTGTCGCCAAGATTGACCCCGTCGTTGCCATTGGATAAGGAGGATGATATCAATGAGTCAACCAGTTTTAGCCTTACAAAATATTAATAAACAATTTGGTCACGGTCATACCGCTGTTAACGCTTTGACTGATGCCAATTTCGAAGTCAGTGCTGGCCAATTCGTCGCGATTATCGGCCCCTCTGGCTCGGGTAAATCCACCTTTTTGACGATTGCTGCCGGTTTACAAACGCCAACAAGTGGTCAAGTTATTCTGAACGGACAACCACTATCGAATCAAACGGAAAAACAGCGCTTAGCCTACCGTTTCAATGAAATTGGCTTTATCTTGCAGAGTTCCAATCTGATTCCATTCCTGACGGTTCGTGAACAGTTCAAGCTCGTCGATAAAATGGCCCGGCGCAAATTTGATCAAGCAGGCACCGATGAATTACTAGCAGAGTTAGCCCTTACTGAAGTTCGGGATGCCTACCCAAGTGACCTCTCCGGTGGTGAACGCCAACGTGTTGCCATCGCCCGTGCTCTTTACAATGATCCAAGCGTCATTCTCGCAGATGAACCGACCGCCAGCCTGGACACGCCCCGCTCCATCGACGTCGTCAAGCGCCTCGCCAACGAAGCTCATCAGCACCAAAAGGCCATCGTAATGGTGACCCATGACCAACGGCTGATTGATGACTGTGACGTGGTCTATCAAATTGAAGATGGTAAGATGAGTCGCCGCGACTCGTAGTGCCACTGACCACTGCACTTTAACCTCATAACAGTAAAAATGACCTCGCCAGGAATGTTCCTGTGAGGTCATTTTTACTGTTCATATTCACACGACTCATCAGATACTACGAATCGAAAACTAGAATTTGCCAAGCTCAAAAACAGCCAGCTTCGGCCCGCTGGAAAAAGTGCGGTTAGCGTAAACATGCTTAGATTTGGTCATCCGACATCAAGTCATCCGTTCAACTAATTAGCTTGCGGTAATTTATATCGCAATGCACGGTAAACAAGTGCGACCACGTACACCGTGATAAACCGATCTAAATAATCCGTTCCCACTTGTATCAAGAAGACAGCCATCGTTTTGCCCATACCGGTACCTAATAATAATTGGACTAGCATGCTCGAACCAGACGACGTGATGCCATGAAATAAGATGACCGTAATCGCCGTGGATAAAAGTGTTCCGGGAAGTGAAATAACACCAGCTAACCACCAATTTGACCGCCACGTGCCCGGCTTGATTCGCCGATATAGCAGACCAGCAACTAACCCAGTCAGCAGTTGAACGGGCATAAAGAACAGCGAGTACAGGTCTGTCGTCACACCCACGATAACTCCGGTGGCACCCCCGGCCAACATCCCACCCAGTGGTCCAAACACAGCAGCAGCCAAAACGGTACCAATTGAATCTAAATAAATCGGTAATTTTAACATCAAGGCAATGTTACTGCCAACAATATTCAGGGCAATGCAGAGCGCCAATAACGTAATTGCCCGCGTCTTTATTCTCTTCATGCACTCACCAATTGGTGCAAGACTTGCGTTAAATCAGGATCAGCCGCACCGACCACAGTCGTTAAGAACAACCGCCAAAAAGCTACGACGTCAACCTTCGTCATGATTTGACTATTGGGTGTGTTGTGCCAGAAATCATGATCATCCACGATTGACTGCCCACGCGCGACACCATCCGTCACAACCGTCGTGTAGCTTTCAAAGCCACTCAGAATCGTTGGGTCAAGCATTCCGGCCACGGCCAACGGATCATTGATCACACAACCAATAACCCGTTCATATTCCCAATGAAAGTCAAAATAAAAGGTTGTAATTTTCTCAACAAAAGCCCCCATTGCTGGATTGACGTCTTTAATATACGTTAATAAACTGGGTGTCAACACGATGTTACGCGTGACGTCTAAACCAACCATCTGAATGGGAACAGGCATCAAGTCAAAGACGACCTTGGCCGCATCCGGGTCACACCAGAAGTTGTATTCAGCCACTGGCGAACAATTACCGTAACTCCGATAACTTCCACCCATCAGTGTAAATTGATCGACTTGTTCAAATAAGCGTGGATCACGTTGCAGTACCGTTGCAATGTTCGTCAACGGTCCCAACGCTAAAATCGAAGTATCAGGTGCTTCAATCAGCGTCTCTTCAATAAAACCAGCGGCATCTTGAATCGGTCGTACCGCCGTTACCGCTGGAATCTGACTATTCCCTAAGCCATCATCGCCGTGGGTGTCTTGCGCACTCGTGTAGGCGACTTCCAATGGGCGATTAGCGCCCAAATAGACTGGAATATCCAATCGGTCAGCCAAATCTAAAATTTTCAGTGCATTTTCCGCACCGATATGGGTTGGCACGTTCCCACAAACAATTGTAATCCCAATCACATTAAGTGCCGGTGATTTAAGCGCCAATAATAGTGCTAAACTATCATCGATCCCGGGATCACAGTCAATAATAACGTTACGCGTCGCATTCATTCTCTTACCTCCGATAACTGAAGTTCTTGGTTTTTTATCCTGGGAAGTTTACGAACCAGGCCAGCTCGCCTAATTAGGTCAAACTGTATGTGATGAAATGCTAATCCAATTATAGCGGACGGTGGGGCCCTTGAAAACCACCAATCGTTACTTCGACTCACATCTTGATGGCCGATGCTACCTCTCTGACAATAATCACCACGACCTGCTTAACCCACTGTGCATACTCATCCCCATTAGCCCCACAACATCATTATTTGCAGTATTCATACGCTCCCAGCGACACCTTAAGTAGTTCCCCACCTCCCATTTCGAACCAATTATTTAATTATGTTACTGAACTTTTACCAGAGTTCATCAAGTGAATGACCGGAAAACATGGTACAATATGACTACTAAAGATAAAGTAGGTGTCGAATCATGCGTAAAGTTCAGTTTTATGGGGCCGTTTCAATTGACGGTTGTTTAGCCACCAAGGATAATCGGCTGGACTGGCTGTTCAAAACAGCTGGTGCCAACGATGCCCCCACCGAAGCATTTATGCAGCAAGTTGATACCGCCATCATGGGCCGCCATACTTACGAATACACGATGGAACAAACCACTGATCAACTCATTAATCCATATAATCCGGCGACCCACAATATTGTCATGACTTCCCACCCCCACACCGGCGATGAACGCACCCAGTTCACCAATACCCCCGTCACGAAGATCGTCGAAGACTTGCGCCGTACCGCTGGCAAAAATATTTGGATTGTTGGCGGTGCTGGCGTCTTAATGCCGCTGTTAGCTGCGGATTTAGTTGATGAGCTCTACATCCAGATTGCACCAGTCATTTTGGGTGATGGTATTCCCTTATTTAAAGCAATTGACCAGCAACAGCGCTTTGAATTAGTTGACACCAATCGATATGGTCAGCTCGCCGAAGTCCACTATCAACGTTTAACAACTGAATAATGTCGTGATTAAAAAATCCCAGCCCGTTTGCAACACGCAAACAAGTTGGGATTTTCAATTGCTTTAAGCTTCACGTTGGCGTTTAACCGCCTGACGAAGTAATAGTGGTGCAATCAGCGTCGTTAAAATGATTGCCGTGATGACTGCCGAATAACGATCAGCTGATAGTAATTTGCCTTGATAACCAATCTGTGCAATGATCAGGGCCATCTCCCCACGTGACACCATGCCGGCGCCAATCTCATAGCCGCTTAACCAATTAAAACCCGCCAACCGTGCGCCGACCCCGGCACCAATGATCTTAGTGGCAATTGCCGCAACGGTAATCACAGCGATGAACCAAAAATCGTTCAGGAAACCATTGAATGACATATTCAGCCCAATACTAACGAAAAAGACTGGGATAAATACAGCATTACCAATGGGTTGAATATGCTCATCGATAACTTCATGATAGTCCGTCTGACCAACGGCGATACCGGCAAAGAACGCGCCAATCACAGCACTTAAACCGATTGCGTCCGCTAAGTATGAGAGTCCAAAACAAATCACTAGTGACATCAGCGTGATGGAGGTTGGAACCAGTAGGGCATTCCCCACGGCCATTAAATGTGGCACCACCCACTTGACCACAAAGTACAGCGCCACAAAGAACGCCAACTGAATCGCCAGCGAGAGTCCCAAGTTGGTTGAGGCATGACTACCGCCACCACTGACTTCACTGCCAAATAAGCTGATCATCAAACTCAGAATCAAAACAGCCAGGACGTCATCAACGACCGCTGCACCTAAAATCGTCGTCCCTTCTTTACCATCGAGGGCGCCTAACTCTTTGAGAACCGCGACTGAAATCGAAACCGATGTGGCCGCGAAGGTTACGCCCAAGAACAAACTTTCAGTGGCGTTAAGGTGAAATAGTTGGCTACACCAGTCAATCACCGCAACGGGTAGAACGACCCCCAGGACCGCAACTAACAAACTAGGACGCCAATACTTCTTCAGCAATTTTAAATCGCTCTCTAAGCCGGCCATGAACATTAAAATAATCACGCCAAGCTCCGCGAAGTCTTTGATAAAACTTGTTGCTGAGACCCAACCTAATACGGCTGGACCAAGTATAATTCCACTTAACAATTGGCCAATCACCGCGGGTAGGCCCATTCGGACACTCAGGTGACCCGCAACCGCCGTAACAATTAAAATCAACGCTAAACTACCAACGTAATCCATTAAAAACCTCCTAAAAAAGGGCACTGCAAGCTCTGACTACCCAACCCAAAAGTAGTCCGAATTCTTGAAGTGTCCTTCAACCGTAAAATCTATTGTGCAATTAGTATAGCATATTTTTATGAGTCTAGCCGTGACATCTACTTATGAAAGCGGTTATAATAACTCATATACTGTTAACTGAAAGGTCGCTTAGTCGTGTTGAACATTCCTGATTTTCGTCAACGTTTTGGTTTTTTAGTCTTTTCCATTATTCTGAATTCTGCTGCCAACGCGCTCACCATCGCCACCAGCCTAGGTAGCGCCGTCTGGACTGGCTCCAGCGTTAATCTAGCTGACTGGACCCATATTTCATTAGGAACCACCTTATTACTGTACGGTGTGGTTGTCACGATTCTCAACCAACTTCTGTTAGGTCACTTTGATCGGCGGCGGTTTATCTCCAACTTGCTCTATATCGTGCCCTTTAGTTACCTGGTCCAATTTATCGGCTACTTTTGGGATTGGCTACAGATTCCCGCCCTGCCCCTGTTACCACGCTTGATTCTAAACGTGCTGGGGCTATTAGGCGTTGCGGCCGCCGTCTCGATTTACCAGCGTTGTAATTTAATTCAGCATCCGAACGATGATTTATCGTATATCTTACGCTTTCGGTTTTTACATGGTTCCGCTATCATTGCCCAGTGGACCAGTTATTTGCCACCTCTGACGATTATCATCGTTTCATTCTTCGCCACAGGTCATTTGCGTGCCATTGGCTTCGGGACGGCCTTTGCCTTAATTGCTCAAGGTGCCATCATGGGGTGGTCTGATCATCATGTTTTTCCCCATCTCAAACATCACGTGGATATTGTCCAGGCGCATCATCCGGCCTAAATGAATCTTGACAAAGTTCAGGCCAAACCTCAATAATGAGAGTATTCTAATTTATTGGACTGAAGTAAATGAATTTAACGCAACTAACTAGTCAAATCATTTTGATGTTCATTCTCATGCTCGTCGGCCTGCTCGTTAACAAGCTCGGCTTCATGCATGCCCAGACTTCAACTGATTTAACCAACATCCTGTTATACATTGTGTCACCTTGCTTGATTATTCAAGCCTTTGAAAAGACATTTTCAGCCGACCGCTTACAAATGTTAGCCCGGGTCATTGCTGGAATTGTGATCATTTATGTGCTCATGATCATTGTGACGCAATTACTATTCAAACGTGTCTCTGACCAGAATTTGCGTCGCATTATGCGTTACGGTGCCGTATATTCTAATGCCGGTTTTATGGGGATTCCATTAACCAGCTCCCTATTCGGTGCAACTGGCGTATTCTATGCTGTTGCCTCGTTAGCGGCCTTCAATATTTTTAGCTGGACTCACGGTATCACCCTCTTCACCGGACAACAGGGCAATCGGCGGGATAATCTTAAACAGATCGTCTTTAATCCGAATATCATCGCCATTGTTGTTGGGCTACTGATTTTCGTAACCTCGCTGCAACTGCCAACGATTGCCAATAGCGCTATTAAATATGTCAGTTCGGTCAACACACCCCTGTCCATGATCGTTATTGGGAATAGTTTGGCAGACGTTAAACTTAACCGTGCGACACTCGATAAACGTCTTTGGTTAGTCATCTTATTGCGCAATTTATTGTTTCCATACTTGGCGATTGTTGTCCTCCAGCTAATGGGTATCACTGGCATCCCATTATTCACCACAGTGTTAATGGCTGCTTGCCCAGTCGCCGGAATCGTCGTCTTGTTCTCGCTCAAAGTCCACGGTGATCCCGGGCCAGCCGTTGCTCTAATGAGCATCTCAACGATTCTAAGTGTCGTTACCATTCCAATCGTCTTTGCTTTGGTCAACTTACACTAATGTGCCTCGCTGCTTTTAGTTAAGACTAAGTAAACGGCAACTAAAAATGAGCCATCAGAATTTTTCATTCTGGTGACTCATTTTTAATGACTAGCATTTGAGATACGGCTTAAACTTGGATCCACTGCGTTTTAGCAATTGGCAGAAAGCGCGCTAACTTTGGGTTGTGCTAAGTCGTGCGACGTCCATTGGCTCTAAACTGGCTGGTGTCAACCTTCAGCACTAGCCTATCTCAGCCATAAATTGCACTGCAAAACAGTGGCTACTTTGCAACCGCTCGTAGTTGTTCAATAACCTCTGGGCGTGGCTGAGTTAGTCCGGCCGGTGAAAACAGCTGCTCGACCAAATCATCGCTAAGCAAGCGACGTCGATGTAATAATTCAGGAATTGCTTGGTTAGTGGTGAGCGCTTCTTTAATCAGCGCGGTAGTCGTCTCGTAACCAAGGTATGGCGCCAAAACAGTTGCCGTAATGGCCGAATGTGCCACTTGATCTGCACAGCGTTGGCGATTGACCGTCAATTGCCGCACACAGTGATCGACTAATGTAGTCAAGGCCTGCTGTAAATGCTGCTCACTGGCTAGCAATGCCCGTAACATAATTGGCTCAAAAGCGTTTAATTCCAATTGGCCCGCTTCCGCTGCCATTGTTACCGTCGTGTCGTGACCAATCACTTCAAACGCAACTTGGTTAACAACCTCCGGAATAACCGGATTGATTTTACCTGGCATAATAGAAGAGCCTGCTTGCTGCGCGGGCAAATTCAATTCACCAAAGCCAGCTTGTGGGCCGCTCGCCAGTAATCTTAAGTCATTGCTAAACTTGGAAAGGTCAACGGCTAACGTCTTCATGGCCGCAGAGAATTCCACGAACAAATCGCAGTTTTGCGTTGCATCGATCAAGTCTGGTGCGGCTACTAAATCTAAATCAGTATTTTGATTTAATTTCACTAAAATCTGCTGTTGATACGTGTGAGTCGCGTTGATGCCGGTACCGATTGCAGTCCCACCCAAATTTACGATTCGGAGATGTTCGCCCGCCTGCCGTACACGGGTCAAATCACGCTTGAATAATTGGTAATAAGCATGAAAGGTCCGCCCGTACGTCGTCGGTACCGCATCTTCAAGCTGAGTTCGGCCAACTTTGATGGCATCTTGATAACGCTGCGATTTAACCAGTAACGTTTGTACCAACCGGCTGAGTGCCGTTAATAGTCCTGGGAGTTGCATGCAAAGCGCCATTTTACCGGCCGTTGGAAAAGTATCATTGGTTGATTGTGATTGATTAACATCATCATTGGGATGAACGGCAACTGCCGGCATCAACCGGTGAGCCAAATTAGCCACCACTTCATTGACGTTCATGTTAGCCGAGGTCCCAGCACCCCCCTGAATCGCTGGCACAATGAAGTTATCCGCGTAACGCCCCAGTAGTAACTGATTACATGCCGCAATAATGGCGTGTGCCTTATCATTAGACAAAGTTCCGGCAGCCGCATTCACACTGGCCGCCGCTTTCTTGATTTGAACGAGACTTTGCATGATCAGTGGATGCATCAATTCCGTCGTAATCGGAAAATTATGAACGGCACGTAACGTATGAATTCCATACAAAGCATCATCCGGAACAGCTAACTTACCAATACAATCAGCTTCAATTCGCATAGCAAAACCCTCTTATTTAGATTTCATGTTACATCTTCTAACATGAATAATTAGAGTTTAGACCATTTTCTCTGAAATACAATCCTTTTAATTGATTTACGACTAATATTAAGTTCAACGCCAATTATGGTTAATATTCATTAAGCTCATCATCAGCATACTTCATATTAATTAACTGTCCCCTACTGCCAGCGCCTATACCAATCATTAAGTTATTACACAAACATCAACAGCCTACTTAACAACAGGTATCGTGCTAGTCATTTTAGGATTAATCATGATTAAAACGTGTCGTTTTTTAAGTTCAAAAACGGCCAGCTAAAAACCGCTGGAAATAGGTGCGAGTGGGCGTAAACATGCTTTTCAAGTTCGTCCTACGCCGACTTCCAGGCATTTCTGCCAATTGCTGGAACGCGGTGGACACAGATTTAAGCCGAAGCCCACGTCTTAAATACTGGTCTTCCACTAACCAAGCCAAGGACGCTTGCTAAGTGGAATTTCACCGCTGAGCATTGGCCGAAACGCCTTCCAGTCGGGACAGTGTTCGAATGGCGGACATGTGCGTACCCAACTTTTGGTAAATTCGTCATTGTTTTTCATAAACAATAATTTTATCAATCAACTGTCAGGGTGAAAATGATATTAGGATGTCTCACTATTCCTCAATCAACATCGTAATAATTGGCCGTCTCGACAAAGTGGTTAATACAACCCTAACGTTTCGTTTAAAGTTCCCGTATCAAAATAGCCAACAACAGATTGTGCTAAGTTAAGTGGCCGTTCATTAGCCATTCGAGCGGGTTCCCGACTGTAGGGGCTGGGTGACAATGCTCAGTAGCCAAATTATTCTTAGTCGGAAGTGATTTTCTTCCGGCTTAGAATAAGACTCGTATTTGAGATGACGCGGGTTATGCGTTAGCTCAAATCGACGTCGGCTGCGTTCCAGCAATTGTCACCCAGCCCCAGAGGTCGGAATAGGACGCACACCGGCTGACGAACAACAATCTAAACTTGACACGTTTTAATCATGATTCATGACCGATTAACTAATACACTGCTAATATTGCGCTTGTCGTGTCACCACCCGTGGATAATGAACAAAGTGGGCATAAAAGCCAATCATTAACACGACGACCGCTAACCCGCAGACGCCGTTCCAACCAGCTAAATCCCATAAGACGTTGCCACAAAATGAACCTAGGGCGCCACCCATGAAGTAGCCAAACATGAATACCGAATTGAAACGGCTACTGGCATGGACATCGATGCTTTGAATCCGTGTCTGATTCGCGACCTGCCCGAATTGAGTACCTAAATCAAGAATGACAATACCAATAATTAACCCCACCAAATGCGTACCACTCAGCCAAAACACTACGTAGGCTAATGTTGATAACACTAGACCCAAGCCGATAATCGTTCGGGGCCGAAAACGATCAGCTAGACGGCCAATTAAAGGGGCTGCTAACACACCGGTAACACCTAGCAACGCAAGCAGACCAGCTTCACGACTTCCCCACCCGTATTGATGTTGCAAGTAAAAGACGAGTGTTGCCCAGAAAATATTAGAAACACCAAACAAGACAAATCCGTTAACAGCCGACGCTCGCAAAACCGGATAGCGTTTTACTAACTGAGGTACTGTCTGAATCATGGCTTTATAATTCGTGGTATGTGTCGTCACGGGATCATGCGGTAATTTTCGCCACAAGACGAGCCACAATCCTGCAATCAAGATAGCGGCAATCAGATAGACCATCTGCCAAGGCAAATAGCTCGCAAGTACCCCACTGACAGTTCGTGACAAGAGAACCCCCACGAGCAAGCCACTCAGGACGTTGCCCAAGACTTGACCACGCTGATTACGAGGTGCGAGAAAGCCGGCGTACGGAATAATAACTTGTGGTGCCACCGAGGTTATCCCAATCAGTAAGCTTGCCAAGGCGTACACCCAAATATTGGGAGCCACGAAGGCTAGTAACGCTGAAATGATTGCGAGTACCAGTAAGCGCATAATCAACATTCGGCGATTCATGATATCACCCATGGGTACAATTAAGAGCAACCCGAAGGCATAGCCTAACTGCGTCAGCATTGCCACCGCGCCAATAACGGCGTTTGGGAGATTAAACTGTTGCGCAATGTCCGCCTCAATCGGTTGAATATAATTAATATTAGCCACTACAATGGCCGCGGAGATCGCCATTAATAGGACCGTACTTTTATTTAAAGATTTTGAATTCACGTTAATTTCCTTTCCAATTTTGAGATTTAACAGCTTAGTCAAAATTAGAAAGCTTGTTCAACCCTGATGATCAACCAGTGTTTTAACTGTTGATCAACGGGGACACTACCGCGCACGCCTAGTTAACCCACTGCTTAGCAGCGGCCAAATCAGTAACCATATGGGTCGGCCGTTCAGAACTAGTCGGTTGTCGCTGATCACGATTAATCCAAATCATCGGCCACTGCATAGCACTGGCTGGAACAACATCGGATTCATAGCCACGTGCAATATGCCAATGATTATCTGCTGTTAACTTAAAACGCTCTTGAACCGTTTCAAAGAAAGCTAACGCTGGTTTGTAAGCTTGAACGTCTTCAGCCGTAACAACCGCTGTGAACGGCACCTTTAAAGCAGCAATGTTGGCCGGCATAATATCCCAGGAAGAATTCGACATAATAATCAATTGATAGCCCAATTGCTGCCACGCTGTTAAGGTCGGTATAACATCGGCGTATGGTAATAAGTGTCGTTGCACTTCCAAGCATTCAACGTAATGACTTTCAAAGAAGTGTCTCTGTTCAAACAATCGATCTAAATGCTTAAGATCAGCCCGGACTAATGTTGAATAATCTAGATAAGGATTGACACTGGCAGGATCGTCCTCATAAGTCGCGTAGGCTTTGCGAACCGTTAGTGGGTCTAAACCAACCGCCAATCCTAAATTAGCCACCCATTGATACAGCGGCTCAGTATTAATTAACGTCCCGTAACAATCAAATGTTAAATATTTTTTGGTCATATTTTTTAGCTTCCTTACTGAATGTCGATGAATTGTGCTGACTATTATTAGCACGACTCACCACAAATTAACTAATATTATCTATTTTATTTTACCACGACACCGAACACTCAGCAGACCGCCCCGGTACCAATTAATAGGACTAGGACTTGCATCGTGATATACTTATTGATTGTGCATTATTACAGAATTTATAAAAGAAAGGACGGTATTATGCCAACTCAAAATTCAACGTTGCCGCTTGATGCCAACGGCCAGCCCTATCACCGGACTTGGCTTGTATTGACTTTACTTGTCGGGACGTTCACCACCTTCATTACCCAAACACTATTAACGACAGCTTTTCCAACGTTAATGGCCGATTTTCATATTTCAGCAACCGCCGTTCAGTGGTTGACCACTGGTTTCATGTTAATCATGGGAATTATGATTCCCGTCAGTGCCTGGTTGCTGACCCGAATCAATTCCAAGTATTTGTACTTAACAGCCATGCTTATTTTTGGTCTGGGAACTACGCTGGCGTACTTTGCCGTCAACTTTCAGATGTTGCTGATTGCCCGAATGATTCAAGCAATGGGCGTCGGAATTTCCGCCCCAGTGTTTCAAACAATCATGTCTTCAGTTTATCCACCCGAAAAACGGGGTTCCGCAATGGGGACAGCCGGAATTGTTATTGGCTTAGCACCCGCCATCGGACCGACACTCTCTGGCTGGATTATTGATAACTATTCCTGGCGGGCACTCTTCTTATTCATCCTGCCAATCAATATCCTAGTCATCATCGTTTCATTCTTCACTTTGCGGAAAGTCTTACCAACTTCCAAACAACCAATTGATTGGTGGTCAGTCTTGATCTCAACAATTGGTTTTGGCAGTATGTTATACGGTTTTTCATCCGTTGGTAATGCTGGTTGGGGCGACCCAGTCGTTCTCACAACTTTAGTCATTGGTCTGATTTTCATTGGTCTATTCGTCTGGCGGCAACTTCACATGGATCAGCCATTATTGGAATTACGTGTCTTTAAGATTCCGGCTTTCACCCTATCCGCAATCCTGACCGCCCTCGCTTACATGGCTATGATGGGCGTCGAAATGATTTTGCCAATGTATATTCAAACGGTCCTCGGTCGTTCAGCAATGGACTCTGGATTGATTTTATTACCTGGCGCAATCATGATGGGGATTATGAGCCCCATTACTGGTCGCATCTTTGACCATATCGGTGCCCGCAGACTAGCAATGACGGGGATGTTACTCCTAACGCTAGGAACTGCTTTCTTCCTATCAATTAGTGCCACGACCCCAATCTTATGGATCATCGTTGTTTACGCCATTCGGATGTTTGGCCTGACCATGGTTACCATGCCCGTCACAACGACCGGGATCAATGCGTTACCTTTCCGGCTGATTTCCCATGGGACCGCCGCCAACAACACCCTACGTCAAGTCGCAGCTTCAATGGGGACGGCCGTTTTAATCAGTGTCTACTCCAGCGTCGCTAAGTGGCAAATGCCGGGACATCAATTACTGACACAGGCACCTTTGAAATACCGTCAGGACGGAATCACCGCAACCTTAACTGGTTATCACATGGCGTTCGTTGTCTCACTCATTTTTTGTGCGATTGGCTTTGGGATTACCTTCTTCTTAAAAGCCAATCATTCAAAAACCATTAGTCAGGAGGATGATGCCGCATGATCATTGTCTTACTAATTCTGGCAACCTTTGTCTTTGCTGGCACGATGATTTTTTCACCGGCAGGCCGTAACCGTCTCATTGCCATTATCATTAGTGGCCTCATTATTGCCACTAGCCTCATCGCCCTCGTCCTAAACGACAATTACCATTGGGGCATGCACGAGGTCACCCGCACGCAGATTCAAGACTTAGCCCCGCTAAAATCCAAACAAGTAGCGTTGCGGGTCCAGCAACTCGGAACAGGGTCTGAACGCGTCATCAGTTACCGGGTTGCAGCCGCCACTAAAGTCAGTCACACGGTGACCGCAACCACCACAACAACTAAACTGACTAGCGGTTCACCCGCGCAGGTTCAACTAAAGACCACGACTTGGCAGTTCAAAAATCACCTGACACACGTGTTATTCAGCCTAGGAAATACCAAGACAAAAATTGTTCAACGCCAATATTTGTTTACAATTCCTAAGACGTGGCAAGTGGTGACAGTTAAAAATTAGATGTTAATAAAACTGACTAACCATCTTGGCTAGTCAGTTTTATTTTGTTTAATCGTCATCACTTGTGGCGCTTCGCCAGCCAATCAACCGCTGAAACCTGATACACATTCTCATCATGATCGCCATCCAATAAGTGCTGACCACCTGGATGCTGAATCAAAAAGTCAAAGCCCGTCCGTTGCGCCACCGCATTGCTTGCCTGATTGTCCACCGCCGCACGAATCCGCAAACATTGCCGATGATACTGATTAAAACCCAAGTCACAAACGCCACGGACGGCTGCCGTCATGACGCCGCGTCCCTGAAATGGTCGTCCCAACCAATAGCCGATGTTGGCACTGTGGTCGTTATCATCGAAGTGGTCACAGCTAACCATTCCCGCAACCCGTTGTTCAACGACAATGACTAGGTTGAGCGCTTGCGCTTGTTGTAACTGAGCTTGTGCAAAAGTTAAAAAGCGTTGTTCATCCGCCACCGTTTGAATTTTAGCCACCCATGGCAAATAATACTGATACTGCGCACGATTAGCGGTTAATAATGCTAGTAATGCCGGCGCATCGCTTTGGGGTAGCGGTTCTCGCAATTCAATCGCTGGTGTGACTCGATAAGTTAGCATGAACATTCCTACTCTCTTAGATGAAAAATCGCAATCATGATTAATTGAATGATTAACCATGATTGCGATTTAAGTGTCTCAAAACCCAATTAATGTTGCAGTAATAACGTAATTAAAATCAAGGCGCTGACGACCTGAATCGTCCCCACGCCTAAACCATACAGTGCTAAGCGCTTGCCAGCTTTCATAAAGTTAACAAGATTCAAACGTAACCCGATAGCTGCTAACGCAATGATTTCAAACCAACTACTGATTGTATGAGCCGTTGCGCCAATAATTGCTGGTAACGAAATCAAGCTATTCAATGCACATAAGATTAAGAACCCGGCCACGTACCATGGTAACCAATGACCGTTCCCATTACCACTGACGACAGCATCCTCAGCCAATTCATTTTCAATCGTGCGTTGGTGTAACCGGCCAAAAATCAAAACAACGACGACTAGCATCATAATCCGCATAATTTTGAAAATCGTTGCAAATTGAACCGTTGTTTGATTAACCATACTAGCTGCGGCCACCACCTGCCCAACTGATTGTAAAGTTCCCCCAATCAACGCCCCTTTAAGAATGACACTGCCACCAAACACGGCCATTCCTAAGACCGGTAACGTTAACATCAGCACTGTCCCCATCAAGTTAACTAAGGTAATGACAGTCCCCTTATCATCTTCATCCGCGTCAATAACGGGTGCGATTGATGCAATCGCCGACGACCCACACACGGCGTTACCGCCGGCCATCAGCATACGTACCGACTGGCTGAAACCCAGCTTACGCCCTAACCACAAAGCCCCAACGATCGTAATCGTCATTTGGCAAAGAATAAAGAGCACGCCGAACCCACCAATTTTGCCAATTGTCTGTACCGTCATCGTCGCACCGAGCAACATCACGGAATATTCCAACAGCTTACTTTCTGCGAACTTAGTCCCCCGACCAAGTTGCGGTTGTTTCAGAAACGTATTGCCACCAATGATTCCTAATAGAATCGCGATAGTAGCCGCACCTAACGCTGGCACAAATTGCGCCAATCCTTGACTAATAATTGCAATGACCAGACTGGTCACTAACCCCGGTAAAATCCCTTTGACCTTCATTCGCTTTCTCCCATCTCTATCTCGATGCTTTTAAGTATACGAAAGTTATTTACATTTGAGAAATAAATTATTATGATAGTTACTATTAATAAACATAATAGTTAGGGGTGAACACAATGTTTAAACAATTGGAAACGTTCTGTGCGGTATACGAAACTCGCAACTTCTCCCATGCCGCCGAGCAACTTTTTATTTCCCAGCCGACCGTCTCAACACAAATCAAACAACTTGAAGCCGATTTACAAACCACGCTCTTAACACGTAACGGGCGCCAAGAAATCGTTCCTACTGCCAGTGGTCAGCTCCTCTATCAACAGGCTCAAAAGCTGTTAACAACTTGGGCCGCTACCAAAACAGCGGTGCAATCACCACGCCACTTAGTGAAAGTTCCTTGCCGGATTGGTGCCTCACACACAACCGGGCGTCTGATTCTACCCACCTTATTAGCCAATTTGAGTGCCGTCAGTGATCGCTTTGACTTTCAAGTGACGCTTGCCAATTCGGCCGAAATTTTGACCGCTATGTCCCAACACAAACTGGACTTTGGTTTAGTTGAAAAGCCACTCGTTACTGACCAGCTCAATCGCTTGCCATTTGGTCACGATGAGCTCGTCCATGCGGGCGACTTTGCCAGTCCCCTCTGGCTGCTACGTGAACCTAATTCCGGTGTGCGTCATTATACCAACGCCTTTTTAAAAGCCCGCAACATTCAGCCAGCACAAGTCATGGTCATCCACAGTAACCAAATCATCGCGGACCTCCTCGCTCATGGTATCGGCCAAACAATTATTTCACGTCACGTTTTAAGCAACGAGATTCCCATCGAACAGCTAAGTGCTCATTACCAACGCCAATTCTTTTTACTGACTAACACGCAACCGGCAGCGGCACTGCGCCCCGTACAGACTGCAATTACCCAGTACCTAACAACGTGGTCAGATTAGCGATCCCCGCCGTTGTTATTAGGTCTTTTTGACATTAGCGTTTAAAAAATGGTCTGACCACTAAAGTCAGACCATTTTTGATATTCACTGAACAACCGGCTGCCACTGTTGCCAAACTTGTTCATCACTATATTGTTCACTACTCCGATAGGCACCCTTGCTAAGTCGTTGCTGACGTTGCGGACTTTCAAGTGTTCGGGTCAGCGCTCTGACTAGTTGGTTGACGGCACCATCCGTGACCAGATAACCATTCTTGCCATCCTTCAAAACATCCTTAGGACCATAGTTAATATCATAAGCAATTGCTGGCACACCATGACTAAGGGCTTCAATTAACGATAATGGCTGCGCATCACTTTCACCAGTATAAACGTAAGCACCGGCTTGATCATAAGCCATTGTTAAGTTCGGTTGATACCCAGCAAAAGTCACGGCGGTCTCTAGGTGCAACTGGGACACTTGCTGTTTTAGACGGTCAAGTTCACCACCATACCCGTAAATCACTAAGGTCGCATCCGTAATCTTATGGTGCACTTGGTCAAAAGCTGTCACCAGCTGATCGACGCGCCGTTCCGCATCCAAACGGCCGGTATAAATAATTTCATGCGCATGACGTTCACTGATCGAAATTGGTGCGTGTTGAGCTTGCTGTTTGGAAACAACGGCCGCTGAAATCGTCAGGATTGGGACACTCGGTTGACCACCGAGCCACTGCGTCAAATCTTGCTTCTGTTGTTCGGTACTCGTAATCACACCGTCCCAAGCACTCAGAAACTCGTGCAGGCCATAAACATACGCGTTATTCAAATTAGAATAGACTTGATCACGCGGATCGACTGCATGTGGCGTGGGTAACCACAAATATTTTTTAGCCGCCGTCTGCATGTTCACCACCGGCCACTGAGCAGCTAACGGCCGATCCGCAATAAAGACGTTGTTTTCATCATATTGCTTGTTCAGTTCATCTAAGAAGAACCGGTACCATTCTTGTTCACCATTAAAGTAGTAGTCACGGCCATGATAATTGATAAGATGGCACAACGAAACATAATTAGTCCCATTATTATCATGCGCATAATACTGTTCGGCCATCCGACTACCATCTGGTCGATAGAAAATATCCGTGATTGGTTCCCCGGCTGACGAGAAGAATTCATCACGGGCCTTAAAGCCCCGTTCATCATAATCAGTACGCTGAACAAGATTATTGAAGTGATCAAAAATTTCAATGAAGTACACGTGCCCCACCGTGCTGGGAACAAAGTGGACCTTAGCAACCAGCCGATCACCAGCTCGTACCTCACTGACATTGGGGTCCGGCTTAATGTCATAGGCAGTTGGCCAGTTCAAATCAGCCATCTTGATGACCCGACTGGAAAAGCTGGTCGTTTCACGAAAAAAGTCAAACAAGTTGGCCATCTGATCATCGGCAATATTGAAGCGCCGCATATTCTGATGTAACAAACCATCGAATTGACGCGTTACTAGTTTAGCCGGTGCCTGATGATCTTTAAACAACTGGAGCCGTTTAAATTCGGCATGTTCCACACCAGAATTTAACGCCATTAAATATTGGTTCACAAAAAAATTCATCGCTGTGTTGCCCCCTCAACTTGATAAAAATCGGCTGCGGCTTTCATGAGTGGTTGCCACTGTTGCCAAACAGCCGTTGTGCTAAAGCGTTGGGCATCTTGATAAGCCTGTTGACTATACATGGCTAACTTTTTCGGCTGCGTTAACAAGTCGATCATCGCCGTAGCCAACGCATTTTCATCATTGACCGGCACCAATTGACCATCGTGACCGTCCCGAATAATATCACGTGGCCCATATTTGACATCATAGGCAATCTGGGGCACCCCGTGGGCCTGACCTTCAAGCAAGGCAAGTGCAAAACCTTCTGCCCGCGACGTTAACATCGCCAACTGCGCATCATTATAGACAGCTGTTAAATCGGTCGTATAATCATTAAACGTAACTGCCGCTTTCAGTCCCAGCTGTTCCACAAGTTGATGCAGTTGTTTGCCGGTATCTCCATTTGCATAGCCCCAGAAATCAAGGGTCGCATTCGGCACTTGGGCCAATACCTTTTTGAATGCCCGGATCACCTGATCTTGTTGCTTTTCTTCGGCTAAACGCGCCACAAAAATAATCTTGCCTGCGGTGCGCTGATCAAAAGATGGCTTAGGCGCATTCAAAGTCGCGTCATCGACAATCCCAACTGGAATCGTATAAACGGCGGGTTGATTGCCAAAGCGGGCTTGAAAGTCAGCAGTTTGTTGCTTAGTCGACGCAATAACGCCATTCCATTGGTCTAGGTTATTGAGCGCGTAAGCATAATTAAAGTTGAGACTAGCCGTCTTCGGATGTGCTGGATCATTAACGTGATTACTGTGTAAGTGCATGACTTTAAACGCTTTAGTTCGCATGTGAAGTGCGGCGTAAGCCAACTCATACGTCCGATCAATGACAAAGACCGCATGCGGCGTCCTCCGATTAAGTTCATCGAGGAAAAAGGTTGTCATTGCCGTTTCACCAGCAAATGACCAGTCTTGCCCCTCATAATTAATGAATCGATAAAGTGAATTTTGGACCTGATTTTGTCGATCTGCCATATGAAATGTCTGATAGACGACCTCCCCGTCCGGATTAAAGACTTGTTCACTTGCTACTTGTCCATCAGCGGCATAGAACTGTTCAAGCCCTTTAAATCCCCGGGTATCGTACCAATCGGTCTTCACTAACTTACCATTTTGATCATAATATTGGACATTGTTCAGTTGTTTTTGAGTGTTCAGAAATGTATTGACCTTCATTAATAATTGGTCATTTTGATAAACTTCATAATGACGCCCAACGGGTTGCACACGCAAGTCCGGTGCTAGATGCAGATCTTCAATCGTCATCTTAGTCGTTGGCCGTTCACTGGAATGCTGAATGAAATCAAACAGATTAATTTGATTTTCAGCCGCAATCCCCGCTGCTGTCAGTGTCTGGTGTAACGATAATGAAAAAAATCGCGTGACCATCTTAGCAGGAACGTGATGCTGGTTAAAAAGTGCCAGCCGTTTCATCTCAGCATGTTCAATTCCCGATTTTTTCGGGTTAATGCTGGTATTCACAAAATAATACATTATTACTCGCTCCCTTACACGACGTTCTGCTTAACGGTCTCGATTATAACAAATTTTACTGAATTAATAAGAATATCGCTCACAGCTTTAAGCCATTTTTTAAGTTACCTTCTGAATTTTACCGCGAGTGTGATGATAATGTGGCGAAAACATGATGAAAGTGTTAACTTGTTACACCATGTTACTTTATTACAAAATTGGCTCAAACCGTAATCTGTTATTTATTGCTTTGCAATCTGCGGTCGGTATACTAATCACCATTCAATCGAAATAACAACACAACTTTTATAGGAGTGACTGATTAACTTATGAAAATTAAAAATGCCCTATTAACTTCATTGGCAGCTACCGGTCTGTTAGCTTTAGGTACTACCGTTGCTAATGCCGATACCGTTGTCGTTAAAGCTGGCGATACTGTCAGTGAAATTGCTTTAACGCATAAGACGACCATCAAAGCGATTCAAAAAGCCAACCATTTAAAGAACGTTAACTTGATCTATATCGGTGACAAACTGGAAGTCAACGGCAAACACCACGCAACCACGGTTACTACCCAAGTACCAACTAGTGCTGCTTCAAGTACGGCTAGTTCGACCAGTACTGCCAGTTCAACGGCCAACAGTACTAGCACCCAAAGTGCCAGCAGCGCATCCGTTAGCAGCAGTACAAGTACGTCAGCAGCTAGCACGGCTACCAGTTCGTCAACGACAAGTGTCGCCTCAAGTAGTGCTGCCAGCTCATCAAGCACAAGTGCTGCTTCAAGTAGCGTGACCAGCACGTCAACCGCCAGCGCGGCCTCAAGTAGTGCCGCCAGTTCGTCAACTAGCAGTGCCACTTCAAGCTCTGCAACGAGCCAAGCTAGCACGGCGTCAAGTTCAACCGCCACTTCCGCATCTATGACGAAGTTGAGCAACACCACTGCTTCCAGTGCCGCCAGCACAAGTACGGCAGCCAGCAGTAGTGCTACCACTTCAAGCAGCACCACAACGAGTACTAGCAGCAGTTCATCAACAACTAGCACATCAAGTAGTGCTGAAGCTGCCGCAAAAGCCTGGATTGCCAACAAGGAATCCGGTGGCTCCTATACCGCATCTAACGGGAACTATTATGGTAAGTATCAACTCAGCAAGTCACTTCTAAACGGTGACTACTCAGCTTCTAATCAGGAAACCGTCGCTGACGAATACGTGGCTTCACGCTACGGTTCATGGGTAGCGGCCAAGGCCTTCTGGGAAGCCAACGGTTATTACTAAACACATTCATGCACAACTGAACATACAATCAGCGCGGTCCTATATGGGGGCCGCGTTTTTCTGTTGCCATATAGGTGCATCGGACTTGCCTGACTGCAAACTGGCAATCCCCCCATGATCGGCCCTTATTGCAGTCCTTCATCAACCACTATGCAAATGGTCTGCTGGTAAAGTCGAACACGTGCAAGCCGCAGTCAATTTGGGAGGGCTTTTCAAAAGTCCAATTCTACCATGCCCCCCACCGTCAACGTAATCACGTTACGCAGGTCACTACATTGACACACTCGTCACTAAGATTGCATTGCAAATTAGCGGTAATGTAAGCGTTAATCTGTTACACTATGTCTTAATCGGGCATGTTTTATTTTCTAAAAAGTCCGTCAGTAAGCAAATTGCGCTTAACGAACCGCTTACATGATGGTAAACTTTAAGGGAAGTCTAATCTAGTTTGGGAGTGAATCAATTATATGAAAATTAAACACCTATTATTATCCTCATTAGCAACAACTGGTGCCATTGCCCTTGGTGCAACTGCTGCTAAGGCCGATACGGTGACGGTCAAGGCTGGTGACACTGTCAGTGAAATCGCAGACACTCACAAAACAACCGTTGCCGCCGTTCAAAAGTTGAACCATTTGAAGAACGTCAACTTAATCTACGTCGGGGACAAACTACAAGTTAACAAACACCAGACAGTTAAAATGACACGGGCCACCACCTCAGTAGCCACGCCAAGCACGACGACTACAATAACTAGTGCCGCCGTTCAAAATCCTACTAGCACCGTTACCGCCACGTCAACGGTTAGTCAAAGCACAGCGAGTCAAGCCAGTGCCAGCTCAGTTACCAGTGCAGCCAGTCAAAGCAGCACATCAGCCGTTAGCCAGAGCAGCACGAGTCAAAACAGCGCCAGCTCAGTTACCAGTGCAACGAGCCAAAGCGCGACGTCGGCCGTTAGCCAAAGCAGTACTAGTCAAGCTAGTGCTAGTTCAGTCACTAGTACGACGAGCCAGAGTGCAACGTCGGCCACTAGCCAAAGTAGTACTAGTCAAGCCAGTGCTAGTTCAGTCACTAGCACGACGAGCCAGAGTGCAACGTCGGCCGCTAGCCAAAGCAGTACTAGTCAAGCCAGTGCTAGTTCAGTAAAAAGTGCGGCTAGTCAAAGTACAACGGTAACCAGTCAAAGCACGACGACCACCGCTAGTTCAGCCGCAACTAGTAGTGCAAGTACTAGCAGCACAACTGCCAGTCAAGCTAGCTCAAGCACGGCCAGTTCAACAACAAGCACGACAACCAGCTCGACTAGTACATCTGAGGCTGCTGCCAAGGCCTGGATTGCTGCTCGCGAATCTGGTGGCTCCTACACCGTAACCAACGGTATTTACTATGGTAAATATCAACTTGGTCAATCCCTCTTAAATGGCGATTATTCTGCCGCCAACCAAGAAGCGACTGCCGACGCATACGTCGCTGGCCGTTACGGCTCATGGACTGCTGCTAAAGCGTTCTGGCAAGCAAACGGCTGGTACTAATCAGCATCTGCAATTATCAAATTCAAGCTTTATCATTGACATCAAAGCCAGCGCGGACGACTCATCGTTCGCACTGGCTTTTTTCATTAAGATATAGCAGTGATGTTCTGATTTAATCAGGTCGTCACACCACCAATTCTGTTATACTAACGCTATCCTAATTGAGACGGAGGGCTCACACATGCACTTAACATTGACCCAAACAACCATTAACCAGCAAACTTACTGGCTGGGCACAACGCCCACCGGCTTAGCCTTTGTCGGCCGTGCCAACGGTCCACGCGACGAATGGCAAGCCTTCTTCAAATCCGCTAATATTCATTATGATCAACAAGCTAATCAACAGGCCTGTCAAGAATTACATGATTACCTAACTGGTCAACGCCAGCATTTTGACATACCCCTCGACCAAACGACGGGCACCCCTTTACAACACCAAGTTTGGCAAGCTTTAACCCGTATTCCATACGGTCAAACTGCAACTTATTCACAACTCGCCACAATGATCAATCACCCTACCGCAGTCCGAGCTGTCGCCAGCGCCGTTGGTCAAAATCCACTCCTTATTGTGATCCCCTGCCATCGTATCCGCCGCAAAGACGGTCAACTTGGCGGCTATCGTGGTGGTTTGCCAATGAAACGCGCCCTATTAGCTCTTGAAAACGCCCGCTTGCCCAAATAAGCTTCACTTAGAACCAAGCGCACGCCCTTGTCACACCGAATCAACTATGTCATCATAAAATCAAACAATGATTGCTAATTGTGCCAATAGTTATTAGGCCTAATTAGGATTAAAACGTGCCAAGTTGTGTAAGTTCAAAAGCAGCCAGCTTAGGCCCGCTGGAAAAAGTTCGAGTTAGCGTAAAATTACTTAGTTGGCGCGTCCTATGCCGACTTCCAGGCATTTCGGCCAATTGCTGGAACGCGGTGGACCAGATTTAAGCCGAAGCCCACGTCTTAAATACTGGTCTTCCACTAACCAAGCCAAGGACGCTTGCTAAGTGGAATTTCACCGCTGAGCATTGGCCGAAACGCCTTCCAGTCGGGACAGTGTTCGAATGGCGGACATGTGCGGACCCAACTTTTGGTGAATTCGTCATTGTTTTTCATAAATAGTAATTTCTCTCAGCAACTATCAGACTGAAAATGATATTGGAATAGCTCAACATCTTAAGCCGCTGTAGTCAAAATTGAATGTTGCGACAAAGTAGGTTATGCACCCTGATGTTTTATTTAAAGTTCCCGTATCAAAATAGCCAACGACAAATTTCACCAAGTTAAGTAGCCGTTCATCAGCCATTCGAGCGGGTTCCCGACTGGAGGGGCTGGGTGACAATGCTCAGTAGCCAAATTATTCTTAGCTGGAAGTGGGTTGCTTCCGGCTTAGAATAAGACTCGTATTTGAGATGACGCGGGTTGGGCGTTAGCTCAAATCGACGTCGGCTACGTTCCAGCAATTGTCACCCAGCCCCGGAGGTCGGCATAGAACGCACACCGGCTGACGAATAACAATCTAAACTTGGCACGTTTTGATCCTATTTCATGACTAATTAGCTCGCACAACACGTAATGACTTTATTTCAAGAATTTTGGGGACAAACTAATGCTATCCATCGCACATATTCAGAAGCGTTTCGGGACTGTTCAAGCATTAAATGACGTATCATTTGATGTCCATGACGGAGAAATCATGGGATTGATTGGTCAAAATGGCGCGGGGAAATCAACCACGTTTCACAGCATCTTAAATTTTCTATCATTCGACGGTCAAATTACTTGGAATGGGCAACCGTTGACCGCTGATGACTACGATCAAATCGGCTATTTACCCGAAGAACGTAGCCTAATGTCCAAATTAACCATCACACAACAAATCGTGTACTTGGCCCGTTTGAAAAATCAGCCGGCACGGGTGACCAAGGGCAAAATTGCCGCATGGATGAAGCGCTTTGCGGTCAAGGGGCAGCCGACCGATAAGATTGATAAGTTATCTAAAGGGAACCAACAAAAGGTCCAGCTGATTTGTACTTTAATTCATGATCCCAAACTGATTATCTTAGACGAACCGTTCAGTGGTTTGGACCCGGTCAACGCCGACCTGCTCAAGCAAGCTATTTTAGATGCTAAGCAACGGGGCGCCGCGATTATTTTTTCCAGTCATGATATGAGTAATGTCGAAGCGATCTGTGACTCACTCGTTATGCTACGTAATGGTGAAGCAGTCCTTAAGGGTACCGTTGAAGATGTTCGCGCCCAGTTTGGCCGGACCCGTCTCTTCTTGACGACTGACTGGTCACAAGCGCAACTGGCCGATCTACCAGGAGTCACCACCGTTACTCAACAAGGTGCCCGTCGATTCCGACTCGAACTTGCAGATGCTTCAGTTGGCCCAGCGATTTTTGATCAAGTCACTGCTGGTCATTACATTGAAGAGTTCAGTCAGCAGCCACCAACGCTGGATGAGATTTTCCGAACTGAAGCGGGAGGTGTTAACCATGAATAAGACTTGGATTGTCACTTTTGAAACCTACTTGCGGCAGATCAAGTCCTGGAGCTTTTTGTCACTCGTCTTTATGCCCTTCTTGTTCTTCGGGTTCGTGGCCGCCTTTTCTTATTTTGCTGCACCCAGCGCTAGTAAGAATGACATCGCGGTCGTTAGCACTAGCCCACAATTACGCACAAGTTTCATTAAGCAGAGTCATGTGGCTACCGCTAATAAATACCAAACACTCGCCAGCGCTAAGGCGGCGACGAAGCGCAATGACATCGCCGGCTACCTCGTTTTAACAACCAAGAATCAACAGTTGCAAGCGCAGTTCACTGGTCCTAATGCTGTCAGCAGCGGTGACAAGGCTAAGATTCAGCAGTTCTTAGCCACTGCCCAAAGCCAACGTAACGTACAGCGCGCACAACTAAGTGCCAAGCAGACCCAGGCGTTGACTGTACAGCCAAAATTTACTGAACAATTACAGAAACACGCTGCTTCAGATAAAACGGCTAAAACGGTCTCCTTCTATATTGTCGTCTTCTTTGTCTACTTGATTTTGACCACTTATTCAGCAATCACAGCCCAAGAAATTGCCGCAGACAAAGGCACCAAGATTATGGAAGTCATCTTCTCGAGTACGACACCGCGGAAATACTTCAATGGTAAAATTTACGGTGTCTTACTAGTCATTGTGACTCAGCTGCTCGTCTACTTAGTGGGTGGCTTTGCCGTCATGCAATTCGTTAAACGTAGCTCACTCACAATTGATTTTTGGCAACAGAATACCGATCTGATCAATCAAGTAATTCACAACTTGGTCTCAATCAACTTGTTGTTTGCATTACTGGCCGTACTACTCTACACCGTAGCGTCGGCCTTCTGTGGTGCTTTGGTGACCCGGGTCGCGGATGCTAGCAAGGCAGCACAACCGGTCATCTATCTGAGTATGCTAGCGTTTTTCATGGCCCTAGCCTTTCAGAACACACCCACCAATCTCTTCGTTAAGATTTTCTCATATATTCCGTTCTTCTCATCATACTTCATGCCATTACGCCTCATTAACGGCATGGCAACGATGCCCGCTGCAATCGTGTCACTCCTGATTCTCATTGCAACAATCATTGGAAGTATGATCTACATCGGCCGAATCTATGGTGGGCTAATGTTACAAACGGATGAACTCGGTTTCTGGGGCAACTTAAAGCGTGGCTTACGGTTGAAGTAGGCCCACTAATTGAATATTATTAATACAATATAACAACAGCAAGCACCCGGTCTAGCAACGCCATTATGCGCTAGACCGGGTGCTTGTATTTTTTGAATTCACATTTTCGACTTATCGGCAACTAGCTCAAACAACCGTTAACAACAGCTAAATCAAGTTAAGCCTGCTTCGTCGGATAAATCGTAAATTCATTAACGTTAACATCTTCTGGTTGGTCAATGGCAAAGTTAACCACGTTCGCAACAGCTGCTGGACTGATTCCCACTTGTTGATAAAAATCAGTCATATTCTGTTTGGCCGTCTTATCCGTAATCGTGTGCAGTAATTCCGTATTGATGGCCGCTGGATATAAGCTGACCGTTCGAATATTGGTACCTTCTTGGGCACTTTCCATCCGAATGACTTCCATCAAATTACGAACCGCAAACTTCGTAGCACCGTACACGCCGGAGCCAGCAAAGGACTTAATCCCAGCCACTGAAGATGTCGTAATAATCTGACCAGATTTTTGAGCGGTAAAGATTGGCATAACCGCTGCCACCCCGTTCAAGACGCCTTTGATGTTAATATCAACCATCTGGTCCCATTCATCCGTGTGCAAGGCACTGATTGGCGATGTCGGCATAATCCCAGCATTATTGAAAATCACGTCAAGCCCACCGAATTGCGTTTGCGCTAGCTTAACCAGTGCTTGTACATCGGCCGACTTCGTTACATCCGTCACCTGATAGGCCGCTTGTCCACCAGCTGCCTTGATTTCATCAACTAAAGCAGCCAGGCGTTCTTCACGCCGTGCGCCCAATACGACTTTAGCACCATTACTGGCTAATTGCTTAGCGGTCGTCGCCCCAATTCCGGACGAGGCCCCCGTAATCACAACGACTTTGTTTTTAACTGTCATCTAACTGTTCCTCCTACTCACCGTAAACTTCTTTGATCAGTGCCATTGCTGACCACGCCTTAGGCCATCCCGCATAGAAAGCCAAGTGGGTAACAATTTCAACGGCTTCATCCTTTGAGATACCATGATCTTTGCCCATCTTAAAATGCGCCTTTAATTGTGGAAAATCACCACTGGTCATTAAGCACGCAATGGTAATCATGCTCCGATCATGTAAACTTAGTGTGCTTTCGCGTGCCCAGACTTCACCAAATAACACATCATCATTTAATGCGGCAAACTGTGGTGCTAATTTGCCTAAGTTGTCGCGTCCTGCGGTTTGTTTAACTGTCATATTAGTTTCCTCCTTCGATAACTACTTTAACTTTTATAATTTTGCGTAGGCTTCATCATCAACTGGTTCGAGCCATTCGCTAGTTCCCTTAGTAATCGCGATGTGGGCAAACCAACTATCCTTTGTTGCACCATGCCAATGCTTCACACCAGGATGAATTGTGACCACGTCGCCGGGATGCAATAACTGGGCTGGTTTACCAGCCTCTTGATACCAACCTTCACCACTCGTTACCAATAAGATTTGGTATCCGTTATGATGGATATGCCAATTATTCCGACAGCCAGGTTCAAACGTCACGTTGGAAACATTCACGTCGACCTGCTCATCACCGGCTAAGGCATTCAGGTAACTTTGACCGATAAAGTATTGTTGGTAGGCCTCATTCTTTACACCTAATCCAAATAGGCCGCTATTATTAGTTGTTGTCATATTAAAAACACTCCTTAATTATTTGATTGCTAACTGATTGATGAATACAGCTTACAACTTAAAGTGCACTTTAAGTCAACAATAAAGTTTGAACTTGCTAAAATAGGATTTCGTGGTATTGTTATTGCTAAAGTTACTTCAAATAAAAGTTAGAATAAGGAGAATTTTAAAATTGGTAAGGACTACTACAGAACGTTATTCAATCGGTGACTTCGCTAAAGCCGTTGGTCTCAGCGCCCCCACACTACGCTACTACGAAAAAGCGGGCTTGATTGAACCACATCGCTTAGACAATGGCCGGCGCTATTATGAGACTGCCGATATTAACTGGGTCAAATTCTTATTGCATCTTAAAGGAACGGGTATGAGTATTAGCGAATTGCAACAATACGTTACCTGGCGCGCAGCCGGCGACGACACGATTCCCCAGCGATTAGCACTACTCAAACACGTTAAAGAAGACTTTCTCGTCCAGTTCAACGAAGTTCAGCATCATCTACAGATTCTCAACGACAAAATTAATTGGTATGAAGAAAAGGAAGCTGGTATTACCCAGGATCACGAAGATTTTTCGAGTTACTTGCAACGGTTTGGGCATCACGAATAACTGAATAACGCACAACCGTCACCACAATCATTATTAAGTTAGATACACCGAGATTCAGTCGCCTTGCTCAAAAAAAGTAATAGTCATTTCAAGAATCAATTCTTGAAACGACTATTACTTTTTTTGAAACCTTTTCCGGCACAATTAAATTCACACTTATTGACGTTTCCGTTAAGCCAGCAATTCCGTAATCATTTTTTGATAAATCTCGATGAAGCGCCCATACATATCCAAATCAACATATTCATTAACTTGGTGCGCTGTAATATTGCCGGGTCCGAAGACAATCACTTGCATATCAGGACTCTTTACAATATAAGACGATGCGTCCGTCCCACCAGGAGCACCAAAGTACGGGAGCCGTTGCTGTAAAACTTGTTCCCCAACCTTCTTCGCCAACTGGACCAACTGGCTATCTTCCGGCGTATGCACTGGGTAGAACGAACTTGCGATGTCCATCGTTAGATTGGCACCATCTGCATTGCATTCAGCAATGATGGCTTCCAAATCCTTAATCAAGCGGTCATTCCGTAATTCTGGAATCGTCCGAATTTTTACTGACATTTCGGCACTGGCTGGGACGGTGTTGACCTGTTCGCCACCACTAATTAACGTCACGACAGGCACGGTTGGGCCCAATACGGGATTAACAATAGTCTTGAAACTGTCAAAATAGGCAGTTTGTTTCTGATAGTAAGTCATCAACATATCGATGGCGTTTTGACCAATCGCTGGCATCGAACTGTGGGCCGCCACCCCTTGCGCTTTAATCGTATAAGTCAGTGAACCCTTATGCGCTAATTCGATGAAGTGTTGTTCGGTCGTCGGATTCGCATCCGCCATCCGTTGCGCCGTATCGCCGTCAACACCTAACATGGCTTGAATCGACTTGGTCAGTAAAAGTTGTTTGTCCGCACCGCTTGGTTCCGCACAGATCAACGTTTGAATATCATCGGCGTAACCGAGTTCCGTCAATTGTTCAGCGCCTAAATGGTCGACTTCTTCTCCCACAGTTGCGAGTAACCTCACCGTGCCATGGAGTGGGGCGTCCTGATCGTGCAATGCAATCATCGCGAAGACTTCAGCCATTAGTCCAGCCTTCATGTCCGTCACACCGCGACCATACAACCGATTATCTTTGATAGTTGCTGCCAACGGGTCCGTGTGCCATTTATCTGCATCACCCAACGCCACCGTATCTTCATGACCATCCAACGCGACGACTGGGCCGTGACCATCACCAATTTCGGCCACCAAGTTCACCCGCCCGGGAGCGTACTCGATTGATTGTGCTTCAATACCATGTTGCTTTAAAAGTGTGACCAAATAATCCGCCACCAATTGCTCATGGTTATTTACCGTATTCATTTTTACAATATCGCTTAATGCCTGTACAGCAGCTTCTAACTGTGCCGTTTCTGCCATGCCATTCATCCCCTAGTCATCCTTAATTAAACTGTTCCAATCAATTTAATTATACCACTTCGGCTACCGTTGGCCGTTGTCAGACACGTTTAATCGACAGATTTCAGTGCATCCAGCATATTGACTCGCTTTAACTTACGATGCATCATTCCCATGACTAATAAACTAAAGGCCAGGGTCAATAATGCCGCGTAAACGTAACTCAACGGATGAATCGTTGGTGAAAACATTAACGCGTTCGTTTCAGCCGTTTGCAAGATATATGCGTGCAACCAGTTGCCCAAGAAACAACCGGCAATAATGCCTAAAACCGTCAATATCAGATTTTCACGGAAAATATACATCGTCACTTCACCATCGTAAAAGCCCAACACTTTGATTGTCGACAATTCCCGGATCCGTTCAGAAACATTAATATTCGTTAAGTTATAGAGCACTACTAGCGCTAGTGCCCCCGCCGAGATGACAAAGATCAATACGACTAAGTTCATGCTATCTAGCATTTTAAAATTAGTGGCTTTCTCTGTACTCATCAGTGTCACGTTCTGAACCCCCGCCTGTTTCAATAGCCGGTCCGCATAAGCATTTTCTTGCTTTTTCGTTGCCTGCTTAAACCGGACATAGTTCGTGTTATATACTGGTGCCTGCTTGAAGACACGTCGATAATAAGTCGGACTCATATAGATAAAGTGATTGACGTAATTTTCAGCCACCGCACTGATGTGAATCCGCTTGGTGGTTTGCCCGGCCAACTTGATCGTTAAATCATCGCCCGCCTGAACGCCATATAACTTAGCTAATTTTTCATCGATGACCGCACCGCGATCACCAATATGAATGGCCTGATGACTTTGTCGGTGCCGTAATACCACGAACTTGCTTAGCGATTGGTGGGGTGCCGGTATACCGAGCGTAGCCGTCTGTTCTGCTACCCCGGACTGTTTGACCGTCACCTGCTTGGCCTGTAATTTCAAACTAGCCTGGTAAAGTTGACCACGACTGAGTGCTTGCCGTTGTTGGTCCGTTTCGTTCCCACTACGCGTCACCACAGCATCGTAGTGCCACAATTCGTTAAATTGCTTGACGCTAATATCACCAATGGAATCCTTTAAGCCAAACCCCGTAATCATCATTGCCATGCAGCCCGCAATACCGAGCACGGTCATCAGCAACCGTTGCTTATACCGAAATAGATTACGAAGTGTGATTTTATGATTAAAACTCAGCCGATGCCATAGCCATTGCCAGCGTTCTAATAGCAAAGTCTTACCGGCCTTAGGTGATCGTGGCTGTAAGAGTTGCGCGGGTAAAATGTTTAAATCCACGCGGAGCACGACCAGTGCCGTCCCCAACGTGCACAACAACGCAATGGCTAAGGCGATACCAATGTCCATCCAAATGTATTGAACGTTGATTGCGGGCAAATTATACATACTACCATAGGCCTGCGCGATAAACCGCGGGAAAAAATTGACGCCGAACAGGACACCTAGCGCGGTCCCAATCAGCGCGGCTAAACCACCATAAATCATAAACTCGCTACCGACCGCGGTATTCGTATACCCGAGGGCCTTTAACGTCCCCATCTGTAGCCGCAATTCTTCAACCATCCGCGTCATCGTCGTTAGACAAATTAACGCGGCAATCGCAATAAAGAACAGCGGAAAGACAGTCGACAGTGCCACGACTCGTTGCGTATTTTCGTGATATTCTGTGTAACCCGGATTATCCGTACGGTCAGTGTACAAATAAGTCGGCATTGTGATGGCCGCGACCTGGGCCTGCGCGCGTTTTAATTGGCTTTGTAACTTGACTAGTTGTGCCGTTCCCGCTGGTACTTGACTAGCAAGTTGCTGGGTCGCCTGTTGCAATGGTTTCAGCTTAGCCTGGGCCTGGGCTTGTAATGCCTGCTGCCGCTTACGCGCTTGTGGTTTTAACCAGCGTTTGAGTTGCGCGGTGTTCTCGCGATTCAAGCGCCGATACTTCGCCGTGTAGGGGGTGACGCCCCGCAAATTTTTGAATTGCACGTCAATGCGCGTTATCACACTGGACTTAATCACCTGCGGACGGACATAGACCAAGTAGTCCAAAGTCCCTTTACCAACGTTGGTGACGCCACGATTCGTATTTTCAACATACGTTGGTGAATTGACAAACCCCACGACCTTGAATGTTCGCCGCGTGAACTGTGCATTGCGCTTAGCCGTACTGCTAATTCGATACGTTGAACCGACTTTTAGCTTCGGCTGCAATCGCTGTGCTTGCGCGTCTAACACGATCTCATTGGCATGCCGCGGTAACCGTCCCTTAACGATCCGTAACCGATTCAGTCGTTGGGTTGTCGGTAACGCCATCACCCGCACGACTTGACTATTGTTCAACTGATTAACATCAGCATAGCGTGTCGCTTGGTAAGTGAGCTGTGAGCGGTGTTGATTCAGTACTCGTGTATCGGCCTTAGTCAGCCCCATTGTCGACTGGACACTATTGGTCGCCAGCTTTTGCTTCGCATAATAATCATTAGCTGCCTGTGACATATCCGGACCAGTCGCCCGAATTCCCGTATAAAAAGCAACCCCTAAGAAAATGATCAGTAATATTGAAGCAAAACGGGCTTTCGACGACCAAATCTCACGCATAATTGTTTTAAAATAAGCTGCTGTCATCGCTGCACCTACCATTCAATCTCAGCCAAAGGCGTTGGATGAGCATTATGCTCAACCGACTGCACTTGAGCATCATTGATACGAATGACTTGGTCACCCAGCTGCGCAATCGCACTATTATGCGTCACAATGATGACCGTTGTCTGCGTCTGCTTAGCTGCATCTTGAATCACCTGTAAGACTTGCTTCCCCGTCTGATAGTCGAGCGCGCCAGTGGGTTCATCACAGAGTAATAATTTGGGATTCTTCGCAACTGCCCGCGCAATTGCGACCCGCTGTTGTTCACCACCGGACAACTGGGCTGGAAAGTTATCTGACCGGTGCGTCAGTCCTACCAAGGTCAACGTCTCATCAACGTCGCGTGCGTCCTTGGTAATTTGCGACGCCAACTCGACGTTTTCACGCGCCGTCAAGTTCGGAACCAGGTTGTAGAATTGAAAAACGAACCCGACCGCTTGCCGGCGATAGGTTGTTAATTGCCGTGAGTTGAATTGCGCAATGTCCACACCATCCACCAGTACACGGCCGCTCGTAGGACTGTCCATGCCACCTAAAATATTGAGTAACGTGGACTTTCCCGCACCACTCGGGCCTAAAATCACAACGACCGCACCCTGGTCAACTTCAAATGAAATATCACGATTAGCAACGGTGACCTGCTCACCATTTTTAAACTGGCGCGTTGCCTGCTGCACTTCGATGTATGCCATAATTTAGCCTCCTATATGTAATCGGTTACTATTATCATACCGTATTTTCAAGATTCACGGTTAGCATTTAACCCACCGCTTGCATTTTGCCTCGCATTGCCCGTACAATGACAACAGTCACTGACACTGATAATTCCAGTGTTATCACCCGTTATCCGAGGAGGTCCAACTATGATTGCCCAAGCCATTGCGACTGTTTTAATGCTAATTGTTTTTATGTTCGGTTTTACTTACTTTCTGAATAGCCTATTTTTCAGACGCATCGAAAAACACGACCGTGAACAAACTAAAAAACGCGAACATCAAGACCACCACTCGTCTTAATGCTCACGTCAGTACGTATTATGTTAAAAATAGGACTGCCAGTTAAGATCAAGGGCAGCCAACTTCGGCCTGTCGGAAAAGAGGTTGTTTAGCGTAACCTGGCTTTGATTACACGTCTAGCAAGACTTACAGGCAGTTCTACCAATGGCTAAAATATGCTCGCTGTCGCCCCACACTACTAGATCAACGCTTCATTTTCCTCATTCAACTTGTCACAGTCAATGATCAATTGACAAACTTCTTTGTCTGGCGTCAACTTCATCGAATACTTCCGCCCATATTCAATCATCGTGTGATGGGCTTGATGTAATTCTGCCGGTGCCAACACACTCACGATTTTTTGTTCAACTTGTAACGGCGTCGCGGTCTGAGCGACAAAGTGCAAGCGTTTCGAGATTGCCGAGACGTGTGTATCGACAGCAAACGTCGGTTGTTCAAAAACGTCACTCAATACCACGTTGGCAGTTTTGCGGCCCGCACCTGGTAACGCCATGATGCCTTTACGATCGGTAGGCACGACATCGGCTAATTCTTCATGGACAATGCGCGCCGTTTTAATGATGTTGCGGGCCTTATTATGAAATAATCCGACGCTCTTGATAATTGCTTCCACATCCGCAACATCGGCAGCCATCAAGTCCTTTGGTTCTGGATACTTCTCAAACAGCACCGGCGTCACCTTGTTAACCGAGACGTCGGTCGCCTGAGCGCTCAGAATTACTGAAATCAAATACTGAAACGGCGTCCGCGAGTCCAGGGAAGGCCCCACTGGTCCGATGTCTGCTTCCATTTGGTGAATTGCCCACACGATCTGATCATCTTTTAGCATTGCGCTTACCGCCTCTTTCTTATCCTGTTTCTAAGTTAATTTTAAGGCTGAGGGGGTGTAATGTCTATTATTAAAAATATCGCGGCCTTATTTCTAATCCAAACTCTAATGACATGAACACAGTACCATTAATTTCTATCAATCATCATCACGATCAGCAAAATAGGCGGCCCGTTGCCGAGCCCAATATTCATGGTCGGCGGTGGTGATTTCTCGTAAGACATGGCAAGGATTGCCGACCGCAACCACGTTATCCGGGATATCATGAGTAACCACGGAACCAGACCCAATCACGACGTTACTCCCAATCGTGACACCCGGATTAACGACCACGTTGCCCCCAAACCAAACATCGTGTCCAATCGTAATTGGCCAACCATATTCGAGTTGTTCAGCACGAATGGCGGCGTCAATGGGGTGACCCGCCGTATATAAGCCGACCCGCGGCCCCATAAAGACGTTGTCCCCAATCGTAATCCGACCCACATCAATAAAAATCGCATCGTAATTGGCGTAAAAGTGCTTGCCAATTGTCGTGTTACTTCCATAGTCGGTATGAAATGGCGGTTCGATATAGCCCCCGTCACCAATTTTGTTGAACATTGCCGTTAACAATCGTTGCCGTTCTTCTGGTTGGGCTTCGGTTGTTTGATTAAATTCCCGTACTAACCGTTTGGCACGATGATTTTCACGTCCTAATTCTGGATCATCAGCAACGTACAACTCACCCGCCAGCATTCGTTCTTTCTGTGTTTTCATACTCCCAGTTCCTCCCATCAATCGCATTTCACTTTCACCAGCATAGCACGCAATTATCACCATGAACACGCATTCTCGAAAGCAACCGCCCCCATTTTGAGTATCGTTGAACTTTTAAGCTTTTTTATACTGCGAAAAAATCATTATCGTTTATAATGAGAGGTATACACACAATTAAGGGAGTTTTAACCATTGAAAACATTTAAAAGCATTATGAGCTGGGTGGTTCCGATTGCGATTGGCTTGATCATCGCCCTACTGATTCGTCAGTTCTGGTTTACTATGGTCAAAGTCGATGGGACTTCGATGCAACCGAATTTACAAAATAACGAACGCGTCGTAGCTTTTAAGACTAGCAAAATCAAAGCAGGTTCCGTCGTCGTCTTCAACGCCTACGGACTCGATCCGAACCAGACCGACAAAAACGCCGTTTATGTTAAGCGGGTCATTGGGATGCCTGGGGATACGGTCCGCTACACAAGTTCCGGTAAACTTTACGTGAACAACAAATTAGTCAAGCAAACCTACCTCAAAAATAAGTATCAACAAACGACTGGGTCCTTCATGGCTAATAGTCACAGTAAGTTCACTGGTTGGACACTCAATAGTTTGAGCCATGATCAAGGCTGGGCCAAGTCCGTGACCAACAATACGGTGCCGAAGGGTTACTACTTTGTCCTTGGTGATCACCGGAGCGTCTCTAACGATGGCCGTTACTGGGGGCTCGTTCCTAAGAGCAAGATGATTGGGGTCGTCAAAGCATGGCCATGGCAGAACCGCAAACAATATATTAATAACTACCAACCTTAAGATTTGAACACCTTATCAGCAAGTCGTTAACTGCGACTTGCTTTTTTGTTATACAGATGACTCGTCTGTATTTGCATTGTCCTCATTTATGGCCGATGCAAAGTCATTGGCGTCATTAGACAGAACCGGCAACAATACATCAATCATTTTCAAAACTAACAAATAAACGAATCAACAAAGTTATGAACAACTTGTTGATTCGTTTATTTGTTAACCAGACTTTTATCCACAGTTAATAACTTAATGCCGTTATCCACAGTATCTGCATAAGTCTTCAATTGATTTGATCAGTTTTCTGAACAGATTATCAGCTCCGACTATTTTTGGCGCTGACGCCAATCCTGGACCCCAAAATACCCACAAATAATTGGGCTTAAAGGAACCAAAATCACTGCCATCAAAATATTCTTAAAGAAGTTGATAAAGCCATCCATGAAGTCACTCTTAGCCTCGACTTGCGGCGTTAATGCGGTTGGAACAGGTTTGGGCTTTGTCCGCTTGGCTGCTACTGACCATGGTCGGCCAGAGTCCTGAATGATTTGCTCATCGTCTGGTCGCGTTGACAGTGTTTCCTTGGGTTGTTTACGCCAGACTTGAAACACCCGCGGCCAACGATACTTCACAATTGGAAACAGCACGAGCGCACAAATAATACTGTAAATGACGAACGGATTAAATTCTAACACGATCCGATTGACTTCCTGACGGGCCGTAAAAAACATGATAATGAAGACGGCGATTGCACCGTAAAACCAACTAATTATTAAATGACTCGTTTTCCACACGTTGTGCCACCTCCCCGGTTGTTGACATACTCAATCGCACCATACTTTTACACTGCAAGCCAGCTTCATAGATCGGGTCTGGATAGTTATCCACAAAAAAGTTGACCCACACTTCAATCATCTCAAAACCAGCGTGTTGATAAATCGCTAGTTGCCGCAACGATGAATTACCAGTGCCAATTTGCAGTTCATCACAGGTTGGCGCTGCTTGGCAGACTGCAATTGCCGTTGCTAGTAAGGCCTTAGCAATGCCGCGATGTTGATAGGCGGGCGCCACCGCAATATTTTTAACTTCCCACACCCCTGTTTTGAACGTTGTCAACACGACAACACCCACCACTTGTCCATCTTGTTGATAACCATAACATTGGCCTGTCGATAAGTACGCTGTGACCTGTGCCCAAGATGGATCAGCTAATAACAGTAAATCCCGTGGAATTTGAGCTGCCGCTATCGGTTGGATTTTCATGACTGTCGCCTCTGATGCCGTTGATAGCCGTTACCCCAACAAACATAAGGAATGATGACCGCAATAATTGCTAAAGCATACTCGCGCACCGTTAAGTTCATGGCATTGACCACGACAAGGTACGCCAAAAAAGCCGTCCATAAAACCGGAACGATACCGCCGACCCAAAAGTAGCGACTGGCCGTAAACAGGTACTCTTCTAAGATAAAGATAACAATTGCAATAACACCTAAAATTAGTAATTGCATAATGCCACTTCCTAACTTGTGATTAACGCAGTGCCTACTGCTTGTTTAACTGTTGTAGCATATCCACAAAACGTCCGATTGTTAAGTTAGCCACATCTTCATCAGAATAGAAGATGATCATTTGGGACCGTTGTTCTGGGGATAAGTTCGCTTGGGAGCCAAAATAAACTAGGTAAACGTCCGCGCTGTGGTCCGTCAAACTCTGACCATAATCTGTATCTAACGTGAAGTTGAAATCTGCACCCAATTGTTTTTCCATGGCGGCCATGAAAGCTTGCACATCCGCAGTTGCGACCGTCTCTTGGCCGGCCACCGTACTCGTAATAACATTAACTTGCATTTTAAAAGCTCCTCGTTAAAATTTTTAAACTCAATTTTCACAGTAGCGCACTTTTGTATAAACCGCAAGCCACTAGTTGTCCACAGTGGATAACTTATTCCGTGACCGGTACAGTCAACTTATCCCCAGTGTAAACCATCGTTGTCACCACACTTGGTGCCAATTCTTGTCTCGTTGCCGCACGACCAGTTGCGACGTAATGCATCATTCGCAACGTTGCGCCGTCCACAATCAACAAGACCTGACCATGATCAGGCGTTGCCGCCATAACCTGTTGTAACCCCTTTTGATAGCGATCCCAGAACTCCTGCCCACTTTCCGCCAATCCATCCGCATCGTGATCGTGCAACAATGTCTGTAGCTCACTGGGGGTCTGATCTGCGGCAAAAGCGGCCACACTCTGATAACCTAGCTTAGTCGCAAATCCTGACCAAACCGCCGCGCGTTCAGTGCCTTCAAAGCCGCCATAGAATGGCGCACGTAACGCGACTACCGTTCGCAACTTAACGGGTTGTGCTCGTGAGTCTAAGATAATGCGCGCAGTCTGAATCGCCCGACTCGTATCACTAGCGAAGGCGGTATCAAACGTTGTCGACGCCAACTGCTGCGCAACCTTGGCCGTCGCCTGTTCGCCAGTCGCCGTCAACGGCGTGCCGCTCCAACCCTGGAACCGGTCAAGTTGATTAAAGTACGTTGCTCCAGCAACGACTAAGTGTAAGGTGATTGATTTCATGGTTAATTCTCCGTTAGTTTTTTTAGATTATTCAACTATTTTAGCATAAAAACTTGGCCGGACAAACGGACTCTAGGACTTGTTTAATATGAATTTGAGTAGAATTGTCATCAAGCATGAAACAACTCTCATTTTAAAACATACAGCTGGCAAACAAAAAATCAGGATAAGAATCAGATGTGCATCCTTATCCTGACTTTAATTATTGTGCGGCAACAGCTCGTTCATTTTGGCTAACCGAGAATTAGCGAAAAATCGCCATGCCAAATACTCATCAAGTCACGACACGTCTTTTGATGGTAAGCTTAACACCATCATTGTGTATTTCTCTTCATTAGTAGCATTAAATGTATAATATCGAACATTGTTATATGCCACAGTCATCAGAAATTAAAGGTATTATAGTTCGCTTAATATATTCTATTCAGAAATTGTCACAAAGCACGGGCGTGTTGCCTTTAGTTGACAGTCTAGCCAAGCCAACAAATACTATTTTCCTAATGCGACCGTTTTACTGACCACTAATCACTAGTCGCTTTAGTAGGTACTGGCTTTCTGCGCACTAATGACCCAATCACCATTCTTCTTCTCATAAAACATCTGCATCTGCAACCGCCAAGTATGCGTACCACCACCCCAAATTCTTGCTTGAACTTGGTTCTGACCAATTAAGCTTGCCCGGTTACCTTCAATCTGAATAGCTTTGATGGTATCTTCTTTTGAAGCAAAATATTGCATTTCTTCATTTTGAATTTGGTCAATCCACTCCAATTTAGACTGCACATACCCCGTCATGTGGGTTAACTTCATAGTTGGTGCCAAAATTTCATTTAACCGACTGAGGTTTTTCTGAACCATAGCAATATTTTCATCACGATACAATTTAATAATCATTTCTTTATCCGTCATTCTTACCACGCTTTCTTTACTTACATCAAGCATGATACCAACTTTTCTATGCCAAAACCATTCAGAAATCAAGGGTCATTCATAAGTAAAAATTATGCAAAGGTTTGTTTCAATAATTCAGCAAAAGTTTCGATATAATAACCTGAATTATTAGCTTGCCAATAAGCGTAATAGTTCTGAACCAATTTTCGGTTTCCTTTAACCAAGGAAATCATTTTAACAATATCTTTATCTAATTGTGTTCTCATCCGCTGATTGATGATCAAATACCCCTGATTAGACGCGATCAACATTTGTGCCTCGTCATAGCTTTTAGCAATCACAAACTCACTTTTGACACCTAAAACATTGCGATAATACTCCTCTTCTGAGACTTGCTGATTGCCATCAATAATCAAAATACAAGGAATATCCACTAAGTCGGCAACATCGATTTTTTGTGTCTCAACTGGCAACGAATTGTTAACGGCAACCATAAACTCACTAGCAGTCAAAAATTCATTTTGATATTCATTGGATAAGGCCCGCCGTTGATCAGAAAAATTCAAATCAATTTTTCCTGTCTGTAATAATTCATAGAGTTCTTCGTGCGTGCCACTACTAATTTTGATTTTCACTTTAGGAAACTCCTGAGTAAACTTCGAAACAGTTTGTAAAAACTCAGCAGTCCCAAAACTTCTTAAATAGCCAACCCGCAACTCGACCTCATCATTCTTTTCAATTTTGATGGTTTTCTTTATAAGTTGGTCCACATCCGCCAAAATATCCTGACTATGAATATAAAAGTACTGACCCGCTTCAGTAACTTCAAAGCTGCGTCCTTTCCGATTCAATAACTTCACACCAAGTTGACTTTCCAACTCCTTCATTTGCTGAGAAATCGCTGACTGCGAAATGTGGCAGTCCACGGCCGCTTGAGTAAAACTATGATTATTAACGATTGCGATAAAATACTGCATCTGTTGAAACATTACCGGCACCTCAACCTTTACAAAATTATCTTTGAATGTTCAAATTTGTCATATTATTTTAATTAGTATAACCTTAATCAACAATTTGAGAAATGTTTTGCAGCAGAACCTGAACCGATTCCCTGCCATGCTTATAAACGAAAAAAGTCACTAGCTATCTAGCTAATGACCTTTTGAATATTATTTTGCATTTAGTCCAACACTATCATGTGCATAATAATCATTATCGACAATCGCATTCTTGACAAAATCCGCAATTGAATTGATTGAGACATCATGCCCACCAAATGGTTCGCCTTTTTTCGTGATTTCATAATCAACAGGACCACCAGTAAACCAGCCCGGACGAATCAGGGTGTAGTTCAAATCAGAAGCTTCAACAACATCGGCGGCTTCCCGATAAGTGCGTAGCACTGGATTACTACTTAAATTTCCACTAGCACCAACCGAAGCGGGAATTTCATCATAAATACCCATTGAAGTAATAAACAGCAATCGTGAAACCTTATTCCGGTCCATTGCCGCAACAATTTTTTGGGCAAAGCGACCTAAAGAACCACTCAAGGCAACAAAAACAACGTCTTGTCCTGCAATCGCCTTGTCTAAGTCACTATCTTTAGTAACATCGCCAGCGATAACACTTTCACGCTCACTAGTCTTTAATCGATTGGCACTTCTAGCAAACAACGTTAACTGATTATCGGTTTCATTCAAAAGCGTTTGTCGAACTGCACCGCCAATAGTCCCCGTTGCACCAACAATTAAAACTTTCTTCATGTTTCCCTCCTATTTATCACTGACAATGACCAATGACTTAATCGCATTCCGTTGGTCCATTGCTTCGTACGCAGCTTGAATATCATCTAACATAAACCGTTTCGTAAAGACTTGGCCGGGCTGAATTTTCCCCGTCAAAACAGCATCTAACAAAACTTGCTTGTCATCCGTCGTTACAGCAGCAATCCCACCACGTAAGCCAATGTTCTTCCAAAAAAGATTATTAGTATTCATTTCAGCCTTTTGTGGGACCCCAACGCGACCAACAACCGCACCAGGACGGCCGACTTTAACTGCTGTGTCAACGGATTGTTCAGTACCTACACATTCAAGTACCGCGTCAGCCCCAGTTTCGGTCAAAGCCATCACTTTGGCAACTGCTTCATCACCACGTTCAGCGATAATGTCCGTGGCGCCAAATGCTTTTGCTAACTTTTGCCGATCTTCATGGCGACTCATTGCGATGATCCGCTTAGCGCCAAGCAATTTTGCGGAAAGCACCCCGCTCAAACCAACGGCACCATCACCCATCACAACAACGGTATCATCTTTTTTGACTTCTGCGCTAGTTGCGGCGTGGAAACCCGTTGCCATCACGTCAGCTAAGGCTAAAAAGTTGTTCAGCATGTCGTCAGAATAATCTTCGGGTTGTCCAGGAATCTTAACTAACGCCCAGTTTGCATTGGTAAAGCGTAAGTATTCACCTTGATAGCCACCGTTACCGCCGGCTTCTTGGTTTAAGCAATCCCCATCAAAACCGGCTAAACAAGCGGCACAGTGCCCACAACCATGGGTGAACGGTGCAATCACGAAATCGCCTGCTTGTACATCTTTAACGGCTGAACCAACAGATTCAACAATTCCAATTGCTTCATGACCAACGGTTGAACCTGCTTGGCGTTGTGAAATCCCGCGGAACCACCACAAATCCGACCCACATACACAGGCCCGGAGCACCCGAATAATTGCATCGGTTGGCTTTTGAATAGTTGGTTTGTCGTATTCTTTAACTTCGACTTTTCCTGGTTCAATAAAAGTTGCTGCTTTCATAATAAACTCTCCTTAAAATTCTATTTCTGGACGCCATTGTTACGAACTTCTGAAACATTACCATACCAATATTGTGCGGTAATTCCGCCATCAACCAAGAAATCACTCCCTGTGATAAAGGCACCACGGCGATCCATTAAGAGTTCCGCCAAATTGGCAATTTCATCGGGTGTTCCTGGACGCTTCGTAACCATTGACTCGAACATCTTTTTGTAACCCGCACCACGCGGCCCGTTCAATTCGTCAACGGCTAATGGTGTCATGATAATACCGGGGCTGATCGTGTTGATCCGTGCACTGCGAGCTTGCCACTTAACCGATTCGGCAGCGACCCGTAAAACATTGGTTCGTTTCGCATATTGATAAGCCGCCAATGAATCCTTGATCACGTCCGGTTGTAAAATTGGTAAATCCAATAATTCTTCAGTCGGTGTCATGGCCAAGGCTTGATTATCTGCTTGTGATAAGGCGGGTAATCGGTGTCCTGATTGCGACGAAATGACGATTCCCGCACTACCGGGAGCCATGACTTGACCAAATTCTTCTAACAAAACGGCAGTCCCGTAAAGGTCCACTTTGAGCACTTGCTCTGGGCTCGCTTGGGATGGTGAAACACCAGCCGCGTTGACCAATCCCATAATCTTACCAAGCGATTGTGCCTTAGCAACCACTGTCTTAATAGATTCCCGTGATGAAAGATCCGCTTGGATGGTCTTAACGTTAAATCCAGCTTCCGTCAAGTGTTGTTTCATTTCAACTAATTTTGCTTCATTATAGTCTGCCAACAATAAATTTCTACCGGCAGCAACACGTCGAACAATTGCTTCACCAATTGAGCCGGCACCGAAAAGCACAATTACTTCGTTATTCATATTCATTGACCTCTTTACTTGTTTTGATTCACCTTAACTTACAAGTCATATCTTACAAGCAAACGTCTTTTAGACCAATTTCAAATTCAGCTCACATTGATAAGTTTTACTTATCAATGAAAACACCCGTCACTCAAAAACAAGGGACGGGTGTTTTGGTTTAATGTTTTCTAAACTGCAGTCAATTATCGGTCAATGTATTAATCATTACACTTCCAAACGGCGACCTGCCATCCACTTGATCATTTTAGGATCAGCATGTGAGAAGAACTGGCTTTCGCCATCATTAAGAGTCGCAATTTGTGCTTTGTCGTCATCGGTTAATTCAAAATCAAAGACGTCCAAATTTTGACGCATCCGTTCTGGTTTAACCGACTTAGCTAAGACAACAATATCTTGTTCAATCAGCCAGCGTAGAATAACTTGTGCAACGGATTTGCTATATTTATCCCCAATCTTAGTTAATACTGGATTTTTGAAAATATCATTCTTACCTTCTGCGAATGGGGCCCAAGCTTCCAAGGAAATGCCTTCATCACGTAAAGCTTGAATATTATTCGTTTGTTGCTGGAACGGATTGATTTCGATTTGATTAATTTGTGGTGTAACGTCATTAAATTCAGCGAGGTTCACCGCCTGTTCAACACTAAAGTTAGAAATACCGATTGCACGAACTTTACCCTGTTTTTGTAATTCTTCCAATGCACGCCAAGCCCCAAAAGTATCGTTGTATGGTTGATGCAACAGTAATAAATCCACGTACTCTAAGCCTAACCGATCGAGTGAACGTTGAAACGAGCTCATGACACCTTTATAACTAGTATTTTCAACCCAAATCTTAGTCGTCACAAACAATTCTTTGCGATTAACACCCGAAGATGCAATACCACGACCCACGGCCCCTTCATTTTCATAACTTTGTGCCGTATCAATATGCCGATAACCGGCTTGAATCGCATCACGCACCGCATCTTCAGCTTCTTCAGGATCAGTAATTTGGAATGTCCCAAACCCTAATACCGGCACTTCAACACCATTGTTTAACTTAATTGTTTTCATTAATAGCGTCCCCTTAGTTTAATTTAACTTGACGATTAGTCGTCATGCTAATGCTCAGCACCAAACCCGCAATAAAAATGGAATAGATCATCGCTTGTGGATAAATAGTGATTGCTAAAATTAGCCCAATCAATTTAATTCCTAGATCGAGCAATACGACCCACGTTGGCGTCTTATACAACAACCCAAATTTGGCGCGTGGATTGAGCCGGCCTAGATTCAGCGATAGAGCAACGTTCAATAACGAAATCGCAATAATAATAATCCCATAAAGCGCTTGGGCAGTCGCATTATCAAAACTGTCCGCAACCAGGCTCGTTGTGTATGGAAATAACGATGCGAAAAACAGCAACACTAGTGTTAAGAGCACGGTTGTCATATTAATTGCCCGAACTGCTTGCCAACTATTATGATGTGACATCCACATTAATCCAATCCAGAAAAACGACAGCGCATAGGCGAAGAAGCTCGCATGTAGCGCCCATAATCCAGCCCAACTAACGGGATTTGGTTTACTCAAGTCAAGAACCAAAATTGTCATAATAATAGCTAGAATCGCATCTTCAAATGCGGTCAGTCGTTCATTATTCATTAAAAGATCCTCCAATTTATTAATTAACTTAATTATAATTCAGCATTACATTAAGCTAACTAAAAGTGACTTACCAAGTCACGCCAATGACTGTCAGTCACGTTGCGTAACACGGTGTATCCATTGATTGATCTGTTTAACTTCACGATCAACTTTATTACCGTCAATGACTAGAGCAGTCTCATATTGGTTAGTACTCGAACCGTCGACTTTTAACATGCCTTTGAGCCGTTCCACGCTATCGCCCTGACCATAACCACCCTCTGTCATAAACGGTGCAATCCGCTTATACTGAAGTAGACTACCATACTGGATTAAAAAAGCAGTCATCGGATGCGATAAAGTCATCGCCCATATAGGATAACCCAAATAAATAGTTTGATACTGGCTCAAATCAGGAACCTGCATATTCAATTCCGGATAATTAGCAGTTTCGCGCTCCGAATTAGCACGCGCTAACGTTTGTTGATAATTACGGCTATAAGGTGATTTAACCACAATCTCCAAAATATCGGCCTGAGTCTCTTTAGCAATTTGGCTAGCAAGCAATTCAGTGCTTCCGGACCGTGAAAAATAAATAATGATGCTTCGAGCCTGCTTTGTTAATCGTCTAGTAGGCTGATTGCTAGCATTCGTATCCATTCCATCAGATTTAGTTCCCGCACCATGTCGCCAGATACTAGCCGTTTTCCCCAACTGATAAGCCACTACTGGCTGATCACTGATTTGATTGTCCATTACTGCTGATGCTGACTTAACATCCATACGTTTTTTAAGCACCATTAACTGCTTACCTCCAATTAAATCAAAGCACTGCCGATGTAACGTCACCATTACTACTTATACACTAATGATGCTTACCCTTGACCATCCTTAAATGCAGGATAAAGTGTCATACCACCATCAATAAATAAGGTAATTCCCGTGACATAACTTGATTCGCTGGAAGCCAGCCAAGCAGCTCCGGCTGCAACCTCTTCTGGCGTCCCGATTCGGTTCATTGGCACCATGTTAACGGTCTGGTCATACTGCTGTTGATCGGCAAACTTTTCAGCATTAATTGGTGTGTTGATTGCACCAGGGCCGATTGCATTCACACGAATATTGTCCTGCGCATATTCCATAGCAATCGTCTGAGTAAAGAGTTTGACACTCCCCTTAGCAGCTGCATAGCTCGCAAAAGTTGGCCAAGGAATCCGTTCGTGTACGGATGACATGTTGATAATATTGCCCGGCTTTTGATGCGCTTTAAAGTACGCAAGGGCTGTCCGTGAACCAAGGAACACACCGGTCTGATCAATAGCCGTCACCTTATTCCAATCATCCAATGAGACTTCATGAGTTGGTGACTTAATTTCCATACCAGCATTGTTAACCCAAACATCTAGGTCACCGAAATGGTCAACGGCCGCGGCTAATAATGCATCCACACCAGCTTCGCTCGCAATATTAGCTTGGACAATAACAGCGTCACCACCAGCTGCTTTTACGGTATCAGCTGCTTTTTGCGCACCGGCGGGATCACTATTATAGTTAATGACCACTTTCATTTTTTCTTCACCAAATCTTTTGGCGATTGCCGAACCAATTCCTTTAGAGCCACCTGTAATGACTGCTACCTTACCATTTAAATCTTCATACATTTTTACTTCACTCCTTAACAATAACTATTTGTTTACGAAGCGCCGCTACTTATCGCTCCGATTGAATGTCTATATATTAATGCTAAAAAGACACTTTGAAAATTACTTGATAAACATGCTAGCATTCGTTTAACGTATGGCATAACTGTGTGACCTTTGGCTCGGTCAGTGACACACGCCAACATTGCTACACCAGTGATATATCACTGATTATTAGTCGTTTCTAAACACAGGTACAACTCCACAATCATTCCTAAAAGTATAACTTGCTCATTCAACATACTAACTTGAAGTCAATCAATGCCACTAACACGACTAACCAAAATCAGCGGTACTTAAGAATAAAGGTATTCTTGAACACCGCTGATTACTGATCAGACATCATAATACTAAAGGAACTAAAATTGCATTAGCGCCGCTCATTTTATGGCTAATTTTTCATTAGTTCGTCTTTTGTAAAGAAACCAGCTCAATTATTCCGTCGCAAGTTGATCATATGACGTTTCAGTTTAAATTAAAGTAGTGACGACTGCACCGATCACAATCAAGACTAAGCCACTCAAAGTTAAAACTAATTCACGTTTGGATTTACGCTCGTGTAAAAATACCATGCCACCTAATGTTGACAACACAACGGATAACTGCGAAACCACAAAGGCCGTATTGACCCCATTCTGGCTAACTGAAACAATGTATGTCAACGAAGCTACTGAGAAAACTAATCCACCAATAATGTTCAACCAACTAGCCCGTTCTGCCACAATTCGACCTTGACCACTTATTAACATATAAACAATAACGGCTACCATCATTCCCACTGATTCTGGTAAAAAGATCGCAATACCAGACGCAGATAACGCCTTTGGAATCGCATTAAAGACAATAAATCCAATGGTCGTCACAATCAACATCACAATCGTTCGTCGCTGATTACTGCCAGTCACTTCTTGGCGATCTTGAATTGAAGTCATGATGACACCAATCACAAGTAACAAGACCCCTAAGCCACCCACAAGCTTTGCAATTGTCGTTGACCATTCACCAAATAAGAAAACACCAACTAACGATGTCCCAACTAACTGTAATCCAGTTGAAATCGGCATCGTCTTAGAAACACCTACATTGGCGTATCCCGTATATTGTCCCAACTGACCAATAATCCAAAAGGCACCAGCAATCATGGCCATAATAAATGAAGTCACGTTAATGGCTGGGTGAACGATTAGCTGAACGACTAAACTAGCAATTAATGTTCCAACGGCCGTACCAAAAATTTGATTAACTGGTCGCCCGCCTAATTGGCTCACAATTAGTGGTAACACGCCCCACGCAATCGCAGGTAGTAACATCCAAACAATATTCATTATACTTTCCTTCATTCCTTTAAAATTTTGTGGTGCGCACTGATTGCAAGCAATGTTCACCAATTAATTAATAAAAATTTGGTTTTGAAAATTCAGTCTGCGGTTCTCCTAAGCCTAGGCTTTCACGATGATAGTCACCTTTACCAGCCAGCAAATTAACGACAAATTGTGCCACAGCTTGCCGCGTCACTTGGGCCGAAGTAAATGGTTCACCCTTCTTAGTTACCATAACTGCCGTATTACCAGTTTGGTTATACAGCCACGTAATCCGTAACAACACATAGTCGAGGTCACTTGCTTCAATTAAATCAGCTGCCTGTTTACGATCTGATTGCCAAACGATACCGGTATGTTCACGATACCATTGCTGAAACGGGCCACTGACTTCTTGATAAAGATCTGGAATACTGGCTACAATGAGTCGTTTAACCCCCATCGCATCCAAAGCCTTAATCAAGCCGGCAATAATATCCGGGCCAGCAACAAAGCTCAGATAGACCGCGTCTACCCCGTTTAATGCGGTTTGAACCTTATCAAATTCAAGAAAATCACCGTCCACAAATGTCACTCGTGTCGAATCAAACACTGTCAATCGTTGTGAGACATTATGTCCATACAATACCAACTGATCATCGGTTTGCGCCAACAGCTGCCGTGTGACCATTTGACCAATTTGACCCGCTGCACCTAAAATCATTACTTTCATTAATAATTCCTCCGTTCAATTCAAAATAAACTTTATCAATTTGTTTCTTAACAACTATCCTGCTAAACGATACTAATCAAGCCCTGATGGCATGCGACTCTTCTGAATACTGGTGCCAAAAATCTGATCAATTGTTAACGGATCATGATGATCAAAGAACTGACTACGATGTTGATCAAGTTGGGCTATCCGTTGCATATCTTCGTCAGTAAGTTCAAAATCACAAACGTTTAGATTCGCAACCATCCGTTCCACATGAATCGTCTTTGGAATTACCACAATATCACGTTGTAATAACCAACGTAAAATAACCTGACTAGCAGTCTTGCCATATCGTTGACCAATGGCGACTAATACTGGATTTTCAAAAATCGCTTGTTTACCTTCCGCAAATGGTGCCCACGCTTCAACTTGAATACCTTCAGACTGTGCAAAATCAATGGCTTCTTGTTGTTGATACCATGGATTGACTTCAATCTGATTGACCACCGGCTTGATTGTCGTCGTTAATTCCAGATTTTTAAGTTGATCAGCAGAAAAGTTCGATACCCCGATAGCCCGAATTAATCCTGCTTGATGAGCTTCTTCCAACGCTCGCCAAGCACCCACAACGTCACCATAAGGTTGGTGTAATAAATATAAGTCCAAGTAATCTAGTCCCAAACGCTGAAGTGAAGCCTGAATTCCTGCTTTAGCACGTTCGTATAACGCATCCGCCACCCACAGTTTAGAAGTAACAAAGAGTGATTCACGTCGAATCCCACTATTTTTTATCGCACGCCCGACTGCAACTTCATTCTGATAAGCCGTCGCGGTGTCAATTGAAAGATAACCCGCATGTAACGCCTGCGTTACCGCACGTTCACATTGTTGTTCATCTACAATTTGGAAAACGCCGAAACCAACTTGCGGCATTTCAATCCCACTACTTAGTCGGACCGTTTGCGTCATGACCATTTTGTTTCACACCTTTCTGATTGAATGACACTATCATAAGGCGAGATGGATTGTTTGAAAATTACTAGATAAACATGCTACCATACGTTTAATGTATGCTTAGGAGTGAATTATATGATTGAAAGCTATTTATTAGAAGAACTTAGCGTCTTCGCGCAAACCGGGACACTAACAAAAACTGCAACACAGTTGAATGTGACTCAGCCTTCCGTCACTCGTGGTATGCAAAAATTGGAAGACGAGTTTGGGGTTCAGTTATTTGAGCGCCAGGCCAATCACATTCAGCTTACCCCCACAGGCGTTCTTGCAGCTGAAGAAGCTACAAAACTACTGAAGCTCAACACGGCCATGATTACGAAGGTGCAGAACTATGATCAAGGTCAACACTTAACTGCGATTGCAGCGACTGTTCCAGGTCCATTAATCCTCCTTGGTGAGCTACAGCCCACGCTTAGCAGGCATATCCAAATTGACACTAATGCCATTTCCAATCAGCAAATTACTGACGCACTCAATAATAACCAATACACCGTGATTTTTTCTGATCAGGAGATTTTTACGGATGAGATTGAATCTCAATACATTGGTGAAGAACGACTACAAGTTAACTTGGATCAATTTACTTACTTAGCCAATCAACCAACCGTAACCTTTGAGGAACTGCAAGGTATGAGTTTCATTGTGATGCGTGCCATTGGCCCATGGAGTGCAATTATTCAAGATAATATTCCAGAGGCGAAGTTTATGTATCAAGATGACCGTGACGCTTTTGCTGAAATCACTAAATACTCACGTTTTCCATTCTTCACGACTAACCTATCGCAAAGCGACCCGTTCTTTAATGAGCAGGTTAAAAACGATAAGGACCGGGTAACTGTTCCAATCAGTGATGACAGCGCCAAAATGGTCGTATATGCTAACTACTTGATTGCCCAAAAGAAACACCTAGCTCCCATGCTTAGCGAAATCCAACAACAGTGGCCCAAGGCACTACAAAGTAAGTAACTATTACAGAAACCTAGCGTGATGGTAAACATTCAACCATCACGCTAGGTTTCTGTAAATTAATTATTCAATCCTACCGATACGCATGTCATACCAGCGACGCAACCTAGCAATCCGCTAATGTTTGCTACGACACACACTAACCTCATAAACATCAATTAGAAGTTACACATTCAGCAACACTATTGCCACTATCCCTAATGTTGTCATGAGTAACGGCGACAACGGTTTGTTGATTTGCCCATGCCCCGTTCTTCGGCTCAGCTTTGAGTACTAACCAGATGCCAATTAACATCAAACTACCAATACCAATTAATCCTAGCCCGACCTTTTTTATTTTCATCATCCCCTTAAATCAAAGCTTATCCATTAATACTCAACTTATAACAGGTCTTTAAAATACTGTTTAATCACGTTAGTTTGATTAGCAGTAAACCCTGCTTTTAAATCAACGTTTTTTCGTTCGGTCAATGAAGCTAATACTTTGGCACTTGCCGTAATTGAACTACTAGCACTGGTAGTGAACGGTACAATCGTTTGTCCAGAAAATTGATATTCAGCAAAAAAAGTATGAATCACCATTGGTGGCTGATACCACCAAGTCGGAAAGCCTAAATAAATCGTCTCATAATCATTCAATTGATGGTTAAGTGGTCTTAATTCTGGTATTATTTGCTGGTCTTTTTCCTGCTCCGCACGTTTAGCAGCTTCAGTATAATCGTCTGAATAAGGTTCTTCTAAACGAAGTATCTCAATATCAGCGCCCGTTATCTCAGCAACCGTATTAGCAGCCCGTTTAGTATTATCCGTGAGTGAAAAATACAACACTAATGCGTTACTTGAATTTTTCATTCAATCACTCCTCTCATCCAAAAATTTCCTACCATTCAGGATATATTGGATTATCTTAAATCATTATGGTACTGCAATAGATCAGTCCTCAGCGTTGTGACTATCATCAATAATTTTGTTGCTTTGTTGTGGAAATAGTTGTGCTGCCTCACTGCTTAAAATATGTTCTTGGAAATGATCGATTTTATAGGACAAATATGCAATTGTTTGTCGTGTCTCTCTCAACTGTTGCACTAATTCATCACGTTGATCGATCAGTAAGTCTCGTCGTACTTCTGGTGAAGTATCCGGTTGATGAAGTAGTTTCATATACTCAATCAATGATTCAATCAACATTCCGGCCTGGCGTAATGACCGGACATAGTAGATCCAATTCAAATCACGCTCACAATAATCACGATTGCAACGACAATACCAATTCCCCATCTTTTCAACTTAATCATACCTTTCTTGATTTTTAACAAACATCATGTTAAACCCTGGTGTGAACTCCAAGGCAAGAGAAAAGTCTCATTCGAACTAACTGCCAAATGGCTAACTCTTAAATTCTCAACTTGACACCACCAGCGATTTCCACATAGCCACGCTCAATCTGAATCGTGTTCGAATGGCCCCCAAAATGTTAAAGCGGCCTAAAGTTTTATTTTCTTGCAGCAAAATAACAGTTGGCAACCGAAAAGTAAGTTGTCACAAATCCGACAATCAATATAAACAGCCCCTGAAACCAGTCCAAAAACGATTGGTTCAGGGGCTATTTATCACTTAACAAACTAGGTAACTAGGAGTTAGCTACCTAAGCAGTACGCTCAAATTTTCCAGTCTTTTTGGACTAGCCCATTTGGTTTGTTGGTCGAATAATAACTTCATTCCAAGCAGCATCGGCGGGCATATCAATAGCTTCTTTAATTGTTAACGCTACTCGATCAACTGAAATACCAAACGATTCATAAAACTTCTCCATACCAGCTTTAACCTCAGGATCAGTTACAGAAGAAAGCAAGTCAGTGTTGATAGCACCCGGTGAGATAACCGTTACCCGAACATTATTCTTGGCTTCTACCATTTCTTGACGGAGCGATTCACTGATAGCGCAGACTGCATATTTGGTTGCTGAATAGACGGCACTACCTGAATGAGCAGTGTGTCCAGCAACAGAAGAAACGTTGATAATGTGTCCTGCCTTTTGTTTATCCATATACGGAATCGCTGCACCAATACCGTAAAGCGTTCCCTTGATATTGATATCAATCATATTGTTCCAATCATTGATTTTCTTTTCAGAAAGGATCGATTGAGGCATAATACCAGCATTATTCAGCCAAACGTCAATCCGACCAAATTTATCTATCGCTAATTTAGCGAGTGCTTCAACCTGATTATCATCAGTAACATCGGTTGCTTGATAAGCAGCTTCGCCACCTAACTTCTCAATCCCATCAGCAATTTTCTTTAACTTATTCTCGCGCCGAGCTCCCAAGATAACCTTTGCACCATCTTTAGCCACTAATTTAGCTGTCGCTTCCCCAATACCACTTGACGCACCGGTAATAACGATTACTTTCGATTCACTCATTAATAAAACACTCCTAGTCTACTTTTCAGTACTAAAGTCTAACGCCATCGTGGCATATTTTTCTTCATTTTCAGCTGACGGTGTGTAATACCGAATATTCTTCTTTACAGCAGCAATTTGAGCCATTTCTTCATCAGTCAGTGTAAAGTCAAAGATGTCATGATTATCACGAATATGATCCGGATTAGTTGATCCAGGAATCACAATGAATCCCATCTGTGTGTGCCAACGTAAAATAACTTGCGCACTCGTTTTATGATACTTCCGACCCAGCTCAGCAAAAATGGGTTCTTGAATCAGACTCTTGTCGCCATGACCTAATGGGAACCAAGCCATCAATCTTGTCCCAAACGGTTTCAAAATTGTTCTAACTTCATCTTCAGTAAAGTATGGATGTGCTTCGGCTTGAATCACATGCGGTTTAATTTCAACATTATCCAATAACTGTTGTAATTTTTCGCCTTGAAAATTTGAGATACCAATTGCCTTGACCTTGCCATCTTTATAAGCTTTTTCAAGTTGATGGTATCCAGTGAGAAAGTCACCAGCTGGTTGGTGTAAAAACATCAAATCAACATAGTCAGTTCCTAAGCGTTGCAGCGTATCATCAACCGCATTATTGTCTGTATAGACAGATGGCCAAAGCTTCGTACTCAAGAATACATCTGAACGACTAACGCCGGAACGTTTAATACCACGCCCCACACCAGTTTCGTTCATATAAGCATTAGCAGTGTCCACCAAGCGATAACCAGCTTTCAAAGCGTCAACTACAGCTTGCTCAGCATCATCAACTGACATTTGAAAAGTACCAATACCCATTTCTGGAATCTTCACACCATTATTTAGTTTAAAAGTTGCTTCTGACATATTTATCTACCCCTTTATTATTTTAATTGTGCCAAACTTGCTCCAAAAATTTGTTCAATAACTCTTGGATCACGATGATCAAAAAACTGACTTTCGCCTTTGTCCAAGTTATTCAGCGCATTCATTTCGTCACTTTTTAACTCAAAATCAAAAACATTAATATTTTCCGCCATTCGATTCTTATGCACTGATTTAGGAATAACAACAATTCCTCGTTGAAGTAGCCATCTAAGAATCACTTGACCATTAGACTTGCCATATTTGTTAGCAATTTCAGCAATAACTTTATTAGTGAAAATTTCGTGCTTACCTTCTGCAAACGGTGCCCAAGCCTCTACTTGAATATCATCGCTTTGTGCGAAGTCAACTTCTGATTTTTGTTGGTACCATGGATTAACTTCGATTTGATTGATTGCTGGTTTGACTTCATTTGATAATTCCAAGTTTTTTAATTGGTCACCATAGAAGTTAGAGACTCCGATGGCACGGATTTTGCCAGCTTTGTAAGCCTCTTCCAACGCGCGCCAAGCACCTACAACATCTCCATATGGCTGGTGTAGTAGGTACAAATCCAAATAATCCAAGCCCAGATTATTTAATGATTGCTCAATGCCCTTCTGTGCACGTTCATAATTAGCATCTGAAACCCAAAGTTTAGAGGTAATGAAGAGTTCCTTACGATCAACCCCGCTCCGTTTAATCGCCCGTCCGACCGCTGCTTCGTTTTGATAGGCAGCCGCAGTGTCAATCAAGCGGTAACCAGAATCAATTGCATCAACAACCGCTTGTTCACATTGGTCTAAATCTGTAACTTGAAACACACCAAACCCTAATTTGGGCATCTCAACACCATTATTTAATTTAACTGTTTCCATTATGTGATCTCCTCTTTATTTAATTGATGAATTCATTATAAGGTCGATTTAACTCGCTGAAAATTACTATCTAAGCATGCCAGCATACGTCAGACGTATGGTAATGCTTTTTATTGCTTTTTCCTCTGAATTCCAAGCGATGCAATGAAGCTCAAAATAAAAATCACAGCAATAATCAACAATTGATAGTGATAGCTTGTCGCTGGATTATTGAAGCCGCTAGTCATGGCGACAACAATTGACATTCCAACCGATTGTCCAAATTGATGAACTGTATTGACGACACCCGAAGCGGCGCCCGCAATATCAGCATCCGTATTGGCAACTCCCGCGATAGTCAGCGGGCTTAATCCAAGCCCTTGTCCAACACCAAAGAAAATCATTGGAATACCAACTGCTAGCCAGTATCCATGACTAAGACCAAGCACGGCTGAAAGTAGGACACCAATAATTCCTGATATGATAGAAACTAGAATCAAACGATCATTGCCAATCTTCATTGAAACTCTAGAAACCTGGGTTGCACTGAAGAATTGTGGTAATGTCGCTGGTAAAAAGGCTAGTCCAGCCATCAATGGTGTAAATCCATACACTCGCTGCAAAGCTTGTGGTGTCACAAAGAAGTAGGCAAATGCCGCACCGATGAAGAAGAAACGTGCGATGTAAGCACTGCTACGTTCTCTATCCATAAATAATTTCAATGGCATAATTGGATTCTTGATGCGCTTCTCCGCATAAACAAACAGAATCAAAGCAACAATCGCAACGATCAAGGCCAAAATTTGATGACTGGTACCATCAATGCTGTATACCAAAGCGGATAAACCGATAACTGATAACAGCGTCCCCACAAAGTCTAGATGTCGTGAACCTTCAGTCTTACTGTCATGTACAAAGAATATCGTCAAGACAAACATCAGAATTCCCACTGGCACATTCAAGAAAAAACCGTACCGCCATGAGAACACGCTGGTGATGATGCCACCCAAAATCAGACCAAAGCTAGCACCCAAGCCAGCAGTTGCACCGTATGCCGCAATTGCTCGCGTGCGCATTGTGCCTTGATAGCTATCCAATAACAGTGCCAAAGTAGTTGGTGCTAAAATGGCTGAGCCGATGCCTTGAAATGCCCTCATTGAGATAATCATGGCGGCGTTGGTCGATAGCCCCACCATTAATGAACCAAATGAGAATAAAACCAAACCAATCAAGAACACTCGCTTACGACCAAAAACATCACCGATACGGCCACCAAATAACTGAAAGCCGCCAAATGTTAACGTATAAGCACTGCTTACCCACGCTAACGTCTGAGAATTTAAATGTAGCTCTTGCGCAATCTTTACCGTACTAGTAAAGATAATGGAATTATCTAATAAAATCATGAAATAACTTAATAAAATAATTGGCAATACAATGCCAAATTTTTCTTTGCTCTTACTCATTACAAACTCCTAACTTTAAAGTACTAATTTGGTAAAAGACAAACCTGCAAATGCTTTCTGAGCATTCACAGGTTTGTCTCTTACATAAAGCTCGGCTTAGTGAATTGAGTATCAGGTTCACCCAATCCTAAGTTGGCTTGATGATAATCAGCTTTGCCGGTCAAAAGATCAACAACAAATTGAGCGACCGCTTGACGTGTGACTTGGGCTTCCGTTAAAGGTTCACCTTTCTCGGAAACATGAATCTTAGTATTATTTACTTGGTTGTACAGCCAAGTAATACGTAAAATAACGTAATCCAAATCACTATTTTCCACTAAGTCGGCCGACTTTTTGAGATCAGTTTGCCATGTCAGCCCAGTATTTTGCCGATACCATGTTTGGAATGGCCCACTAACTTCTTGATACAAATCAGGAACATTAGCTACGATAAACCTCTTTACCCCGGCCTTATCTAATGCGTCAATGACTCCCGTAATAATAGCTGGCTTAGCAACAAAACTTAAATATACCGCATCAACACCTTCGGCAGCTTGTCGTACCTTGTCAAATTCCAAAAAATCACCATCAACAAACGTCACTCGTGCTGAATCAAGTTCCGCCAACCGTTGTGAGACGTTATGACCGAATAGCACTAAGTTGTCATCTGTTTGTGCCAACAAATCACCAGTTACCATTTGACCAATTTGACCTGCTGCGCCTAAAATCAAGACTTTCATAAATAAATCCTCCGTGATTATTAAATATTTCTCTAATCAGTCTAATGAGCTTATGTAACCTACTTGTCCAACTGATTGAATGACACTATCATAAACCGATTCTTATTCACTGAAAAATACCGAATAAACATGCTACCATACGTTTTTCGTATAGTATTTCACTCGATTACCTATGGCATACTTATACCGTCACCCTGAAACACCTCTTAAAGCTGAATGAAAAGACAACTTTCAGCCATAACTTAAATATATTTGTCTAACTATAAAGCCCCTACCACTGGTATTTGGTATTCCTCAAGACACAACAAAAAAAGCCCTCCATAACCGGAAGGCCTGATTAATCAAAATTCATCTTATCACTATCGAATCACCAGTACTGAAATCGGTGCATGTTTTGCCATATATGCGGCTTGCGAACCGAAGTACTTACGAACACCATGCTTGGCAACTGAGCCAATGACTAGTAAGTCGGGCTTTAACGCTGGAATCACCGTCTTCACGATGGTTTCACCAGGGTCACCTTCATCAACGACCGCGTTAACATCCGTCACCCCGAAGTCACGGGCCAACTTCTGATACTGCTGAACGTGTTCTTCCAAATCCTTGCGTTGACCATGAACAAAGTCCTTGCTCATCGCTTCATACACATTCATATTATCCTGTTCCAAAATCGAGACGATGGTTAACTTAGCACCGTCACTCTTGGCCCGGTTAATGGCGTACCGAAACGCTAACTGCGCGTCATCCGAATCATCAACCCCGACTAAGATGTGCTTAAATTCCTTAGGACTCATCTCTGACATATGGCTCCACTCCCCATTCTCTGATAATCTGACTACACCCTTATTTTCATCAATTTAGGCGTAATTGTCAATTATGACTGCGGTGCATTTTGTTTCAAGACACGCGCCGGATTACCGACTACGATGACGTTATCTGGAAATGAATGTGTTACGACAGCACCGGCACCAACAATCACGTTGTTGCCCAACGTCACCCCGGGTAAGATCACGGCACTACCACCAATCCAAACATCATTACCAATCGTAATCGGTGCAGTCCGTTCCGCTTCAGTCCGCCGCACAGTTGGGTCTAATGGATGAGCAGGCGTGTACAAGCCAACTTTAGGACCAAATTTGCAATCATTACCAATCGTAATAAGTCCTTCATCACATAACGTGACCCCATGGTTAGCATAAAAATGATTGCCGATACGAATATTGACGCCATAACTAAATTCAAAGGTCGGTTCAACGAAGAACCGGTCACCGGCTGAACGTAAGAGACTTTTCATCTTAGTATTCCGTTCATCATTATCAGCAATCTGATTATATTGCATTAACTTCGTCCGCACGTCTCGCCGACGTTGCTGTAGGATTGGTGATTCTAAGTACAATTCACCATTAATCATTTGTTGATACGCTGGGTCATTATCGATTTCCATGTTTAACTTCCTTTTAAGTATGATACTTTAAGCATACCACACCATTCAAAATTGCTGTATGATGGTTTAAATAAACCTATTGAAAGTAGTGGTTCCATGCAATACGCAATTTTTGATCTCGATAATACCATCCTTGACTTTGACCGCGCTGAAGCGGCTAACCTCGCAGCCGTCTTTCAGCATCATGGCGTCACTGATATTCGCCGTGCAGAAAATGAGTATCAGGCCTATAACGAAACTGTTTGGCAACAAATCGAACAAGGTGCCGATCGTGATAGCTTGTTAGACCAACGATTTCAAGTCTTTCTAGGCACACTGGGCATCACCGTTGACGGTCCTGCGGTTCAACAAGAATACGACCAATTATTAGCGCACAGTTATCAGGTAATTCCCGGCGCCCACGAACTTTTGCGCACGCTGACCAACGCTGGGCTGACCTTACTCGTCGGCACTAACGGTATCAAACACACCCAGCTCAGTCGCTTGGCAGGTGCCCATATGACGCCCTATTTTGATCATATCTTCATCTCTGAAAGTATCGGTTATGCCAAGCCGAACCCACACTTTTTCAGCGCTATTCATGACCAATACCCAGACATGAATGCCACGAATACCGTCATGATTGGTGATAGCCTGCGTTCAGACATCGTGGGAGCGACCACCGCCCATTTACCTAGTATCTGGTACAATCCACAGCATGTGCATAACGACACAACAATTGCCCCAACTTACACTGTGGATAACTTTAAGCAAATGCAAAAACTGTTATTAACAGTTTAAACGCAAAAATAATCAGCAAACTCTGCGCGCAGGCCTAACGTATCTTAAAAACTGAACTATTTAACATATTAGGTATTATGCGGAGTAGTTGTATCGACGGCTTTTAACTCAATAACCTGCTTACCTTGATTTCCAATCAACAAAAAGACCAATTGACGAATCAGCAAGAAAAGCAATTTATATAAAACAGTCGTCGTTGCTTAATTTAAGATTCGGCCGTGAAACAATGCTAATAACAGTTCATCTGGGTAAGCTGTCAAAACGTGCCCTTTCTTCTCAGGTGATAAGATTTGCAGATTTAATCCACTTGACGCTTGCTATCAATTAACGTGCGAGAAGAATAGCTAAAGGAACGGACTAAAAAACAAGTTAGATGCAAATTCTCATAAAATGAAAACACCGTTGCGCTAATAGTCGACGCTTAAATTTAAAAGAATTATAAGCGCGGGTACTTTTAATACTTGATATAATATCAGCATCCATCTAATTTTTTTAAAGATTGTCACCGTTAATACCTTTTTATCACTGTCTAAAGTATCACTGCTTTGTGTGCCGACAATCAACTGCTGTATCTCCTTTATTGGACCTAAACTATCCACAAACGCGATTGCAAAAGAAGTGAAAGTAGCAAGCTTCATAACATAAATAACCAAAAGTATGTACTGATCATCAGGATTTAGAACAAATGTACTAACAACTAAGACCAGTATTGATACTATTAGGAACAGTTGCATTATCAATCGTATTTTTTCCCACCTTGTCTTATTTCTTTTTTTGAGCTTAACTAGACCTAATTTCAATAAGAATTGTTTTTGATGCTGGATTTTCTTATCCATAAAGTACGTTACCAAATAGTACAAACCACTGTAGGCAAAAAATATGAGCACTTGTTTGCATAGCGTCGATTGGAAAATCAGCATGAGAAGCTCATTCGAATATGAAGACATTAATTTAGATAGTCCTTTCTAAAATTACCTAAGTATTTTAGCTTAGATAGCAGTATTTAATAAAAAACGTTGTGTCTAGATTTCTCATTGAAATGAAGCACAACGCTTTTGGTATTAAAAAATAAATGATTATACGCATGAAGAATAACACTATTATGATTCATCAGGTCAGACAAGGGTCATTGCCCATGCACCTACTTTGACAGCGGAGATTAAATTCAGGCGCTGTAAGTGGAAAACCTGCATTATTCCAATAAATTTCGATAATAGTTGAAAGTATCATTGCATGATCTAGTATATAGATAGCTGGGAACTAAGAACACCCGTGGCTAAATATAATAATATGTATTGTGCGTATAGTCGAAATTCATTAACATAATCTGCAAAGCCTATTGAATGGGCACACTGCATCTCATACGATATAAAGCAGGTAATGTTCACACTTTTATTTAACCAAAATAGCGTAAAGACATAAGAATTTTCACGTTCCTCTTATTGTGCCTATCGGATATTTCCGTAGCTAAGTGGGCGGAGTTGATTGACTAGACTCGTATCAATACCATTGTCCTCATCAAACCGTATAAACAATAATTAACCTCAATTAAAAAAAGCCATGCAGCCCCATTCTTACAGTTACGACACAGTAAGAATTAGGCTTCATGACCCATAACACGATTCAAATTTAACCACGCGGCGACGATTGGCAGGAACACCTGTCAATTGATGCCCACCGCACGGCCCAATCAAAGTGACACTAGCCACACCTTTTCTTACAAGGTCAGCACTAGCTATTTTGGTCCAAAAGTGAACCCCTTTTTACAATCCACTATTCTTCAATCTGAACAAAGTGTGTATTACCTAGTCCACCGCCAACTTGCATGACACTGCCGCCATGCCGAAGCTTGCCCAAGTTAACGGGGCGGAAATTCAACGGCCGGACGAGCGCAGCGAATTCTTTCTTGGCAGCAACGTCATCGCCCGCATAGAACAAGACCCGCTTTCCAGGCCCATCAACGTGCCCATCCATAAACTCCGGTGGAATCGTATTGAAGGCTTTAATGACCCGGGCATTGTTAGCTGCACGAGCAATGACTTCACTTCCAGTCAACGGGGCCGTCTTAATTTTCTTAAAGTCAGCCGTAAACTGGTTTGTCACGTCCACCACGATCCGTTGCTTATAATCGGCGACCTGCGCTAATACTGCCGGCGCCTGTTCAAACGGCACTGCAAGAATGACTAACGGCTGTTGTAAGGCTTCAGCAACTTCTACAAAAGCCACATTGGCAGCAAACTCGGCGCGCCGTGTTGCTAAACTAGCCGCACCACTGTGCCGACTTAATTTGATTTGATGATCACCGCGCGCAAAGGTCTTGGCTAATACTGTGCCGACCGTACCGGCACCAATAATTCCAATTTTCATAACTATCCTCCACCTCATCTTTTAATAATGGTTTGAATTAACCGACTTATCTGGTCCGTTATCACGGACTGTCAGCGGTCATCTAGACCAAACCAGCTTATCTTAATGATAGCGAAATCATTATGGAATTGCACCTCATACGCGTCAACTATGCTTGAACTTGTTGGTAAGCCGTAATACCAGCTTTTAATCGTGCCAATCCATCCGTCAGGGTAGTCGTTGGACAAGCCACATTCAGTCGCAAGAAGCGGTTGCCATCACCACGGTAAGCATCTCCCGCTGATAAAAACAACCCGGTTCGTTGGCGAATAAAAGCAGCCAAAGCCGCACTGTCGGTTGTCACTTGACGCACATCCAACCATAATAGATAAGTCGCTTGGGCTTCCACCAACTTGACTTGCGGCAACTCAGCAGTCAAGTAAGTCTGAACTTGACGTTGATTGGCAGCTAGTTTGGTTCGCAATGCAGCTACCCAGTCATGGCCTTCAGTATAGGCCGCAATGCTGGCTGGAATCGCAAACGAATTGGGCTCAGCCAATTCATCATTGTTGATGCCCCGGCTCACTAATGCGCGGACGTGTGCATCGGGAATAATCAACGTTGCCGCGTGTAAGGCTGCCACGTTGAAAGTCTTGCTTGGCGAGATACAGCTGATACTGTTATGTGCTACTGGCGCAGTCAATGATGAAAATGGGGTGTACGTGTGACCGTTAAGGGTCAAGTCACAATGAATCTCATCGGCAACGACTAGCACATGGTATTTCAAGCACAGCTCGCCAAGGCGTTGCAACGTCGCACGCGACCAGACGATGCCGATCGGATTCTGCGGATTGCATAAAATCATCATCGTGGTCAACGGATCAGCTAGTTTCGTCGTCAAATCGTCCCAATCAATCGCGTACGACGCGTCACGTGCCACTAAGTCACTACTCAAGGTATGCCGGCCATTGTTTTCAATTGAATGATAGAAGATATTATAAACCGGAGCCTGAACTAACACGTTATCGCCAGCCGCTGTCATTTTACGAACAATTGATGAAATCGCCGGAACGACGCCGGTGCAGAACATCAACCACTCAATTTGCGGACGGAAGTTGTGTTCCGTTGCCCACCAGTCTGCCACGGCTTCATAGTAAGCCATGGGGACTTCTTCGTAACCGAAGACGCCAAACTGGGCGCGTTTTATCAACGCTTGCTTGATAACTGGTGCCGTTTCAAAGTCCATGTCAGCGACCCACATCGGCAACTCATCATCCGCGACGTCCCACTTAACGGCATTTGTGTGCCGCCGATTAAGCACGGTCTCAAAATCAAACGGCATGGGGTGCACGGCTTTCATGGTCAACACTAATCAGGGTCTGATGAGGATCTACTTCAGGATCATCCATGATGATTTCACCAATGGCTTGCGCATGAATCCGACCACTAAGCGGATTTTTAACGCTATCAATCGTTGAAACCACGTCAGCGTCAATGTTACGACAATATTCAAAAGCTAAGTCCGTATTGAGTAATGTACAGTTTTCCAACTTAACATTATCCATGTAACACAGGCCCTGATCGCTCTCAATCGTACAGTTGACGAACCGAATATTCTTCGAATTCCAGCCCAGGTACTCACCAATGATTTGTGAATCATAAACGGTAACATTTTCACAATTCCATAGCGCATCCTTGGTCATCAGCGTTGCATGATGAATTTCAACGTTCTTAGCACCGTCAAAGGCGTAATTACCGACGAGGCTGAAGCCATCAATGCGAATATTCTGGCTATTCATTCCAAAATAATCACCAGCTGCTTGAACATCATTCAACGTAATATCTTGGCAGTTCCATAACGTTTCTTCCGCATCTGAAAAGTGAACGTGCGCTAACTTAACTTGGCTGGCCCGCCGAAATAGCTTAGGTGCCTGTAGCGTACTATTCGTAATTGTAATATCCTTGGTGTACCAGATGCCAGAGCGAGACATTGTCTCAAACAAGCCTTGATCCACAGTCACATGTTGACTGTACCACAAGGGATATTTCCACTTAAAGATTGGCTGCTTCAACGTGACATTGCGACTTTCCTTCAGTGGTGATTCACCATCAGCAAACGTTGTAGTGTCGATTTCAAGGTCGTGAGCTTTAAAGAGTGCCCGCTCGCCCGTTAAATACTGTTGTGTGATTGTTTTCAATTTAATCTCAATAACTCCTTTATACTGAAACGTGGACCTTTAGTCGCACGATAGGATCAGTGTATTACTTCAACTGCACGTTAAGTCAACTAACTTGTTCGCTTACTGTCCGGAATACTGATTCCAATTATTAGTTCGTGACCGGTTAAGTGCCATCACGCCCTCCAAGTCATGGGGTTGGTAAGGGGTTTCCAAGTACTGTATTTCCGAAGCGGTTAACGCCAACCCCGCTGCCTCAGCCACTGCATCTAAATGATGCGGCTTAGTTGCCCCAATAATCGGCGCCGTTACTCGTTGTTGTAGCCAGGCCAAATTAATGGCCGCCATTGAAACATGATGTTGGTGGGCCAGTTCCTCAACGCGATCAATAATTGGTTTATCCATCTCGCTGGTAGCTTGGTATTTGGTATCAGCAAACGTATCTTGTTGTCGCCGAGTAGTCTGGGTGCCAAAAGGATGTGCCAACCGGCCACTAGCTAATGGACTATACGGCGTCGTTGCCAAACCGTTCTCATGAGCATAACTGAACAGTTCCCGTTCATCCTCGCGATAGACCAAATTATAATGACTCTGGATCGAGACAAATTGTGGGTAACCATAACGAACCGCTAGCGCATTGATCTGCGCAATCTGCCAGGAATAGGCGTTAGAAATCCCAATGTAACGAACCTTACCGGCCTGAACAGCTTCATTAAGTCCAGCCATGATTTCAGCCATTGGTGTTAACCAGTCCCAGATATGATAAATATATAAATCAACATAGTCTGTCTGTAAATTCTGTAGACTCTGGTCGAGGGACCGCAAGACGTGTTCACGCCCACTGACATGATTTTCGATTTCTTGGGTTGTCCGATTCGTAAACTTGGTTGCCAGTACCAATTGATCTCGCTGAAATTTCTTTAGTCCTTGTCCCAAGACACGTTCACTCGCACCCGCTTGATAGACCGGCGCCGTATCAAAAAAGTTAATCCCCAGTGATATCGCGCGATCAAGTACCTGGTTCGCCTGCATTTGACCAACTGCCCACGAGCGCTGATTAAGTGCCGTTCCAGTCCCCGCACCAAAGCCCATACACCCAAGTGCGATCGACGAGACTTTTAAATCGGATGTTCCTAACTGTCGATATTGCATTGCATCACAACTCCCTTCGTTAACTCATTACCCTCTTTATTAAAACGCGATCCGTTGGCAGAGTAAAATACCTAGTTCAAATAATCAATTATAACCATTCCGTATAGTTATCCGTCATCCAGTCGTTTTAGGAATTAATGACCGTTATTAGTCACCAATCATTATTTTCAATGTGCCTGGCGACATCCAAGCGTGGCACCGTACTCCAGGTGTTGGGCCAAAAATGAACAGCACGTTTGCAACCATACCAGGCCACATCCTGCAGTGAGTGTCACCGACCGATTTTAAGGTCGAACCACTGATAAACCGGTTTTGTGGGCACCACCACAACTCACCGTGACCACCTCCGCCAACTCAATTTTCCAACACAAAACCGACCATTCTGGAAGTTACACCTTTTCCAGAACGGTCGGTCATGACAACTGATTGAATCGCCGTAAGCATCGCTACCGACACGACGACAATGTTTATTTCAGTTTTACCTTAATTTTTAACTTTTTAGGCGCTTGATGGCGCGCTAAGATTAATTGCCAGCCCACTTTAACCAGCGTACTAATAACAGTCATCACGACCATTAACGATAATTTTCGACGCATTCGGCATCACCTCAATTAATTTAAATCGAGCATACCACACTTTAATCGACGTGAGCGGAATTTTGCAACTGAATCATATCATAGTAGTAACCATGCTGTTGCAATAGCTCGTCGTTGGACCCGCGTTCAACGATTTTCCCCTGATTTAAGACCAGGATCAAATCAGCATTTTGAATCGTGGACAAGCGGTGGGCAATCGCAATCGTCGTGCGGTTCTCCTGAATCCGATCCAAACCAGTCTGAATCATCTCTTCGGTCTCAGTATCGACGTTCGCCGTGGCTTCGTCCAAGATTAAAATCTTAGGGTCAGTCACAATCGTCCGCGCAAATGAAATCAATTGCCGCTGTCCTGAAGAATAACTGGCCCCGCGCTCAATGACGCGTGACTGATAATTCTCAGGTAAATCGTTGATGAAGTCATCGGCCTTTACAAACCGTGCCGCTGCTTGAACTTGTTCATCTGAAATCTGATCGTTAAACATTCGGATGTTGGAATTAATATCACCATAAAACATAAACGGTTCTTGCAAGACCAACCCCATCTTCTGTCGCAATTCCTCAGCCGGATACTCACGAATGTCGCGATCATCAATTAAAACTTCTCCTGACTGAAACTCATAAAACCGCATCAAAACATTAATCGTCGACGTTTTTCCACTCCCCGTCTGACCAACTAGTGCCACCGTTTGGCCTGGTTCAGCCACGAATGAAACGTCTTTTAAGACCGGATGCTGGCCGTCATAGGCAAAGGTGACGTGCCGAAATTCAATCTTACCGCGCGTAATCTTAGCCGTAGGATCGACGTGTTGGGCCGGGGCAATCGTTGGATCATCCATGACCCGTAAAACCCGTGATCCGGCGACGACGCCATCTTGAAAGTCTGACAAATTATCCATCATCGACGTCATCGGATTATAGAAGTTATTCAGGTACGTGATGAACGCATAAACGACCCCGGCAGCCACATAACCATTGAGTCCACGAACCCCGAAGATTCCCAGAACCATGACCGTCCCTAACGCATAAAACAAGTCGATCAGTGGACTTAATAATAATGAGTTCGTCCGGATCATCGCTTGGCGGGTCTTAAAATAGGCATCATTGGTATGATCAAATTCACCATTGATACGGTGTTCTTGTCGAAATTGCTGAATTACACTAATTCCAGTGATTGCTTCACTTAACTTGGTATTCAACTCACTGAGCCGTTCCCGCATTCGCCGGTAAACCCGTGAGCTATACCGTTGATAATACCAAATCGTTACAGCCAAAAAAGGCATGAAAACCAATAACCACAAGGCAATCTGCGCATCGGTGAGATACATCGCGACAAACGACGAAATCACCGCAAAAAAGGCGGTAAATAATGTATTAAACAACGCCCAAAAATTGGAAAACGACATCGTATCGTTAGTCAGGCGTGACAAAATTGAGCCACCAGGGACTTGATCAAAGTAGCGCATGCCCATCCGATGCAACTTGGCGAACATTTGTCGGCGGACATTTTCAAGCATATATTCTGCCCCCATCGTACTACTGAAGTTCTGTACGAACTGCATCAACGCGCGCACAACCATGCCGAAGAAATAGAGGCCCGCAAAGTACCACATGACCGGTACCGTGGCGTGTCCTGTTTTGAGATAATGATCAATAAAGGTCTGTAATACACGCGGTAGATAGATATTAACCACACTAATCAGACCGGAAAAAACGATGGCCGCAATAAAAAAACATTTGAACGGTTTCGCATACGGCAATAGTCGCCGAATAACCGTGAGTTGTTCCTTAACAGGCATGGAACGTGCCCATACCGATTGACGTGCTGCCATTATTGCACCGCTCCTTCCACTTTGGTCTCCAATTGTTGGCGCGTAAACATCTTCTGATACCACCCGTGTTGCGTCATTAATTGCGCGTGGGTCCCTCGTTCAACAACGTGACCGGCATCCAACACAATGATTTCATCAGCGTTCATCACCGAACTTAACCGGTGGGCCGCGATAATCGTCGTTTTGTCTGCTCGTTCTGCCTTTAGATTAGCTAAAATTTCTGCCTCAGTTTCGGCATCAACCGCGGATAACGCATCATCTAAGATCAGCAATTCAGGATTGATGAGTAAGGCCCGCGCAATGGCTAGTCGTTGGCGTTGCCCTCCAGATAGCGAGATACCTTCCTCACCAACTTGGGTATCGTAACCAGCGGGCATGCTGGCAATCTGACCACTCAAATCACTCTTGGTGGCGACCGCTTCCACAACGGCTTGACTCACAGTCGGATCGGCAAAACGAATATTTTCACGAATCGTATTCGAGAACAGAAAACTATCTTGGGGCACATAACCAAGGGCTGGTAAGTAACTATCAAGCGCATACTGCTTAATATCGTGACCACCATAAGTAATGTGGCCCTCGTACTGATCAAATTCACGCAAAATCAGTTTCATAATCGTTGATTTACCAGCACCAACCCGCCCGACAATTCCGAGCGTCTGTCCCGCCTTCAAAGTAAAGTCCACGTTACTCAGACTGGTTCCTGCATCGTTGGGATAATTGAACTGCTTGATTTGATACTGAATATCACCATGCGGGCGCTGTTCAATGCCCCGTTTGGCATCAATAATGGCACTTTGCTGATTCAATAATTCCATGACCCGATCATACGAGGCGTTTCCCCGTTCCATCGTGTTGAATAACATCCCGACCGCAAACATCGGCCAGACCATCATTCCCAAATAAGTGACGAACGAGACCAAGTTACCGATTGTAATGACACCGTGGGTCACGTACAACCCGCCCAAAATAATTGTGGCGCCGTAAGATAACGCAATAATCATGGTAATCGCGGGATCAAATAGCGAGTCGAGTACGTTGACATGCCGATTGATCTTAATCGTCTGATCAATCTGTTGATTAAAATCAGCAACATCGGCCTTTTCCTGACCTAGCGCTTTGATCACTTTGATTCCACTGATACTCTCCTGCGCCTTATTATTCAGTCGCGAAAAGGCGGCTTGGGAGGCACGAAACGCGACGTGAATTTTTTTACCCAAATACCGTGACACGATCGCTAATAATGGGAAAGGCACCACCGCAATCAGCGTCAGTCGCCAGTCGATTAGTGTCATCATCGCAATCAGCGTTGTCCCACCAGTAATAATGGAATCCGCAAATTGGAGAATGCCACCACCAGCGACCCGTTCAACCGCCGTGAGATCATTGGTCGCATGGGCCATCAAGTCCCCGGTACGGTATTGCTGATAAAACGTCGCATCCATCTTCATAAAATGCCAAAAGAGTCGTTCCCGCAGCGTTCGTTCAAGGCCGGCTGCACCACCCCAGATGGCATTCCGCCATAAATAACGCGCCAGGTACTGACCAACGGCGGCCACACCAATAATAACTAAATAGACCGTCAGCGTGTGCGCCGTCAAGCTGTGCTGATTAATCCCATCAACGACGTCCCCAATAATCCGGGGTGGCACAATGCCGATAATGGCAGTCAAAACTAGTCCAAGCACCCCCGCGAGGTACAACTTCCATTCACGCCGAAAATACCAGCCTAATTTCAAAAATATACTCACAGCGCACCTCCAATAATTTGATTAAAATTTAATTAGACAACTTTTTATAATACCATACCTCGCGCAAACCCCTTAATGATAAGTTCCATCCCGAATGCAAAGTGATTGCACCAGATTGAAAATAAGCTTAAACTGGGGACGTTAGTGGGACGGTCATTACGATCGTCCCTTTCAATCGTAAAAATTCAGATTACTGATTTTTACCACCGACTATTGGGCTTGGTGAGCTGTCCAAAATACGCCAATTATTTTTATAAGGAGTGTTGATTGTGTCCCAACCAAGTACCGTCACTTTAAAAACCAAACTGGCAATCTTATCCGTTGGTTTACTCTCATTTGTCGGGATTCTCGTGGAAACATCGATGAATGTGACGTTCCCCACGCTGATTAAAACAATGAGGGTTTCACTAGATACCGTCCAGTGGCTGACGACCGGTTACCTATTACTGACAACCATTGTCATGAGTACCACGGCCTATGTTCTAAAGCGGTTTAACCCCAAGCCCTTATTCTTATTTGCCGCCCTCGTGTGTCTGCTTGGGGGCATTCTTTGTTGGTTAGCGCCGAATTTCTCCGTATTATTAACTGGCCGCCTTTTACAGGCCGTAGCCACTGGGATTTCGATTCCACTGATGTTCCAGTTGATTTTCACTTACGTCCCTCGCAATCAACTAGGAACTTATACCGGTTTAGCTAGTGTCATCGTGTCTCTAGCCCCGGCTCTCGGACCAACTTATGGCGGGATTTTAACTAGCGTCTGGTCATGGCGGGCAATTTTCGTTGGTATCGTACCGTTATTGGCATTACTGGCAATCTTAGGGGCGTTCAACATTTCGGGGAAGGCCTTAGGTGTTGGCGATAAAAAATTCGACTATCTGGGCGCAATCCTTTTAGCCATCACCTTCACTAGTCTGTTGTTCACGTTTAACAACGCGGGAACTCACGGCTGGCTGTCGCCGAACTTCGGCCTCTGGTGTCTATGGAGCATCGTGATGATTGGTGCAATGGTGACGTACGCCATCAAGGGGCGTCGCCAACTGATTGATTATTCAATTCTCAAATTGCCAATCTTGCGACTTCGGCTATTTAATTACTTTGGTTTACAATTCATTAATATCGGGTTGTCGTTCGTTCTGCCACTTTTCGCCCAAACCGTCCTTGGGGCTTCGGCCATGACGGCGGGGCTCATGATGCTTCCCGGCGCAATCGTCGGCGCCATCACTGGGCCAATCGCCGGTCGAATTTACGATAAACAAGGCCCAACGACCTTATTAACATTTAGTGCCATCATGGCGAGCGCCGCCTTACTATTATTCTGGCTGACAACCGATTACTTCACAGTCATCATCATGGCTGTCATTTACGCGCTACTACGCGTCGGCTTTAATACTGGTTTTGGGACTGCGATTTCGGATGGTAGCACCCGCGTCCCTCTGCCTCAAAAATCCGATCAAAACTCGATGTTCAGTATGATGCAACAGTACGCCGGTTCAATCGGGACCAGTATTATGTCCGCTGTAATTGCCGGCTATGAAATTCATCACCCGACCGTAACTGGAACAATTATGGGAAGCAAGTTGGATTTCTTGCTATTATTCGTGTTGGCGATCGCCATTTTGATTAATGTTCTGCATGTTAAACGACTTGAAGCGGGGCAAAACTAGGATTGACTGATAGCATCGTTAGTCTTGAAAGTGGATTGATTGCTGCATTTTTGGAGATTAATTATTTAAATGCTTTAAATCTACATCGAAAAGGCTCAGGTTTTCTTTGACCTGGGCCTTTTCGCGTACTCTAGCGTCAATAAACACACTATTAAGCAAATTACTATCTCAATGCTTTCTCAAATAGAGTTTCCATATTATGATGACATAATTGAAAGCTAGTGACATTACAAAATAAATAATGGAAATACCCAAAACATTAGCACAGTATTCTGTAAACCAATATTTGTATTGTGTGAGAAAATCATATCCACCATGTAAAACAAAAAAATAAATAACTGATATTCCAAAAACAATCATGCTTTGTTTGAAACTTGATTTAAAAACAGCCATCATATCCTACTCCCATCTATTGAAACCGGTTTCGTTTTGTCTTATTATACATACGCAATTCAAAAATGTACACTACCGGAATAAGAAGGAAGTTCAATGAATTATACCAGTCAAGCTAACATTCACAAATTTACTTTGGTCATTATTTTATTGAGCAGTATCCTAATATCTACTACCATAACTTTGGAAATTTCTGCCAATACAACATCATCGTCACAACAAGCCATAGATTGTATCTCTCAAGAATTAGCAGATGTATCAAATAGCATTCAGTATGATCCCCAGACTGGATTAGCAACAAACTTAGATGTGAACACTTTAGTATCAAAATACGGTTCCAATAACCAGAACCAATTGCAGCATATCAACGAGATAATGAAATATGAATACAAGCTAAATAGTATTCAAACTAGAAGTTTTTGGTCCTGTATGAAAAATCAATTATTGGACATGATTGGCTATCAAACTTTCCAAGCATTATTACGCGGAGGCATTCAAGGATTAATCCAAAGAAAGACGTGGAAGGCAGCGGCTAAATTACTAATCAGATACCTTGGAGATGGCATCGGAGTCGGGTTTATCGCCGCACAATTGGCCTGGTACGCGATTAGATGTGCCTAGTTATTCATTAGTTGCGCTCACTCGTAGAAAAAAGTAATGTCTTCGAATTATGGTATCAGTAAAATTAAAATTTAACCCTTTTCGAGAAAAAAACCGCGCCCCCAAGACGCGGTTTTTCGTCTTGGAAGCGCGATAATATGATTACCAGTAATTACTTACCAGCTTTCATCTGAATTTCAGCCTCGGCTGGAACTTGCATATCGTGTTGCTTGAGGAAGACCATGGAAGCCCACAGTAATCCCAGCGACACAATCGTAATTCCTGCTAAGACAACGATTGATGACCAGAAAATACCACTACCCCAACCACCAGTTAAGGCTTGCCGGAACGCTTGAATCGAGTACGTTAATGGCAAATACGGGTGAATAGCGTTGAAGAACTTGTTGGTAATTTCCATTGGGAAGGTCCCACCAGAACCACCAAGTTGTAGCATCAAGATAACCATTGCGACGAACCGTCCTGGGTTATCGAATAGCATCGATAAGAACATGACTAGGAACATTGACGCTAAGGCAATCATGATTGCCGTCAAGTAGTATTCAGGTACACTGATTGGTTTCAAACCAGCAACTAATAACACTGTCGCTTCGATGACCGCCATCGCAAGTGCTACGGGACCACCAACAGCAACTTTACTCCAGAACCATTGTGTTGGCGTGCCGTCGTCATCCGCAATCCGTCGAATTGGATAAGCGAAGTTGAAGACGATTGCCCCAACATACAAAGCCAGTGACAAGACGTAAGGTGCTAACGCATGACCATAGTTTGGCACGTGCGTGTAGTCTTTATAGGACGTCTTAGTTGGCGCCGCCATCATTTTCGCATTCGCGTTCTTTAATGGTGTCGCGTTAACTTGATCCGCACCTTCTTGTAAGGAAGTCGCGAGTGTCTTGTTACCGTTCTTGATCTGCTTTGTCCCGGATAGGAGTTTGGCAGAGTTGTTGTCAAGCTGGGTGGCCCCGTCATTTAATTGACTGACACCAGCCATTAAGGCCGGCACTTGTCCATTTAGTGTGTTCAGCCCACTAGTAACTTGCCTCGAGCCACTAAATAGTTGTTGTACAGCACTAACCAGAACGGGAATCTGCCCATTAAGTGTTGATAAGCCATTTGTAACCTGTGCAGAACCATTCTTGAGTTTCGTAACTCCAGTTGCTAATTCGCCAGTCTTACTGTTCAATTGACCTAGTCCATTAGTTACTTTAGATGAACCACTTGTAACTTGACTTGAACCTTTAAATAGCGCATCCACACCAGAAACAAGCACTGGTATCTGGCTATTCAGTTGTGCATTTCCGTCTGCCACTTGACTTGCACCAGCATTCAATTGTCCAGACTTGGCAGCAATTTGTTCGCTACCATTAGTTATTTGATCAATTGAAGATACAAGTGTTGGCACGGCCGAACTAATTACGCCAAGTTTTTCATTGATAAGCGCAGAACCGCCATTTAAACTATCATTATTTTGTATTAATTTGTTCGTCCCTCCTGAAATTCCAGCAGCAAGCTGTGACTCACCATTAATTCCAGCTACTAGTGTGGGAACATTTTCATTGAGACTTGTGAGTCCCGCACTCAATTTGGATGTTTTTGTCTTCAATTGGTTTAACTCAGACGTAAAGTTTGTCGAAGATGTTTCTAGCTCGGAAACCGAATCACTCATACTACTGAGGTCACTTATCAGGCTGTCAACACCATCTTGCAAATCACTAAATTTAGTAACTAAATCCGTTTGTTGTGAGGTTGCAGCCGCATTACTTTTCAGCATCGATTGTAATTTCGAAGCATCACTAGCTAATGCTGTCTTAGTACTTTCATTTGAGGCTGTACTTGTAGTTGCGCCAACATCACTTAGTTTCGCTTCCAAAGCGGCAACTTGTTCATCTGTTAATCCATTCGAACTTTGAACTTCCTTGATTCGGCTATTAATTTTAGCTGTTAAGTCGGTATTATTAGTTGTCGTTGAGCTAGAAATCTTAGAGATATTCGTTTGCATATCGCTAACAACAGTTGCAATATCACTATTATTAGATTGACTTTGCTGAGTCGAAAGTTGCTTTTGAAAGCTCTGTAAAGCTAATTTCATATCTGCCATGCCTTGCTGTAAATTAGCAATCTTTTGTTGATTGGCAGGATCTTTCAATGCTTGTCCTTTTTCACTAATTTCTGACGTCATACTGCCACTTGCTGTAGAAAACTGACCAACAGCACCATCAATTTTCCTTGCTCCATCAGCTAACTCAGCAGCCTGTGTTGGCAAGTCTTTTGTACTCTTTTTTAATTCTGTCGCAACAGTATTTGCTTGAGAGGCATAGCCATTAACGGTAGCGACACCATTAGTATAGCCACTGATACCTTTTTGAAGCGTATCTGCTCCGGTGGCTAATTCACCAACACCACTGAACTGCTTAGCACCTTGATTCAACTGTTTCAAATAATTGGTCACAGTATAAACGCCACCAGTATACTGGGCTACCCCCACTCTCAATGTTTCAGAGCCATTCGCTAATTGATTGACACCACTTGCTAATTTAGTACTATTGCCCGCGAGCGTCCCTAAGCCAGTAGTTACTTGACTTGAGCCAGAAGTCACTTGACCTGAACCACTGAACAGCTGAGTAACAGCACCGCTGAGCGCCGGAATTTGATTATCTAATGTCACTAAGCCATTTGTAACCTGTCCTGACCCATTTTCCAGTTGTGAAACACCACTGGAAAGTGTCCCCGTTTTGCTATTCAATTGTCCAAGACCATTCGTTACTTTATTGGAACCATCCGCTAACTTGGAAACACCATTTGATAACGGTGTCACACTGGTTTTAAGCTCGACCGTCCCGTTCTTCAACGTATGAACACCCGTCGTATACGTCGTCAAGCCATCCTGCAGTTCGACGCCACCATCTTTAAGCTTGGTAGCCCCATCGGCGGCTTTTTGATAGCCCTTACCGGCAGTCCGAATCTGCTTGAAGATTGCTAATGCGTAGGCCTTAGTGACTTGCGCCCGAATACTCTTATTAACTCGTGAAACACCAGTATCGGTAATGACCTTAGCAATATAATTCAACGATTCGTTGGTCTCATAATGCAAGTTCATCTTTTTCGGATTGGTATCCGTCATCGTTGTGGCATTTTTTGAGAAATTGCTAGGAATCGTGACGACCGTGTAATATTTCCGGTCTTTCAATCCCTGCTTGGCTTTTTTAGCCGACACAAAGTGCCAATCCAAATCGTTATTTTTCTTTAAATTCGTCACGACTTGCTTACCACCTGCAAACTTTTCGCCTTGATAGTTCACTGACTTATCTTCATTAACGACAGCCACTGGTAAGTTTTGCGTATCCCCGTATGGATCCCACACCGACTTCAAGAAGAAGATGCTGTATAAAAACGGGATCAAAATCATGACTGAAACTGAAATCCATAGTATTTTGCTATGACGAATTGACCGCCATTCGTCGCGTATCATTTTCACAACCTGAAACCTTCCTTCAAATAATTAAACTGTGTGTTGCTCAAGTGAAAACACCGTCGCAAGCGTCCCCTGAATCATCACCTGCGTGCTGGCCGCCTGACCATCACGATGACCGTTATTGAGCCACTGGACAATACTTGTGACGACCCCACTGACTAAGTACGCCGTCAAATCGGGATGCTGCGACTGGCGAATCATCGCAAAAACCCGATCATCCGCCCCCGTCTCGGCGACCGTGACAAAACAGTCATTGATCACTTGTTGAGAACGGGTATTGTCACCCTCATTGTTCGTCACTAATAAATGTCGTAAAACTTGCGTGTGCGCCCCGATAAACGTCGACATAATTGCCGAACCAACCGTATCAGTTCGCTCAGCAGCCAATAGTTCATCTAACGTGTGCATCACCATCTGCCTGAGCAAATCAAATTTATCCGTATAATAACGATAAAAACTACTGCGATGTATAAATGCTTGCTTACAGATCTGCTCAACCGTAATTTGTGAGATTGAACGTTGCTCCAACAATTGGTACATCGCCCGCTGTAAATCCAGCTCCGTACGAATTGAAATTACCATCACCCCGTTTTTAAATTCTTATATTCGAATAGAAGAATATATTTGCCATAAAAACACCGCTGCATCCCCGTGCAACGATTGCTGGTGTTCATGCAGTTTAGTGCAAGTACGGTTTCAATTCCAAGTCCGCCTTAAGCGTGTGAATCAAATGCTCAACTTGCGTTAGTGGCGCGTCAAACGTCACCCGATAATAGTTACGGGTCCCCTGATGTTCAACTGCGACAAAGTGTCGTTCCTTTAACGTCTTCAATTGATGCGAAACGGCCGGTTGCGAAATATGCATCCGTTCAGTTAATTCACCAACAGTCATGCCCTGCGCGTGTTGCGAAAGTTCAATCATGATTTGTTGACGCCGTTCATCGGCTAAGACTTCAAAGATCGGAATTGTTTCTCGAAATTCTTGCAGTGCTTCTTCACTACTGACCATGCGATTAGCCTCCTATATTCTTATATTCTAATGTTCGAATGTATCAATGATAAAGCTTTTTGAATCCGTTTGCAACACCTAAATCCACTTTGTCGGCAAACGCGACAAATTATTATTTTTGTCGCATTTGACGCAAAAAAAGACGCCTGACCACGCAGTCAGACGTCTCCAAGGGTAATTAGTACTAGCAATCAAAACGATTGATAGCAACGTCCGGTTGGGAGCCGGAGCCGTTGTATGGAAAATCATAGGTGTTTGGGAAGGCCCCATGATCTAAGACATCGCGTTACTTGTTAATAATGACAGAAACATCAGCAAATTAACGGCGGTTAAGTAACTCGAATAACTACAGTATAATCGCTCAGTGAAACTTTGCTAGTCCTACTTTGAACCTTTTGTCGTAAAACAGGACATTTAGATTAAATTGTTGTATGAAACAACGACATTTAACAGCCGACCGTGCCCATTATGCTGACCTAGATGACTGTCTTGCCGCTTAATTCAACGCCTTCTTCACATATTTGTAACCATACTTAACCAACTCGCGCTCGACTTGCTTACTAGTGGTCGTCGATTGAGACGAGCGACTCGCACTCGTATTCTGACTACTGCTGACTTTGTCAGCCCCAGCAACCTGCATCGTCGAATCCGCTTTCCCACGACCAGTAGCATAGTCGAAACTAACGCCAGGTTCAACGTTCCAAATATAGACGTTGAAATTGACACTGCCATCGGTTGAGACTGCTTGCGACCAGTAACCACGAGGCATCAATTCGTTGCCACGGAAAACCGTTGTCACACGATAAATGACTTTTTTACCTTGTTCTAACGCCGTACGCACCTGATCTTCATAAATCTGCATCGTTTTTTGATTCGAGTAGGCCGTCTGAGTTGCCAAGTTTTTCGGGTTATCTAAGCTACCATCTTCACCAGCGCGATACTGCCCATTAGACGTCAAGTTAAAGGATAACGTGTAAGCAATCAAGTGCCCACGATTTTGCGGATAGACCCGCTTACCATTAACGGTAAGCGGTTGATTATGCCAGCCAGTTGGGCTCCACGTTTGCGCCGTCCGTCCTTCAGACCGTCCTAAATTGGCCTTGCTCAAGTAAGCCGTGTCCGTGGTTGTCCGATTCAATGAATCTAAATTACCGTAATCAATCTTAGAATTTTTCCACTGACTCGCTGCCAGCGTACTCTTACCGCTATTAACTTTGATGGCCGCAGCACTGCCCGATTGATAAGTCATTTTTGCCAGTTGTTTGTAAGTTTGTTGCGGATTACCAGTCGCACTGGTCGTTTGATTACGACTGGATTCAGACTGCTGACTAGTCGTCGAACTCGTCGTATCCGTACCAGACGTTAACAAGCTACAACCACCCAACAGCAAGCTCAAACTCAAGAGACCCGCTATGCCAACGCGTCGCATTAATTTCACCATGATTCTCTTCCACCCCATCTTTTTTAAGTACGGTTCTATCATACCGTACTTTTACAAGGGGAACAAACGTTTTCTTTTAATCTTTTTGTACTTGCCAGTCGTTCCTTAGAATCCCATACTTGACCGAGTCATAATACTGCCCTTGCCAATAACGAACTTGTGGAATCCAGGCCTCCTGCTTTAATCCCACGGCTTCCGCTAACTGCATCATCCGCATATTCCCCGACCACGTTGTCAATCCAATGTGCGGCAAAGTCGTCTCCTCTTGGAATAAGTGGGTCAACCATTTAGTCAACGCGGTGCGCCCAATATGCTCACCCCAATGCTCCTGATTATAGATAATGATGCCTACCTCTAACCAGCGTTTGAGGGAACCATCCACAAAGTGCCAATTAACACTGCCGACAATCACACCATCCCGTGTGATGACCCAGTTACGCGGTCGAATCAACCAATCACGGGGGCCAATAATTGTCTCAAAGTCTGTTTGAGTCGGTAGTTGGTCATGAAAATACGGTCCATTCCAGCGCGTCCACTCCGCATTTGGATCACTAAAACCTAGTTGCCATAGCGTCGTTAATTCTGCGCGCTGAAGCGGTCGAATTGTAATTGTTGCCGTCATTTGATCACGCCCTCTCAATTCATAGGTCTACTATATCGAAAAACCACCCTAACAACAATCACATTCGTGGACATATAAACTTACATTAAACGGCCCCTTTTCCAGCGAACCGAAGCTGGCCGTCCTTGACTTTAGCTCACTTAGGGACAACGACAGCTAAAAAAACCACCATTCTGGCTGAAAGAATGGTGGTCATAAGTCTTAAGCGTGTGTTGCAAGCTGTCGCAACAATTTTAGTATAGCTGCTGAAACGCGTTTCAGGTCAAGCACTAAGTTGGCGCCAGGTTGCTTTGGTCAGTAAGTACCGCATGACGTGGATCACTTCACCTTTATCACTGGTAAACGTGTGCAGTTCTCCAGCCGCTTGCATGCCCATCTTAGCCATCACTCGGCCAGAATTAGGGTTGGCACTCGCATAGTGAGCCTCGATGGTCTCATAGTTCAGCGTTTCAAACCCATAATGCATCAAACAATTGCCGGCTTCCGCAACATAACCGTGCCCCCACGCAGCTGGGCTTAAAGCGTACGTCAATTCACCAGTCGCACCACTACCATGAAACTCATAAAACCCAATCAGTTGATGATCACGGCGACGTTCAATGCCAAAAACAGTGGTCGTGTCTGCCAAAAAGTGCGTCGTAAACAGTTGCTCGAACGCGGCCGGACTCTGAACCCGTCGGTAACGTAAATAAGCGACAACCTGCGGATCAAAAATCATGTCCGCTAACGCATCATGATCCGCCGCTGTCATTGGTCGTAATATCAACCGTTCCGTTTCAAACTGAGTCAAATTGCCATCTCCAAATTATTATTGATTCGTTAATTATAATAATCTACTGGCAAATGTAAATTATTTCGTTCCACTCTCAATGATTTGGCAAAGTCACCTGTGCCAGCATCGCAGTTCCTACCGCTTCAAATCGGGCGCAGTTCTAAATCCAATTCTCGCAAATTTTAACCACAATAAAAGGGCCGGTAACCAACCGTCCCTTTCTCTGATCGACTTGCAAACCCCAAGCTTGCCATTGTGTATGTGCCTCGTCATGGACCCAGCCCATCCCGAGAGGTATAAATGCTTGTCAAACGTTATGATTCAGCTAACTGAGCTACTTATCACTATCAATAATTGCTTATTAACAATGTCCTGACAAAGTAAATCGATCCGGCTCCCAACCTAAATCCGCTGACAAAGCGTATGTATTGCTTCATAACTTTGTCTTTAGTATAGCGAGCCAGCATTGCGTTTAGATAACACGAAGATTACAAAAATGTTACAACTGGTCTAAACCAACTAAAAGTTAGCCTGGTATTGCTTAATCGTCTCTGGCTACGGACACCCAGTTTATCTTTAACGAACAAAGTCGCCCACTATGGTCTTAACAGTCGGCCTTTATTGAGCTGAAAGCCGTTGATTGACATGTACTTGAATAACTTGTCGCCGAGAACCGGTCAAGAAATAAATCGTTATGCCAACAAAAATAATGACGGTAGCACCGATTGTTTGCCATTCGAACACATCCGGCTTAACCATTGTCTGGCTACCTGATGCCATCATGCTCAAAATATCAATAGCAGCATGGATCACCATCGGCAGCAAGATACTACCTGAGTATAGGTACGTCGAGGCTAAAAACCAGCCTAGTGTCGCTGCAAAAATGATTTGCTCAACCGTGGCTGACAAGGGTTGGCCCGCAAAAACGTTTGTAATATGCCACATTCCAAATAGGCCACCGCTTAGCCACACTGCCCAGTCGATCTGGTAACGCCGATGCCGAAAAGCTTGTAATAACAAGGTTAAAACGGCAAAACGATACAACCATTCCTCCGCGATTCCCGGTTCTAACCCACTCAAAAACATTTTCCAAGTCGCTGACCGTAGCTGGAAGTCCCAATGTGTGAATGTCGTCGCCCATGAACCACCTGCACTAAAGGCATTCCATAGACTAAAAGCCGTTCCCACCACGATCAGCCCAACCACTAAACTAGTTTGAGCCTGACGATTAAACCGCCACGATGGGCCCGTCAATCCCCATCCCCGCAGTAAGACCCCAACAGCAATCACAAAGCCCAGGGCGCCTAAAATACCAGTATCACTGACCATCTCGAATACTGATGGTGCTTGCAGATTCGGTAAAATCAAAAAAGTCTGCTGCGCACTGACGACACCACTAAAAATAGCCGTAATTAGGACCGCAATCCGGCCAATCACAGATTCGATCGGTTTAGTGACCACCACTGCCACCGGTACGAATGCGACCATTAAATAAGCCATCCCCACAGCAATCAATCCCTGCTCGTCTAACCATGACAGCTGACTTAACCAAGCCACGAGGTTCGCCAGTAAAATCGGCAAGAGTGTGAACTGCAGTACTGTTTGGACATAATAATTAACATGTCGCAAACGCCGCCACTGTGCTTGGTCCTCCTCGGCAGCTGGCCACCAGGCTAACAGTCCCCATATCAGCAACTGCATACCACCAACTGGGAAAAACACACCACCATCAAACGTAAATAGTTGAATAAAGGCCGCGCCAAATAACACGATGAGCTGCCCCATGTACCAGCGTCGTAATAATTGTTCGGTTTCCGGCGTCATAAAAAAATCCCCCAATCTGATATGCATTAATCATACCAGATTGGGGGACGCTCACACGTGATTTTGTTTAGATTTATCGGATTCCACGACTAACTAATAAAGATCTTGCACCCGGCCCTGTGTTGCTTCATGGGCCAAGTATTCATCATAAGTCGTATCACCACGATCAACAACGCCTTTCGCACTCACTTCGACAATGTGGTCGGCAATCGTTTGAATAAATTCATGGTCATGAGAAGTAAAGACGATGGCGCCTTTAAAATCAATCAGACTATCATTCAGTGCGGTAATGGATTCCAGGTCCAAATGGTTGGTCGGATCATCTAATAATAAGACGTTAGCCCGACTAAGCATCATCTTTGATAACATTCCCCGTACTTTTTCACCACCAGATAGCACGTTCACTGGTCGTTCAACATCGCTACCAGAGAACAACATTTTACCCAGGAAACCTCGCAAGAAAGTATTGTCACTTTCTTCTTTCGATGCAAACTGGCGTAACCAATCAATAATTGGCAATTCACTACCCGCGTATTCTTCATTAATATCTTTAGGCAAATAAGTCCGCGAAGTCGTTTGTCCCCAGGTCACCGTGCCACTATCTGGTGCCATCGACCCAGCAATAATTTGCATCAGTGTTGTCGTTGCCAAATCGTTGCGGCTGATCAACGCCGTTTTTTCATTGGGACGGAGCGTGAAGCTAATGTTATCAAGAATCTTAACGCCTTCAATCGACTTGGAGACATTCTCGACCTTCACAAGGTCATTACCGATTTCACGGTCTGGCGTGAACTTAATGAACGGATATTTACGTGATGATGGTTTGATATCATCCAACGTAATTTTCTCCAATTGTTTCTTCCGTGAGGTGGCTTGCTTAGATTTCGAAGCATTGGCACTGAATCGCGCCACGAATTCTTGCAACTCTTTAATTTGGTCAGCTTTCTTGGCATTGGCATTCGCTTGCAACTTGGCCGCTAACTGGCTAGATTCCATCCAAAAATCATAATTCCCAACAAATAGTGTGATCTTGCCAAAGTCGACGTCACACATGTGGGTACAAACTTGATTTAGAAAATGCCGGTCATGAGAAACGACAATGACCGTCTTTTCGTAACCAGCCAAAAAGTCTTCCAACCAGCTAATTGATTGGACGTCCAACCCGTTCGTCGGTTCATCCAGTAATAGCACGTCGGGGCTTCCAAACAGCGCTTGACCTAATAAGACTTTCACCTTTTGCGGTTCAGTTAACTCGCTCATCTTCAAGTGTTGCATCGATTCATCGATACCAAGGTTTTGTAACAACTGGTCCGCTTCCGACTCTGCGTTCCAGCCATCCATTTCGGCAAATTCGCCTTCTAATTCAGCAGCCCGAATCCCATCTTCATCGCTAAAATCAGGCTTGGCATACAACGCATCTTTTTCAGTCATGATTTCGTATAACTTTTCGTGACCACGAATAACAGTTGCTAACACTTCTTCATCTTCAAAAGCAAAGTGATTTTGATTCAAGCTAGACATCCGCTCGTTAGGCCCCATCGAGACCGTCCCAGTAGTCGGTTGTAATTTACCTTCCAAGATTTTTAAGAACGTCGACTTACCAGCACCATTGGCACCAATAACGCCGTAGCAGTTTCCCGGCGTGAATTTTAAATTGACATCTTCATAAAGCTTACGTGTTGAAAACTGCATACTAACATTATTTACGGTGAGCATTCCATTACCTCTTCTTTTTTAAAGTGAAATTGTCCGATAGAAAAGAGGTCGGAATTAAACAAACCTTCCAGACCTCTGTGTCGTTAATTATATAACTTTAATTTTAGCATGCTTTCAGCTCGTTTGGCAATCAAAACCATACGTGATTTTCTGAAAGCATCTCATCATTTTCATAAACAATCCAAATTAACCCCACCCGTAAACACCAGTTTTAACCATGTCTAGTGAACAGGCTTGCGCGACCAAAGCCCCGTCTGACGATCATCACGCACACCAAGTAACCCAAGTTAGCAAAATACTGGTCTCACAAAGTTAACTCAAAATATGTTGTTCAATATAATCCAATACACCATTGTCCACATTGGTACCTGTCACCGCTGTCGCATTGGCTTGGACATTTTCAGGCGCGTTTTGCATGGCAACCGCATGGGTCGCATAGTGAAACATCTCAAGATCATTGGTGCCGTCGCCAAAAACTAACATCTCATCCGGCAGAATACCCAACTGTTCACCAAGCTGTTTGAGGGCGCGGCCTTTGTGCATTCCCGGCTGAATCAAGTCCATACTGCCCTGACCACCTGAAGCGGGTACGGCAATGCCAGCGAGCTTAGGGGTAAGTTCATATACTAACTGCTCCGTCATTGCCGCGGGACAAATAACGTCGAACTTCACAACCGGATCAGTAACTGTGGTTAAATCCGCACATGTCTCTAATTGGTAATAGTAGTCACGCATATTAGCTACAAACTGCGGGTTCGCGTGCGCCAACACATGGACCGTTTGGGTGCCACACAATGCCACTTGTAATTCAGGATACGGTGCCAGGGCCGCTAACACTTGCTGAGTTGCTTGGGGACTGAACGTCGCAGCTTTGAGTCCCGCTTCTCGTTGCCACAGTTCCGCGCCGTTACCACCAATCAACCACATTTCAGGGTAAGCACTAAAGGTCGTGGCTAGTTCCGCCGCTTGGTGACCACTGGCAATCACAAACTGAATACCGCGCTGCTGTAGCGCCGCATAGTCGTTGGCAAACCGCTCCTGGTCATAATCACCATGATCATTTAAAAACGTCCCATCCATATCCGTTGCTATTAATTTAATCGTCATTACTAATCATCCATTTCATGTAAGCCTTTTCTACCCCTTAGCCTACCGATTATGCCCGCAAAGTACAAGTCTTTTCTGATACTTTGTTAGAAGGCACCACCACCGGAGCCACCGCCAAAGCCACCAGAACTACCGCCGGAGAAGCCTCCTGAACCACCCGACGCCGAACTAGCGCTTCCAGAGGCATCTAAGGCGCCACTAAAACTATCGTTGATTGCACCGGACAAATCGAAGTCCAGCCCACCATTCGCATAGAAGAGTGGGTAATACACGAGCATCCCCGTAGCCAATGCTTCCGTACCAAAATCAATCGCCAATTGCTTAGTCACTTGATTGGCTAGTCCAAAAGCCGCGGCGTATGGCAAGATTTGTTCCCACAAAATCAAATCACCGACTTGGGCCGTATTAAAGTGCCCAATATCCTTAAGCATGCGGCGTAGTCCATTGATTTGATTACGTAATTCCAAGCCTGCGTCAGTATTGATGGCAATCCGCCGCCGTTGAATTATCCAGCCAATCCAGAAAGCCACCGCGGCCACTACCGCTGGAATCACCATCAGGGTCACGACCTTCGGACTAACTAATAACCCAGCACCCGTGGCAATCATCCCCATAACACTCACGACAACTGCTGCCATCAGCCATTGATTACGAAGCCGATAATTAGTTTCGTCTTGATAGACCGCCACGTCTTGGTCTACTTCGGTCTGCCAGCGGCTAAACCATTTGCCCAACCGACCAGCTTTATCACGCTTCCCGTATTTTTTGAGATCCGTTAACATGAACTGCCCGTCAACCGCGATTTTATCAAAACAGTGAGCCAAAAATGAGTTAGTCACTGGTTTCAATTGCGTTAACCGCACATCCGGTTTTCGGTGACCCGCAACCGTTTCAATCGTTATTTCTTGATTAGCTGCTGCTCGCAAAATCTCAGCCGTTAAAGCATCCGTATTCGGCGACCGCTGTGCCCACAATGACTCAGCAACTGCTGGTGTTACTGGTGGCACGTCAAATGAATGATTGATGGGAATCGGCTGCTGATGTGGCTTAGCCGGATGACGAGCCAGCCACCAAAGATAGCCAATCATGACCAATAACCAACCAGCCACCGCGGCACCAAAGATAACGCGACGCAGTAACTGATTACGTCGCCGTTTTTCATTAGCTTCCTGTGCCAACTTAGCTTCTTGTTTTTGGACCGTCGCTTTTCGCTTGGCAGTATTCGTCCGCGTATTCGTCGCCGTGACCGTGGTTGGAAATAGTAGGTGACTTTCAACGAATTGGTTCGCGGGATTATGTCCCAACGTCATCGTCACCCGGCCTGCCGCGCGCTCAACTTTTGTCTGACCACTCAACGGTCCGTGCGTCCAGGCTTGTAACGCGCTCACATTCTTGGCAGGTAACTGAATCACGATTTTGACATTATTCAGTGGTACATCCCAGCCACTACCAATCACTTTCCAATTCAGTTCGGCCGTGTCTGCATAGTTCGTTACGACCCCTTTAAGCCGATACCGATAGACAACCCGTAACTTATCATCTTCTTGAACTTGCCGGTAGAGCTTGACACGCATCCGGTCAGCATTTTGGGTCAACTGATACGTGTTGTTGGCCCCCGTTTCACTTGGCGCCGCCGTCACCGTGGTCCCACCATTCAGTTGCGTCGTGACCCCTTCCAACTGGGCCCCCTGAATACCTTTCAAATCTTGAACATTAAATACCCCGTGATAATCATCATCAAATTGATAAGTCATCGCTTGCGTTACATTCGCACTACCATCACGTTGAATGGCTACATTGACTTGATATTGGTCAATATCATAATCCGCAGCCGCGCGCATTGCTAAGCTAAACCACCAACAAAATCCTGCCAATAGTCCGAGCACGCTCAGCCAACTTAATCGTCGCTTCTTCGACATCTCACCATCGCCCCCTCCAATAATCGTTAGCCCTAGTTTATCATACTCCCCCGGTCGTGGGGCGCGAGATACTGCCACCGCTTTCTTAGGCAAAGCCGTCCTTTTGTTGTAGCATATAAAGTGACACGAAAGGGGTTTTAGTCATGCCACAAACCACGTTACCGACTCACATTCAAGTGCGAGGCGCACACGTCAATAATTTAAAAAATATCGATATCGACATTCCACTCAACGAATTTGTTGCGATTACTGGTCGCAGTGGGTCCGGTAAGTCATCACTCGCAATGGGCGTCCTGTACGCTGAGGGGGCCCGCCGCTACTTAAACGCCCTGTCAACCTTTACCCGCCGCCGAATCAATCAGGTCGGCAAAGCCAGTGTTGATTCAGTACAATACTTACCATCTGCATTAGCGCTACGCCAACGCCCCCAGGTTCCCGGCGTCCGTTCAACCGTCGGCACCATGTCTGAAAGCTTAAATATCTTAAGGCTAGCCTTCTCACGACTCAGCTCAGCAGTTTGCCCCAATGGTCACCGCATGCCACCAACGCTCGATGTGGCTGAAAATGATGGTTACGTCACCTGTCCGACTTGTGGCGCCAAATTCAGAGCGCCCGGCGCCGAAGATTTCGCCTTCAATTCAGGTGGGGCCTGTCCGACTTGCGGTGGCCTAGGCCAAGTTCGCCAAATTGACCCGGCACTCATTATTGCGGATGAAAATCAAACTATCGAAGAAGGGGCCGTTGCTTCTTGGCACCTACCTGGACGTAACTTTATGCCGATCGTTGCGCGCGAAATTGGGATTCCCATCGACATTCCATATAAAGACCTTAGTGAAGCCGATAAAGCACGCGTATTACATGGTCCTAAGCAAACCGTTGCCATCAACATTCCAAGCGCTAAAGGTAAAATCTTTCACATGGACAACGCTGTCTACGAGAACGCCTTTGCCGCCGTTGAAGATAGTATGGCGACGACCAAAAATGAACGGGCAATTACTCGGCTGAATCGCTTTTACAAGTTTGATACTTGTCCAGATTGTCACGGATCACGCTTCAATCCTCAGTTGTTTAACTACGAATTAAATGGTCAAAACATTGCGACGGTTAGTGATATGACTGTCGCCGCCTTGCATGATTTTGCGGCCACGATTGTCCCGTGGCTACCTACTAAGATGCATCATCTTGGACAATCCCTTGTTGATGAATTGCTACTCAGCCTGCAACCCATGGAAGAACTTGGACTCGACTACCTCACACTCAGTCGCCCCGGCGCGACCCTGTCAACTGGTGAATTACAACGCATTCAGCTTGGACGCACTTTGCGTAGCGCCACGACTGGCGTGTTATATGTCCTTGATGAACCTTCCGTTGGACTTCATCCAGCTAACGTGGCGGGCCTAATCAAAGCTTTCCGCGGGCTAGTCGCCCAAGGAAATTCCGTCGTGGTGGTTGACCACGACACTAGTATTATCAGTGCAGCTGATGATGTTATTGAGATTGGTCCGGGGGCTGGTAAGCACGGCGGTACCGTTGTCGGACAAGGCACTGTCGCAGCCATCAAGCAGGACAAAGAGTCCTTAATTGCGCCATTTCTCACCGGTACTGCCACGCTGCGTGAACGCCCCGTATTAACCGACGATGCGCTCTGGAAAAAGGGGGCCCTTGCTATTGAAGTGGCTCATCACTTTAACATCCAAGACATTACGGCGCGCATTCCCAAAAACCGTTTCACGACCGTCACGGGTATGAGCGGCGCTGGTAAAACGACTCTGGTACTAGATAGTTTGATTCCAGCACTGATTGCCACAGCTAAAAAGCGACCACTCCCAACCCACGTTAAGGCCTTTGACAATGGTCACATTCGGCACGTTGTTACCGTCGACTCAGTGCCCGTTGGTAAGAATGTACGGTCAACGGTCGCCACTTATACCAACATTCTCGACCATCTACGCCAATTATTCGCCGCCACCCCAGCAGCACAAGCAAACGGTTGGACCGCTAGCCAATTTTCATATAACGTCGCTGCGGGTGCTTGCCCAACTTGTGGTGGTACGGGCCAAATCTCTTTAGATGTGCAATACCTGCCAGACATCACCGAAGTCTGCCCCCAATGCCACGGCAAGCGCTACAATAAACAGACGCTGACCGTCAAATGGCATGGCTATTCGATTGCGGATATTTTAGATCTCGCGGTTGACGAGGCACTACCAATTTTCAAAGCGCAATCCGCCATCGCTAATACACTCCAGATTCTGCATGATATGGGACTAGGCTACTTACTATTAGGTGAAAGTACGCCGGCACTCTCGGGTGGCGAAGCTCAGCGCCTGAAGCTCACCTCCCGCATTGGCAAACGCCAAACGGGAACGCTCTTTGTCTTCGATGAGCCTTCAGTCGGTTTGCACCCGCTCGACATTCAGCAACTCGTCAAAGTCTTTGACCAACTGATTCAGCAAGGGGCAACCGTCATTGCCATCGAACACGATCTCGACGTAATCGCCAACGCTGATTACGTTATCGATATGGGACCCGCGGGCGGTATCAACGGTGGTAACATTGTCGCCACCGGTACCCCATTAGCCGTTAGTCAAAATCCAACTAGTGTAACAGGGCAATATTTGAAGACGCATTTGGCCCTATTCCACGTTTAACCAATGAACTGCTGACCGACCTCATTCATCACAACGCTCTTATCGAATATTTAATCCAAAAGCGTGTCTAACCCCCAGCTAGTTAACTTGCTAGGGGTTAGACACGCTTTTGTTGTGCTGCGATGGTGCCAATGAAGCGGACGAAACTTACGTCCTTTTCCTTAATGTACCATTTCAGTTAGTCAGCCGTCCCAAGATGTCTTTTTGAGCACTGCATTTCACTAAATCCATTCGTAAGTCATCACAAAGCTGATAGCCACATCCTAACGCCAAATTGAAATATCAATAACAAAAGATTAACAATTAATCACTGCCGGTGCGCCATCACTGCCCAGATCAACGCCAGCGCACTCACACCAATCATCACCGAACACGCCGCCGTCGCACCAACTAAGTTATATAATAAAACGATGCCGACGCTACCAACGGGTGCCGCCAACGTCACAATCGAACTGATGGTACCAAAGACCGTCCCTGTTAAGTGCGGGTCAATTTGTGGCATCATGATGGCGAACATCTTCGGGTCCAGTTTGCCACTCATGAAGCCCACTGCAAACATGCCCCCAAGAATCAAGATTAGTTGTGGAACGACTAGTAAAATCACATAGGTCAGCATCGGCGCTAGCATCGCTGCCAGTAACAATTGAAACAATGAGAGCCGATCAAACCAAGTATTTTTAGTAATGCCACCCAATACGCTTCCGGTAACAAAGACCACGTTGAACATTAAAATTGCGACCGAATAGCTCACGGGCATGCGGGACGCCAAGTCAATAAACATTAAGTTCAAAATCGCATCAATGCTCATCGTTGCGACGTTTAAAATCATCAGAATACCCAGATAACTGACTGCACCCATTCTAGTCGTCGTCAGCATCACTCGCTGAATCACGGGCCAGGCCTCAATATGTCGTGGTCGTCCAGCAACTTTGGGAGTCGACTGAATCGCTGAACGTCCGGCCAACAAGCAGCTAGCGGCCCCAATAAAAGTCAACGCATTCACTATTCCAGCTAACGCATAATCATGCCACTGGGCGATAATCAAGACCCCTAGTGTTTGACCCAGTGGCTCAACAAGCGTACTTATGCTCGCATTAAGCCCCATCACTTGTTGGCGATCGTCAGGATCAATCCGGTCTTGAATAACAATTGTCAAAATACTGCCACCATATCGACCTAGTAGATCCGAAATAAAATTAATCGCAACGACCACGTAGAAAACAACCACCGTTTGCTGAGTAATCACTTGGGCCAAGACGAGATATAACCCCGCTTGAACGACCTTAGTACCAATCAGCCAGTTAGTTTTTCGGCGCGTCTGATCAGCGAGTCGCCCCGTTAATCCCCCGAAAACGTACGGCACAACTGTCACCACCGAAACGATGGCAACAAACCAATGTGGATTTGGAAAATTCTTTGCGTACGTGAGTAAAATGATATTGAACAAACTCACCCCCAGCGTCGTAAAAAAATTTGCACTAGCAATCGTTTGGAGGGTCCGATTTTTTAATAAAGTCAGCATTAACCCATCTCCCATTAAGATAATGGACTTAGCTTACTCGTCATTACCGTGGTACAATCAGCAAGTAGGTTGCATATATGCCACATTAAGGAGTGCTAGATGACAAACATCGGAGAAACTATTCATCAGATTCGATTAAGTAAGGGCTTAACTCAACAAGAAGTGTATAGCGGTATTATCTCGCGCTCATTCGCCTCACGCTTTGAGAGTGGTGCCAACGATATTGGCGCCAGTAAACTCTTTGCAATTCTGGATAACTTAGCAATTTCAGCCGACGAGTTACGATTCATACACCAAAACTACCAGCCATCAGCATATGACCAGGCCCTTTGGACAATTCGTCACGCTTATGAAACGCTAAATTTTCCCGCCCTAGCCACTTGGATTCGCGAACATCGACACAGCCCCCACGCCTACGAACAACTCATCGCCAGTTATGCCAGCATCTTGATGCTATCCTATGACCATCGTTCAGTCGGCGTGACAACCACGACCCAGCCCGCTTTTGATCACCTGCTCCAAGCCAAGACTTGGACCCTGCAGGAACTAAAATTAGTGCCCGTTCTAATTCCAATTATTGCATCCATCGACGGCTTGGCCGCACTAACACCACTGACAACCCGTATGGCCGCCAATTGTGCCAGTTATCAAACGGGTTGGGGCGATCCCTTTCACGTCAGCAACGACTTACTCGATTTTTATGGATCACTATTTCAAACTAAATTGAACTTTCATGATTTTCAATCCGCTCAAAATCTGAAAACCAAGTTCACTGCCATCGACAGTCACCAGTTAAACTGGGATGGGCGGTTGAGCCAACAATTCTGGCTTGGCATCTGGAATCTCTACTTTGGCGACTGGCAAATTGGCAACCAATTGCTTGATGAAGTCAGCGTCTTAGAAACACATCATCACCCCCGGATTGATAATACGTTATTTGCAATTCGTAACGTTCGCACTAAGCAAGCCCAGACTTATCGCCAATCGCATCAGTCTCACAAGCATCTTTAACACCGAAAGCCTGTTCTAGCCTGGCAATAAATTACGCCGGACAGGAACAGGCTTTTTCTTAATCACACATACTGATTAACTGGCCTAAGGCTTACTGATAGCTACGCCTTTCAGATTGTTATAATTAGCGCGTATTGTGTTGGTTTATCATTTATTATGTATTACAGCGGAATACGGAAATGAATTTATAACTCATGATGGTCTGAGCTTGATCAACGTAAAAAGAACTTCTCCAAATTAGAAGAAGTTCTTTTTGCATGATATTAAACAAACCCTGGCTTAAACCGACTTTGTCTGGTTCAAATGCGGTAGAGCCAAGAAAATCACTAATCCAACAACAAATAAAATACTTAAAGAAGCAGCACCAATCGTTGACTTCCCCGTCATTTGGGTCACGATTCCAACTAGGACGGGGCCCATCACGGCTGAGAACTTACCGAGAATATTGTAAAAGCCGAAAAACTCACTCCCACTAGTCTTAGGAATCAAACGACCGAAGTACGACCGACTAAGCGCTTGAATCCCACCCTGACTGGTTCCAACTAGTATGGCTAAAATCCAAAAATCCGTCGTACTATTCAACCGCAACGCGTACAAGCAGATACCTAAATAAATAATAATGCCAAGCAAGATGCCCGTCCGGGTCGACGTTTTATTCGCTAACCACCCGTAAAGCAGTGAAAACGGAAACGCGACTAGCTGAACAACCAGCAAGACAATCATCAACGTGGTCGTCGTAATTCCCATATCCATCCCAATCGAAGTTGCCATTGTAAAGATCGTGTCGACTCCATCAATGTAGAAGAAGTACGCCACCAAGAACCACGCCGCAGCGCGATAATTCCGGATGTGTTTCAAAGTCGACCATACCCGTTGGAAACTTGAACGCACCGGATGCGCACTGGGTGCTAACGCGTACTTTTGGTGAACGTTTTTCAACAAAGGAATGTAAAAGATAATCCACCACGCAGCGGCTAAGACAAAACTCCACCGCGCGACCCCATAGCTTGATAATTGACCAAAACCACTGGTTAATTGTAAGACCAAGAATAAGATAAACGCCAAGACACCACCGAGATAGCCAAACCCATAACCATATGACGACAATCGATCCATCTGATCGTTTGGTGCCACGTCAGTCAGAAAACTGTCATAAAACAGATTACCACCGGAATAACCGATAATTGATAAAATATAAATACCTAATAGCCACTTCCAGGCACTAGTCGGGGCAACACTCAGCCCTAGCGTCATCACCATTCCGAGTATCGAAAAGATGTTGAGCATTCGTTTCTTGGCATGGGGATAGTCTGCTAGTGCACCTAGGACGGGCGCCAAAATCGAAACTAGTAAGGTCCCAATACTATTGGCATAACCCCAGTAAGCCGTTGCATTAGCCGGTGTCACACCGCTACTTTGGGCAACTGCCTTAAAGTAAACGGGTAGCACCGCCGTTGTGACAATAATGCCATAGCCCGAGTTGGCCCAATCGTAAAAGATCCAACCCCACTGCTGTTTATTAAATTTCATTAAGTTACTTCGCGGGAACCTCTGATCGCAATCGGAGGCGGAACGAGCATTAACCACAATATTAGTGGTGCTGATGTCCGCCCGCTTTTCCTCTCTCTCTTTTTTGTCTAGTCTTTGAAAATACCATCGAGGCAATGTCCCGGCATGGGGCCATCGAAACTCAATCCGAGTAACCGCGCAAATGTCGGCGCTTCATCGACTAAGTTAGCTGCTTCAATCGTCCCACCAGCTTTAACTGCTGGTCCATTGAATAACAGGGTCGTTTGATAGTCAGGCTTCGTCGGGTCATATCCATGAACCCCGTGGTAACGGTCTGGTTGACCGAGTGTCGCTGGATGGACGGGTTCAACCACAGTTGGCCGTCGACTTTCATCAGTAAAATAATAACCTTCCTGGGCTTCAACCATCAACGCACAAGCGGGGTCCGCACCACGACGTGCAGCCGCCTCTCCAGTAATGATGGTCTCAACACCTTCAACCTGACTAACCAATGCCTTCAATTCATCCAACTGGTCAAATTCCGGTCGCGTATAAATGTACGTTGAGCCGTCCGCCGTCTTCGCCATCACGGACCAGTCATCTTCAAACGTCTGATCTTGACGTGCGGTCAACCAGCCCTGCTGAGCGAATAACGTATTTAAATGAATCATGTGATCCACATTGATTTGATAGTGATCACCTAAAATAACAAAGTTGGTATCCGCAAACGTGCCCGCAGCTTTAGTCGCGTCAATCAACTGGCCCACGTGCCGGTCTAGCCGGTGTAAAGCTGCCATGGCCTCACTGGATCGCACACCATAGCGATGGCGCATACTATCCATGTCGACTAAGTGAATCATCGTTAGGTTCGGCTTCTTATTCGTTAACGTATCGACTGCACAAGCCGTGATGAATTCATCTAGTTGGGGCTGCTTAATCCCATTACGAAGATGCCCATACTTATGATTCATCGCGAGTAAGAAGAGCGGTGAACTCGCCTTCAACGAGACGAGAACTTGGTTCGTCCAAATACGGTTAGGAAAGATCTCGGCAAGGTTATATGTAATCTTGCTGCCAGCCGTCACTGGCCATAAAAAAGCCGCCGTTGTTAGCTTCTTTTGCCGTGCCAAATCATATAGTGTTGGTACTTGAACGTCCTTTTGATACCAATACCAATCTGGTGAACGGCGTGTCGGTTGTAACTTAGTATTATTAACGATTCCATGCACGCTGGGATACTGTCCCGTAATAATCGTGGTATGTGACGGATATGTCAGTGTTGGATAAATGCCCGTCACCGACTTGACCCAAGTACCACCGGTCATCAATCCACTCAGAACGGGTAATTCTGCTTGATGTTCGCGTAAATCACGAAATCCTAACGCATCTAAGGAAATAATGACCAAGTGTTGATTTGTTGCCATCTCAATCGCTCCTTCTTACTTAATAAGCTTATTCGTATTATTATACCGCAGAAAATTAATTGGTGTCAGGATCGTTGACAAAAAACGGGCGATCAGTGAAGCACGACTGATCGCCCAGATTTATTTTCAATAATTACCAGCTAACAATTCCTGTTCTTGTAACCACCGCAATGCTAATTGTGGCCATATTGCAACCTGGTCATTCAAATACTTGTCCTTGCCAGGTTTTTGCGTCACATGATTGGCTAACGCTAACCCATGAATCCCACTATCAAATAAATGATACGCAGTTGCGACCTGATGTTGTAGCATGGCCTGCACATATTTTAACGAATTGATTGGCGGGACCAACTCATCCGTCGCCGTTTGCCAGACAAAAGCGGGTTTACTAGCTGGTGTGACTAGGCGCTGGGCTGCCCACAACCGGGCATCCGTGGTAATCTGATTACGCGCCGCCGAAGTCGTGGGAAACCCCGCTGTCAAATCAATGACTGGATAGCCTAAAATAATGGCAGCATGCTGGCCTTGATAATGATCCAAATGATACCGTGTGCGCAATTCTGGTTGGGTCGCAACACCATTATAAGTCGCAACCACGTGGCCGCCAGCCGAAAACCCGGCAAGAATAATCCGCTGACAATCAACATGGTGTGCGGACGCCTGGGTCGTAATCCAATCAATTGTTGCACCTAATTGCTGCAACGCCCAAGGATAGACGGACTGATCTCCCACAATTAATTGGTAATTCAAGACCACCGTATGCATTCCGGCGGCCATCATCCGGGTTGCAATTGGCGCTTCTTCCCGCCCAGAATGATAAGTAAAGCCACCTCCCGGGCAGATAATCATGATTGGATAATCAACAGCTGTTTCAAAATCACTAATTTGGTCTAACCAATACGCCGTGATCTGAAATGGGTGTGCCGCAGTATTTAATGTGCGCTGTTCAACTTGCATATGTTCCCCCTCCTACTCCCGTATTACCGACTTGATTTCGCTTTCATTATAGAAGGTCACATGATTGCTTGTCAATTTTTATTCGAATAAATATCGATATTTATTCGCTTATTTACTCGCTAATGACTATTATTTGCTATAATTAAATTAATTATATGATGAGCGGGGGTATTAAAATGGGGAAACAAACATTCAGCGACATCTATCACGTTTTAAAGGACCGCATTCTCACGGGACACTACAGCGTTAAGATGCGATTACCCATTGAAGACGAATTAATTACAGAATTTGATAGCAGTCGCTATGCTGTTCGTAAGGCAATCGCACAACTAGCCAAAGACGGCCTAGTTTACAGCGTTAAGGGGCGCGGGGTGGTCTTATTGGAGCACACGCCACAAACCCAGCAATTCAATCTGGCTTTAAATAATCTCAACGGTCTGCAGAGCCTCAACGCGGAGCGCCACCTCGATTATCAGACCGAGGTCGTGGCCTTTCAGCAACGAATCGTTGACCAGCCGCTTAGCACACATACCGCTTTTGAAGTGGGTATTCCAGTGTATGCTATTCAACGGGTTCGGATCGTAGACGGTATTCGGGCAGTGCTGGACATTAACTATTTTAACGCCCAGCGCACTCCCACTCTGACTAAGACCATCGCCCAACGCTCAATTTATCAACACTTCAAAAAAAATGGTCTGAAAATTGCTGTCGTTAAAAGAATGCTACGAGTCGAATCCGCCACCGAACTCGACAAAGCTCAGCTAGCGCTCGGTGATAATAATTGCGTCGGTAATATGATTAGCATCGCATTTAACGATGAAGGACGCCAGGTTGAATACACTGAATCCCACTTTATTCCGAACGAATTTAACTTCAATGAATTAATTTGTAATTAAACCTTACCAACATTACTTAGCTGAATGGTCATCCGGACCATCCAGCTTTTTATTATGGTTACTTACTTTAGACCAATTCAGTCGGTGAATTAAATTTATCTGTGAATAAGTTTCAACATAAATTAAAAATATATTCGAATAAAATTTGACTGATGTGCTGAATTATTTATAATAAATATCATAAATGCTAATGGGGGTTAGCATTTATACCACGTTTCACTAGTGGCGCATTTGGGGTCAAGAGATTAGGTCGGTCATGGAGTAGAGAGAATTGAGCGTCACTAGACCAATTTGGTTTAGTGACTTTTTTATGCAAAAAAACTGTTGATTCGCAAGATTAAACTTGCCGAATCAACAGTTGCTTCAAAATACAATTTTAAGCTTAATACCGACGCTTCCGCCGGCTAACCGCTGCAGCACCTAATACTAATGTACTTGCTAATGCGATTCCCGCTAAACTAATCATCTGACTTGGCGCTTCATCAGTCTGTGGTAATGCTTGCCCCTTAGCCACTGCCAATGCGCTAGCCACCTTAGTTCGTAGAGCTTGTAATTGCGCTACTAACGCCGTATTATGATGCGCTTTAGCTTGTGCGATTGCCCGGTCAATCAAGTTGATCAGTGTTTCCTCATCCTTAATCTGATCGCCAACCACTGCTTCTTTTTGAACTTCCTCAAACGCCGTTTCCAATTCAGTCGCAGTTTCGTCCGTGACCCAGTCAGCTGTAATTTCATTGTCGACTTCTTCTTCGATTTGGTCGACAACTTCGTCTGGCGTCACACCAGCTTCGATTTCATCCTCAATATCGTCTTCAAATTCTTCTTCTGCGTCTTCAGCTTCTTCTTCGTCCTCAATCTCGTCAAAGTCAGGCATTTCAACATCGATGCTTGGATGAACTGGTTTGTCGTACTCTTCTTCTTCGCCATTATCTGGCATTTCGATATCAATACTTGGATGTACCGGTTTGTCGTATTCTGGTTCTTCTTCTTCGCCATCGTCTGGCATCTCGATATCGATACTTGGATGTACCGGTTTGTCGTATTCTGGTTCTTCCCCCTCGCCGTCATCTGGCATTTCAATGTCGATACTTGGATGTACCGGTTTGTCGTATTCTGGCTCTTCGCCCTCGCCACCATCTGGTAATTCGGCATCAATACTTGGATGTACCGGTTTCTCATAGTCCGGAACTGGTTCTGGATCATTTTCATTATCAACATTATCCTGTAAATCCCAACGATGGGTCTCCGCCTTCACGTTGACTTTATTAGCAATGATGTTGCCATCAATATTTTGATTTGCATCAATTTCCGCCGCTGGGGCTAAAATACTGCCTTGAAATGGCCGGTCGACACTAATGACACCAGTTGCTAACTTGTCACTCGCGGTTGAATCATAGAAGTTCCAAAGCAAATGGTTATCACCAAAGTCTTCAGTTTCTTTATTATTCCGCTCCGTACCGTCATCATAAATGATTTTGATCTGCGAGTTAACTTGATAGTTGGTCGCACCTGCCGTATCAACATTAATAATGACCGTATTACCATCCGCATCTGCCGATAGTCCCTTGATTGTCAGCGGCGTACTCGTGTTTAAAACATCCGCTGACAGATTGATCACAATGTGTCCATCCGCATCAGGTTGCATATCCGTCATATCGATGACCCGCTGATTCATATCTTCAAAACTGTCACTCGTATAGGTGGCGTTCGCGGACGCTTCGCTAAGACTAGCGCTCAATTTTTCCAACTTAGCAAACTCTTTGTCAAAATCAATATAGACGTTACCATCTTTGTCTTGATAAACTTCAGAGGCAAGTAAATGGTCGATATAGACCCCGTTGACCATCGGCCGATTAGGATTCGAAACATCAATCTCAATATTTTCGCCAAAGATAACTTTATTGCTCCGCGTCTCACCAGCCGAAACAAACGAACTCCCAGCAATATTACTGATATTTTGAATATACGAAATATCTTTATCTAATAATTCTTCAATAATGTTCGTACCAAAGTTAACGTTGCCCACTAAGTTTTGCACCGCAACGTTCCCATTCGTATGGGCATGTAGTTCCGCTTCCCGTGCAAAAATATGGAATTGGGACGAAACCCCGAGCATGTTATGTAGATCCGGATAATCGTCCGTCACATTACCACCATCGGCAACGGCATCGTTTGCATGGGTCACAGCTTGACTAAGCGCCACCGCGACGGTCTGGGGCGTTGCAGTTGTCGTCGACTGGTCTTTAGTTGTCGTCGTTTGCTGGGCTACACTATCACTAGTCGTCGTACCGGCAATCTTAGCACTAGCATCGGTAGTTTTAGCAGCCGTTGCCGCGGTATCATTGCTGGTAGCTGAGTCAGTAGTCGCACCTTTATTAGAACTGGTTGTTGTCCGCGCAGCCGTTGCAGTGGCAGAATCAGTTGTGGTCGACGTCTCTTTTGTCGACTCTGAACCGGTTGTCGCATTCGTCTCTTTTGCCGTCTTTGAACCAGCTGTCGTATCTGAACCAGTTTCAGTATTGGCACTAGTTGTCTCATCCAAATTGGTGGTAGCGTTTGTATCAGTATCCGTTGCCGCCTTAGTTCCAGCCACTGTGCCAGCAGCAGTCTTTGAATTCGAACCATCGGTATCTAAAACCGGCTGATTTTGGTTAGTCACATCCGCTTCAGTTGTGGCCGCAGTCTTCAAAGTTTGTGTCTTAGCCGTGACTGATTTGGTTGTGCTTGAACTGGTTGATGCCGTATCAGTCCCCGTTGCAGTCGTTCCATCATCAGCCCGAGCCACCAGCGTTGTTGTGCCCATCGTCAAGATAACGGCACATGCAAACGCCCAGCGACGGCCAATTTTGTACATTTTAAAATTCGTCCGTTTTCGCTCCATCATTTACCCACCTAAAATATAGTTTATTAACTTTCCTTTAATTCAATTCTATTTTCACGCTTTTTCATACAACATTCAACTCTTTATATAATTTATTTTGTATTGTTATATAAACAGTGGATGACTGTCAATAGACGTGCCAGCAACCATTACAGGTCTTAACTAATCATAAGTTAGTATTTTTGTTATCTATTCGTTTACTTGGAATATCGATTATCATCACGCACTTATTTTACACAATGTCTCAAACCCACAAACAGCCGCCTAAAATTGGTCAATACTTGCCTCGCAGTACGAAAAATTTTGGTGTGAAAGCTCGTTTAAGCAATCACAACAGCCGCATATCCACACAAAAAAAGACTGGTCACAATCAACCAGTCTTCAATAATTTAATTAGTCACGTATTGACCAACGACGGTCAGTCCCGTTAACACTTTACGTCCATGTGGTGATTTGGTGTCAATGACTGCGGTTAATTCTTGCCCCGCAAGATTACCATGATGCTTACCGCCAGCCCATGCTGCAACCCCCGTTACATCATAAACGACACCATCAACCGCCACGTATGCGGGTTGACCATCCTGACCATTATATTTTGCTAATTCAGTTTGATTAAATGTCGCTGAATTCATGCCGAATCACTCCTTCACAATTTACCGTCATGATAAACTGGACTGCCAAGTAAAAGCAAGTGATCCGTTCTTAAACCAAATAATTGACCTATCTTGAACATAACGCGACATCAAACGATCGCCGAAGTAGTTATACCCCCACAACCATCTCGGTAATACCGGCCTAACCTTTGACCGACGAAACTTAATTGACTAGGTAACCATACTTACGTTAGCACCCAATTAATCGTACCCGTGATAGCAGTTGTGCTTATAAGTCTGCCAAAACTTAATCGCTGACCAATTACTGCTACCCACAACTACTTAATCTTAATACCTTATAACATCAGCGACGCCGTACCTCCTAGTACGGCGACCTTGTGAACCAGTACTGTTCATGTGTCCAGTACTGCCCCTAACTGCGTTATTAAAACGCACACCTCAGCCACTACTGCCCATTCAATGGGCTGCGTCGAAGCGTGACGTCTAGACACACCCCGTATCTAGGACGTCGATTGCTTATTGTCAAACAATTAATTACCTTGGGGTGGCCCGATCGTTGCGACCCGATGATTACCAGCCATACTGGTCGTAATACCTGAGATAACAGTTCCCATCGGATCGACTTGATTACTTGCTGCCAGCAACCGTTCTCGAACACGAACAACCGCATGTCTAATCGTCAATACCACCGTCGTTTTAACTGGTTGGAGCCGTTGTGTCAGTAGTGAAATCACTTCAACCAACATCTGCCCAGCAACCACCCAGTCACCCGGTTTAACGTTGAACTTAAATGTAGGCGATTCCAAAGCACTGGTTAATTGACCAATCCGTAGCCAGCCCACCAGACCGTCGGCCGCTCGAAAGCCAATTAACCGTTGATTGGCTGCCACGGCTGTGATAACCCCAGCAAAGGGCGCAACAATTTGATCCGTTGCCGGTATAATTTGCTGCTTAAATCCTAGTAACCCATATAAGTGAACCGTATTTGCAAGGGTCGTCACATTGATCACTTGGCGTTTAACCGGCGCAACTACGGGAATTAATGAGCTAATGACCACTGGCACACTTCTCACTTCCTTACTTTATAAATTGGCAACCATTCGTATTTAAATAACCTTAACAAACGTAACGTAAAAAACTTGTTTTCTTTAATATGTAAGTCAATTAGTTTAAGTCATTGACTGTTATCTTTACAACATAAACCATACCATAATTAAACTAGAATACCAGCATAATTAACGGTTTCGATTAAGGTTTACATCTGTTAGCGTTAATTCGTAAACTCAATTAACGAACGATGCTACTAAATAGCTGAAATTGGCCACCATAACCCCAATGTCGCACTCAATCAATCTTGTAGATTTGACATCATGTTTCCCCAATACGTCAATCAGGCAATGACGGTTAGGCCTACAATTTCAGTCAGACCGATTGCGAGCAAAAAAGAGCTTCCGGCTTTTATTCCGGGAGCTCAACCAGTCAACGTTATTTATTTTTAATCTCAGCCACTATTCAACCGTAACACGCATCCGCCCGTGCCGCTTTGAAAAATAGAGGTTCTGATCAACACGGTTGTACAAATCAATCGGACTACCATCGGCTTGATGCAGTGTCGAGACACCAACCGAAATCGACACATTGATTTCCTCGTCTTCATACTTAACAACGAGATGATTGACTGCTTCAAAGACCTGACGGACAATCACTTTGGTACTAGCCAGATCATAACCGGGAAACAGGACATTGAATTCTTCACCACCGGTGCGATACAGCTTGACCTTCTCGTCATTGGCGGCCAAGACCGTTGTGACCGTGGCGGCAACTTCTTGCAAAACGCGGTCCCCTGCAAGGTGCCCGTACGTGTCATTAACGTGCTTAAAGTGATCAATATCGAACATCATCATCGATAAGTTGAGATTGTTCTTGGCACTATCATCGAATAAATATTTGATATGTTCCGTGTAAGCGGCAAAGTTCTCAGTCTCAGTCAAAGCGTCGTGACTCGCAAACTGGGCCAACCGTAATTTAATCTCACTATCTTGGGTCAGCATATTAACGTAGGCGTACAATAATCCTGCAAAAATCATTAAGTAGCCATATTCTTGTAAAGTATTGTCCCAATCCAGCGAATATTTAAGCTTGATCAGGCCCCACAAGATTCCGCCGTAAAAAGCGACCGCGCCATAGTAATATAGCCAAGGATACCGATGCTTAGGTACCCACAGCCGTAGATAATTCATGCTCCAGAAAAATAGCACGAACACGACGGCGTAACTCCACGATTCCCAGTAAAAAATCGACTGGTCGAAAACCATGTACACTATGACCACAGGTAACAATGAATAATACGGCATTCGAATATTCAAAAAAAACGAGCAGAACACGACGGCAATCAAGTGAAAGTTAACAAACTCCCAACTATCTGCTTTACCGACGACCGACAGTTGCATGACAAACACAAAGACCAACATATAAATCACACCGTGCCAAGCATTGACGGTATCATCGTCAATGTTAATGTGACGGGCATGAAACCACGTCGTAATCCAATTAAAGAGGACCCAGTAAAGTGTTAGAACACCTAGTATAAAGAAAATACTCGTTACGAACGGCGAAATTCGCCAATTAGACCATGTCATCGTAAGGATCCTTTCTCAGCATCCGCCGTTGACCAATTGCCGACCATCATCGACTAACCGCGGTTTCCCATAATAGTAACCCTGGTGCCATTCAATACCTTGTTGTTCAGCCATCTTTTGATCACCCTGGTCTTCGACACCTTCCAGAATAAATTCCAGATGGTAAGACTGAGCAATATCACGCCAAAATGCTAATTCATGAGGAATGCGCTCCGCTTGCCCACTCATCCGTAAGTTTTGCATCGCAAACTTGATTTGATCAACAAACGGTAGTGCGTGGCGAATATTCTCAAACGTGTTCGAGCCCGTCCCCACGTCATCAATGCTTAATTTAATATCATGTTGGTGGAAAAAGAGACTATATTTTTGAATCTCGTTTAATGAAGGACATTCTGTCAACTCAATCGTCAGCGCGGCCGGATTCAACCTTTTTTTTAGGTAAATGATCGTCCCTAACATCAGGTCGTCCTCAGCTTGTTGCCGGTTTAAATTAAGGGCTAACACCTGATTAGTCGCTTTCGTCTGCAATTGACTAGCAAGTTGTTCTAATAATTCAGCTTGCTTATCTAATGATAATTCAGTGAACGACTTCGGAACGGCCCAGTGACCATTCATCTCTTTACGTAACAGTAATTCATAACCAAAAACAGCTCGATGGCTGTGATCAACTTGGGGTTGAACAAAAAAACGATACATTCATGAAGCCTCGCTTTTAATGATTTCTTTATGTCAATATAAATTGACAACTCCTGTAAAGTATAACCGCTTTTAACTAAAATATCGAGACATAGTTACAGACTTTAATTAAAAAAATTATTAAGGGTTATATGTAACCGTTATATTGACCGTAACAAAAAAGAACGTCGTGACGACCTCGTCATAACGCTCTTTTTACCAGTCTTAATTTCACTTAACCAACTTATCCCAGATGACGACTTTACCAGCTGTTAGCGACTTAGGAACGTCGATAATACGTTGATTGGAACTACCCCGAAATTGTAGCGAGAGATCCATCTTATCTTGTAAAAAGCGCCCATCTACCAAGATATCAATTAATGATAGCATCTTCAGTTTATCCTCAGAGTCTTGTTGCAATTCTTCCCAAGTATAACCTGACCACGACCAAATATCCTTCGTGTTTCCAAATTCGGAGCGAATGCGTTCACAAATCCGAATGCCGACTTGAGTATTTAGAAACGGTTCACCACCTAGCAACGTCAACCCTTGCACATAATCTTGCCCAAGGTCTTCAATAATCTGATCTTCCAATTCTTGTGAATACGGTTGTCCATAATGAAAATTTTGTGCCGCCACATTATAACAGCCTGGACAGTGGAATGGGCAGCCGCTCAAGTACAAGCTACAGCGGACCCCTTCCCCATCAACAAAGTTAAATGCCTTATAATCAGCAACATATTGTTCACTTAAGTCCTCTGCCAGCCATTCTTTGGGCATCGGATTGTTTGGTCCTTTCGTAGCGCGCGGCATTCTTAATCATCTCCGGAGACATATTTTTAGCACGGGACGCGATTTCAACGTGGCGACCATGTACCATTGGTCGTTGTTGTGGGTTACCTAGATACCCACACGTCCGCTTAACAACATCACAGTATTTAGGGTCGTGATTGCCACATTCTGGACAGACGAACCCACGGGCAGTGGCCTTGAACTCACCCTTAAACCCACACTTAAAACACTGGTCGATCGACGTATTCGTTCCCAAATAGCCGACATGATCATAGGCCCAGTCCCAGACGGCCTCCAAGGCTTTAGGATTCTGAGTCAAATTAGGATATTCACAATAATGAATAAAGCCGCCTGACGCATATTGTGGAAAACGTTCCTCCAAAGTTAATTTATCGAAGGGCGTCGGGTGCTTACGGACATCATAATGAAAACTATTCGTGTAATATTCCTTATCCGTAATATCTGCGATCCGGCCAAACTTCGCAATATCGTCACGACAGAACGTATCCGTCAACGATTCAGCCGGCGTTGAATACAGACTATAATGATAGCCACTTTCAGCCGCCCACTGCGCACACTTATCCCGTAACGCTTTCACCACGGTCTCCGCAAAAGCTAACGCGTGCTCGTCTTGTTCCCAGTTCGGACCAAAGAAGGTCGTGCAGACTTCATAAATTCCAATGTATCCCAGTGAAATAGTCGCCCGCTGATTTTTGAAGAGCTCATCGACATTACCACCTGCTGGTAGCCGCTTACCAAACGCCCCATACATGTATAAGAGTGGTGCATTTTCCGGCTTAGCTTCCTTCGTTCGTTCGATACGGTACGCGAGTGCTTCATGACAAGTCGCCATCCGTTCCTCGAAGATTTCCCAGAACAACTGTTGGTCCCCATGTGCGGCTAACGCGATTCGTGGCAGGTTGACTGTCACCACGCCCAAATTCATCCGGCCCGAGTTTACCTCGACACCATTTTCATCACGCCAACCTTGTAAGAAGGACCGGCACCCCATCGGCGTCTTAAAACTCCCCGTTAATTCCTTGATCTTGTCATACATTAAAAGGTCGGGATACATCCGCTTGGTCGAACACTCAATCGCGAGCATTTTAATATCATAATTGGGATCATTCGGACTTAAATTTAACCCCCGCTTCATCGTGAAGATCAATTTAGGAAAAATCGCAGTTCGGTGCTCCTTACCGAGTCCCTTGATTCGAATCTGGAGAATCGCCTTTTGAATTTCTCGTTCAATCCAACTAGTTCCTAGACCAAAATTGACCGTGGTAAACGGCGTCTGGCCCTGTGACGAATATAACGTATTGATTTCATACTCAAGGGCTTGCATCGCGTCATAGATATCTTTTTTAGTTTTGGCTTTCGCATAAGCTTCCCGCTGATCGGCAGGGACCCACTTTTTCGCATCAGTCATATGTTTTTGATAGTTGATTGCCGCATAGGGAGCCAATAATTGGTCGACCCGGTTAGCGGAACAGCCACCATACTGTAATGAAGCCACGTTGGCAATGATCTGCGCCATTTGCGCTGTGGCCGTTTGAATCGACCGGGGTGAGGCAACTTCGGCGTTCCCAATCTTATACCCATTTTTGAACATGCCGTCAAAATCAATCAAGCAACAGTTCGTTTCAGGCGTGACTGGTGAATAATCGAGATCATGCCAATGGATATCGCCACGCAGATGCGCCTTAGCCACGACATCTGGTAGCATCTTCAAGCCCATGGCGCGACTTGCAGCACCGGCTTCTAAGTCGCGTTGCGTGTTAAAAATCGTACTATCCTTATTTGCATTTTCATGCACAACGCTGGCATCGCGCTCAAACAACTTTTCAATCCGTCCTTGAACATTAGTTGCTGCCGCAAACCGCTGCTGTTCAGCTTCAAAGTAATCCTGATATGCCTTAGCTGCCGCGGTCAGGCCTTGCGCATTCAAAATCTGCATCATGGTACTACGTAGCTCCCGAGTATCAATGTTGTCAGCATCTTGATACTGGGCAACAAGGGCCTGCTTGACGACCCGTACCTCGTCATCAGTCGCTAACAACCGTCGTAAGACAAAGTCAATTTTATACGGATGAAATTTCGTTTGTGCGCCACCCCGCTTTGTGACGGTCAGTGGCCGTAATTGGTCTAATATATCGTTAGTTGTCGTTGTTAGCATCTTAATTCCCCACTTTTCAAAGTCATTGATTGAATACAATTGATAGTGCGTTCTGTTTGAATCAATACTATATATAGTAGCTCATTTCCATTAACTTGCCCATTGCCAAAATTAACTGTCACCTTCAGTTGTGTACACCAAATCGCTTTAATCGTCCGGTTAGTGCGTCTTTGGAATATTTAAAAAATATTTTTTATACTGTTTTTTATCTAATATCAGAATATTTAATCAATCTCGTTAACTACCGAACCAACCTTGATACGGCTTGCTTTCAATATTTTTCACACGCCATAAACCGAATTTTAATTCGTTAAAAATTAAGCTGAACACAACCAAGTTGTTGTAAACTGATTAACTTATGACTATTTTGTTTAACTCATGCGGCGGATTCGCTATAATGAAATTAAGTCCTCATTGAGGGATGTGGACATTGGAGGAGAGAATAATTATGCAAAAAAGCAGGGGAATAATCGTTGGCTTGTTGTTGACAGGGCTACTGACAGGATGCCATTCTGCCACTGACACACAAACGCCCACCGTTCAACCAGCAACATCAAAAGTCAGCGCCGTTCGCTCAGTCACGACTCGGGATTTCTTAGGTCGCTGGGTCAGCGCTAGACCAGCAATGAGTCTGTACCTCAGTACCAATCATCAAGTTGCTTGGTTCCGACGCGGACATACGCCCATTCGTAGTCGCGCAACGTTAACGTTAAGTGATACACGTGCCACGTTCACAATCGATCACAATGTTGCAAAACTGACCCTCAACGACGCTAATCAAATGACCATGAATTATCAAGGGACTAATATCGCACTGATTAAAGATCCAAATTGGCAGCCTGAACACAACCAGGTTCCCACCACAACTAATGACGCCTTAAAGGCGGGCACCTTAACGCCAACATTTAAATTGTCGTACTAATTGAAGGCCACACCACATTTGCACGTTGACTTGTGTGAGTGTGGTGTGTTTTTTAGGGCCTGACAACTAGCGAACGGCTTGCTTCTGTCAACCGTGCTCTCTATAATTAAATTAATATGACTAATCAATGGAGGAACATCAAATGATTCGACCAATTGTGCATGATCCCGCCGCGCTTAGTGTCCCTGCTGACTTAGCAACCCCTGCAGACACTCAAGTCTTGACTGATTTACTGGATACCCTCGCCGCACACACCGATAATTGCGTTGGAATGGCCGCGAATATGATTGGGGTCAACAAACAAATTATTGTCGTGCAACTCGGTCCCTTTGCAATTGCAATGATCAATCCGAAGATCATTGATCATCACGGCACTTACGAGACTAAGGAAGGCTGCCTGTCCTTACCTGGTGAACGTCCGACTAGCCGCTATCACCAAATCACGGTGAAATATAAAGATCAACACTTTAAACCGCAACAACAACGATTCAACGACTTCACAGCACAAATTATTCAACACGAATTAGATCACTGTGCAGGGAAACTGATTTAATTGTGCCTACTTCTAACTGAGCGGGAATAAATATTCAGTTTGCTGAACTTGTTGACATTTATGAAAGATAGGACTGGTTTTATGACAACTTTAGCTTATAATGGCGAGACAGCAATTCCTGCACTCGCTCAGCAGCGTCGACACCAAGCTCATCACGCGCTCGGTACCGACATTGATTTGACCCTTTTTGGTAGTGATAGTGACCAGTACCTACAAGCTGCTTGCGATCTTATCGACCAATATGAAGACCGCTTGACTGTCAACCGGACTGTTTCTGAGGTCATGGCAATCAACCAGGCGGCGGGCCAACACCCCGTTCAAGTGAGCGCCGCCACCTATACACTCGTTCGGCAAGCTGTCGAACTCAGTCGACAACATTTTGGTTTCAATGCGTTGATTGGTCCGCTCGTGAAACTCTGGCACATTGGTTTTACTAACGCGCACGTCCCTGAACAGTCTGCAATTAACGAACGATTGGCCTTGATCGACCCCGAAGCCGTCATTTGTAATGACGCTGATTTCAGTGTGCTTCTCAAGGTCACGGGAATGGAGCTGGATCTAGGCGCAATTGCCAAGGGCTACATTGCCGACCGCATTCAAGATTACTGGGAAGCATTTGGACAGCGGGCCGGAATGATCAACCTAGGTGGTAATCTGTTAATGGTGGGGACGTCCCCACTTCATCCGGGTGGGCAATGGCGCGTTGGTATCCAAGATCCCACCACTGACCGCGGTAACGCGATTGCCAGCGTTACGATTGGCCCCTGCTCGGCCGTGACCAGCGGTATTTACGAGCGGCACCTTGAATTTAACGGCCAGTCCTACCACCACATCTTAGATTCGCAAACGGGTTATCCCCGACAAAACGACCTTGAAAGTGTCACCGTTTTCTCGAAAGCTTCCATTGATGGTGAAATCGAAACGACGCGGCTCTTCTTTGCGGGCCAACCGATTCCCGATTGGGCAACTCAGCGACCCGATATTTACGGCGCCATTTTTGTGACTAAACAACGTGAGCTTCAAATCGTTGGCTTATCACCTGAACAAGTTACCTTACTCGATGACCGGTTTACAATAATTTAGACCACAAAATAAGCTAGGTCCTCCAAGAAATTAACTTCTTGAAGGACCTAGCTTATTTTATGGTCCACTTACAGGCTAGCATTTAATTTGCAGTTGACTTTAGATGCGGTACGTTCGACATTAAAACCATTTTAATCAAGCACAGCTAAATGGCAAAAATATAGCCGTTTTAGTTAAAATAACGCGACCTAATCCGCTGGTAGCTTAGCCTCTAAGCAATCAATAATCGCACGGACATCATCCGTTGTCTTCGTCTGCATTAATTCATTGCGCAATTCGGCCGCATGACGCATACCGCGAACATAAATCTTAAAGAAGCGTTGAAGCGGTGCGAAATGCCCTTGTAGACCTAAGCCAATAAATTGATCATACAGATCTACTTGATACCGTAACAATTCTAGCATGTCACGCGTTGAATGAGGCTGGGGAATCGGTTCAAAAGCGTATGGGTTCTGAAAAATACCGCGGCCAATCATGATACCATCGACTCCTGGATGGGCTTTGGCAAGCTTCAGACCAGCCTGATAATCCAGGATATCCCCGTTAATTTGTAATAGCGTCGCTGGTGCCAAAGTATCACGCATTTGAACTAAATTATCAATTAACTCATAATGCGCTGGTACCTTGCTCATCTCCATCTTCGTGCGCACGTGAACCGTTAACACGGGAACCTGCTGTTGCAACAAAAATGGAATCCAAGTCTCGTACTCATGCACATCGTCAAAGCCCAACCGCGTCTTAACACTAACGGGAAGCTCTGCTTGACGTGCGCCCTCAATCACTTCTTTGGCACGATCAAAATGTCGGATTAAATCACTACCACTATGATTTTTAATGACCGCCATATCTGGGCAGCCCATATTAAGATCAATGGCTTGATAACCTTGATTCTTCACTTCATGGGCCGCTTTCGTAAAGTCCTCACCACTATTGCCCCAAAGTTGAACGATTGGTCGGGGCGACTCGGCCTCATCAACATATAGTCGTCCCCGCGTTGTAAACTTAGCCTTCGGGTGAGTAATGCTTAACGCATTCGTAAATTCAGTATAAAAGACATCGGGGGCCGCAGCGCGCATCACGACCCGGCGAAAAACGGAGCCGGTCACGGCTTCCATCGGTGCTAAACTAAAAAACGGTCGCTGGGCGGCCTGAGCTTTGGCCGCGATCCGTTGCCAATATGGCGACTGCGTCATAGTTATTCATTCCCTTCTAGATAATAATCACTTATCCATAATAGCGGTGTTCCACGTTGAAGCGCAAGTATTTTGGCGGCCGCACTAACATAATTCGCCAATCACAAGCCAAAATAAAAGTCCGGCGTTAACCGGACTCGCAATAATAGCTAAGTTGATAAGTTTAATTGTCGCTTTAACGAATTAAAACCAGTGCCCACAGCAATAGTCCAATAACGAGTACCAAGTTTAACAATTCCATCCGCAAATCAGCGAACTTCAGTGAGCTGAATGAGATACCGGCAGTTGTATCCATATATCGGAAGAAAATCCCACTTAAAACTAAACCAACTAACAATACAAATAGAACCATCATTCCCGTCATCATCATCACAAACTCAACTCCTTATTTAGTAAAATTCTTGGGCTCTTTGAAACCATGTTTATAGTAGTCCAGCAGCTACTTTCAAGCAAGTATTTCCGGCCGAAAAACTGGCGTTCTTAGCATATTATTATTAACTAAACGATACCAATCATTCCCAGCAAAAAGGTTCTTTCAGGAACAACTAAAACTCCGAAAGAACTTTTTTAAATCGCCATTAATTCCGCCGTCAACTTAGTCGCTCAGACTAAAGTAACCGATTGGACTAGTCTTGCACTTCGAAATAATCATTGAGAAATCGAATTGTGCCCACACACTTGTTAATTAATCAGTTGTTTTATGGCGCCGTTGTTGCTTGCTAAAACCAAATAAGCTAGTTGCGGCCAATAATACGAAGCCCAATACGGTCAAAACTCGATTGGTTTGTTCACCAGTCTGTGGTAACGTGGCCGTTTTAGTTGCGGTCGTTGGCACCGTCTGCTGGGTCACTGGCTTAGCCATTGCCGGACTCGTCGTCGTCCGCAATACCGTTGTGGCTTGTCGTGGCTGCGTCGTAACAACCCGCTGCGCTGTTGGGACGGAAGCTGAACTTGACTGATTAAGAGTGGGCTTGGCCGGGGTCGCTTGTGGTGCCGCCGACTGATTAGTGCTGGTTGACGTGCCAGTTGAATGACTAACGACTGGTCGTTCGCCCACAGGTTTTTCAGTCATTGGCTTTTCGGCCGCTGCTGTTAAGGTTGCCAAGGTCCGGGCGCGCACGGTCGTTAATCCAGCTTGAGCTTGGGACAATTCCCGCTGTGCAGTAACGACCTGATCTTGAGTACCCGCAACGCGCTGCAACTTAGCTGTCACCGCTGCTTTCGCCTGATTAACTGCTGCTTGGGGCTGAACAATATCATAATCTCTTTGTGCCATTTGGAAGTCGCGGCTCGTGCCACTGACTTCAATTTTGGCGTTGGCTAATTCTTCTTCTGCCATCATCACGTGCTCATTAGTCTTATCAAGGTTAGCTTGTGCCGCTGTTAACGTCTCTTGCACCGTTTTCAGCTTTGCCTGAGTAGTTTGTAACGTGACTTTGTTGGCCGCACTGTTATCCTTATCGAAGTTGCTCTGGGCTACTTGAACAGCAGCTTGTGACTTAGTCACTGCCGCTTGCGCCGTCGTTACCGCAGTTTGGCTTGTCTTTTTAGTTGCCAATTGTTCATCAAGTGCTTTCGTTGCCTTGACGTGCCGGTCAGTGGCTGCTTGCTTAAGTACGCCCATATGCGTCTGAATCTTTTGATTCTTGGCTAACGTTTTGTTGGCAGCGTCTAACGTGGTTTGCGCCGCTTGCAGATCACTCATAGCCGTTTTGACTGCCGTAGTAGCCATGGTTAATGCTTGCACCGCTTGCGTTACCTGGTAGTGGGCCGCCTTAACAGCTGGGTTATTTTCGACCTGACTTGCTAAACTGACCGTGCCATTCATCCTTACTGCCTGACCGGTTCGAGTGTTAGATTCGGCTGCATGTACCGTCATTTTCTGGGCCATGATGCCCCCTGTTAACATGGTGATTCCCATCACTATCTTAAGCGCTTTTGACATACTAAACTAATCCCCTTTTAAAAAGTATTGCCCAGCCATGACCAGCATGATGATCAATATGAAACTGCTGGAACTATTTCATTTTGCCGGATTCAATTTCAAAAGCAAGGAAAGTTAGTGATTCAGCGTATTTGTAATCACCAACCACTCAACAACTTTCATCCACATCACCAAAATAATTATATCTAGATGTCATTACTGCCTCCCTCAACACGAGTCCCCATCCACAATTAAACGGTAACGAATAATCATCACCGCTAACAAATGTTAACCCGCACCATGATTTCATTAGTGACCCATTCTCAATAAAAAAAATAACTAATATTTCGATTACCGTAGCGGCCTCACAATATTGATACTAATTTATACCGTTACTTAATTAGGTGGGCCCCGCCATCGGTGTTAGAATAGAATTTAACCTAAAGAAAAGTGTGACTGCTATGACCATTAATGACCTCCAAGCATTCGTGATGGTGTACGATTTACGCCACATTTCTAACGCTGCCGTAGAACTCCACTTATCACAATCGGAATTGTCCAAACGAATGCGAGCCCTTGAGAACGAACTGAACATTAAACTACTAGATACACACAACAAGCGCCGTCTACAAATCACGCCAGCTGGTGAAACGTTCTATCATCATGCGCATAAAATGATTACAGACTATGAGACCATGATGCACGATTTGGCACCGAATCGGCCAACGACATTTGCCAAGCTCATCATTGGCGCCATTCCAATCTCAGGTCAATATAACATTGCCAAAAAGATCGCCACTTTTGATACTCAGCATCCTGATACTGAAATCAAAATCATCGAGGATGAGGGCGACCAAATCGTCAAACGGTTACTGAGTGGTGAGCTACAAGCGGCCATCATTCGCGATACTCAGACGACCCAATTGCAACCCACCGAATTTCAAAAACAACCACTACTCGCTGACGAACTCAAAATTATTTTACCGCGTGATCACCCCCTAGCTACCCAGCCAGTCATTCGGATTCAAGACTTAGCGCGGCAGAAAATTGCAACGTTACCACCGGGCTCCGGTGTTTACGAACCGATCAACGCACTCTTTGCTCAGCAAGGCATGACGCCCCAATTCTTCTTTGAAAGTACGCATATTGAAACGCTCCTGGGCATTCTCAATCAAAATAACGTGACTTTCTTATTTAAACAATCGGTACTTCCGTTCATGACTGAACACGTGGTCATGCGCTCACTCGCCATCCCGTTCATCAGTCAACTGAACTTTGTATATCCCCAGCGAACGGGGAACCAGTTACTCACCGACTTAATTGACTACTTGACGGTGACTGCCCAGGAAAATCAACAAGTTTAAAAAATACCCTTTTCATCCGACCAACCGGCCGTTTGAAAAGGGTATTTTTTAAACTTATCCGCTTATGCCAACCCAACGAGGTGGAACCAGAACATCTCAACTAACGCAACGACAAAGACAACCGCCGTCAGTGGGATTCCTAACCGCATCACGTCTTTTTGTGTGTAACCCCCACCAGTATCGGGGTCGCTTCCAACTAAGACAGCGAGGTTGTGGAACGGTAAAATATAATGCAAGTTTGTCACCGAGAAGACTAGTAACGATACGGCCAAGGGTGAAATTCCCATATGAGCCGTGGCCGCTACGAAGGCCGGAATCGTAATCCCCATCACCGCAATGACAGAACCCATGAACATGTGGATAATCATGGCAAAAACAGTAATCACAATCGCTAATAAATATTAGTTGGCAAGTTGCTTGGAATCAAGGTCTTCGCAATCCAATTATTCATGCCAGTCACACCACCGACATTCCCGATTGCGATTGCCGAAGTCAAGAACACGAGCACGTTCACGGGAACACCTTCCCATGATTTGGCCGTTAAGATCCCGCCAACTACTGGGAGACTCATCATCAGCGCAACGATCAATGTCAACCAACCAACGTCCAACCCGGTGATCCCACTCGTTAACCAGAGTGCAATCGCAATGATCAGCCAAATAATTGTTCGAATTTCCTTCCCCGTCATACCACCCAACTGGGCTTGTTGTTGCTTCAACGCTTCCACATCGATGTGGACTTCCTGACTAGGTTTGAAGAGGAATAAGAACAGAAACATGGTTAAGATGGCCGCAATGATCATGGGCACGCCCATGTAGATAAAGTAAGAGACAAAGTTGACGCTCTGACCAGAGGCCTGTACTGCCAACGGATTTAGTGACGTATCACCAGTATAAAAGACCCCGGATAGCGGACAGGACGCAGCAAAGACAGCGAGGCCTAGCTTAGCCAAATCGCGTTTGGGCATCTTCGCCGTTTCCGCGACCACCGTAATGACGGACATAATCATGAACGCCCGAGGCCATGGATGGGGAATCAGGAGTGCGAGGATAAAAGTCAGGGCAAAAATCGAAATCACAATCCCCTTCCAACTCCGCACAAACTTGATAATGAATGCGTACGCGATGCGTTGACCCAAACCAGATTCATTAACTGCCCCCGCAATCAAGTACGCCCCAATTACGAGCCACATAATTGAACCAGTCCACGCCGACGAAAAGACCTGTGACGGTGTCGCCACGTTCATAATAATGAGCAACATTAAGTAAATCCCACCAACGAACGCGGGTTGCGCGATTTGGGTGGCCCACCAGACGACCGTCATCAAACTAAGTGCCAAGTCCATCTGCCCCTTAGCTGACAAGCCGGCAATCGGCAAGAAGTAAATAATGGCAAATACGGCGATTCCGCTGAAAAAGCCAATCGTTTTCTTGTTCACGAGCTACATGCTCCCTTCAATTTTGACAGCAAAAAGCCCCCCGACCAGCACACTTCCGTTGGTCTGGCGGCTCTTTGTAAGATTAAATTTTGGTTCAATGCGATAAAAATACGCTCATCAAGTGCAATGGATGACGTTACTTCAAATACTTCTCCCAGTCAGCCACTTTCATGAATTGGGCCCGTTCAAATTGGTCCTTCATATCGAATGGTACGGTGCCATCAATCACTAGTTTAGAACTCATCCCACGGAAACGAATCGACTTTGGATCATATTGTGGGCGTTCCGATGGGTCCAACGGATGATTCCGCATGCCTGATAAGACCATCAAGTCCTGATCGGCTTGGAAACGGGTATTCATCGTCCAAATCACATCATTCATATCAAAAATATCAACATCTTCATCAACCAGGATAACAGTCTTCAATTCCTTAAAGGCTGAGAACGCAAGCAAGGCAGCTTGCCGTTGAATTCCTTCATCCGCTTCATTATCCTTGTGAATCTGCATGATGGTCATCAACTTACCACCACCAGCCGGCGGATTATAAACATTCGTCACTTTACCAGGAATGGCACGGTTAACCAATTGTAAGATACTAGCTTCAGTTGGAATTCCCGCCATGCTGACATGTTCTTCGGATGGTCCAATCACGCTTTGCATGATGGCATTCTTCCGATGAGTCACCGCCGTCACCTTAATCACTTGTAAAGCTGGGTTGGCGTCACCATCATAACCCGGGAATTCAGGCATCGCCTTGCCCGTATGCGTATTGATATCTTCCTGAATACGTTCGTTAGGCATAATGTACCCCTCAAGCGTATATTCAGAACGCGCAATCGCCTTTTCATCGACGGTCACCCCGTCAACTAATTGAACAGCTTGGTTCCGAATCGCACCAGCAACACCTAATTCGTTATAACCGAATGGCGTGGTCGGTGGTTCGAAAGTTGCACCAATCGTAATGGCTGGATCCAAACCAATATTAATTGTAATTGGCATTGGCTTGTTAGCTTTCTCATACTCTTCCGCAAACGCACCAATGTGCCGACCGCCAGGCATGATATAAATCCCTAACTTATCCTTATCTTCAAGGACCATTCGGTGAATCGTCACATCACTCTTAGACTTGTCCATGCTTGAGCCAAACACCACACCGACCGTAATATATGGTCCAGCATCTTGGGGCGTATTCGTTGGTGCTGCCACTAACTTACGAATATCAAAGCCTTCATCCGTCGCTTTATAAACGACATCGTGAGCTGGCGCATCCGCTTCAGCAACCGTTTCTGGCGCCACTGGATTAGAGACTGCTTCGTTCAAGTATTGCCCTAACGTCTGATAATCGTGGTGGAACATCTTACCAACGCGCCGGCGACTCGCCATCAATCCAGTCAAGACCCGCGTATCAGGAAACCCCTTAACGTTGTTAAACATCATTGCTGGACCCTCTTGCGTTGGCCGTTGAACGGTCCCACCAGCACCGATATACCGATAAACACCAGAAAGTTCCGCATTTGGATCAACTTCAACGTCGGTTTCATGATAGTTCTTCGGATCATCTTTGATCTCATCAAGCACGCGACGCAAATCCCATGGTTGTTCTGCCATTTCATTCATCTCCCTTAAAGTTTACAAGACCATCATACGGCCACTCGTAAGCGGGTTCAATTCGGATTGCGCAGATATGTTATTCGTGAATGGAATAATACAACTAAACGCATTAGGTCGATGATTGTTATGTATTAATTATGATTGAAACGTGCCAAGTTTAGATTGTTATTCGTCAGCCGGTGCGCGTCCTATTCCGACCTCCGGGGCTGGGTGACAATTGCTGGAACGTAGCCGACGTCGATTTGAGCTAACGCCCAACCCGCGTCATCTCAAATACGAGTCTTATTCTAAGCCGGAAGTACCCCACTTCCGACTAAGAATAATTTGGCTACTGAGCATTGTCCACCCAGCCCCTCCGGTCGGGAAGTCGCTCGAATGGCTAATGAACGACCACCGAACTCGGTACAATTTGTTGTTCGCTATTTGATACTGGAACTTTAAACAAAGCGTTAGGTGTATTAAGCCCTCTGTCAAGAGCTTAAATCTTACTACACCAATTCAGGATTAGTGAGCTATCTCAATATCATTTTCACCCTGACAGTTGATTGACAAAATTATGGTTTATGAAAAACAATGACGAATTCACCAAAAGTTGGGTACGCACATGTCCGCCATTCGAACACTGTCCCGACTGGAAGGCGTTTCGGCCAATGCCCAGTGGTGAAATTTCACTTAGCAAGCGTCCTTGGCTTGGTTAGTGAAAGGCCAGTATTTGAGACGTGGGCTTCGGCTTAAATCTGTGCCACCACGTTCCGGCAATTGGCAGAAATGCCTGGAGGTCGGTGTAGGACGAACTAACTAAACAAGTTTACGCTGAGTCGAACTTTTTCCCAGCGGTCCATAGCTGGCTGTTTTTGAATTTAAGAACCGGCAAGTTTTAATCACAAATCAGGACAAATTAATTTGCACAATGCGTGTTCTGATAGATATTCTTATCTGTGTTTGTCGGTTTATTGTTGCGGTGTTTATTTTGAATAGCGCGTCCAAACGTGGGGTGCATGGCATTGCCGAGTAACGATTCGAGTTGTAGAGAGGTCCCAATCAAATAATCGGTTCAAGAATTTACTATGAATTCTTGAACCGATTATTTGCTGTGAATGATTTAGTTAACTTTGAATGGGGGATTACTTGGCATCATATGCGGCTTGGAAAATCTTGATGATGTCTTCTTTAGTACCTTTGCGTGGGTTAGAGAAGGCGTTACCGTCTTTAAGCGCATTAGTCGCCATGTGTTCGAAGTCCTCGATCTTGGCGCCAATTTCCTTGATGGAATGCGGAATGCCAACGTCTTCGCTGAGTTGTTTCATCGCTTTGATAGCTAATTCGGCAGCATCACGAGTCGATAAGCCATCAGTGTTTTCGCCCATAATTTTGGCGAGCTCGGCGAAACGTTCGGGGCACGCGATTAGATTATATTCTTCAACGTAGGGTAAGAGCAGCGCGCAGCAGACACCGTGGGGTGCGTCATATTGGCCGCCGAGCTGGTGGGCCATGGCGTGCACGTAACCTAGATTGGCGTTGTTAAAGGCCATGCCGGCTAACATTTCAGCTTCGACCATGTGTGTCCGGGCTTCTAGGTTATGCCCATTGGCGACGGCTTCGCGTAATGATGTTTCGATTAATTTGATGGCCTGGATGCACTGTGAATCGGTAATCGGATTGTGATCGACAGAAACAAAGGGTTCGATAGCCTGGACAAAAGCATCCATGCCAGTTGCGGCCGTGAGTCCCTTAGGAACATCTAGCATGAGAGTGGGATCGTTAAAGGACACGAGTGGCATGTTACGCCATGAAGCAACGACGAACTTATAATGCGTTTCTTCATTCGTAATGACACAGTGACGGGTCAATTCAGAACCAGTCCCAGCGGTAGTGTTGACCGCAATCAGTGGTGGTAGGGCATTCTTGAGTGTTTCGATTCCTGCTAACTTAGTGATATCGTCGCCGTTAGTCATGATGATGCCGGCACCTTTTCCGGTATCGTGGGCAGAACCACCGCCAATAGTAATCAGGGAGTCCGCTTGATTGGCTTGATATAAGGCTTTAACAGCTTGAATGTTATGAATTTTAGGGTTGGGTTCAACTTGATTATAAATTACGTAGTCAATCCCGGCAGCATCCAGTGACCGCCGCACCTGAGCAACGGCGCCGTCTGGCAGACTTTCAAGAAATTTGTCGGTGACGATGACTGGCTTGTGCATACCAAGAGTTTTGGCACGCTCGCCGATTTTACTAATGACACCAGGACCGAAAAAGTTAACGCTAGGCATTAAGAAATCAAAATTACGTTCAGTCATATTAATAACCTCTTTTTATATTGTAATCGCTATCATTACTAATTTACGAATCAAATTATAGTCGTAATAATTACAATTTGCAATACTTTTTGGCTAATTAATTATATTTTTCACAATATCGTTTAGAAAAGGTGCGGCAATCACGGCATACCTGTTGTAACCAAGTGTTAAATGACGGTGAACTATAGTCCTCATGCTATTTTATATTACTGCCTACAAAAAGACGACTAATTACAAAGATTCACAATCTTAGTAATTAGTCGTCTTTTTAGTGTGATCCAATAGAAAAATTGGGTTAGTACCAGTGATGATGTTGCCAGAACCGTTTGGCCTTGACCCAGGAGCCGTAGCGCGAGGCGACGTAGGTATTAGCACGTTTTTCCTGATTGACGGGTGACAAGTTGCCGTGTAAGTATGAGCGCAACAATTGATAGCGACCGTAGCAGCGGCCATTACGAGCCGTATAACTGTATCCAGATTCACGATAGGCGATCCAATTTTTGGCAGCGCGGTTGGCTTTCGAAAGCTTGGCGTTGATCTTGGCAATTTGCTGGGCTTGGCTAAGCTTCTTGGAGGCCTGGGCGGTGATTGTGGTTTGTGGTCCAAGACTAGTAGTCACGTTAACGACGACCCCGAAGACACAACTAGCCAAAACTAATAGCAACATGGTTTTAAAGTTAAATTTTTTCATGATATGTATAACCCCGTTTTATATTTTCCCTAAGCTGATAAGTGTAGAATACGCCAATTATGTGTCAGCTATGTTAAAGAAAAGTTACTATGTTATTAAATGAACGTTTCCGTTATGAAATAGTTGTTGTCAATAACTGTTGCAGCAATTGTTTAGATGAATAATTGCGCTGACTATCACATGAAAAAATCATAATATTGTTAGGAAAACTAAAGCGCTTTATTGCCTTCGTTCGGTAATCTTAAATTGGAATAGCTTTACAAAAGTATTAAAGGAGTAAGTGAGGGAGTGCAATAATGGCAACAAAAGATAATGAAAAGATTACATTGATGGCGCTAGTCATGATGATCTTTACGACCGTTTTCGGATTTGCCAATAGTACGGTGGCCTATTATTTAATGGGTTACAGCTCGATTCTATTTTACCTAGTCGCAGCCGTACTGTTCTTCATCCCGTTCGCGCTAATGATGGCGGAGTTCGGGGCAGCGGTTAAGTCTGATAGTAGCGGGATGTACAAGTGGCTGGAAGTGAGTGTGAATGCGAAATTTGCGTTCGTGGGCACGTTCATGTGGTTTGCGTCGTACATTATTTGGTTAGTCTCAACGTCAGCTAAAGTCTGGATTCCGTTTACGACCATCTTCTTTGGGAGCGATCAAACGCAGCGCTTTGCGATGTTTGGTCTGAATGCGACGCAGATGATTGGGATTTTGTCCTGTCTATGGATGGTGCTAGTGACGTTCGTTTCCATCAAAGGGATGAAAGGCATTGTGCGGGTCACGAGTTTAGGCGGCCTGGCGGTGACCAGTTTGACGGCAATCCTGTTAGTGGTTTCGGGGGTCGTTTTAGCCTTGAATCACGGACAATTCGCACAACCGTTACAACATGTGATGACGTCACCAAATCCAAGTTATCAGCATCCAGTCGGGTTACTCGGGTTTGCCGTTTTCGCCATTTTTGCTTACGGTGGGCTAGAAGTTCTCGGTGGGATGGTTGATAAGACCAAGAACCCCGAAAAGACCTTCCCACGCGGAATTATTATTTCTGCCATCGTCATTACCTTAGGCTATGGCCTGGGAATCTTCTGCTGGGGGATTAGTACGAACTGGCAAGCCGTTTTGTCGAATCCAACGACTAACCTCGGTAATATTAGTTATGTCATGATGCAAAACTTGGGCTATGTTTTAGGGCAAGCGTTTGGTTTGAGTACAGCGGCCGCTAAGACAATGGGACTGTGGTTTGCACGGTACACCGGCTTAGGGATGTTCCTCGCTTACAGTGGGGCCTTCTTCACCTTAACTTATTCACCATTGAAGACGCTTATCTTGGGAACACCTAAGGAACTGTGGCCGAAGAAATTTACGAAGCTCAACAAAGCTGGTATGCCAAGTTATGCCATGATGGTTCAATGTGCCATCGTGATTGTGATCATCTTGGTGGCGTCCTTTGCAACGGCAGACGCGTCAGCCTTTTACAATGTGTTGACCTTGATGGCGAACGTTTCGATGACGTTACCATACCTCTTCTTGCTATACGCGTTTCCGAAGTTTAAGGAAAACCAGAACATTGTTAAGCCTTTTGAAGTGTACAAGTCATTGACTTGGACGAAAATTATTAGTTGGGTCGTGTTCATTGTCGTCTTAGGTGCGAATGTTTTCACGTTGATCCAGCCAATCTTGGAAACTGGGCAGATTCAAAATACGATTTGGATGTTAGTTGGACCAATTGTCTTCGGTGTGGCCGGGATTATTTGGTATCAAGTTCGAGAACGGCATGTCAATTAAATAACCAATTTCAAAATACCATTCGATTGCTGACTGATAAAACAGCATTGAATGGTATTTTTTAAGTGCCTTAATATGGGAAATTTAGTACACTCATTAGCAAAAGCTATCTAGGGGGGAATGGTCATGACATTGGGAACTGCGTTAAAGCAGGCACGCAAAGCCCAGCAACTCAATCAAAAGCAAGCTGCCCGGGGAATTTGTGCACAATCGATGCTGTCAGCAATTGAAAATGATCGCTACGTGCCGAATGCCCGGCTATTACTGGCGCTGTGTCAGCGATTAGGGGTCGCGGTTAGTACGTTGAGCCTAGCCGACGATTTTGAGATCAGTGCCGAGCAAGCGTTTAATGACCGCGTTCGGCAGATGTGCAATGCCCATCAGTATCAGCAATTGAAGGATTGGCTATTACAGCCAACCACTTTGGAACATGTTCAAACGGATGAGCAGACTCAGGCTTACTATTATTATCTGGGTGTCGCCTGTTGGCAGGTTGATCGCACATCGGATGCTGCACAACAAAATTTACGGCTGGCAATTGGTATGGCTGCTCCCAGCTCGCCGCCGACAACGTTGACACGCTTGGCCTTGATTTCGTTAGCCGTCGTTAAGGCGCACCACCATCCTCAAGCCCCAGTCGCGGCCTTAGTCACCCGGGCACTCGCTGACATTGATGCGAGTGCATATGAAGAAAATGCCAACATTGTTTTTTACCTCGCTGGGTTGGTGGCCTATGAACAACATGATTCCCAGTTGGCGGTGGCCCGTTTGACGCAGGGGTTGGCCTTTGCGACTACACACGATTCACACTACATGCTAGCCAATATTTATCAGTTGATGGCGCAACTCGCAATGGCGGCGGGGGAGACTGCCACGGCGCGGGTTGCCAGTCAACGGTCACAAGTTTTCAAAGACCTGTTTAAAGAACAAATTAACGACCGCCTGTAAATTATCAGTATTCTGATTTTATGTTGGCGTCCCCACCGTGTATTTTATAAGCACCAACTAAATACATGTGCACTTGATCTAATGGCCCGTTATTGATTTGGAGTGGTTGGCCGTAATAACGATGACCGGGTTAGGATGAACATTGGGGGTTATAAAATGACAACAGCATTATTTACCAATCAAGTATTAACACAGGCAACTCCAGCAACGGTGCGAGCATTGCTAGCAGATCCGCTGAACTTACCAGCATGGGCGACTGCCATTACCACGGTCAAGCCAACCGCGACGGGGTACGTGTTACAGCGGTCCGATTCGGCTTTTGATCAGCCGGAACAGTTGCAGGTTACAGTCGGCGCTGACCAGGTCGTTTATCACGGTGAGGGTGGCCAATTGGGATATGAAATTGTGTTCACCATGACGCCATTGGCCGAGCGAACTGCGGTCCAGGAAGAAGTCTCCCTTACGACTACACCGCCGAGCTGGCTGCCGTTGCCACTAGTGAAGCCCGTCATGCAACGAGACTTTCAGCGGAAGTTGGGTCAATTGGCAACATTAGCGGAGGAACAGCCGAATGACGATTAATGATGGGATGACGTTAATAAAAGTGTTAGTGACGTGGTGGTCTGTCAGTTGGTTATTACGGGCCACTTTGATCGGCGTTGTTGGAATAATTGCCTATCGTTTTTTGAAGCAGCGTCAATTTAAGTGAGTTAAGACGATGACAGCTTTTATGCCTAATATCTAATCGTAACTATTATTATTTAGTGTGCGTTTAACTATCATCCGAAAACTAATTCCGGTATTCTATGGGTATTCTTTTGAAGGAGGAAATCTCATGAATCAACCAGAATTACGTGACCCACGCTATTTATATAAGACAGATGGCTTTGATAAGCAGGATCAGGAGACACCCGCACTACAAGCTAAGATGCGTCCTGAACCTGATTGTGGTGAGAAGAGTTACCAAGGACATGATAAGTTGTTGAATCGACGCGTTTTGATCACGGGTGGTGATTCGGGAATTGGCCGGGCTACCGCGATTGCTTTTGCGCGGGAAGGTGCTGATGTTGCGATTCAGTACTTGCCGGGAGAGGAGCCGGATGCTGAGGCGGTTGCCGAACTAGTGCGCGCTGCGGGCCGTCAAGCGTTATTATTACCTTGTGATTTCAAGGATGTTGACGTTGTGACCGACCTCGTGGACCGGACAATCGCTGAATTTGGTGGTATCGACACCCTTGTCCTAAATGCGGGACAACAGATTTCACAACCTTCACTGGCTAAGCTGCCGATCGAACAGGTGCGTGCGACCTTCGAAGTGAATATCGTCGCGATGTTTGCGTTAGCTCAGGCGGCCTTGCCAAAGATGCCCGCTGGCAGTAGCATCGTCACCACGACTTCGATTCAAGCCTATGCGCCGAGTGGTCATCTATTAGATTATGCTGCGACTAAGGCGGCCATCAAGAACTTTACGATTAATTTAGCAGCCGAAGCGGCCGAAAAGGGGATTCGGGTCAATGGCGTTGCTCCCGGGCCAATCTGGACGCCCCTACAATTAGATCAAGGCCAGCCAATCGAGGCGCTGCCGAAGTTTGGCCAAGATACCTTGCTTAAACGAGCGGGACAACCCGCAGAACTAGCACCAGTGTACGTCTTTTTAGCTTCTAACGACGCGAGCTATGTGACCGCGCAAATTTATGGCGTGACTGGTGGCGGCGTGATTAATTAGGTGTTCACTGCAAGTTAATTCCTGGTTGGCTTGAATAAATCATAAGTGGCTACCTTGGATGGATGCATTCAAGGTAGCCACTTTAGTGTGTTTAATGATCTGATGAGGCGTTCATTAAGTAGTCCAGCGCTGCCGTTCCCACCGCTTTGGCTGCAATTAGTAAACAGTCTTCATTCATCATAAAATCAGGGCTGTGGTGCGGGTGGGTCTCACCCGGAGCTGTTTGACAGCCGGCATAGATAAAGGTGCTGGGTTTGGCTTGTGCAAAATAGGCGAAGTCCTCCGAGGGGTCTTGGGGGCCGCAGTCGAAAATTTTAGTGATTTCTGGGATTTGAGCGGCTTGAATACTGGTGATGACGCGCTGTGTCAGGGTTGCATCATTCATGAGTACCGGATAATTATCATCGTAATCAAGTGCAACTTGGACACCGAAAGTCGCCCCGACGCCGTTCGCAATTTTAGTAATCTGGTCACGGATGGTCTGGCGCGTGGTTTCGTCCATAATCCGTACATCGCCCTTGAGGGTGACTTGCGCTTTGATCGCATTGAAGGAACCGACGCCGTCGAATGAGCCGATGGTGACACTGCCGGTATCAAATGGGTCAATCCGGCGGGAAACAACGGTTTGTAAGGCGGTCACAAAGTAACTTCCAGCAACGATTGCATCGTTTGAGAGGTGGGGCATCGAGGCGTGCCCACCCTTACCCGTGAAGGTGACCGTAAAGTTAGCCCGCCCGGTCTGCGTCGCATTTAAGTGATAGGCGATCGAGCCCGTCGGCATGGTACTCATCACATGCAGCCCAATGACGTTATCGATGCCGTCTAGGACGCCAGCAGCCAACATCCCCTTAGCACCACCCGGTGATACTTCTTCAGCGGGTTGGTGGATAATGCGGACGCGACCACGTAGCTGATTTTTCAGTCCGAGTAAGGTCTTCGCCAGTACCATGAGATAAGCAGTATGACCATCGTGACCACAGGCGTGCATGACATTGGCGTTTTGCGATTTAAATGATAAGTGGTTGTCTTCTTGAATCGCGAGGCCGTCAAAATCAGCGCGTAATGCTAACTGAGGTCCAGGGTGACCGCTATCGATGTCGACGACGAAGCCGTACCCATCACCATAAGCAGTGGTTGAGACGCCCAGTTCACGATAGAACGCTTTGATGTAAGCTGCGGTTTGTTCTTCATGAAATGAAATCTCGGGGTGGGCGTGTAAGTGGCGACGAATCTTGATCATTTCCGGTTCCGCCGCCGTGAGTTGTTGCATGAGTTGTGCTTGAAGGGTCATTAGAATCTTCCTTTCTGATGCTAGAAGCGAGTATATTATAAATATAGCTGAGAGATGATAGTACTGCACTAATCTTTAGCTTAGCATGAAATGGCGGTTAATAGGTATCAATGTAACTATGGAATTTTCGGACGCTTTTTTAAGTAGTGGATAATAACTAAAAGGAATATTCTGCATTGCTCATGTCCTAGTAAGATATTAGATAGCCGCTCCAAGAATCGTGTCTGCAATTCTTGGAGCGGCTATTTTTTAGTCGATTCAAACATATAGTGTTTCTTAATAACAACGTTGAAGGCGCTTTTGTGAAAGCTTAGAAGTTCGTCACCTGTTTGATATTAACCTTTAAAGGTGGTAATTGAACTGCCTGACTGGTTTTTTTATTCGTAACTCTCTGCGTGACAGTTAAGCCACGGGTGCTATTTTTGATTTTTGCATTTGGAATAAATACTTTTGTAGTCGCACTTGCGTTCTTGATGGTTTTAATTACTTGACCGTTTTGTGCAATATTGATGGTTGCATCTCGAGAACCGATAAGCGTGTAATAGATACCTTTGGTTGTTCGCTCGGCACTAGTGACTTTAACCTTTGGGGTTGCGTATTGTTGGGACGGAATTGTGGCTAGCACCTGTTGCCCTTTCATTAATTTGAAATCTCCGTAGCCCTTAAACTGCTGTGCAAACTTGAATTGTCCTGATTTGACGTTGACGGTTCGAACTTTTTTGCCTTGATAAGTTAGCGTGAGGTGTTCGATTCCAATCGCGCGACCCTTTAGTATCAAGGAGTGTGATTGTGAACTGTAATTAGTTGTGATATTTGTAATCTTAGGTTGTACATGAAGATATTCGGTTACAGTGATGATTTCTCCGGGATTATTTGGAACACTATCAAAAGTGGTAGTCGTGGCATAACGAGCCTTCATACCATTAATATCGCAGGCTTGAATAGTATAGTACCGGTTTGCTGGATTCATTACAGATACACTATCAGTATTATTGTGCCCAATTCCCAGAGCATGACCTAATTCATGCTCTGCAACATTGGTACGTTCTGCTTTGGTATAATTATATTTTTCAAATACCGCTCGGTTGATGCGAACTTTGCTTGAAGTGATTTCGCCAGTAGATTTATTATAGGAAACTGAATTGTAGCCGGCCAGAGTCATGTCAGAACTTCCATCATACGAAGAAACGGTGGTTTTTGCTGTAGCTGCTTTCGTCCACGTAAAACCAGCCTTTTTCCAAGAAGCAGTTGCGTTGTTCCATACATCTTTATAGTAGTCGGAGGATGATAAATCTTGATAGTTTGCCGCTTGTTTATCATATCGATAACCTAACATCGGAGTGGTAGCTTTTGTTGATGCGTTGGCACTTAGAAGTCCAAAACTAGTTGTCAAGGAAATCGTCGCAAGTGTTGAAAAGATTCTTTTTGGAAAGCGCATTGTAAGTTCCCCCTTTTAACGATATTTCTTATAGATGAAATGAATTGAACGGCGGGCAAATATTTGCAATATTAAACGACAGGTAGTATCAATTTTTTCTCGAGATGAAAATTGATGTTTATAAATACAGAAGGCATAATGCGATTTGTATTTATTTAGTACAAGTATTATATCATCTTGGATGTTCCGTGAAAAAAATACTGTATAGTAAATAACTTATACTAATTTTTAAGCGCTTTATATAAATCAATTTGTATCTTTACATAATTTATCAGAGCGGAGGAAAGATATTGCTCCCACACATACTGAATTATTATCATCGTAATCTGTTTTTGCAAAAGATATGATATATTGATTGTCCTGACTGTTAATTTCAGGTACCCTAAACAGGGAGACCACAATTATGAGGAGGAACGATTGATGAAGATTTTGATGCCATATTTTAAGCGGTATCGACTAGACGTCTGGATTGCGATGTTGTCGGTCATCGTCTTAGTGTTTGCGACGTTATGGCAACCGCGATTATTGCAAGTCATTATGGAAGCTATTATCAAGAATGATCAGGCTACGGTATTCCGTGAAGGACTGATGTTGCTTGGCTTGGCCGTACTGGGAATCATTGGTGGGATCGTGAATACGATATACGCAGCCCGGGTGGCCCTTGGTGTGGCGACCGACTTGCGAGCTGACCTATACGCTAAGGTCCAGTCATTAGCCTACGCTGACGTGGAAAAATTTTCACCGTCCAACTTAGTGGTACGAATGACGAACGATATTAATCAAGTCCAACAGATTGTGATGGCTGGCTTTCAGCAGATTACCCGGATTCCATTACTATTCATCGGGGCACTGATTCTCGCTGTGATGACGATGCCTGAGCAGTGGTGGGTCATTGTTGTCATGATGGCGGTAATCTTAGGGGTCGCACTGATTGCGGTGCGGCGAATGACTAAATACTTTGCACAAACGCAACAAGATATTGAAAACGTTAATACGGTTGCCCGCGAAAACTTAATGGGGATTCGGGTTGTTAAATCGTTTGTTCAAGAACCAAACGAGATTAAAAAGTTTTCGGCCGCATCCGATGAATTAACCGCTGTGACCGCTAAAATTGGGTACTGGTTCGCTATTCTAATGCCAGCGTTCTTTTTGACGGCCAACGTGGCGGTCGGGGTCGCCGTTTACTTGGTCGGTCAAACGATTACGACGCACCCGGCCTATTTAGCAGCTATTACGAGTTTTATTTCTTATTTAATGCAGATTTTATTTGCCGTGATCAACGGGGGATTTCTCATGACTTTTGCGTCGCGGGCCGTCATCTCACTTGGTCGAATCGGCGAAGTGATGACTACCGAACCAAGTATGACCTACGTTGATGGCGACGCGGCGCCCGTAGCTGGTGATATTCACTTTGACCACGTAACCTTCACTTATCCGGGAGATGCGCAGCCAACGCTAAAAGATGTGACCTTTACGGTAAAAGCAGGGTCCATGCTGGGAATCGTTGGGGCCACTGGATCTGGTAAGACGACGTTGGCCCAGCTGATTGCGCGCTTGTATGATCCGGATAGTGGGACGGTCTCCATCGGTGGAATTGATGTGCGGGCCTTACCAGAAAAAGCCCTTCGATCCACGGTGGCCTATGTCTTACAACGGTCCACGTTATTTTCTGGCACGATTGCGGGTAACTTACGGCAAGTTAAGCCGGACGCCCAGCCTAGTCACATGCAATGGGCGGCTAATATTGCGCAGTCTGCGGAATTCATTGAACGGTTGCCACAGACGTACGATGCCCCCGTGGAAGAACGGTCACAGAACTTTTCGGGTGGTCAGAAGCAGCGACTAGCGATTACGCGTGGCGTAATTGCCAATCCAGAAATCTTGATTTTAGATGATGCGACTTCGGCACTCGATGCGCGTTCAGAAAAACTTGTTCAAGAAGCTTTGGATCGCGAGTTGAAGTCAACGACGACCGTGGTCATTGCCGAAAAAATTGCTTCAATTATTCGTGCGGATCAAATCTTAGTGTTAGATAATGGTCGCATTTCGGGCCAGGGGACTCACCACGAATTGCTTCAAGATAGTGCGATTTATCGCGCTATTTACCAAACGCAAAAAGCACGGGAGGAGGGCTTACATGAGTGATTTACGCAATGCTGGTAAATATTACTGGCACTATTTAAAACGCTACTGGTTAGGCTTCTTACTAAGTGTGATTCTGATTGCCTTTTCGACTTGGTGCATTGTGGTCGCACCGACTTATCTGGGACGAGCCGTGGAGGAGCTGACGCAGTACTTGCAGCAGTGGACGAATCAAGCGACTCGGGCACAAGCAAGTTTGCAACCGTTCAACCGGACCCTGATCATCTACGTCTTGTTGTATGTCGGTGATGCTAGCACGATTTTTATTGCGAGCTTGATCTTAGCACGCGTGACGGCCTTTTCGACCGGGACAATGCGGGTGGGCCTATTTCGGAAGATGCAACGGATGAAGGTTCAATACTTTGATACGCATAGTGACGGGGATATTCTGGCTCGGTTCACCTCTGACCTAGATAATATTTTTAATGCCATGAATCAAGCCTTGCTAGAAATTTTATTAGCCGTGGCTCAGTTTGTTGGCCTGCTAATTGTGATGTTTAATCAAAATACTACGATGGCGTGGGTGACGATGGCTTCTACGCCGGTTGCATTAATTATCGCGGCGTTTGTCATGCACAAGGCTGGCGTCGCGGTGAACCAACAACAGGATGATATCGGTCAACTGAATGGTTATATCAATGAACAAATTACCGGTCAAAAAGTCTTGATTACCAACGGCTTACAGCAGGACTCCTTGAAAGGCTTTCATCAGTATAATGGTAAGGTTCGCCAGTCAGCGTTGACGGGTCAAATCTGGTCAGGTATTTTGAATCCACTGATGCAAGGGATGTCACTGCTTAACACGGCAATTGTCATCTTCTTTGGCTCATGGTTAGCGCTGAATGGGAGTATGTCGACTGGAGCAGCTTTGGCGCTGGTCGTGGTGTTCGTTAACTACGCCCAACAGTACTACCAGCCAATTATGTCATTGACTAGTTTATATAGTATGATTCAGTTAGCGATTACTGGTGCACGGCGGGTCGATGAAGTCCGTAATCAACCGGATGAAGTGAGCCCCGCTAACGGTCAAGCGCTCGACGGGATTCATGATGAATTACTGATTGATAATGTGCGCTTTAGTTACTTACCAGGTAAAGAAATCTTGCATGGCGTGTCGATCCATGTGCACCGCGGTGAGATGGTGGCACTCGTTGGCCCAACTGGTTCGGGGAAAACGACGGTCATGAATTTGTTGAATCGCTTCTATGATGTTGATAGTGGTGCGATTACGTTTGATGGGGTGAATATTCAAGACTTTGATCTCCAGGTGCTACGGCAAAATGTCGGGATTGTCTTACAGGAACCCCAGTTGTTTACGGGCACGATTGCGGATAATATTCGTTACGGGGACCCAACGGCTAGTATGGATCGGGTCATCGATGCGGCGAAGCAGGCTAATATTCATGACTTTGTGATGAGCCTGCCAGATGGCTATCAGACGCGCGTTTCCGACGAACAGAGTATTTTTTCTGCTGGTCAAAAGCAGTTGATGTCAATTGCCCGGACGATTTTAACAAATCCCAAGTTGCTGATTTTGGATGAAGCGACTTCGAACGTTGATACGGTGACGGAAGCCAATATTCAAGCCGCAATGGACAACGTCATCCAAGGGCGAACCAGCTTTGTCATTGCTCACCGCTTGAAAACAATCCTGAATGCCGATAAAATCGTTGTATTGAAGGATGGTCAAATTATTGAACAGGGGAACCACCATGATTTATTAGCGGCAAACGGCTTCTATGCGGAACTGTATCGTAATCAGATGGTCTTTGAGTAATGAAAGTATAAGGAGTCGGACATGGCAGGGCAAGAGCAACAAGTGCGGGTTTCAATCCCAGTCTCAGCATTAAAACGAGCCGGGATTGATCGCGATGATCAGTTACAGTTAAAGGTGCGCAATGACGCACTAGTCTTAGAGAAGATTAAGCCACGTCAACCACAGTGGCAGCAATACTTGATAATCTGGCCGCTGTTGGTTGCAATCCTATCGGGGTTAGCCAGTTACGGGTACTGGTGGTTTCAAAAAGTGCGACCAGTTCCACTGACAGGTGCGCAATCAATCGGGAGTTTGACGATTGTGGCCGGTGTGGTTACCGGCGCAGTGCTATTTGTCGGCTTTTTCTTAAAAACGCGTAATGATCCAGAAAATCGATTTTCGCGCCATATTTATTGGCGGAACTTTCCAGTTATTACGATTGCGTTTATTATGATCTTAGCCTTTGCGCTGGTCGGGGCTTTCTGGGTATTAGAATTATTATTTCCAGATGTCATCTTCGATCGCTTTACATCTATGTTGCTACTGGTCCTGTTTACGTATTTTGCGGATGCGTTCATGATTAGCGCTGCGTTGACGATAAATGCGCGGTCGTTATCAACGATTTTAACGGTGGTGATTGTCAGTGGCTGTGTTATCTCAATGGCCGCCAATGGTCAACGGCGATGGTGGCAGCATAATTTAAGCTTTTTAGGGACGCATGCCGCTGAAAATGCCTGGCAATTCAACTTGACACTGATTTTTTCGGCGTTATTGATGGTCGTTCTGATTGACTATCTATTTGTTTCACTTAGTCGAATTTATCCGCGTACTTGGCGAACGTCAACCTTGCGGATATTGTTGACGTTGACCGCTGTCGATTTCGGGGCGGTCGGGCTATTTCCTAACAACCTGACGTTTCACTGGTTACATGACTTAGTTGCTGGTGGCTTGGTCACGTTGTTAGTCTTGTTGATTGTGGGGGTGCGGTGGCTATTACCAGCCGTGACGAAAGATTTTCTGTGGCTCTCATACGGCGTTGGCGTGGTGCTATTACTACTCAACTTTGGTTTTCGCTGGTTTGGGTATCCATCGCTGACGGCATTTGAGATTCAAGCCTTTGCGATTTCGTTTGGCTGGTTGCTGATGCTATTTTCACGTCTACAAGCGTTAGTCAATGAAGACCCGGAATTGTTGACGATTAAGTTGGAGCAGGAAAGTACGGCAGGGCAATAAGTGCCACGTTGTTTTGAAACGGTGGCTGAGTATATTAATAATAATTGAATCAGATAAAACTGGCTGCTAGACACGGTTTAAAGTGTCTAGCAGCCAGTTTTATTAATTATGGATGATTGTTGAAGCGGGTTAGGTGTAATTGATTACTTTTAAATGTTCACATTTAGCGATGCTGAGCCATCAATTTGACTTGTGGCAACATGTTATCAGTGCCCGGTTGAGCAATACCAAGGCTGGTATTTTCGTATGCTGTTGGCTCAGCAATAATCTTCATGATTAAATCAGCAATACTAGCGCGTGAAATCATGGTTCCTTTGAAGCGTTCACCTTTGTAAGTCAGTTCATAGTCAATTTTGGTATCGTCGGTCATATAGGCCGCACGAATAATTGTAGCAGGAATATCCGATGATTCAATTATTCTGGCCGCATGTCGCGTATCGTTTTTAGCAGCGTGACCGACTACCTGTTCGACCCAAGCGCCAAATGGATTAGGGGTTTCGTGGTAGAGTCCGGATCCTGTGACCCAAATAAGATGGGGCACATGATTGCGATTCATTGACGTGATAATGGTCTGTGCCAATAATGCCATATTCCCGGCTAGATTTGCATAGACGATATCCTGATTAGGCATAACAGTGTCTAGTAGCTGTGAATCACTGACATCACCTTGAATAACCGTTTCTCGTTCTGGTGAAGTGACTAGTAGGCGCCCTGCATTTCTTAAGACTAGTGTCAACTGGACGTCAGTTTCGGCTAAGAGTCGTTGTTCCACAATCCGCGCAATTCGACCGTTAGCCCCTAAAATTAAAACCTTGGTCATTCTGATCCTCCTCGTATTAGTGAATAGTGTAACCACCGTCAACAGCGACGGCTTGACCAACCATATAACTGGCAGCATCACTGCAAAGAAAGAGTACGACTTGAGCGACTTCTTCTGGTTTAGCTAAACGCCCCATGGGAATTTCGCGGATTAGGTCGTCCATCTCCTGTCGTTCAGTATCATCCATTCGGGCAACCATTGGTGTATCAATGATTCCTGGACACACGGCGTTGATCCGAACATTCCGGTCAGCGTATTCTAAGGCGCTACTCTTTGTCAGGCCTAAGACGCCGTGCTTTGAAGCGTGGTAGGCAGTTCGATCAGCAATACCAACGAGACCACCCATTGAAGAACAGTTTACGATTGCGGCTGGTGTTCCCTGAGCACGCATCTGTCGTAATTCGTACTTCATACTGAGAAACATGCCTTTTAAGTTAGTATCCATGACATGATCATATTCTTCAACCGATAGATCGGCGGTATCGGTGACTGGACTTTGAATCCCAGCATCGTTATAAGCATAGTCGAGGTGCCCAAACTGAGCAACTGCGAATTTCACCATTCCGGCGACGTCTTTGGGATCAGCGACGTTACACTTGAATGAAACGGCTGAGTAGCCATGATCGACTAGCTGTTGGGCTTCGTCTTTAGGTTCATGATGGCCAGCTAAAATGACGTGAGCACCTGCTTTGGCGAATAGAGTGGCAGCACTCAGGCCGATTCCCGTGCGTGCACCTGTAACAATAACGACTTTATCTGTAAAATTGAACATGACTTTCTCTCCTTAATTAATCTTCTTCAAACTGCATTTTAATATTTCTTGATGAACGGAATTGTTTCAAATCGCCAGCATTAATGTGACCAATTTTTTGAAGGTTACTAATCACTTCGCCAGTTTGCTCATAAAAAATCACTAAGCTGTGTCGCGGTGTCCAGTAGGCGATATCACCAACTGCATAGCCAGTAGTGTGTGCCCCGTTAGCAGGGAGTGCCTGCTGAAAACGATACGTCAATTCACGGTTATAAAGGTTGAGCATCGGCAGTGTTAGTGGTAGTTGTGAAAGTAACGCTGCGGTGGTGGCATTTTCTTCCAAATTTGCTGTGAAGTGGCGGTCGTTGGCTGTTATCTTCATTTTCTTCATTATCTAGTACCTCCTAAGCCAATGCGTTATATTCGTCATTACTAACGGGTGATAGCCATTCTGGTGTGCCTGCAGTGATGGCAATGTGACTGAACCAACTATCTTTAGTAGCACCGTGCCAGTGTTTGATACCGTCATGGGTGCTCACCACATCACCAGGATGTAATCGCTGTGCCGGTTGCCCGGCTTCTTGGTACCAGCCTTCGCCACCAGTGACTAATAAGATTTGATAGCCATTGTGATGGATATGCCAGTTGTTACGGGCTCCGGGTTCAAAGCTGACGTTGCTGACAGTTACGTTGACTTGCTCGTCTTTCACTAGAGCGTTGTGGTAACTTTTACCGGTAAAGTATTGTTGAAAAGCAACGTTTAAATCTCCCATTGCAAAAATGCCGTGTTGGACGCTATTTTCATTATTGTTCATTGTTAAAAACACCTTTCATTTAAAATTAATTGTGGGCTAAAATTTGAAGCTCGGCTTTTGTTAGTACGTTTCCCACTAGTTGTTCACGGAAGTCGTTGTAATAGAAGCGGTTATTCAATGGCAAGTTGTGCTTGAGTGCAAATACGGATAGTGTATATCGATGAGGCTGATCAGGTGGATTCGGTCCGGCATAGTGATCGGCGAAATACGAATCGTTTAACTGATAAAAGCGTGACATCCATGAGTTTTGACCTTGGGGGCCCTCAAAATTACGACTGAAATCGGCTGGGATTTCTGCCATGACAGGAATATTGGTCGCGAGCCAGTGAATGAACGGAAAACCCGTTCGTGGGACGGCGTCGTAATCAATGAGCGAAATAGCAAACGCAGTCGTTATTGCAGGAATTGATTTGATTTCAATTGGAAACAATAGAATCGGTTGGCCTGAGTGTTTGACGTTCGCGTTACTGGTATAGATTAGTGGTAAAAAGCCATCGTCTAAATCAACTTTAATTTGCATTAAACCGACCTCCTAGTAAAAACCAGGTTTGTTCCAAGCAGTATTGGGTTCAGCGACGCCAATGCTACTTCGCTGATATAATTGGGGATTGTGAATAATTTCAGTAATCAGGTCAGCAACGGCTTGGCGTGTCACCTGCGTATCTTTGAATGGCATCCCCTGAGGAATGACCTTGTAGTCCGTATGCTGGTCATTATTATATAGCCAGGCCATTCTTAAAAATGTATAGTTCAGTCCACTATTATCAATCACGGCAGCAGCTCGCTTGATTTCAGTATAATCACCCATCATTTGGGCATTCCAAATACCAAATTTACCAGCGACTTCATCGTAAATGCCTAAACCACCTGCGACAATTAGGCGCTCAACACTATTTTGCTTCATCGCATCGACAACATTTTGATTGGCGGTGGTGAAATGCCCCGTTGCCAAGTAAACGATATCTTGACCCGCGATTGCCGCCGTAAGATCAGCGGAATTATTCCAATTGCCGTTCGTGAGAGTAACCTGCGATTGGGCGGCGTACTGATGAAGCCGTCGAGTAGCTTGACGAGCAAATAGTGTGAGTTTAACATCGTTTTTTGCAAGTAGGCGTGGAATTAAATATTTTGAAATGTTACTGGTAGCACCTAATAAAATAACTTTTTTCATTGTAAGAACCTCTCTTTTAAAAAATAAGACTTAATAAAGTTGCTACGCCCAAACTAAGTACGAGGAAGATGAGGCAAAATTGCCAATTCCAACGTACCGAGACAGTTGCTGAGCTGACATGTAACAGGGTCGCGACAATCATGACGATACCTGCAAACGGTGATAACATGTATGCAACGACGCTTCCGATATTCAGACTCAATGCGATTAATAGTGGTGAAAGGGCAATGTGCATGGTCATAATAATCTTGCCAATTAGTGCTACTGATGCTAGTGGGTGAATGCCAATTAGGGAAACCAATACGACAATAATGGGAATTAAAACGACCAATAACCAGCCAAGGTGAGCAAAGCTTGGTGCTAACGCGTGGGTTAGTTCGCTACTGATAGTGGAATGTTGAAAACCGTACGTGAACGTGCCGATTCCAACAAAGAACGGCGCAAGCGCTGCACCGCTTGCAATTCCGTGTTGCCAATAATCAAGGCTAGCTTTTTTTAGTGCAAATTTGAAGGCTGTTTGGCCCGTAGTCGGCTTGAGCCCTAATGCCGTGACCCAAATCAGGACAATTAGTAAACCGGAAAGTGTAACAGCGTTCATTGAACTTACGACTTTGCTTTCCATTAAAACAAAGCTGAGTATTAGTAGGGCAATAACGGCCGCCACTAAACTGACAAGTGATGCGTGTTCGGTAAAACGAGTCTGCTGCTTAGTATTGGTTGTCACGGGCTGAATCCGCATATACGGTTGGTTATATTCCATCAAATACGCTAGCAATAATCCTAACAGGCCTAAAATCAGGCATGGTATGAATAATTGGGTCCACCCGACTTTAGTAACGGTACTGATTAGAAAGATTGTTGCTGCTCCAGGTGCCCATAATGTGCCGAGCGTAAATCCACGGGTTACGGCTGTTGCCGAAAAACGGGTGGCGTCTTTGACTTGGCGCTTGATACTGTCGCCTAGAATTGATAGGACAATGGCAACGGTCCCCATGGAGAGAATACTTGATAGTAGGTGCGTGACAATCATGACAAAGGTGAAGGTTTGTTTGGGGCCACGAATGTGCTTTTGCATGAATGCTTCGACAGTAGCTTGGTAGTTGCCAATGGTGACAGGGATTAAGAAAAGTTGCATAACAACTAGTAACACCACGATATCGACCATTGAAGTGATTGCCATGGCTAGACCGTTGATTGATAAACCCGTAGTACTTAGTAGTCCCAACCCAGCAATGAAAAAGATCAATGTCGCGACTTGAAAAGAGCGGCTTAAGCTTTGAATTCCGAGAATTGAGACCCCGATTGCAAGCACGGCATTTAATAGCGTCAAGTTGACGGGGACAATTAAGCTTAGTAACTGAATGATTATTAGGCTTAAAACTAGACTGTGATAAATCGTCGCTTTATTGATAGACCGTTCCATTCATGAATCGCTTCTTTCTAATATTGATCGTGGATTGTCGTCATCGATTAGCCTTGCTTTGTCGGGTAAATGGTAAATTCATTGACGTTGACGTCATCTGGTTGTGCAACTGCGAAGTCAACGACACGGGCCACTGCATCTGGGGTGATACCGACGGATGCATATAATTTATTCATACCTTGCTTAGCATTGGTATCGGTAATGGTGTGCAATAATTCAGTGTTGATAGCTGCCGGATAGAGGCTGGTGGTCCGAATATTGGTGTGTTCTTGAGCACTTTCCATGCGGATTACTTCCATTAAATTGCGTACTGCAAATTTAGTTGCACCATAGATGCCGGAACCAGCGAAACTCTTAAGCCCAGCTACTGAAGATGTCGTAATGATTTGACCATACTTTTGATTGGTGAAATCAGGCATTACTGCGGCGACACCGTTCAAAACACCTTTTAAGTTCACATCGATCATGGCATTCCATTCATCAGTTTTTAGTGCACTGATTGGTGAAGTCGGCATGATACCGGCATTATTGAAAATGACATCAATACCGCCAAATTCTCGCTTTGCTAAAGCAACTAACGCTGTTAAGTCTTCAGGCTTAGTCACGTCCGTTACGCGGTAAGTGGCTTGCCCACCTTGTTGCTGGATTTTATTGGCTAATTTCTGTAGGCGTTGTTCACGCCGTGCACCTAAAACAACTTTGGCACCATGGCTGGCTAACAATTTGGCACTTGCTTCGCCAATACCCGATGAGGCTCCTGTAATAACGATAACTTTGTTTTTTACTGACATATTTGTTTCCTCCTGATTAATTTTTTTGTTTATTTAAAATGTGATGGTAATTTAAGACGTCCATTGTGGAAAAATCATGACCGGAAAGCTGGATTTTTTCACCATAGGGTGATAGTGAAATTTGATTGTGCCCAATAATTTTCCAAGTACCGGAATAAATATTAGTGACGTGATGTTGGTTCTCCTTCCACTTGTGATCCGCAGTGAAAGTGATTTGTTGGTGAATATCTTTGTTGTGGTGATTGATCCAAACACCAACGACATCCGCTTCGGTCAGATGCGAGTTGTCCGAATGGGTAACACTTGTCTGTTGCTTGGTGGCTTGGTTAGACTTGTCGGTGGTTGGTGAGTGTTGCTGAACTGCATAGACGATGACGACAAGTGCAGCGACGGTAACAATAATTTGAAAAATAGTTTGCATAAACTTTTTGTTCAATTAATCATCTCGTTTCTGATGTGCTGTGCCTCAACTACAATGACTAGTATAGCCAGCAACGTGCCTCCTGAGAAGAATCCGTTAGTTAGCTTAGTATTAACTTTTAGTTTATACTAGAAGGCTAGGAGGTGACCGTTGTGGATTTTAATCAATTACAGACGTTTTTACGAGTTAGTGAGTATGGTAGTTTTACGAAGGCGGGGGAACAGAGTTTTATATCGGGTACTGCGGTGATGAAACAGATCAACCGGCTGGAAGCGGAGCTTAACCTAAAACTATTCGTCCGAACTGCGACCGGGGTCCAACTCACACCACAGGGTAAGAAGTTCCAACCGTATGTGCAACAGTTGCTCGATTTACTAAACACGGCCATTGAAGAGACGCGACGGGTCCGTTCAGACGATAAGCAACTGATTTTGTTGGGAACTTCCTTACTACATCCTGCTGATGCCTTCATGTCATTATGGAAAGAACTGGCACCAAAAATGCCTAAATTTCAGATTAGATTAGTTCAATTGCAGGAAGACTTGAATTCGAGAAATCGTGAGTATGCGATGCTTGGTCGGAGTAGTGATTTAATCGTTGGGACGTTCGATAGCACAACTTTGAAGCAGTCCTTTAGTGCGATAAAGTTGGGAGCGTATCACTTTGGAATTGCTGTCCGTAGTGATAATCCATTAGCCCAGTTGGATGAAATCACGTACAGTGACCTTGCGCATCGTAAAGTTCTGATGGTGTCAACGGGAATTAGTGAGAAAAATGATCTGGTTCGGAGTGAAATGTTGGCGGCAGAACCTAGTATTCAGCCAATTGATACTAGCGGGCGTTATGACATCAATACGTTTAATGAGACCGTTGAGGAGAATATCGCAATGATTTCGCTTACGCCGTGGAAAAGAATTCATCCGAATTTAGTTACAGTACCGCTGAAAACGTCCGTGACAGTACCGTATGGCCTATTAAGCACCAAGTTCCCGGGTAAGAAGACGGCAGATTTTCTACATGAATTTACGAAGTTGGTCCCGACTGAAACGCAGAGCCACTCATAAAATGACATTAAAAAGGCAACTGTTCGTGGTCACGGTACGTGCTGGTGAACGGGTGCCTTTTCGGGGCTTAAGTCTAATTTGAAACTTGCAATTATTTGTTAACGGATGCTGGCATTCAACCTGATTTTAATTTATAATTAGTTAAAAGAACATATGTTCTTTTAACGACAAATTATTGAGTCAGGTTTCATCCAAAAGTGAGTGTCATGGGGGCGAGCGACATGCGGCTATCGTTAAAATTCGATCAGCAGCATGAGATTTACTTTGGATTACCAGCAAAATGTTAAGGTGAACAACGACTGCGATTGTGCCGATTAATTGGAAGGGAGTCATTATATTGATGGAACAGCGAACATACATGGCAATTGATTTAAAATCATTCTATGCCTCAGTCGAATGCGTTGCTCATCAACTCGACCCATTGAATGCCAATTTGGTTGTCGCTGATACGAGTCGCACTGATAAGACGATTTGTTTGGCGGTTTCGCCAGCACTAAAGCAATTTGGTGTTCCAGGGCGACCCCGGTTATTTCAAGTTGAACAACGGGTCGCAACTTTAAATCGCGCCCGTGGTCGTCAGACTTCCTATCAGGCGGTTCGGCGGCATCGCTCAATTTATCGTGATCAGCTCCTCAAGCATGCTAATTTGGGTATCGATTATCGGGTCGTTCCCCCACGAATGAGTTATTACATGCAGAAGAGTGCTGCGATTTATGATATCTATTTGCGCTTCATTAAGCCAGAACACATTCACGTGTACTCGATTGATGAAGTCTTCATGGACGTCACAGACTACTTAAGTACTTTTCAGGTTTCACCGCACGCACTGGCAAAGACGATGATTCACGAGATTCAGGCCGAGACTGGGATTACGGCGACGGCTGGGATTGGTGCTAATCTTTACTTAGCTAAGGTGGCGATGGATATTGTTGCCAAGAAGATTCCCGCTGACGCTGACGGTGTTCGGATTGCACAGATGGATGAGCAGCAATATCGGCAATACTTATGGGCGCACGAGCCGTTGACTGATTTTTGGCGAGTCGGTCATGGCTATGCTAAGCGGTTGGCAGCCCTGGGGCTCAATACGATGGGTGACATTGCGCGCTGTTCACTAGGAACCTTGTCGGATTCTCATAATGAAGAACAATTATATCGTGAGTTTGGTAAAAACGCGGAACTGTTAATTGATCATGCGTGGGGCGATGAGTCGGCAACAATTGCTGACATCAAAAATTACCATGCTAGCGAACATGGTATATATGCCAGTCAAGTGTTGATGCGACCGTATACTTATACTGAAGGGCAGGCCGTGTTACGCGGCATGGTGAATAATTTGACACTCGAACTGGTTGCTCGCCACGTGGTGACAGATCAGTTGGGAATTCGTATTGATTACGATGCTAATGCTTCGTCAGTTGGCACGCATTATCAGGGTGCGGTCACCGAAGACTACTATGGGCGACAAGTACCAAAGCCCGCCCATACCACGGTGACATTAGCGCAGGCGAGTGCTTCACAACACGAGCTAGGGGCTGCGTATCAACAGCTTTATCAACAAGTCGTTAATCGTCAATTGATGGTTCGACGTGTGACCGTTATGGCGAACCATTTGGTCGACGAACAGCAGGTTAGGCGCCAACCTCGGTATCAACAAACTAACTTATTTGAAAATCCAGAAGTGGCCCAAGCGCAAGAACGAGACGCACAACGCAAACGTGAACGCGATGGGCAATTGCAACGCGCCATTTTGAAATTACAACGTCGTTCCGGGAATAAGAATGTCGTCATTCGCTTGGCAGATCTAAAACCGAGTTCAACTACGATTGAACGTAATGAGCAGATTGGGGGACATCGTGCCTAATGACAAAGGAAGCCAGTACTACTGCGTTATTTAATGATACGAGTCGCTATGCGGATATTTTAGAGTGCTCGCGACCTACTTCAAGGCATTTACCAATGCCCCAAGCAGACCGTGCTGCCCAATTTGCGCCGTTCGCGGCGTTGACTGGTTATCATGACTTGATTGAAAAACACGCTGCAATCTATGCCCATAAACACTATCCAAATGCTCAGGATAAAAGAGCTGTGGCGACCCAGTTGAAACAGATTGCAGCGTTACCAAAACTACCATTGCTCAACGTCGATTATTTTAACGATACCGTTGGCTATTATCAGACGGCAACCAGCCAGTTGGTGAAGCTCGATTGGCATCAAGCCCGGATTTATCTAACGGCACCAGCAAGTATTGCGATGGCCAATATCCGTAGCGTTTCTATAGCGAATTAATCTTAATTAAGGACGGTTTCAATGACTAAAATTAGTCGTTAGAACCGTCCTTTTAAGATTAATGATTATTTTATTTCGCGGTGATTTGCATTCGTCCGTGCTTTTTAGAATGATATAGATTGGCGTCGACGCGCTGATAAAAGGCCGTTGGTGATTGGTCATCAGCTGCTAATTCTGATAGGCCAATCGAGATCGACAGTTGGATTTGATGATCATTAACTGGTACAGCGATATGATTGATGGCCGCAAATAGTTGTTCAGCGACCGCAAGTGCTTCGGTTAAATCATAGTTGGGGAAGATAACGTTAAATTCCTCGCCACCGGTTCGATATAGTGAGATTTGCGGATTATTAGCATGAAAGACAATCGTAGCTACTTGGGCGACGTGCTGAAGAATTTTGTCGCCAGCCAAGTGACCATAAGTGTCGTTGACTTGTTTGAAGTGGTCGATGTCAAACATCAGCATGGTCAATTGTGAGCCGTTTTTCCGACTGCTTGTAACCTGATAATTAATGGCTGTTTTGTAAGCTGCAAAATTTTCGATTTTGGTCAGAGCGTCGTGATTAGCGAATGCGACCAGATTCTGTTTGAGGTGTGCATTGGCTGACAACATGCTGGCGTAGATATAGAGCAAGGAAGCAAAGACGAGTAGGTAGGTCCATTCTTGCCAATAAGTTGCCCATGATAAGTTGAACTTAAGCTTCATGAACCACCAGAGAACGGCCCCAAAACCAGCACAAGTGACTAAATAAAGTGCGACTTGTCCCTGTTTCGTTTGGAGTGGGACGTGTTTACGCAATCGGCCGAGCGCCGTAAAGAAGAGGATCAGTGTGACGGCGTGCCCCCACGACTCCCAGTAATACAAGGAGTGATTGAAGCCCATAAAGATAAAGACAAGCGGGTACAAGTAGTAATAGCGGACACGTACATTGAGAAAGTAGCCACAAAAGGTTAGCCCGATGAGCTGGAAATTCATGAAAATCCAGGCGTCGTTCTGGCCCACAACGGCAGTTTGCATCCCAAAGACAAATAACATCATGTAGATTAAGCCGTACCAGTCGGTAATAAGCGATTGGTCAACCCGCCAATGATGAGTATTGAAGAAGTTGATAATCCAATTTTGTGATACCCAAAAAAGGGTCAGCACGCCTAGGATGAAAAAAACACTTGTAATAAATGGAGTTATCTCCCAATGTGACCAAGTCATACGCAAACACCTTTCAAATCGCAAAAACTGCGTTGGTTCGAATTAAATGACGCCGGTATAAGTATATCCCTTTAACTGCTAAATAGCGACTGTGATTATGGACTTTAATTGGCTTTTTAGCCGTTATTATCAGGGAAAATCAGCGGGCCTCGCGCTAGATACGCCGAACGGCAATTAAAGCAGCGCAACAAGCCTGGGTTAAGGCTTAAAATGCCCGAGTTGGTGCGGTGAGCGTGGGGGCAGCATCGTTGACGAAGGCCGGGGAGTCGTCGTAATAATGCCCAGTTGGTCGGGACGTGCCGTAATAAAACCGGTGTTTACCAACCAAGCATTAATCGTTATCGGACCGACAAATTTAAAACCAACTTGTTGTAAGTGCTGTGCGATGCGATCGCCAGTAATTGTTGTGCGTGGGAGTTCATCATAATACTGGGGCTGGATAATTAATTGTTGATGGCCCAATTGTTGCCAGAGATAGTCTTTAAAAGACTGTGTGGTCCGAATTTGTTGAATCAGGCGAGCGTTGTGAATCACGGCTTCGATTTTACGACGGTTTCGTATGATGGCCGAATTGCTGAGGAGACCGGTGATTTGTTCTGGGCGATACGCTGCCACCACCTCAATTTGCCAGGCGTCAAATGCTGCGCTGAATGCTGAGCGTTTATTGAACACGACGGCCCAGTTGAGACCAGCGGCAAAACCGCCAAGACTCAGAAACTCAAATAATTGTTCATCGCGCTGAACCGGGATACCCCATTCGTGTTCAAAGTAATACCGGTAGCCGGCATCGTACGGATAGTAACGATTGAATAGTGGATCATCATCAAACCAGTTGGTAATCACTAAACAAGCCTCATTTCCAAATCAATTAGTAGACACTAACTAAATACGGTAAATGGGTCGGAAAACACGTGGATAAAAAAAACTTTTCCAATCCTCCTGAGAATGGAAAAGTTAACTTAAAGCGTGTTCAACGATGATCTTTGATTACAAGGTTAGTTGGCATGTGGCGAACGGTTTTCGTCGCGTGGTCACGCTTGATCTGAGCTAGAATGGTCCTCATACTGACTGTGGCAGTCAGATCTTTTTTAAAAGTATGAACACCAAAGCTGTCATAAGTGACATGGTCATTTTTGAGTGTGAACCAGTTCGGCTGGAGTTGCTTGGCATCTGCCTTAATGTGTTTATCAGACCAAACCAGATACTTAGTTTGCCCCTGGTCAGTGTAAATTTCGACCTGCCAACCCAAGCTGAAATCACTAACTTCTTGCCAACGCTGAATCTTTAAGTGCTTGATTGCGTAATAAATAATGCAGCTGTATTTTAAAGCAGGCTGTTTAGCAATGGTCGTTTCGGTAATCGGTTGTGGTTGTTGGATAACGCGTGATTTGTGAACCGTAGTTGTGGTGGCTCGCGGGGTGCGGTGTAGGGTGCTGAGACCAACAATGGTACCGATAATAAGAACAGTGATAATCGGAATCAGAATTTTTTTCATAAGAAACTCCTAACGAATAAAATTGTAAAACGTAAATATTACTATTTACAAGAATGGCATTTATTGCTATTCTTTAAAACGTAATGATTACTATTTAAAAAGGGAGTGGCAATTGTGAAACGTTTGTGGCTATTACTAGGTGGACTTGTTATTGGTGGGGGCTTGTTAACGGGCTGTCAGTCTAAGTCAACGACTGCTGAATCGCATAAGGTCAACATTGTTGCGACGACGAATTTTTATGGTAGTGTGGCAAAAGCTGTCGGTGGCAAGCACGTCAGCGTGACGTCAATTATCAACAAACCGTCCGTTGATCCCCATGATTTTGAGCCAACACCAACCGTGGCTAAGACGGTTGGTCAGGCTGATCTCGTCATCGCTAATGGCATCGGCTATGATGGCTGGATGAACAAGGTCGTGCACTCGACGCAACGAGCCAAATTGATTCGGGTCGGCGAGGACGTGATGCATCGCAAGGAAGGGGCTAACGAGCATCTCTGGTATGACAGTGCAACGATGCCCGCCACCGCGAACTATCTCGCTAATCAGTTAGCTAAAAAGCAACCCCAGTATCGCACGTATTTTAAGGCCAACGCCCGCAAGTACATCGCCACGCTTAAACCGATTCAACAGGAACAGGCCAAGTTACGAGCGAAGGCTAACAAGTTAAAGAATCGGCAAGTGTTAGTCAGTGAGCCCGTCTTTGATTACGCATTGACCAGTTTAGGGTTTAAGGTTGCTAATCAAGACTTTGAAAATGCGATTGAGAAGGGCACTGACCCAGCACCGCAAGTTATCCACAAGATGCAGCAGGCATTAAAGAGTCGGCAAGTCGCCTTCTTTGTGAATAACAGCCAAGTTAGTGATAAATTAGTGACTAACATGGTGTCATTAGCCAAGAAGAATCAGGTGCCAGTGTTGAATGTGACTGAAACCATGCCAGCTAAGTTGACTTATCAACAGTGGATGTTGGCACAGTATCGCCAGCTCAACCAGTTATTGTCCGATTAAGGGACGGACCTGCAAGGCGACGACGCCCGATTGCGCAACTTGGACGGGGGAATACAACGTTAGCATTTCTTGAACCATCTGTGTTACCGGCGTTCCCGGGGCACTGCCGACTTGAACGGCGGTGTATTCGCTCAGTAAGGATTCAAAACTAGCGAAACGCGTGATGTCGATGAGCTGAGTGGTGAGCTGCTGGCCAGTCGTCAGATCGATGAAATTTACAATGTCACCGACTTGTAAGGCTTGGCGTTTTGCATCGTTTAAACGGATTTCAATTGTTTTGAGCCCCGATTTTATTAACAGCCATTGTGGATGAATCAATTGCATGGTGGTCATTGAACGTCCTCCTAATCAGTTTAGTCTTAATTATAGTGGATAACTAACGAAATAGGGGCCTAAATAATGGCAATGATGTGCCTGAACACCGGATATTAGTGGTAGGTAGCTGGCGCCTGTCTATAATTAGGTTAACAATACAAGGGGGATGGCACAATTGGCAAAACGAACAGCGATTCCAGTTAGATTACAAATCGTTGGCACGATGAGCGCGTTAATCATCATGTATGCGTGGGGCCGCTCACTAATCGGCCAGCCGTTGCAATTGGGCAATCAACAGTTTACTTGGTTAGGGTTGGTTTACTTGACCGGCGCTTTTCTATTCTTGTTAGTGGCCCCATGGCTGACCAATCGCTTAGCGTTGACGCCGTTTGACTTCATAGCGATGACGGATCATCTGGCAATGGGGTGGTTGGGGTATCTTATCCTAATTTTAGTCGTTCCGATATGGTTTCAGCCGGCCAATTCCGGGCTTACACTCGGCGTGCTTTCCAGTGTGGTTGGTGGAATTTGTATGGATGTTCCACAGAATGTGACCTGGGGTATCCGGGTACCCTGGACGTACAACTCGCCAGTGATCTGGAAGAAAGTCAACTGGCTGACCGGACTATTGTTATTAATCGCCAGTTACGGCATGGTTGGCATCGGCTGGGTATGGCCCACACTGTTCCCAATCTATCAAGTGAGTGCCATTGTGGGAATTATCGTGATTGCGTTGGGCTATGCGCACCATTTGGCCCACTTGACGTAAGTTGTGTTGGTGATTATTAACACGGCAAATTGATATACGCGGATCATAATTAGGGGTCGCGAGTGGCACAAGTCACGTTAATCGTGGTTAGTTGAAGCGTTGTTAACAATCGTTGAACGGCAAAAAAGGCTGGAAAATTCCAGCCTTTTTTAGTGTCTTTTTAATAGAGGGCCCAGGCTTGCATGCCTTGTGCGTGGTACAAGTTAACTGCGGCGTCGATTTGTTGTTGAACGGAACCACCACTAATATGGATGTTTTGGAATAAACCGTATGCACCGCTTGCGCCGTTAACGACGTGTGGCTGCCAGTTAGATTCACGATTGATGATGTGATTCCAAGTTCCGGCGTCAACACCAGTCCGTGCTTGCATTTGACCGAGCACGTAACTTTGTAGGTTATCACCCGAATAGCTTTCAGTTGCCGGGGTAGTTGCTGGTGCCGAAGCAACCGTCTCGTTAGTTTGTGCTGGTGTTGTTTGAGTCGTAGTTGCGGCCTGTGTTTCAGCTGGCTGGGTTGGTGTGGTGACCGGTGCCTGCTGAACTGGCGCTGAAACGACCGGTGTCGCTGGTGCTTGACTAGTAAGGTCCTGGGCGTTCACCCCTGGAATCCGTAATTGTTGGCCTGGTAAAATTAAATGGCCGTGAATGTTGTTGGCTGTTTCGATTGATTCGATCGTCGTCTTATATTCTTGTGAAATTGCCCAGACACAGTCACCCTTCTTAACGGTGTAAGTTGCGTCGGCGTGTGCAGAAACAGTTCCGGCCAATAGTAGGCCAACCGTTGCAGCGGATGTTGTTAAGATTGTGGTTAATAATTTTTTCAAGTTATACTCTCCCATTTTTTGTAAGCAATCAGCGTGTCGTACAATTGTTGATCAACAAAAATTAGTATAGCGGCGACTTATTACTCGCATGTGTCGCTAATTTTAAGAAGCGATTGCGAGATTCTGAGAAAATTATGGGGAGTAAATATTTTACTGAATAGTTGAAGACTATCGTGACGGGACGTATCGGTGACAATATATCGGCTACTAATATAAAAAATATGACAGAAATAGCAATATAATAATTACTGAAATTACCGATAGTTGAGCCAGTTAGCAAAAATAGCGGCAATTACAATGTTTAACGTGACATTCCCAATATTAAATAGTTAATACCGGTATTGTTCTTATAAGTTTAAAAGGATGTTGATTATAGAAAGTAATTTAACGCAACAAAAAAAGTCGGGAAGGAATCCCGACTTTGTCTTAATAGTTTTAGATTAAAGGGCCCAAGCAGCCATACCTTGTGCTTCATATAAAGCAACGGCAGCGTTAACTTGTTCTTCAACAGAACCACTGCTGATGTGCATGTTCTGGAATAACCCGTAGGCACCACTAGAACTGTTGCGGACGTATGGTTGCCAGTTGGATTCACGCGTAATAATCGTGTTCCAAGTCGAAGCTGAGACACCAGTCCGTGATTGCATCTGACTTAAAACGTAACTCTTCAAATTGCTACCAGTGTAGCTTGAAGTCGTGGAGTCAGTTGAACTCGTTGAAGTGGTCGTCGCGGTTGTGTTGCTAGTTGAACTAGAACTAGTCGTTGAAGCACTTGAACTCGTTGTGTTTGAAGTCGTTGATGAGGTGTTGTTATCAGAACTGGTTGAACTCGTCTTAATAGATAGTTTTTGACCAGGTAAGATGTAGTGACCCTTGATGTTATTAGTCGTTTCAACATGATTGATAGTTGTGTTGAATTTTTGTGCGATGGCCCAAACGGAATCACCGCTCTTAACGGTGTAAGTTGAGTCGGCGTTAGCATTGAGGACACCGGCGAATAATAAACCAGCGGCTGCAGCTGAGGTAGTTACGATTGTACTTACAAGTTTTTTCAAATTAGACACTCCTATAAATTTTGTGATTATCGATTAAATAAGTTACTGACAAAAATCTTAACTGCGATGTCATTCGCAATCAACAGAACCCAGTCTAACGCCTCCGTGTTACTTGTTAGTGTCGCGAGTTTTAAGAACGCAATGCAAAGATTACAAGAATACGGACTTTTGTAATCTTCGTAACCGAACTGTGACTTTGAAAAAGGCTGGTTAAATCGGTTGATAGGGGACAGTGACAAGCTAAGTTAACCAAGTTAAGGCTTACCTAAAATTAACATTATGACGTGAAATCACCCAAAATTCAGCCATAAAAAAAGCCGATTATTTTAGTATAATCGGCTTTTAGTGCTTGAAAATGGCGTCAAACACGGCTATTTAACAGTTTATTCCGTCACTGGAAATGGATCTGCTAAACCGAGGGCTTGTTTTTCAGACTTCGCTTGAGCAATTTCCCCTTGCACTAATTCACGCGCGTGCGGATCACTATATAGGTTTAATTTGTAATCCACTTCCTTCAGATTTTTCATGATTTGGGCTTGCTGAGCAAGAATGGCATTGCGGTGAGTCGTCAGCAGCTCTCGTCGTTGTGCAATCGATTGGGGACCTGCCATGACATAACTGATATATTGGCGAATAGCACTGATTGCCATACCGGTATTTTTGAGGCAAATAATCGTATGTAATAGATGAAGATCACCGTCTGTAAATGCTCGGTAGCCGGATTCATTGCGACTGACAAAGGGAAGTAAGCCTTGTTTATCATAAAAACGCAAGGTGTACGCACTTAGTCCGACCTTATCAGCGACTTCTTTAATCGTATAGGTCAAAAAGATTCCTCCTAACACTTGCCTTAGAGTGTTGTCTAAGGTTTATATTAGCTATATTAACAAGCCATGATGAAAAAAACAACCAATATTCCGGGGGAATTAAACATGAATAAATCATTAGTATTAGTCACTGGCGGTAATGGCTTCTTAGCCAGTCATATCATTAAACAATTATTAACAGCGGGCTATCCGGTTCGGGCAACGTTACGGTCGTTAGATAAAGCAGCTGGCGTGAAGCAGACGCTAGCGGGTACACCTAACTTAGATCGATTGACATTTGTTGCTCTGGATCTGACACAGGATCAGGGTTGGGCCGAAGCAATGCGTGACGTGACGTATGTGATGAGTGTTGCGGCACCAGTATTTGTTAATCAAGGTCAGGCTTCTGATGAGGTCACTAGTGCGGCCAAGGTCGGCACGATCCGTGTTCTAAAGGCAGCGACGGCGGCCGGTGTTAAGCGGGTCGTCATGACTGCCAACCTTGGTGCCGTTGGCTTCAGTCGTTTGGATCATGATCATCCCGTCACTGAAGTGGACTGGACCCGCGAAGACCAACCGGGGCTTTCATTGTATGAAAAGTCGAAGTTGGTTGCTGAAGAGGCTGGCTGGGCGTATTGCAAGGCGCATGCTGATAGTCCAGAATTCACGACGGTTAATGCCGGTGCCATGCTTGGGCCATCGCTTAATGGGCACGTCACGGGTAGTTATAATCTAGTTAGTCGGATATTAACTGGGCAGATGATGCCAAACCTTAAAGTCAATGTCATCGACGTTCGCGATGTCGCTGACTTAGAAGTTCGGGCGATGACGGCGCCTGCAGCGGCCAATCAGCGTTTTCTAGCAGTGGCCGCCACACCAATCTCGATGCGGGACCTCAAAACATTGATTCAAGAACAACGGCCGCAGTTGGCTGCAAGCCTGACGAAACATTTGATTCCAGACTGGTTTGTGCGGGGGTTAGCCCCATTTAGTGGGCAATTACGCGAGTCTAGTTTGATGATCCGCATCAATCACGAGGTCAGTACCCAAAAAGCCCAGCAATTGTTAGGGTGGCAAGCGCGCTCAGCTGATACTGCGGTATTAGCCGCTGTCGATACACTGGTTAAGAATGATTTGAATAAATAGGACGATCAAAACGGTCTAGCAGTAGTATTTACTGCCAGGCCGCTTTTTGTAGCTACTTTAGTGGCAACCGGGCTTAGTTATTTTAACAAAAGTATACATTTTTAAAGTAAAAGTGTTGATTTTGAAATAGAAATAGGATAGTATTATTTCACGAGGAAAGCGTTTTCCAAAATAAATGACACAGAGGAGGAGTTTGATGGATAAGGAGCGACAGATGCCCAAGGATTTTTTCTGGGGCAATTCAGTGTCAAGTATGCAAACTGAGGGTGCTTGGGATGAAGACGGTAAGGGTCGTTCAGTTTATGATGTTCGTCCTGCGACAGCAACCACTTCGGATTGGCATGATGCCATTGATGAATATCATCGTTACGAGGAAGACCTTGATTTGATGAAGGACTTACATTTGAATATGTATCGAATTCAGATTTCATGGTCACGAGTAGTTCCAGATGGTAATGGTGAGTTTAATGCCGCTGGGATTGCGTTTTATGATCGGCTGGTTGATGCGATGCTGGCACGGGGGATTACACCGATGATTTGCCTGTATCACTTTGATATGCCGTTAGCCTTAGCTGAAAATGAAAACGGGTTCATGTCGCGCCACACCGTTGATGCGTTCGTCCGTTTTGGTGAAAAGATGATTGCCCACTTTGCTGACCGGGTTAAATATTGGATCGTGTTCAATGAACATAATTTATACTTTACCGACGAAGTCTTCAACATTTCAGGGTACACCAAGGGTGATCAAAGTGTTAACGACTTATACCGGATTTTCCACCATACTATGTTAGCGCACGCGCGCCTAGATGACTTTGTTCATCAGAACTACGATGACGTGAAGATTGGTGGTATGTTAGCTTACACCCCGGTTTATCCAGAAACAGCTAAGCCAATTGATATTATGGCGGCTCGTAAGAGTGACGAATTTTTGAACAACAACTTGAATGACGCTTACGTGCACGGGCACTATTCACCAGAAGTCCTGCGTTACGTTGAACAACAGGGCATCGATTATGATTTGCAACCAGGTGATGAAGCAATCATTGGCAAAATGAAAGCGGATTTTTTGGCCTTTAGTTATTATCGTTCAACGGTTATCAACGGGGATAAAATACCCGTTGATGCCGTTCCGAATCGTTATCTCAATTATTCATTTGAGGCCAACCGCTTTTTACAAGCTAATGAATGGGGCTGGGCGATTGATCCACTCGGTTTCCGCAACTTGATTACCAAGTTGTATGACCAGTACGAAGTACCCGTGTTCCCGATTGAAAATGGGATTGGGTTACGCGAGCACTGGGATGGCCAGCATATGATCGAAGATGATGAGCGGATTACTTATCATGAAGAACATATCAAGGCGATGAAAGATGCCATGTTGATCGACGGCGCTAAGGTACTAGGTTATCTCGGCTGGGGCTTGATTGATATTCCAAGTTCACACGCAGATATCGAAAAACGTTACGGAGTTGTTTACGTTAACCGGAGTAATCATGATCTAAAAGACTTAAAGCGGGTTCCCAAGAAGTCATATTATTGGCTGCAAGGGGTCCTAGCAAAAAATGGAGATGAATTGTAATGGAAAATAGTAGTAATGGTGCTGTTAGCAATTTCATTAATAACAAAGTTTTACCGCCAATAATGAAGTTCGTTAACACTAAACCAGTTAAAGCCTTACAAGACGGGATGGTCTACGCCTTACCATTTATTATCATTGGGTCCGTATTCTTGATCTTATCTAATATTCCAATTCCAGCTGTGGCTGCTGTTATTAAGGCCTCTGGTTGGGCAGCGTTCTTTAACCAGGCCTATACAGTAACGTTTGGGGTTCTCTCACTTTGGGCGGCCGTTGGGATTGCCTATGTGTATGTGCGTAACGAAGGGTATGAACCACTGCCCGCTGGGTTAACTTCCATGGCCGTATTCTTGCTTTTGCAAACGCTTAACATTGCCAATCCATTAGTAGCTGCGATGGGTAAAGCCGGTACTGGGATTACCAATGCTGCTGGGAATGTCGTGATGTCAGGTAGCGCCGTTTCACAGAATATCGATAAATTACCAAAGGTCCTACAAAATTTTGTGCAAGCACCCGTTACTGGGGTTGTTAATATTACCTGGCTAGGTGGTCAGGGGATGATTGCTGCCATTATTGTCGGTATCTTAGTTGGTTGGGCTTACTCCGCTATGATTCGTAAAGGTTGGAAGATTACCCTACCAGAACAAGTACCAGCCAGTGTTGCCAACCAATTTACTGCCATGATTCCTGCCGGGGTCATCTTGATTGTTGCAATGTTAATCTTTGCGGCCTTCAGTGCTTTCGGTAATACTGACATGTTGCAATTTATTTACAAGGTTCTTCAAACACCGCTTCAAGGATTATCCGATTCACTCGGTGGTGCGCTGGTTATTGCGTTCTTAGTGCCATTCTTCTGGTTCTTTGGGGTCCATGGTGGGTTGATCATGGGTGCCATTACTAGTGGGTTACTGATTCCGAACACGTTCGACAATGCTTCATTATATAAAGCAGGTAAGTTGACCGTTGCCCAAGGTGCCCACATTGTAACTAATGAATTCTACAATAACTTCATTAACTTAACTGGTTCTGGGATTACGATCGGACTTGTTATCTTTACGTTGTTTGCTGCTAAGTCCGTTCAATTTAAGACGATTGGTAAAGTTGAATTTGTGCCAGCATTATTCAACATTAACGAACCATTCTTGTTCGGGTTACCGATCGTGATGAACCCATTCTTGGCAATTCCATTCTTCTTGACACCGGTTATCGTGGCCTTATCCACTTATCTGGTCATCTACTTCGGCATTGTGCCACCATTGAATGGTTTCGCGGCACCGTGGACGACCCCAGCAATCATTTCTGGCTTCCTGATTGGTGGCTGGAAGATGGCTATCTGGCAAACAATTACGTTGGTCATGTCAACTGCAATTTACTTCCCATTCGCTAAGAAGTACGATGCTATCTTAACGAAGGAAGAAGGCGAAAAGGCCGCTGCGGAAGCTGCTGCTGGTAACGCTGAAATTGAAAAGATGTAATTATAGAAAGGAATTAAATAATTATGGCTGAAAAAATTATTATGTTGGCATGTTCTGCGGGAATGTCAACCTCACTATTAGTGTCTAAGATGGAAGCTGCGGCAAAGCAAGATGGTGTTGATTACAAGATCTTTGCCACCTCAGCGGCTGATATTGACCATCAACTGAGTCAAGATCCGCATCCCGATGTCTTGTTATTAGGACCACAAGTTCGCTACATGGCGAATGACGTGAAGAAGAAGACTGATAAGGCTGGGATTCCAATGGATATCATCAATATGTCCGACTATGGCATGATGAATGGTGAAAATGTCTTACAAGCAGCTGAAAAGTTACTCGGCGACAGATAATTAGGATTTAACCGGGAAAGTCAATGCAATCGTGAATCACCAACGTGTGCGGTGGTTGCTTTAACATGATTGGGACTTGTCCGAGTGATAATCAAACACTAACCAAATCCTAGATTGTTTTGGTGGTGGGCATCTCAGGATGTTATATATGTTACGATTCCTCACTGGCTAATTGCTGGTGGGGAATTTTTTTGGTGGTGGCTGTGGCCGCGATACGGTACTGCGAGGGTGTGCAGGCGAGTAAGCGAGAGAAGCATGTAGTGTGGACGTTACTTTGGCAGTGCTTAATTTTAAAGGACGGCTGCTGATTCAAAATGGCTATTAATCAAACAAATTAAATAAAACCCTTGACCTGAAACCCGTTCGAGCAGTTAGGATAAAGGTAATCAAAGAACGGTAGCTGGCCAGCGCCATTATGGAAATCTATTCATCAAATTCGGGAGGGTTTTATCATGGGACTATTTTCATTTGGTAAAAAAGTTAAATTATATGCACCAGTCGATGGCACACTGATAGATTTAGCCACAGTCGCTGCGGGTCAGACGGGGTTTGCGGTGACACCAGAACGCCACCATATCTTCAGTCCAGTAACGGGAACCGTCAGTGCCCTGATTCCGGAACAAAATGCGATCGAGCTGGCAGCTGGAAAGCTGACGGTACGGTTACGAATGGGTGTTAATACCAGCGCAACTCCGGCAACTTATGTTCATGAAGGCGACCAAGTGACACCAGAAACACCACTCGCTTTTGTGGATCAAGAGCAGGCTGCTGAAAATGGGGAGGATATGACGGTGTTGGTGGTTGTGGATAAAGGTGGGCAACCCGCTGAAAAAATCAGTTTATCCACAAGTGGACAAGTGAGCCACGACCAAGAAGTTGCCACGGTTGTTGCTAAGTAGGACGGATGAGGGGACTAATCGTGTGTAATTGTTTGCGATGAGCTGAGTCAGTATGAATTTCATCGCGTCACCATAGTTGATTGATGCAAGGTCAACTAGCAATTGCAATGCAGTTGTTAAATACGAAAACACACTTCAAAGCTGCTACGTTTGAAGTGTGTTTTCGTGTTCAGTTGATTTTTGATTGGCGGTTGCAAGTAACTCAATCTGCCGCAGAATGAGCCTGCCCTTGTCCACAAGCCATCAGTTCAGCTTGGTAGGCATCATTGATGCGATTGAGTGCTTGGTGAAATTCTGTGATAACTTTGTTCATTTGGCGCTGATACTTTTCATCCAACGAATAACCGTTTTGAACTTGAGTTTTAGGCCCCGTTGTTTGATTCAAGTACGCCTTTAAGTCATCGTCTGGCTGTAACTTTTCGTATAAATCGACATTGTCTAGTAAGCGGACGATCCGGTTGTATTTACCCGTAAAGGTCCGCCGAATAATCTGTATTCGGTGACGAAAGACATAGCAACCGGCCTGAATGACGGCTTGAGGTTCTGGGTAGGTTGTCGTTTGTTGGTAGTGTTGGACGATTTCAGGAACAATCTGCCGAATCGCATTATTGATAGTCGGTGTAATCAAGGTCGCCGCGATTTTAGTTGGGTCGGATACGCCCTGTTCAGTCTGTGAGGCCGAACTGAACAAGTCACTAGAAAGAATGTTCGGATTGGTCGTAGTTAGGTCCACATATTCCCATAGTAGGACATTGAATTCTGAATGATTGAGACCACCATTTTGAAAGACAGCGGTGACATATTCAGTCAAACTACCGTATAAAAGGTAATTAGTGGATACGTCAAAGTACGCAGCTACTTTAGCGAGTCGGTCCGCGTTAGCTAGCGTACGTCCCTTTTCCCAGTCATTAATTGTGCTTTTTCCAGCCAAGCCAATCGCAGATGCAAGTTTGGCCATACTTAAACCAGCGGCAATTCGAAGTTGGTGAATACGATTACCAACTTGTTGTTTATCAATCTGCAATTTGATTTCCCCCCTGATTGGTTCTTAGTATATTCTAACATAGGGAGGGAAGCGCTCGCATTGTTAACACTGAATATATTAGCACTTTCGACGATTGGTGTGGTAACGACAGATAAGTAGTATCAAGTGCTTAGTGATATTTATGAATAATTGTCATAAAAGCGGTGCTATTATTTACCGGCCAGCCGTCTAGTTGGATTTCATAAGGTTGTGCCGTACCGGGATAAATATGACCGGGAATCGCAACCTTTTGCCGGTGGTCGTGAATGATCAGGAAAAACATCGCAGGTCGACAAAGGATGGTCACGTGTGCGGCCAGGCAGTCGCTAAGTGTGGCTGCTAAATGCTGGCGAATGGTCGTTAGTCCCGCAGTCCCTTCATTAATAACGATCGACCAATCGAATGCCAAGTCTGAATAGGCGGCTAATGGTGTTAATTGTTGCATGTTGAATGCCTCCTCCAAGGTATTAATTAGACTAAATATTACTATTAGCATACATGAAAATAGTTGTGATGACGACCATCTGCGCTTGTTATGGCCAATTAATAAGCTGGCTTAACAGAGATCATGCGACAAGTGTAAATTGCCAGCGTATACTAGAAGTATTATGTGCAAAAGGAAGTGTCGAGAAATGCAACACCGGATTGCTGTGCTGGCAGATATTCATGGAAACTTGACGGCGCTTAATGCTGTGTTGGCGGATGCGCGTCAGCAAGCCGCGACGGATTATTGGTTCCTCGGTGATCTATTCTTACCCGGCCCGGGTGCCGAAAAGCTCTACCAGACCTTAGCGGACACTGCGCCGTCAGTATGGTTGCAAGGTAATTGGGAACAGGGGATTAATGCGGTCATGACTGGAAACGGGCGACTGGATGATCCTTCACAGATTTATTTTGCACGATTGACCGCGTATCTGGTGACCCATCTGAGCAAATCGCATTACGCTGAATTAGTGCAACGGCCCATTGCGACAACGATGGTCGTGAACGGGTTAACTTTTCAACTGGCCCATAATCAGCCGGAACGCTCGACTGGTCACGACCTGTATCCGGATGAACGCCAGTCTAATTTTGATCACCTAGCTGGTGATGCGGATGTGGCCGTTTACGGCCATACCCACCAACAAATTATGCGGGTGAGTCAGCGGGGCCAGCTCATTATTAATCCCGGGGCGACAGGCCAACCTTATAGTCCATACGCTAAGTTCATGGCTGATCAGCGTGCTCACTATGCAATCTTAACGGTGGATGACGCGGGTCGAATCAGTGTGGATTTTCGAAAAGTTGATTATGATATTAGCCTTGAGTTGACCGTTGCGCGTGAACAACAATTACCATATTTAGACTTATATGAACATCTTCGCCGGACTGGTTTTACGAGTACCCATGACCAAGCCTTATTGGGCAAACTGAACGCTAAGTTTAATTACGCTAATGAGGTACGACGATTTTTTGGCATGCAAGCGTGATAGTTAGTGGTAAGTTAGTGAGTTAACTCTTATAATGATTGAACAGGATACGAGGAGGGTTTTCATGAACTTTGCACCATCAGAATGGTTTGGCTTTAACAAGCGAGCTAGACATGATATGACGTTTACTAAGACTATCAATGGCGAGACCAGTACCAAGCAAGTGTACGGGCACTTTAACGTGTGGGCCCTGTTGTTCACGTGGTTTTATGCGCTGTTCAGTGTGCGGTGTCGAACCCCGTTTTTCTTACTGAAAACGGCGGTGCCATTCTTAGGCATGCTGTCGTTAAATATGGTGACGCAGCTGTTTTTTAGTGACCAAGTTGTCATGAGTATCGGGTTACTAGGCGATATTTGGTATGGTTTTATGTTTGAGACGTGGTTTAGAAATCAGCTGGTTGCAAATGGCTATCAACAAACGGCTTAGTGCGACAGGAATAGATTAGCTTATCAGGCTTCCCAGCAAGACGTGGGGAGCTTTTTTGATTGGGGTCGTTGACAAGTTTCTGGCTGGTAAAGTATCGCAACATAAATAATATCGTTTCTTTACAAACATCTGACTAAACACTTTACATTCCTTAACTATTCTTAAAAGTGCAGTTTGTTTTACGATAAAAAAGATGGAGTGATAATTTTATAATGATAAAGCCGCGTGTTTTAACGACCTTATTAGTTTGTTCAGCAATCTTAACAACGACGGTGACCCCGGCCGTCGCTGCAGTAACCCCGATGGCGACTCCGAGTGAGCAAGTTGCCGAACCAGTTGCCAGCCCGGCAGTTCCAACAGCAACCTTGAGTTTGGCAGTTCAAAATCAACAATTGGTTGATTTAATTGGGCAGACGCAGTGGCAAACCTATGGGCAGCCTGCCGTGACGAAGGACCCTGAATTTAACGACCAAGTGTTGAACTTGGATGGCAAATCAGCGTTTTACACGACCTTCACGGATCAGCAGTTTGCAAAGTTACAGAATGGGATGGCGATCGAGGCGTACTTTAAATATGATCCAGCCGCCGATGCCAATGGTGAACATGAGATCTTTTCTAGCCAACAGGGTGGTGGTTTAGGACTTGGGGTGCAAAACAATCAAGTCGTTTTCTTCGCCCATGATGGTTCCGGCTATAAGACTCCTAAAGGCACCTTACATAAGGGGCAGTGGGTGCATGCGGTTGGTGTGATCGATAAGAATAAGACGGCTAGCTTGTATTTGGATGGCCAGTTAGTCCAACAAGTGGCTATGCCCGGTGATTTAAAGCTGGCACAAGGAACCAAAGACTTTGTGCTGGGTGGTGACGCGGTTCCTGGAAGTCACGTTCAGTCAATGATGACCGGTCAAATTAGACAGGCCCGCTTGTACGATCAGACATTGACGTCCCAACAAGTAAGTCAATTGAACGTTGAAGCACAGGTCGGCAAGCAGCCGGTCGCACCCGTACCAGTCGACCAAACGATTGCGACGAAGCTCGTTGGCCCGAAGCGAATTGCGAGTGGGCACATTTATGGTCTTAATGTACACGCCCGGAAAATTAAAGCTACCGGTGCCGCCCCAATCACCATGGATGTCGTGTATGATGCGGCTAAGTTTGACTATGTCGGTGCAGAACGTCTCTTACAAGGGGGAAAGACGCAGATCCAACTGATTGCGCCTGGCCGTATTCGCCTGACTACGACGGCGAACCTTTCAAAAGCTGAATTTAAAATGTATGCGCAAACGCGGTTAGCGCACCTTAATTTGAAAGCTAAGGCCGCTGGTGAGACGCAGATCAAGTTTGAGCAGCTAACTAAAGATACAACCATTGAACTAGGGCCAGCCCAAACTGTTGAAATTCAAGGTAAGTACGCGCTAGATTACAACGGTGATGGGATTATTGGTGTTGGTGACGTGGCCCTGGCAAACGCAGCCGATAAAGTGGCAGCCGCCAAAGCAGCTGAAATCAAGCCTTATAAACACGTGGTCGTTTTAACGACTGATGGTGGTGGGAACCCCTGGGATCCGAAGGGAATGTACTATGCACAAGGTGCGGAGCAAGGAACTAAGACTCCCGTATGGACAACCAACCCAGAAATCATGAAGAAACGTCGGAATACGTATACGATGGACTTATTCAATAAGCAGTTTGCAATGAGTACGTCAGCGCGGGCCGTTTCACCAGCGATTTCGGCACAAAACTACATTTCCATGTTACATGGTCGGCCATGGGACACGCTACCTAAGGAATATCAAGGGACTAACGCGACCATGGGACAAGAATACTTTGCAGACTTTAACAAACCACAAGCAATGTTCCCATCAGTATTTAAGATGTTACAAGCCGATAATCCAACTCGGGGCGCTGCGGCTTTCTCAGAATGGGGACCAATCGTCAATAGCATCATTGAACCAGATGCCGCGGTGACTACTAAACAGTCAGCTTCGCTGAAATCCTTTGATGATGTGGCTAACTATATCGGCACGCCAGAATTTCAAAGTACTGGGTTAGTCTACATGCAAAGTGATTATATGGACGGTCAGGGACACGGTCACGGCTGGTACAATGACAATTACTGGGATAAGTACGCGCAATATGATGCGCTGTTCAAGCGAGTAATGGATAAGCTTGAAGCAACCGGTCACATTCATGATACGTTAGTCATTGCCAACGCTGATCATGGCGGTTCTGGCAAGAATCATGGTGGTTGGGATGAATATAACCGCAGTATTTTCATGGCGCTCGGTGGCGAAACGGTCGATAATGGCCGCCGTTTGCATGGTGGAAGCAATGCTGATATCAGTGCGCTCATCCTGAATGCTTTGCAAGTCCCACAGACACCACAGATGTTTGACAGTCAGGTCTTTGACTCATCGGCTTTTCTTAAGCAGACTGACCTATCGAAGAAGAAACGTTCAGTTGAAACGTTAAAGCTCAGTCGCAATGATCAGGAAGCAAAAGTTCAATTGACTCATAACCAAAACCGGCAACTGACGGCATTTGATCTGCAATTGGACTTAGCAGGTCGGGAAGTCGCTGACGTTAAGGTTCCAACCGGCGTGCAGATTTTACGGCAGACGGTCGCTAATGGTCAATTAAGATTAACAGTCAGTGCCAGCCAACCCGTGACTGACCTGGTGACGATTAAACTCGTACCAAGTAAGACGCGTGCGGCTAAGACCATCATGTTAAGTCAAGCAATGGCTGCCACTGCCGACGGTACAGAAGTGCTTGTGGATTTGGATAATGATAATCCACTGACGAGTACGGCTAAACCCGACGAAAACGGCAGCACGACGACTAAACCAGATGGCAATGGTACTGCGGTCAAGCCGGATGAAAATGGCAGCACGACAACTAAACCAGATGGCAATGGTACTGCCGTTAAACCGGATGAAAATGGTAGCACGACAACTAAACCAGATGGCAATGGTACTGCCGTTAAACCGGATGAAAATGGTAGCGCGACAACTAAACCAGATGGCAATGGTACTGCCGTTAAACCGGATGAAAATGGCAGCACGACAACTAAACCAGATGGTAACGGTACTGCCGTTAAACCGGATGAAAATGGTAGCAACACGACTAAACCAGGTGGCAATGGTACTACCGTTAAGCCGGACAAAAATGGTAGTAGCACAACTAAACCGAATGGCAACGGGACTGCTGTCAAACCCGACAAGCATGAAACTAGCACCACGGGGAGTGGGACAGTTAATACATCAGGTGCAGACAAAACGAGCACCAACGACAATGGCACTTCAATGACGGCCGGTACAGCTAGTTCGCATGCAAGTACAGTCACGGATCGGGTGACGAGTGGCACGGTATTGCCTGAAACTAGCTCGAGTGCAACTACTAATCATGGCAGTCATTCGACAGGTCATCATGGTAGCGGCTGGTTACCACAGACAGGTGAAGCGGTGCAACGCTGGCTAGCAGTCGCCGGCGGTGTGTTCCTCATGCTGACTGGTGCAATCGCGGTTTGGTGGCGGAAGCGACGCGCCTAGGTAAATATAACTTGGCACGATAATTTTGGAAGTAAGCACGGATGAGGCAGTTTCTGGGAACGGTGTGTTTCTCGAAACTGCCTTTTGTGCACGCTGATCAACGGTGGTGACGTCAGTTGAAGTACCAGAGCGAACCAGGTTGTAATGTCACTCCCTAATAATTAATTTCAAATTATTTAGCCTAATAGTTAGTTTTTGTTGTTATAGTCTAACTAAAGTGCTATGATAAGATTCAATAAAAATAAGGTATAAGATTTTTTCCACAGTTGTTTTTTTGGTAAACTTAATGACTAATAGTCACAGTTAAAGCCCTTGATATAAATAAAGGGGAGTTGGCACACGATATTGACGTACAGTAAGGTAGGGTGAGCGAGGATGAGCTACTTAGAATTAAAAGATATTCACAAGGCCTATTATTTAGGCAAGGAAGCTTTCCCAGTCTTGAATGGGATTAATCTAACTTTTGAACGAGGTGAATTCGTTGCGATTTTAGGGGAATCTGGCGGTGGTAAGTCAACGTTAATGAATATCATTGGTGGCTTGGATCGGCAATTTCAGGGACAAGTGTTATTGCAAGGAACCGCGTTAGATCATCACCAAGAGAAACAGATGGATCAGTATCGGCGTGAAACAGTCGGTTATATTTATCAATCATATAATTTGATCAACCATCTGTCCGTGTTAGACAATGTCCTGATCTCGTTAGATATGACCAAGTTAAATCGGTCAGAACGTGAGCAACGAGCTAAGCAACTGTTAACTCAGGTGGGGTTAGCGGATCAAATTAAAAAGTACCCGAACCAATTATCTGGTGGCCAGAAGCAGCGAGTTGCGATTGCCCGGGCTTTAGCGAGTGATCCGCAGATTATTATCGCGGATGAACCGACTGGCGCATTGGATTCTGAAAATACCACGGAAGTTTTGAAAATTTTGGATCAGATTGCGGCGGAAGGTCGGCTTGTAATTTGTGTGACACATTCGCAGGATGTTGCGAATGCGGGTACTCGAATCGTGCGCTTAGCTGATGGTAAAATCACGGATGACGAGCGGGTGAAACCCGCTTATCCGGTCGATGAAAATCGCCAACAGATTGCGGCACGTAAGTTACCGTGGTATGTGCCACTGAACACGGCGTTTAAACATCTACGCTATACTTGGACTTGGAACTTGATTATTATCATTGGGACAGCGATTGGTTTATTCGCAGTGATGTTGTTTAACGGGTTAGGTAATGGCCTCAAGGGGTATATTAATCAGGAAATCAATGATATGGTCAATCCCCGTGTCGTGACAGTGAGTCGGTATCAAAAATCGAGTCAAAGTCAGCGAGGCGGCAGCCAAGAAGGCAACCAGCAGGCAGCTGCCATGGGAGCGAGTGTGACGACGACCAATCAGCCAACGTTCAGTACGGCCCAACTGAGTAAACTGAAAAAAGTTGCGCATGTTCAGACCGTTCAGCCAATTTTGAGTGCAAGCAACGCGACAATTACAGTTGGTAATAAAGACTACACCGCTTCATCGTTAACAACGTGGACGGCTTCTAACCGGAAGTCGATTATTAAAGCTGGTCACGTGGCTGGTAAGAATGAAATCGTCGTCGATAAGAGTAGTGTGGCGAAGAAATGGTCATCTAAGAATTGGAAGCAATTGGTCGGTAAGAAAGTGACTGTGGCTTTTCAGACAACGAATAAGAGTGGTAAAAGTGTCACGGTTAAACGGCAATTAACGGTTGCTGGGATCACGGACAGCACGACTGGAAGTGGTGTGAACGCCGTGACCTACGCCACTATGAAAAATATGCGGTCAGCAAAGAATTTAAGTACGCAGCCAACTTCAGTTGCGGTGAAAGTTGATTCGCGGGAGCATAATGATGCTGTAACCAAGCAGATTAATAAGCTAAAGATTGATGGCAAACGGATTTACCGTGCCACCAGTATTGCCAGCATGCTTGATACGGTCAATACGTATGTTAACTTAGCAACCACGATTTTGGCGGCAATCGCTGGAATTTCCCTACTAGTCTCAGCGTTAATGATCATTGTGACCATGTTCATGTCGGTCAGTGCCCGGAAGAAAGAAATCGGAATCTTACGTGCGCTGGGTGAAAGTCGCCGTGATATTCGGCGATTGTTCACGAGTGAATCATTGATCATTGGGGTCATCAGTGCACTACTAGCTACTGGAATTGCTTATGGTATTGGAGCTGCCTTGAATAAGGTCCTCTACCAAATCGCCAGCTACAATATGATTGAGATTCAGGTAAGTAATATTATCTCGACCTTTATCATTGCCCTGGTGATTGCTTTATTAGCAGCCATCTTACCAGCTTGGCGCGCCGCTAGGTTGAATCCAATCGATGCCCTCGCCGCTGATTAAGTAATTGTGAGTCATTAACTAAAATAGTCTGTTAGTAAAACGGTAATGAAGCCCAGAACGGGATTCATTACCGTTTTTTGTGCGTGGGGCCTTTGATGCTAATTTGCTTTACATATGTCGAAATTGACATATAATGAAGACAACTAAATAGAACACACATTGCGCGAGCCAATTTGTCATGAATCGTGATTAAAACGTGCCAAGTTTTTAAGTTCAAAAGCAGCCAGCTATGGATCGCTGGGAAAGTTCGACTCAGCGTAAACTTGTTTAGTTAATTCGTCCTACACCGACCTCCAGGCATTTCTGCCAATTGCCGGAACGTGGTGGGCATTGTCAGAAACACCTTCCAGTCGGGATAGCGTTCGAATGGCTGATAGGGATGTACTCAACTTTTGCTGAATTTGTCGTTGTTTTTCAATCTGACAGTTTTCTCAATCAACTGTCAGATTGAAAAAGTCTTGTGATAACTCACTATTTCTAAATTACCGTAGTAATAATTGAATATTTCGAAAAAGTGGAGAAGGCACTCTGATAT